>PVBE011501730.1_pt1 | contig 39880 bp, 34 predicted proteins | sample 1631181 | NCBI WGS metagenome assembly PVBE01 (sample SAMN08397723, study PRJNA350692) | Marine metagenome, whole genome shotgun sequencing project. | isolation source: water | place: Pacific Ocean | collected 2012-04 | reverse complement strand
GGGGGTGTAGAGCACCAATCAGAAAAGCTCCCGTCGCCCGCGACGAGCCACGCAGACGGGGAACGTCGAGGAGGCGCAACGCCGGCATCGTCGTGCTGGGCAAGCGAGCCGTGATCAACCTGTGTGGGCACTGCTGTCAATCGCAGTAGGCGCGCATCACGGAGTCTTCACACGCGTCCGCGCACGGGCCGTCGTTACAGACCGCACACTGCGCCAGCGCGGTCAGCGGGGCCACGCCGGTCGGGATCACCGCGTTGCACTCCTCGAAACACTCGGGTTTGCCGCACAGCGTCGGACACCATTGCAACTGCGTGCACGCGAGGCTGGCCTCGCACGCCTTCGCCTCCTCGTTGCACGCGCCCCCCGTCTCGGTCTCGTCGTACCAACACTGGATGCACGGCTTCTCGACTTCGGGGTCGAGGGTCTCGCCCGGATCGGGCATCTCACCGGGATCGCCCTCGCGCCCCCCGCCGTCTGCTGTCACGCCTCCCGACGGTGGTTTCTCGCCCGCCCCCGGCTTGCCGTCACCCGGGTTCGTACACCACGCGGTGCACTCGTCGTCCGAGCCGCCCTTGGCGAGACATGCGTCGAGGCATGCCTGCTCGTCTTCACCGTCGCCGTCAGGAGATGGTTCGTCGTCTGTGACGCACCCTGCGAAGGCGAGCGCCCCCACGAAGAGGCAAGACAGAACATGATTGCAGGCCGGCATCGGTCCTCCCTCGGCAGAGACTACCGGCCTGGCCCGCGCCGGCCAACGCGAGCCGAATTCAACCTGCGTGGTACCGCTGTCAGAGGGACGCTGCGATCGCCTCGCTGCGCGCCCAGAGCGCCTCCGCCAGCGCGTCGTCGCGGCCCTCGGGCAAGGTCTCGGCCGGCGTGCAATCGCTGAAGTAGGCGCCGCTGACGCCGGCCAGCTCCGGACGTACGGCCACGTAGCATTGCGTCGCGGCGCCCTGCGCGACGGTCTTCAGCGTCGGCTTGAGCCGCTCGTACATCGCGTCGCGGTCGGGCATGTGGCGGCCGAGTTTCGTCTCGATCACGCCGGGGTGGAGCGCGTTCGCGGTGCGGGCCGTGCCCTCGAATCGGGTCGTGAGCGACCGCGTGAACAGGATGTTGGCGAGCTTGGAGCGTCCGTACATCCGCCACGGGTCGTAGTCGGTCTCGCCCGAGAGGTTGTCGAGCTCGAGGCCCCGCTTCGCAAAGTTGTGGGCGCCGCTGCTGAGCATCACCACGCGTCCAGCGTCCGTCAGCCGGTCGAGCAGACCCGTCACCAAGACGAAGTGGCCGATGTGGTTCGTGAAGAACTGGCGCTCGTAGCCGGCCACCTGCTGGAGCGTCTGCAGCGCCATGATCCCGGCGTTGGCGATGATGCCGTCCAGCTTGGGCAGGCCCCGGACCGCCTCGACCGCGGCGCGCACGCTGGCCAGATCCGAGAGCTCGCACGCGACCGCTGTGCCGTCGATCCCCAGCTGAGCCAGCGCCGCCTCGGCCTTCGCCTGCGTCCGCGCCAGGCCAATGATCCCGGCGCCGCGCAGCGCCAGGACGCGCGCCGTCTCGTAGCCCAGGCCGGAGTTGCAACCGGTGATGACCCAGGTGGTCCCGCTCAGGTCGAGCCCCTCTGTGACCTGCTCCGCGGTGCTCGTCTTCCCGAACTGTGGACCGTCGCTCATCTCGTCCTCCATCGCGGCTCCCGCGCGCTGCTACAGTCGCACGATGCGAATCCGCTTGGGTACGCTCCTGCTCCTCCCCGTGGCGCTCGCCGCCTGCGACGACGAAGAGGCGCGCGCCGACGACGCCACGCTCGACGGGCCGCCGGTGCTGGCCGACGTGGCGGTCGATGCTGCGGCCGACGTGCAAGCCGACGCGGAGGCCGACACCGCGGCCGACGCCATCGCCGACGCCGGACCGGACGCAGCGCCGCCCGACCGCGAGGGACACCCCGAGCCACTCGGCGCGGGGCCCGGCGAGGCGCATGCGGGACGGGCCGCCGAAGGGGATCTGCCTCCGTGGCCAAGCGGCCTCCAGACGTGGGCCACGGGTGACTTCATCCTCGCCAACGATCGGGTCGCCATCGTGATCGAGGATGCCGGGACCAGCGACCTCTACGACCCGTACGGTGGCAAGCCCGTGGGCGTCGCGCGCGTCGAGGACGGCGCGATGGTCGAGCCGATGGACTTTGGCGAGCTGCTCATTCTGACCGGTCGCATGACGGTGATGGCGGAGCAGGTGTCGGTGGTCAACGACGGCATGGACGGGGGCGCGGCCATCGTGCGCGCGACCGGGCCGATCCGCCCGGTGCCCTTCTTCACGAGCATCACGTCGATCGTCTTCGCCCAGGATTACAGTGTCTTCGACGCGGTCATCGAGTACGTGCTCGAGCCCGACGCGGACCACGTCGACGTCTACTACCTCTACGAGAACGCGGACGACGTCGCGACGCGCATCCCGGTGACGATGCACGGGTTCATGTACACGCCGCGGGTCCCTGCGTGGGCGCCGAACGCGGGGTTTCGCACCAACGACGACACGCTGCCGTTGCTGGCGTTCGTGGATGAGGACGCGACCAGCCTCGCGTATCTGCCGCGGGACGGACAGCAGCTACGCCCCGGCATCAACACCTCCGGCTTCAAGTCGAACTTCACGGGCGGCTTCGTGGTGCAGGCGGACGCCGAGACGCGCGTGCACCACGCGCGTCTGGTCATCGCGGGACCCGGGCTCGACGGCATCGTGCGGGCCGTGGCGCGACTTCAGGGCGACCCGGTGCGCGCGCTGACGGGTGTGGTGCGCGACGCCAGCGGCGAGCCGGCCCCCGGAGTCCGGGTGCACGCGGTCGGCCCGGAGGGGCAGCACCTCACGCGCACGCTCAGCGGCGCGGACGGCGCTTACCGCCTCCATCTGCCGGAAGCGGTGGCCGTCGAGCTGACGGGTTGGCGACGCGGGGACCTGGTGGTCGAGTCGGTGGCGGTCGCGGCCGGCGACGGCGAGCGTGACCTGGTGCTCGCGCCCGGCGGATGGGTGAACGTCACGGCGACAGAGCGCGGCGCAGGGGCCATCCCCGTCCGGGTCCAACTGCTGCCCGTCGAGGGGTTCGAGCTGCCGAGCGTGCCCGACCACTTCGGAGAGTCCGGCGTCACCGGCGGTCGCCTGCACGTCGACTATCCGGCGGACGGCCGAAGTCGGCTGCGCGCCCCTGCCGGCGAGTGGGAGGTCGTCGTCTCGCGCGGCTTCGAGTACTCGCTGCACCGTGAGCGCGTCACCGTCGTCGAGGGCGCCGAGCTCGCCGTCACAGCCGAGCTCGAGCGGGTCGTGTCCACCCCCGGCATCATGTGCGCCGACTTCCACATCCACTCGCATCGGTCGAACGACAGCGGCGACGACGCCAACCTCAAGCTGCGCAGCGCAGCCGCGGATGGCCTCGAGATCCCGGCGCGCTCGGAGCACGAATTCGTCGAGCCCTGGGACGACCGGGTCGTGGCGTTGGGTCTGGGCCCCTTCATGTACGGGATGAGCTCGGTGGAGCTGACGACCTTCGAGCAGTACGGGCACTTCGGCGTCATCCCGGTCGAGCCCGGGCCCGGGCCGAATGGTGGCACCCCGCTGTGGCAGCGCTACCCCACGCTGGACGCGCCGGATGTGGCGGTGGAGCAGCTGCTGGCGCCGGAGCTCTTTGCGAATGTGCGGGCGCGGCCCGAGCGTCCGCGGATCATCATCAACCACCCTCGCGGGGGTGGGAATTATTTCGACGCTGTGGGCTACGACCCGGCGACGGGCGAGGTCGCGAACCCGGAGATGTGGGACGAGGAGTTCCGCCTCGTCGAGTTCTTCAAGGGCGCGGGCGACTGGCGGTCAAACTTGTCCGGACCCGTGGCCGACTGGCTCGGCTTCCTCAACCACGGCCGCCGCGTGTTCGCCGTGGGCAGCTCCGACAGCCACGGCATCTACCAATCCCCGGTCGGTTACCCGCGCACGTGCATGTCGCTCGGGACCGACGACCCGCGCGCCGTCACCGGCTCGATGGTGCGCGACGCCCTCGCGCTCGGTCACGCGACGGTCAGCGGCGGCATCTATCTCGACGTCAACGTGGGTGAGGCCGGCCCAGGCGACGACGCCACCGGACTCGGGCCCACGACGACGCTTCATCTCCGGGTGCAGGCCGCGAGCTGGATCGACGTCGACGCCTTCGACGTGGTCGTGGACGGCGTGCTGGTGACGACGACGCCGATCACGGCCGAGCATGTGAACCCCGACAACCCCACCATTCGCTTCGAGGCTGACCTCGAGATCGACGTGGCGGAGGGCGGCAGCTTTGTCATCGTCGCCGCGTACGGCGACGCCGCGATGGAGCCGATGCTGCGCGGAAAGCGCCCGTTCGGCGTGACGAACCCGATCTTCCTCGGCCGCTGATCGCCATGAAGATCCTGGTCACCGGCAGCTGCGGCCACCTGGGCGAGGCGCTGATGCGCGTGCTGCCCGAGGAGGGGCACGAGGCGGTCGGTCTGGACCTCGTCCCGTCGACGTACACGACGCACGTCGGCTCCATCACCGATCGGAGCCTCGTCCGCCGAGCGATGGTGGGCGTCGACGCCGTCATGCACACCGCGACGCTCCACAAGCCGCACGTGGCGACTCATTCGCGCCAGGCGTTCGTCGACACCAACGTGACTGGGACCATGACCCTGCTCGAGGCCGCCGTGGAGGCGGGCGTCCGGGCGTTCATCTTCACCAGCACGACGAGCGCCTTCGGGCGAGCGCTCTCCGCCGGAGCTGGTGAGCCGGCCGCGTGGATCACGGAGTCCGTCGGTCCGGTTCCGAAGAACATCTACGGTGTCACCAAGACCGCGGCGGAGGACCTCTGCCAGCTCGTGCATCAACTCCACGGGTTGCCGGTCGTGGTCCTGCGAACCTCCCGCTTCTTTCCGGAGGAGGACGACAGCCGCGCGACGCGGGCGGCCTGGTCGGAACCGAACGCCAAGGCGAATGAGTATCTGTATCGCCGGGTCGACCTGGTCGACGTCGTCACCGCGCATCTCGCGGCCCTCGATCGCGCCCCGGCCCTCGGCTTCGCGCGGTACATCATCAGCGCGACGACACCCTTCGACCGCGCAGATACCGCGGACCTTCGGGACGACGCGCCGTCGGTGGTCGCGCGGTACTTTCCCGACTTCGAGGCGCTGTATGCGGCCGCCGGTTGGACGATGTTCCCGGGCCTCGACCGCGTCTACGACAACCGCGCTGCGCGTGAAGAGCTCGGCTGGCGGCCCGAGTATGACTTCGCGCGGATCCTCGACCAGATGCGCGCGGGACAACCGGTCGGCGGCGAGCTCGCACGCGAGGTCGGGATCAAGCGCTACCACGCGCAGGTCTTCGACGACGGCCCCTACCCGGTGGCGACGGCATCCACAGAGGAGGACCGGTGAGCAGCCCCGAAGATCTCGAAGCGCTGCTGGCCGAGCAGATCGCCTACTACCGGGCGATCGCCGGCGAGTACGAGGACCACCGTATCCCGGCGCCCGGTGAGGACGAGCTCGTGGCGGCGCTGGAGGCGTTCGGCCCGGCCGGCCACGTGCTCGAGCTCGCGTGCGGTCCGGGTGCGTGGACCGAGCGGCTGCTCCGCCATGCGACGGACGTGACCGCGGTGGACGCGGCGCCAGAGATGCTGGCTCGGGCGAAGGCGCGGGTCGGAGAAGAGCGCGTGCGCTTCATCCAGGCCGACCTGTTCAGCTGGAGGCCCGACGACCGCTACGACCTCGTCTTCCTCGGCTTCTGGCTCTCCCACGTGCCAATGGAACGCTTCGATTCCTTCTGGTCGGTCCTCGCGGATTGTCTCGCGCCGGCTGGCCGCGTCTTCTTCGTGGACGACCACCGCCGTACGCCTGCGGAGCTGATTGAGGGCGAGGCGTCCGTGACCGTCCTGCGGCATCTCAACGACGGCACGGCGTTTCGCGCGGTCAAGGTGCCCCACCGGGCCGCAGACCTCGAAGCGCGGCTGCACGCGATCGGGTGGCGCGTCTCGGTGACGCAGACCGCTGGCCCGTTCTACTGGGGGGCGGGCGTCCCGCCGGCCGCACACGACGGGACCTGACGGTTTGCACTCCGTCAGCTCCGGTCTGCTGCACGGCAGGGGCGCATCGATAGGGTCCCCTCACCAGCCTGCAGGAGCCCGACATGTCGCAACGCTTCTTCGTCCTCGGCGCCACCGGAAACCAACCGTCCCGCGATGCTCGAGGTCGGCACCCGAGACGGCTCGGCCCAAGGCGAGCACGTCGTCTTCCATGCGCAGCGCGTGTTCGAGCATCTCCTCGCCGACCGCGGTGAGCGCGTGGCTCGCGGTCAAGGAGGCGCGCCCAGGCGCTCCTCGAGCTGCTCGATTCGGCGAAACACGGTCGACTGGTTGACGCCCATCTCGCGGGACGCAGGAGACAGCCCACCTTGGCGAGCCACTGCGAGGAAGAAACGAAGATCGTCCCAGTTCGCGAGTGCATGCGTCTGTGCAACCATCAGCTGCGACGTTCGACGCTGTGATGCCGTCGCGCAAGTCCTGGCGGGTGTATCCGTGCGGGAACATCGATGCGCACCGATCACCTTCGAGGTTCAGATGCAGACCGACACCGTCCGCGGCTACTTCCTTCGGCTGTCGGCCTGGCCGCTGGCTTCCGAGAAGCCAACGCTGGTCATGCTGCATGGCTCCGGGAGCACCGGCGTTCTGTGGGAGGCCCAGGTCGCCGACCTCGCGGACGTCGCCAATGTGGTCGCAGTCGACCTGGCGGGCCACGGGCTCAGTGAGGGGCCGCTGGCCGCCTCGGTCGAAGAGTACGCGGCGGGCATCGCGGGTCTTGTCCCGGTCCTGGGCGGCTCGAACGCCATCGTCTGCGGCCTCAGCCTGGGCGGCGCCATCGCGCTCCAGGTGCTCCTGGACCACCCCGACCTGGTTGCGGGCGGCGTGCTCCTCGGGACCGGGGCGCGCCTCCGCGTGATGCCGATGATCTTCCAGATGATCGAGCACGACTTCGCAGGTTTCGTGCGGGGCATGCCGGTCGGCGCGGCCTCCCCGAAGAGCGATCCGGCGCTGCTCGCACCTCTCATGGCCGCCATCTCCGAGAACGGCCCCGAGGTCTCGGCCAGCGACTTCCGGGCCTGCGATGCGTTCGACGTCCTGGATCGACTGAGCGAGATCGACCGTCCGGTCCTCGTGGTCTCCGGCGAGGACGACAGACTGACCCCGCCGAAGTACTCGAGCTTCCTGGCCGAACACATCGCGAACGCCCGGCTGACCACCCTGCCGGACGCCGGTCACCTCTCGGCAGTGGAGCGCCCCGACGCGGTGAATCAGGCCATCCGCGGGTGGCTGGCCGAGCTCCCCGCCCGCTTCGGGGCACCCTTGGGGGGCGCGGCGTGAGGCGTCTGCGCGTCGCGGCCGTTCAGGTGGTCTCCGAAAACGGGTGGCCCGAAACCAACCTGGAGAACGCCGAGCGCTTCGTCGCCGAGGCGGCCGGCGCAGGCGCGGAGCGAAAAGACCTTGAATCCGTACCCTGGTACGGAATGCATCCCAGGTTGCAGATGAGCGAGACCCGACCACGACCGAGCCCGCCACGCCTGACCTGCGGCCCATTGGCGAAGGCGGCGGGTGCCGGTGTCGAGACGCTCAGAATCCATGAGCGGCGGGGTGTCATCGAGGAGGCGGACTGTCCCTTCCTCGACGAGCTGGGAGGTGACCATCGTGCCCTCCAAGACGACTGAGCTCTGCCCAGCGTGCTCCAAGCTCGGACGCGGCCTGAAGCCTGAGACCGTTCACTCGCTGCTTCTGCCTGAGCGGGCAGTCGAGCTCGACCAGCTCGAGGGCTTCCTCTTCTGCGCGACGCAGGGCTGCGCCGTGGTCTGGTATCGCCCCCGCGATGGACGCACGTTCGGGGTGCGCGATCTCTCCGTGGAGGCGGGCCGCAAGAGCGCGTCCTCGAACCGGCTGGTTTGCTACTGCTTCGACCACAGAGCCGGAGCAATCCAGCAGGATGGCGAGGCGATCTACGCGTCCATTGGGGCCGCCTGCAAGGCCGGGCTCGACCGCTGCGAGCAAACCAACCCCGAGGGCCGCTGCTGCCTGGTTGAGGTGCGCAGCGTGATCAGGGCATCAGGCGCATCGGGTGAGCCCGTCGTCCAATCCACCGCAGACTGCTGTGCGCCGGCTCGCCACCCGCGCGCCAGCACGAACTCAGGCGGCGCGCGCAGTCTCGCCACGACCGGCGCCGTCGTAGCCGCGGTCTTGTCATCGGCCTGTTGCTGGCTCCCGCTCGCCGCTCTTGGGTTTGGTGCCTCTGCCGCCGGTGTCGCGGGCTTCTTCGAGGCGTGGCGATGGCCGCTGGTCGGACTGTCCAGCACGCTACTGCTTGGGGCGTTCTACCTCGTGTACCGCCGGGCACCCGCCTGCGACGACGGCGTTTGTGACCCCACATTCGGGCGCGCCGGCTTCACCAAGGCGTTGCTCTGGGTCGCGACCGTCCTGGTGGCCGCCTTCGCACTGCTGCCCGAGTACATCGGTCCGTTGCTGGCAACGGATGTCGCCCCCGCTGCGGTGCAGGCAGCGGCCGCGACAGGATCGGCGCAGAGCGTGCGGACGCTACGAATCGAGGGAATGTCATGCGAAGGCTGCGCGACCCATCTGCACGCGGCGCTGTCTGAAGTGCCAGGCATCGCTCGCGTCGAGGTCAGCTACGCGAAGAAGACGGCCCGCCTTTGGGTCAGCCCTGATGTTGAGGTAGCAGCACCCGTCAAGAAGGCTGTGGAGTCGTTGGGATATCGAATTGCTGACGACTCATAGAGCCGGGAGGCGGGTCAATTCTCGATAGCGTCGAAGGGCCAGCGGTCCGTTCGCCGATACGCGGCCGGCGTCATGCCCGTCCAGCGCTTGAATGCCCGGTGAAACGATGCCGACTCTGAGAAGCCGAGCTGCAGTGCGATATCCGTGCAACGACTGGTGCGGGGCCAGCCTCGGGGCTCCACCGGCTCCACCGACAGGCTCCTCGATCTACTCGCCAGCCTCGCAGGGTAGGTTGGCCTGTTGGACCGGGTGAGGTGGCTCCCCTCGCGGCCGCCCGACCAGTCGGACTCCGTCTGACGTCGCCACGTTCACCACGGAGTCGAATTCCAGTTCGAGCGGGGCGCGCTCGGACGTCACGCCGTCGCGGATCTCGCGGCACCCGGCGCCGTTGCAGTACAACGCCGCCCCGTCCATCGCGGCGAAGATGTCGTGGGAGTCGTCGCGCAGCGCGAACTTCGTCACATCCGCGCCTCCGGCGTCGTCTACGAAGGTCACCTGCCACTGGGTATCCGGGCTGGATTCGTCTTGCATGAGCACGGCCAGATGCTCGCCGCTGGGCTCGACGGAGATTGCATGGTGCCGATCGCGACCGCCCTGGCGAAGCCGGCCGTCCTCCTGAGACAGCTCGCCACTGTTCTCGTCGCAGATTCGCGAAATGAGGCGGACGGTGCCGTCAATCGAGGCCTGTGGTGGCGCTGCTAGATCGTCGGCACGCCGAACCGCGCGCGCTTCCACGCTCCAGGTGCAGGTGAGCTTGGCGGTCATCACCCCACGGCAATCCACCATGGCCTCAACGCAGCTGGCGACATCCAGGCGCTCGGTCGTAATCCAAGCGCCATCCGCCAGCGGCGCCCAATTGACGTACGCGGCCGACACTCCGGTTTCGAGCGTCTGCGCCATGTTGCGAACCTGGTCGCCCAGATCCACGCCCATCGTGGGTAGGCGATCGACGTTGACCGCCGAGACCACAGCAGAGAGGCCGGTATGAGGGGGGGCTTGGGGAATCCAACCCGCAGTCCGCAAAGCGCAGCAATATCAAGCATTTACGCGAAGTGGAGGCGCACGGGAATCGACGATGACGAATGATATCACGCACTTACGGATGATGTCGCGGGCTTACATACGTCAGGAGGTGTCAGGAACCATCAGGAACCATCAGGAGTCGGACTGGGCTGGGGGCAGAGAGGGGGCGGACGGCCTGCATGTCGCTGCGCGCAGACCACGCCGATCTTCGGGTTATGAGACCGCCCTGGATGCCCTCGGCAGAAGTCGGAGCGCCGCTGGGAGCCGCAAGGTGACACGCCGCGCGGTTCCGGGCGCGTTGACCGAGCCGCGCGCAGTGGGTATCAAGTGGTCGATGATGCGGTGGCTCCACAGAGCGGCCGGCCGATCCTGGCCCGCGGTGACGGTGATGCTTGCCAGCCTGCTCTTTGCGCAGCCCGGCTTCAGCCTCGGCGTATCGGCCGCCTGGGCGGGCAGCGCGGACGCCTGCTGCAATCGTACTTGTCCCTGCGACGAGGTCGCCGAGGCCGGCGACGACGCCCATCGCGACCACGACGAAAGCTCGAGCCCGGAGGACGGCTCCGGGGAGCAATGTCCGTCCGGCTGTGACGACTGCAATTGCTGCCCCGGTGCGGTGGTTGCTGTCGCGCCGAGCCTGGCTCCGTGTCCGGAGTCGCCACCAGACGGCACCGTGCTGAACGCACCTCCCGACGAGCCGGCCAGCGGAATCCCTGGCCGGATTTTCAGACCCCCCGAACCCTCCCTCATCTGAAGCCAGACCAGTAGTTCAGGCAGGGACCGGCATCCACGCGGGCGAGGTACGCTCGGGCGGAGCCGCGTCTTGCATCGAGGGAGATGGAAGCATGACTCGGTGGAGTTCGTGCGGTCTCCTGCTCACCTGCACGCTCATCGCGGCTCCGCCCGCGGCAGCGCAGGATGCGGCAAGACCGCGAACCTATGATCTGACATTGGAGCAGGCGCTCGGGCTGGCGCGGGTCCGCGCCCCATCCGTGCGGGTGGCGCAGGCGCGCATCGGCGCGGCCCGCGGCCGCCTCCTGGAGGCTGAGGTTCTCCTTCGCGCCAACCCCACGCTGGATGTGGGTGGGGGGGCTCGAGTCGGTCCGGGCGGGACCAGCCCAGACATCGACATCGGCGTTGGCCAGGTGTTCGAACTGGGCGGCCAGCGCGCAGCCCGGATCGGCGCGGCGAACGCGGAAGTGGAGCGAGCGACCGCGACCGCAGCCGACGCTGCCCGGCGCACGCTACGCGATGTCGCTGCGGCGTTTCTGAGGACGAGGTACGCCGAGGAGCGGCTTCGCATCGCGACCGACACCGAGCAGCTCGCGGCCGAGATCCACCGAGTGGCGCAACGCAGGCACGAAGCGGGGGACGCAGGTGTGCTCGACGTGAACCTGGCAGCGCTCACGCTCGCGCGTATCCAGGCGGAGGTTCGCACCGCCGAGGCCGCGCGCTCGCGGGTCCTTGGGGACTTGCGGGTGCTGCTCGGTCTGGAGCCTGACGCGGTGTTCGTCCTCCGCGGTGACCTGCTCGATCGCCGGCGCTACGCGCTTGGCGCGCTGCTGGCGCGGGCGCCGGATCGGGCCGACCTCGAGGCGCTCGCCGCGGCAGCCCGGCACGCCGACGCCGAGGTGCGGCTCGGAGAGGCACGAGCCTGGCCCGACGTGCGTCTCGGCCTCGGCTACGCCCGCGAGGAGGACGCCGACATTATGCTCGGCACCCTCACCCTGACGCTGCCCTTCTTCGATCACGGTCAGGGGATCGAGGCCACGGCGCGCGCACGTGGGACCGCCATCCGAATCGAGCGCGAGTCCGCCGAGATGACGATTCGGACCGAGATCCGGACGGCGTTCGACACCTACCAACGGCTGCTCCGGGCGACGGAGCAGTTCGAGCGCAACGGCCTCCCGCTCGTCGCGCGGAGCGACACGCTCGCGCGGCGAAGCTACGATGCGGGTTCCATGCCTCTCGGTGAGCTGCTCGCCGTCCGCCGGGAGCTCGTGGAGGCGCGCGTCACCCACGCCGACCTCCTGCTGAGCGCTGCGCTCGCGGGCGTCGAGCTCGAAGCCGTCGCGGGGGGGCTGCGATGACGCGTCCGACGAACGACAAGAAGATCGAGATGAACGCGAGACCCACCAACCAGGCGGCTTCCGCCTCCGAGAACAAGGACAGAGACCATGCGAGCATTTCTAATCACAGGTCTGACCATCTTCGTGTTCGCGCTCACGGGCTGCGACAAGAAGAAGGACGCTCACAGCCAGAAACCACAAGAGACCGCGACGAACTCCGACTCGAAGGAAGCGCACGGTGGACACGCCCCTCAGGGCGCGAAGCCGGGCTCACACGAGGACTGGTGCGGCGGGCACCAGGTGCCCGAGTCAATGTGCACGCGTTGCAACGCTTCGCTCATCCCGGCCTTCAAGGCGACCGGCGACTGGTGCAGCGAGCACGGACTCCCCAAGTCGCAGTGCCTTGCGTGCAACCCGGACCTCAAGATCGAGCGGCCCCCTCGGGTCAAGGCAAAGCAGCGATGAACCGTCGGCGTCTCCTCATCCCTTTGCTCCCGTTGCTGGCTGCGTCCTGTCACGACAACGACGCGAGGGAGCCGGCTCCGAAGCGAGCACCTGTCTCCGCGTCCGCGCCAGCCGGAGGAATGTGCGACGAGCACGGTGTTCCCGAAGCCCTGTGCACCCGATGCAACCCCGGGTTGGCCCAGGTCTTCAAGGCGAAGGGCGACTGGTGCCACGAGCACGAGTTTCCAGAGTCGTTCTGCCCGGTCTGCAAGCCGAAGGCGCACTTTCCCGACGTGGGGGTGGCCGCGAGTGGCGAGCAAGCCTCGATAGAGACGCGCAGCGTTCGCTTCCGTTCGCCCGGCATCGAAAAAGCGGCCGGCATCAGAACGGTCGCGGCGCGCTCGACCCAGGCGGCACCTTCGGCCGAGTGCACGGTTCGGATCGCATTCGACGGTGATCGCGTCGCGGATATCCGGGCGATCGTTCCGGGTATCGTGCGCCGTGTTCGCGCGCAGCTCGGCGCCCGCGTCGAGGTCGGCGCCGCACTCTTCGTGCTGGAGAGCACGCGTGTCGGGGAGATCCAAGGCTCGTTACAGGTCGCCCGCGAACGAGTCCGCACCGCGCGGGCAAACCTGGCCCGACAGCGTCAGCTTCGCGAGAGCGACATCGCGTCGGCCCGTCAGGTAGAGGTCGCGCAGCGCGAGCTGGCGACTGCCCGAGCTGAAGCACGGACGGCAGAGGCGACCCTTCGCATGGCCGGTGCCACGCGAGCGGCGCCGTCGGGGCGCTATACGCTGACGGCGCCTGTCGCTGGAACCGTCGTGCGTCGACCCGCCGTGGTCGGGCTGCTCGCGACCGAGGGCACATCGCTGGCGACCGTCGTAGACACGTCCGTGATGTGGGCGCTCTGTGACGTCCCCGAAGCGGCCGCCTCGCGGATCGCTCTCGGCCAGAAGATGCAGGTGACCATCGACGGGGCCGATGCCGCCATCGAGGGCGAGGTCACCTGGATCGCCGCCGAGGTCGACCCTCGCACGCGCACCATCACCGCGCGCGCCGAGATCCCCAATCCGGACGGTCGTCTTCGCGCCAACCAGTTCGCTCGAGCGCGAATCAAGACCGGTGCCTCACGTACTGCCGTCTCAGTGCCGCGCGCCGCAGTTCAGCGCGTCGGCGAGCGAGACGTTGTCTTTGTTCGCACGGCAACGGGCGTCTACCACCCGCGAATTGTGCGTCGCTTCGGTGGAGGCGACCTCGTTCAGGTGGAGGGCAACATCAACAATGGGGACGCCATCGTCACGACCGGCGCCATCCTCCTTCGCACCGAGATCATGCCCGGCAGTATCGGCGCAGGGTGCTGCGAGGTCGATCCCCCCGGGGGCAATTGATGCTGACCCGGCTTATCGACCTCTGTCTTCGCCATCGACCGATCGTGCTTCTTGCGACGGCCGTGTTGGTCGTCGTCGGTCTCGCGAGCTTTCAGGAGCTCCCCTTCGACGCCTTTCCGGACACCACACCGGTCCAGGTCCAGGTCAATACGACTGCGCCGGCGCTGTCACCACTCGAGGTCGAAAGACAGATCACGTTCCCCATTGAGCAGGCCATTTCGGGCCTGCCCGGTCTATCCGAGGTGCGATCGATCTCGAAGTTCGGATTCTCCCAGGTCGTCGCCATCTTCGACGACTCGATCGACATCTATCTCGCCCGGCAAGTGGTCAGCGAGCGTCTCGCGGCGGCGGAGCTTCCCGGAGGCGTCGGTCGCCCCGCGCTTGGCCCGGTCTCCACGGGCCTCGGCGAGGTGTTTCAGTACCTGATCCAGAGCGACACCCTCTCGGCTCGGGATCTGCGCACATTGCATCACTGGGTGATTCGGCCGCAGATGCTCCAGGTTGCGGGCGTCGCCGAGATCAACAGCTGGGGCGGCTACAAGAAGCAGTACCACGTCGTGGTCGACCCGCGGCGCCTCGTCAAGCACGACCTCACCCTCGACGATGTCGCGCGCGTCATGCGACGCGGAAACCGCAACGCTGGCGGTGGCGTGCTCGAGGAAGCCGGCGAGTCCCAGCTCATTCAGGGACAGGGTCTCGTCTCCGGCGTTGCGGACCTCGAGGCGATGGTACTCGCGAACGTCGACGGCACGCCCATCCACCTACGCGACGTCGCTGACGTGCAGGTGGGGCACGAGATCCGCCGCGGGGCAGTCACCGCCGAAGGTCAAGGCGAGGCCGTCCTGGGCCTCGGGTTCATGCTGATGGGCGAGAACAGTCGCGAGGTCACGCAGAGGCTCGAGGCACGGCTCGAGGAGGTCAAGGTGAGCTTGCCGGAGGGCGTCGAAGTGACGCCCGTCTACAGCCGCACTGATCTCGTGAGCAAGGTGCTGCGAACGGTCCGCGACAACCTCCTCGAGGGCGCGCTCCTCGTCGTCGCGGTGCTGTTCGTGTTTCTGGGGAATCTCCGTGCCGGTCTCATCGTGGCGCTCGCGATCCCTCTGTCGATGCTGTTCGCGTTCAACGCAATGCTCCAGTTCGGCATCGCGGGCAGCTTGATGAGCCTCGGCGCGATCGACTTCGGCCTGGTCGTCGACAGCTCGGTGATCATGGTCGAGAACGCGGCCCGCCGTCTCGACGAAGACACCAGTGGACGAAGTGTCCGTGAGATCGTGCGCGACGCCGCCGTCGAGGTGCGCAAGCCGACGCTCTTCGGCGAGCTCATCATTGCCATCGTCTACGTGCCCGTCCTGGCGCTCGAGGGCATCGAGGGGAAGCTCTTCCAGCCGATGGCGCTGACAGTGATCTTCGCTCTGGCCGGCTCGATGATCCTGTCGCTGACGCTCATGCCGGTCCTGGCGAGCTACGCCCTCGAGAAGGGTCGCAATCGGGGTGAAATCCGCATCGTCAGGTGGCTCAAGCAAGGCTATCGCCCCGTGCTGCGCTGGGCGCTCGGGAACCGGAGTCTGGTGCTGACTGGCGCCGGAGTGGTCGTGATCAACGCGGCCTTCCTCGCGACGCAGCTCGGCTCCGAGTTCGTGCCGAGGCTTCGAGAGCAGGCGGTCGTCATCAACACGGTGCGGGTCGCGGGTGTCTCGCTGGGCGAGTCGGTTCGCTACGGCACCCGCATCGAGAAGCTGCTGCGAGCGCAGTTCCCGGATGAGATCGAACACATCTGGACCCGAACCGGAACAGCCGAGGTGGCCACAGATCCGATGGGGCTCGAGGTTTCGGATGTATTCATCACCCTGAGGCCACGCGACGAGTGGACACGCGGCGAGACGCAGGACGAGCTCGTCCTGGCGATGAGCGCCGCGCTCGAAGGGATGCCGGGCATGCGCAGTGTGTTCACCCAGCCCATCGAGATGCGCGTCAACGAGATGGTGGCAGGCATCCGCTCGGACGTGGGCATCAAGCTCTTCGGCGACGACTTCGACACGCTGCGGTCGAAGGCCGATGAGATCCTGCGAGTCATCGAGCAGCTCCCAGGCGCCGCCGACGTCACCGTGGAGCAGCTCACGGAGCAGTACATGTTGACCATCGACGTCGACCGTGAGGCCGCGGGCCGGCACGGCATTCCCGTCGGTGAGATCCTCGAAGTCGTCGAGTCGCTCGGGACGCGCAGGGTAGGCGAGGTCGTCGAGGGCCAGCGGCGATTCGATCTCGTGCTGCGTCTCGGCGACGACATCCGAAGCTCGGCTGATCGCATCCGCCAGGTTCTCATCCACGCCGGCTCCGGCGCCCAGGTGCCGCTGTCGGCCGTCGCGGACATCAACGTGCTCGAAGGACCGTCGACCATCCAACGCGAGTGGGCGAAGCGCCGCATCACCGTTCAGGCCAACGTGCGCGGCCGCGACGTGGGCTCTTTCGTCGGGGACGTGCGCGACGCGCTTCGCGACGATGTCGACCTTCCCGCCGGCTACTACACCAGACTCGGGGGGCAGTTCGAGAACCTCGAGCGGGCCCAGAAGCGCCTCTTGGTGGTCGTACCCATTGCGCTTCTGCTCATCTTCTCTCTCCTCTACCTGACCTATGGTCGAGCAGCTGACGCCGTGCGCATCTTCACCGGAGTTCCCTTTGGCCTGGTGGGTGGCATCGTCGCGCTGTGGATTCGCGACATGCCATTCTCCATTTCGGCAGGGGTCGGCTTCATCGCGCTCTCGGGAGTAGCCGTGCTCGGCGACATGGTGCTCGTGTCACGCGTGATGCTGCTCCTCGAACGGGGCCGAGAGCCTCTCGTCGCGATTCGCGAGGCCGCCGAGACTCGTCTGCGACCCGTCCTCATGACGTCGATGGTCGCCGCCCTTGGGTTCGTGCCCATGGCCTTGAACACGGGCGTGGGTGCAGAAGTGCAGCGTCCGCTCGCGACGGTTGTCGTTGGCGGCATGATCACCTCGACCATCGCGACGCTTCTCGTCCTGCCGGTTCTCTACGCCGTCTTCGGCGCACGGCTGCCCGACGCGCAGAAGCAAGAGGACACCGGTCCCACTGACCCTGTCGCCGCATGAGAGTCGGGACCGGAGGTCGCAAGAGCCGACCGGCGCGCATCGTGGTCGCAGTTGTCGTGGTGCAGGCTGCTCTGCTCGGAGGCTACTGGGTGGTCGAGCACCGGCGGTCGCAGGAGACGGTCGCAGGCCAGGAGCTCAGCACAGCCGCTCCGCAGCGCGTGGAGGGACGAGTGCAGCCGTTGTTGCTCAGAACGCGCGAAGGAGAACCTGTCGAGTTGCGGACACTCGAACGGCGGACGTTGGTACACTTTTGGGCCACTTGGTGCCCGGCGTGCCGAGTCGAGTTGCCGGGGCTCCTCGCGTTGGCGCAGAAGCGACCGCTGGATGTCGTGGCCATCGCACTCGACAAGGAGTGGGCGGACGTCGACCGCTTCTTGAACGGACACCACTCTACGCACGTGCTGCTTGGCGACCATGCCGAAGTTGAGCGAGCGTTCGACGTACACACGCTGCCCGTCACGTTTCTTGTCGAGCCGGGAGGCCGGCTGCGGCTTCGCTTCGATGGCGCGAGGGACTGGACCGACTCAGCCTTTCTCGGCACCTGGATCGACGGCGAATGAAGCTCAGCCGCGAGGTCGTCCTTGGCAAGAAGGAGCAGACATGAAGGCCCTCACTGGAGTCTCCCAAGACTTTGACATTGCCTCGACTACGCGGAGCTCCGCATAGACGGGGCAGGGTCAGCATCACGCTCTTAGCTGAATCGGAGGCGCACGGGAGTCGAACCCGCCCAGGACGGGAGCACCGCCCTACATAGGATTTGAAGTCCCAGACCCGCACCGGCGAGCGAGCGCCTCCGCCGCGGCTTGTAGCCCTCTCGGCCGCGTCACGCAAGGCTTTGCGGCGATGTGGTCCACGGCCATGCAAAGCTGTCACGTGTCCGTCGCGGGATCGGCGCCGGGTCGCGGGCGCCAGACGTGGACGGAGTTGAGCATCAGCACCGCGTTCGTGGCGGACATCACGTAGAACACGGTCTGCGGCCAGACCGAGGCGATGAGGAAGCCCGTGATGTAGCTCACCGCGGCGGGCCACAGGCGACGCTCGACGGCGATGGTCATCATCGCGGCCACGGTGAACCACAGGAAGATGCGCAGCACGTGGGTCGCGATCGGAGGCACGCCGAGGTGCCAGGCGCCGGCCTCGAGCAGGATCTGTGCGACCAACGCGAACAGCACGGAGGCCAGGACGCGGCGGTTGAGGACGGTGCTGGTCATCGACTCGCGGGGCCCAGATGATCAGGGGCAACACCAGCAGCAGCAGCAGCGCCGTCATCCGGATGAGCGCGTGGCCGACATCGTCAGCGGGAAGATCGTCCACGACAGGCCCAGCACGGCGGCGAGGAACGTCCGCGTGCGTCGCCCCGTCTGTTCGTCGTGGTCGGCGCCGAGGGCCTCGAGGGCTTCGAGTCGTTCCAGTTCGGCGTCGGCCGCCTCGCGCCCGGTCGCGAGCCGGCCGAGCAACGCAGGTGTGGGTTCGGGGACCAGCGTGAGGAGCCGCTCGGCCTGGGCGACGTCGCCGAGGTCCAGGGCGTGGTCGACCATGAGGGTGGCCGCCGTTTCGAGCCCGGCCAGGGCTCGCGCGTTCTCGGCCCACTCGCCCAGCGCCTGCTGGAACCCGAAGGAACACGCCCCGAAGAGTGAGAGCGTGTCGGTCCGGCCGGGGTCGGCCAGCGCGGCACGGAGCGCCTCGAGCCGCTGCTCGGCCTCGCTGGCGAGGTGCACGGAGTGGCGATGGCTGAGATGGGCACGCAGCGCCTCCCGGAACGCCTCGGCGCTCGGCAACCGGTCGGTGGGTTCGCGAGCCATCGCCCTCAGGCACAGCGCGGCGAGCTCGGCGTCCACGTCGTCGGGCAGCTCGACTCTCGAGGCGTGCACGCTGCGCAGCATCGCCATCGCGGACTTGCCACGGTGCGGCGGGCGCCCGCAGAGCAGCTCGTAGAGCACGCTACCGAGCAGGTACACATCGGTTCGCTCGGAGAGAGTGGGCTCGCTGCCGCCCAGCATCTCCGGCGCCATGTAGGCGGGGGTTCCGGCCATCTCGTACGCGCGGGAGGCCAGCGGCATACGGTCGCCGTCGACCTCGCGCAGGCTCACGGCTATGCCCCAATCGAGCAGGTACACCTCGCCATACGCGCCCACCATGACGTTCTCGGGCTTGACGTCGCGGTGAACGATGCCGCGGCTGTGCGCGTAGTGCAGCGCGGCGCAGACCTGCATCAGGATGCCGAGGTTCCACACGAAGGCGTCGTCCGCGCCGAATCGCTCGGCGATGGCCTCGGAGTCGTGCATCACCGCGGCCCACTCGACGCCCTCGATGCGCTTGAGCACGATCACCGGGCGCCCGTCGGGGTCGACGGACATGTCGTAGACCGGGACCACATTCGGATGCTCGAGGGCGCCGGTCACCCAACCCTTTTGGAGCAGGCGTCGCAGGCCCTGGTCGTCCGCCGCGCGCTTGAGCGACTTCACCGCGACCTGCCGCCCGACCGAGACCTGCTCGGCGAGCCGGACCACGCCCATCCCGCCCTCGCCGAGGGTGCCCCGGTAGACGAGAGGCTCGTCGCGGTCCAGCGCCTTCAGCGCCCCGTACGCCAGCTGCTGCCCGGATTGGAGCGGCCCCGATGCCGGCCGAATCGTGGCGTGCGGATCTCCGACGAGCGCCTGCCCGCCGGGACCGATGGTCGCCAACAGTGTATCGAGTTCGGCCTCGTCCATCCGCCGTGGGTATGCCGCATCGGTCTCGGGTGCAAGTCACACATAAGTCGCATGTGGATGTCAGATCGGTGCGAGATCCGTCATAGCCCGTTGTGGATGCGAATCTTGATCGTGGAAGACGAGCCGACCTTCGCGAAGCTGCTGATGCTTCGGATCCGGCGTCACGCGGACGCGGCGGCGTACGTGCACCTGACGGTGGATTGGGCGTCCAGCATCGAGGCCGCACGTGAGCTGCTCGCGGGGCGCGCTTTCGACCTGATCATCTCGGATTACCACCTGCCGGACGGCGTCGGCACCGACCTGGTCGCCGAGGTCGAGTCGGCCACCCGCTTCCGTCTCGTCTCTTCGAGCGCCGCAGCAGCGCTGGCCGCGGGCGCCGTTCCGAAGCGGCAGATGCTGCGTGTGATGCACGAGTGGCTCGACGAGGCGGCCTGAGCCGGCTCGAGTTCACAGCGTCTCCAACACCCGCTGCAAACGCTCGATGCGACGGGTCGCCACGGCGCCCGGTGCGCTGCCTGCGCCGACCACAGTGCGGTAACGCGTCCACTTGTCGATCACCCGCGTGACGGACGGCCCCATCGGGCCATGCTCATCGGCGCCCAGCGCCTGCTCGATCGCCGCCTCTGCGAGCTCCGCCGACAGTCGGTAGGCCGCCACACGTCGCACCGGGCGCAGCGCGGTGATGCGGCGCTCCACCCTGCGCATGGTGCGGTCGGCGTCCGGATAGCGGCGCTGCCGGGCGTACGCCTCGGCGAGTGAGAGCAGGACGCGCGGGTCGTGGCGCAATCGCCCGCGCCGTGTCGCAGCCTCGAGCGCCTCGGCGCGGCACGTGTGGTCGCCGATTCGGAAGCAGTAGCTCGCGCGGACGCGCTGGGCCTCCCCATGACACGGCGCGCGTTCGGGCATGGCTTCGAGCAGGGCGACGTCGCCGCGCTGCAGCCAGCCGGTGCGCTCGAGGTCGCCGCGGATGTCGTCGAGTCGCTCGCAGCCGTTGGCGTCGCCGGTCGCGACGGGCGCCGGACCCGCGGGCAGGGCAGGCGCGGCGGTCGGGGCGGGCTCGCGAGGCGGCTTCGGGGTCGAGACGGCCACCGAAGGGGCACGTGTCCGGCGGATGCGCGCGCGCGGAGGCGGCGGGGCGGGTGTCTCTGGCTCGGGCGGCTGGATCTCGCGCTCCGGGGGCGTCGCGGGTGGCGCGTCGCGGCGCAGCGTCGCCCGATAGTCGACGACCAGCGAGGGCTCGACCTTCACCATCCGGCGCGTGTCGACCTCGAGCGCTCGGTATCCGGCGGGCGCGACGAGGTCGACCATCAGTGTGGCCCCGACCTCTGCCTGCAGGTCCCCGACGAAGCGGCCGTCCATGTCCGTGACGCCGAACAGACGCCCGTCCACGAAGACGCGAGTGGACTCGACCGGCTCCCCATCCGGTCCCGCCACCTCGACCGAGACGCGTACGTCCGCCGCGCTCGGGATGTCGGGCGCCGGCTCGGCGCAGGCGACGAATAGCAGGACGACGAGCACGCGCAGCATGGGCACCTCCTCTCGTTCAACCAGGTGGTACAGGGCGGACGGTCGATGTCTGACGCGGACGGTCCGCTTTTATTGTCAGCGACCGCCGTGGGTGCGGAGGGTCTCCAGCGCGTCGATTCGCCGGTCGGCCGCCCGCACTGCCGCGGGGTTGTTGCCCTGGCTGAAGGTGCGGTAGCGGCGCCAGGCGTTCATCGCCTGGTCGAGGAGGTCCGTGTCCGCGCGGCCCGGCGTCCGCTCGTTCTGTTGCGCGTACGCCAGCTCCGCGACCTCGCCGTGCATGCGCAGGGCCTGAGCGCGCTCCGCTGCGGGCAGTCGGTCGAGGCGCGGCGCGGCGCGGCGCATCGTCGCGAGCGCTCGGGCGTAGCGTCGCTGCGCAGCGTGTGCACCCGCGAGTGAGAACAGGAGGCGGGGGTCGTGGCGGTAGCGGCCCTCGCGGGTGGCGACCTCGAGCGCGGCGGCGTGTCTGGGTGGATCGCCCGTTCGGTAGTAGTGGTCGGCGAGTCGCCGGTGGACATCGCGATAATCCCGGTCGCTCCGTGGAACCGCGCGCAGTCGAGTGACCTCCAGTCCGGCGAGTATGTGTGAGGTCTGGAGCAGGCCGCGCCACTCGTCGTCCGTCGCCGGCTTCGGCGCGGTGGGCGCGGTGGGTTCGGCGGTGGTCGCGTCGACCCGCATGCGTCTCGGTGGCGGCGACGTCCGTGGGGCGCGGGCCACGGGAACGCGGGTCGCGGCGTCGGGCTTCACGGCTGCAGCGGGTAGCGCAGCGGCGACGTCCGGTGTCGCCAACGAGACGGGCTGGTGGCCGGCCGGGGCGGGCGCATAGGGCGGCTCCTGGCTCGGCCACACAACGAGCAGGAGAACGGCGGCGGCGGCGGCGAGGGCGACAGGGTAGAGCAGGCGGTTCGGCGCTTCGGCTGCTGGTGCCAGCATCGCCTCGAACGGCGCGGGGTCCAGCGGGCGATGGGCGTCGACCGCCGCGTCGCCCGCCGCGTCACGCAGCGCGTCGGTGCCGTCTGCGTCGAGGCCACCGGCGGCCAGCTGCTCCCAGCGCGGATCGTCGAGCGCGTCCGGTGCCCCGAGGGCGGCGCCGACGCGAGACGCGAGCTCTTCGTCGTTCATCCGCCCTCCTCTCCGGCCCCGGGGTCTGGCTCACCATCCTCCACGAGATCCGCCGCCAGCGCACGTAGCCGGCCGCGGAGCCGGCGCCGTGCCTGGTACAGCGCGTCGCGCGACAAGCCCAACGTCTCGCGGACCTCCGCGTCGTCCTGACCGCGCACGAAGAGCATCTCGAACAACGCCGCGTCGCGCTCCGAGAGCGCCTCGAGCATGCGCTCGCCGAGGGCCCGCAGCACGGCCCGCGACTCCAGAGCATGCGTCGGGTCGGCCGGTGCGGGCGCCGGGGCCGGTGGACGCGCGCGCCAGGGCGTACGGCGCGGGCTGGCGAGGGCGTTTGCGACGAGCCGCTCGGTCACGAGGCCGAAGAAGGTGGCCGCCGAGCCTCGGTCCGGCGACCACGCCAGCAGCCGGCGGCCACCGTTCGCGAGCAGCCCCGCGAAGACCTCCTGGGCGAGGTCCTCGACCTCCTGGCGGACGTCGCGTCCTGCGGGGCTGCGTCGAACCAGGGCCCGCGCGACGCGCCGGTGGACGAGCGGGAGCAGGTGGCCGACGAGGGCCCGGACCGCTGCGGGCTCGCGCGCCACCACGGCCTCCCGCACGAGTTCAGGGGTCAGTACCTCCGACACTCTAGCAGGCTGTTGAGAAAGGCTCCGCGTCGCCGCGGAGTCGTGAAGACGCCGTCTGCTGCGTCGCCGAATCCTCGACGTGCCTTCGGGCACGCCTCCGGTTCGGACTCCTTGCATCCATCATCTTCACGACTCCGCGGCTCGGTCCGCCTTCATCAACAAGCCTGCTAGGCAACCAGGGCGGGGCCGATCGGGTCGATCACCGTCGGGTCGTCCTTCAAGCGGACGTTGCCGACCTTCGCGGCGACGGGCCACGCGGACATAGGGCCGTCGAAGGGTCGCAGCAGCTCATGCATCGCCTCGGGCGCGCCGCGCGGATCGAGCCAGGCACGCCACGCGTCGACGGGCAGGATGGCGGGCATCCGGTCGTGCACCTGGTTCATCAGCGGGTTCGGCGGCGTCGTGATGACCGTGAAGGTGTCGAGCGGCGTGTCGTCCGCCGACAGCCGCCGGTTGCGCGCCCAGAGCCCGGCGAGGACCAGCGGGCCGCCGTCCTCACCGGAGATGTTGTGCGCCACCTTCTTCCCGTCTTCGCCCTTCGCCCATTCGTAGAAGCCGGTGATGGGGACCAGGCAGCGGCGCGTGGCGAAGGACTCGCGGAACATGGGCTTGCCTGAGACCGTGGCGGCGCGCGCGTTGATGGCGCGAACGCCGATGCGCCGGTCCCGCGCCCAATGCGGGAGCAGACCCCACCGCAGCGGCACCGGCTCCGGGTCGCCGAGGCGGTCGAGGCGCAGGATCCAAGCCGCATCGGTGGGGGCGATGTTGTACAGCGGAGCGTCGTCGACGTGCTCGGGGTCGAGCTCGCCGAAGACCGTCGCCAGCACCTTCAGCAGGGCGCGCGGTTTGTGCTGGTGGAAGCGTGCACACATGACTCGAACGTACCACCGTGGACAACGCGGGCGTGGCGCGTCTATGAAACCTTGGTGGACCGCTTCGACCTGCTCTGCGAAACCCAGCCGTTCGCCGACCTCGACGACGAGACGCTGGTCACCCTCGCGAAGCACACGCGCGAGTGCACCTTCGTCAAGGACGAGCAGATCATCGCCGCCGGCGATCCCGGCGACGCCCTCTACGTCATCTACAGCGGCATCGTCCGCGTGGAAGACGGCGACCGCCACCTGGCGTGGCTCGGGGCGGGCGACCTGTTCGGCGAGATGGCGCTCATCACCGGCGACACTCGCCAGGCCAACGTCTTCGCCGACGACCCGACGACCTGCCTCGCCATCGACCGCATGCCGTTCTACACGCTGCTCGAGGCGCGCCCGGAGGTGGCCGCGTGTCTGACGGAGCTGGTCGGCACCCGTCTGTGCGCGGGCGGGCAAATCGCGAATGTCGGCAAATACCGTGTGATGCACGAGATTGGGCGCGGCGGCGTCGCTCGCGTCTTTGCCGGCGTGCACCCGGGTCTGCGCCGGCCGGTCGCCATCAAGATGCTCGACCACGGGCTCGTCTTCGACGACGAGTTCGCCGCCCGATTCCGCAGCGAGGCGGCGATCGTCGCCGGGCTCGACCACCCGAACATCGTGCAGGTCTACGACCACGAGCAGGCGTACGCGACCGAGTTCATCGTGATGGAGCTGCTTGGCGGCTCGACCCTCGCCGAGCTTCAGCGTGCCCGGGGCGAGATGGACGAGCACGCCGTGCGGCGCATCCTCGTCCAGCTCGCCCGCGCCTTCGACTACGCGCACCGTCGCGGCATCGTGCACCGCGACCTCAAGCCCGAGAACGTGATGGTGCCGCCCGGCGAGCCCCTGAAGCTGATGGACTTCGGCATCGCCAAACCCATCGCCGAGGCGCCGACCTCCGACGACATGATCGGGACCGCTCAATTCATGTCGCCGGAGCAGGGTCGCGGCAAGCCGGTGGACGGGCGCACCGACATCTACGCCCTGGGCGTGATGGCCTACGAGATGCTGACTGGCCGCGTCCCGTTCGACGGCGACGACCCCCACGACATCATCGACGCCAAGGAGTCGTCGCCCGTGCCCGACGTGCGCGAGCTGCGACCGAACGTCTCCGAGCAGATCGCGTCGTTCGTCGCGCGAGCGTGCAAGCGCGACCCGGATGAGCGCTTCCCGGACGCTGCCTCCGTGCTCACGCATCTGGGCGGACACACGCCGCTGCTCAGGCCCGGCGTGCGCGGGCGCACCGTCACGCTCCTGTACGACGGGAGCGAAGACCGCGCCGTTCGCGACGCCCTCGACCGCCTCAGCGCCGAGCTCGCAGGGCACGACGTCCTGCTGACGGTCGCTGAGCACAAGACGCTCGCCGAGGGATAGCCGTGGTCCCCATCCACGTGCTGTACGGCACCGAGACGTACAACTCGCAGGGCTGCGCAGAGCGGGCGGGCGAGGCCATCGAGGCGCTCGACCTCGACGTCGTCGTGATGGACATGGAGGACCTCGAGCACGACATGCTGCCGTATCTGCACACGGCGCTCGTCGTGGTGAGCACCTTCGGGGCTGGCGAGCCGCCCGCGAACGCCGAGGAGTTGCACGCATGGCTCCACTCCGAGGACGCGCCCCCGCTCGAGAATCTGCACTTCTCGGTCTGCGCGCTCGGCGACAGCAACTACGACGACTTCTGCCAATGCGGCATCGAATTCGACGAGCAGCTCGCCGCGCTGGGTGGCCAGCGTTTCGTGCCGCGGATGGACTGCGACGCCGACTTCGACCCGCCCTTCGACCGCTGGCTGGAGCAGGTGCTCGAGGCGCTGCAGTCGATGGAGTTCCCCGAGGAGGAGGAGGAGGACGAGGAGTCCTACGCGTCGCTGTCGGTGTCGATGGCGGCCGTGCGCGAGCGCGAGGAGCCAAAGGTCGGGACGCGGAAGAACCCGTTCATGGCGACCGTGCTCCGCAACGAGAACCTCAACGAGGCGGGGTCCTCCAAGGAGACGCGCCACGTCGAGCTCTCGCTGGTCGGCTCGGGCATTCGCTACCGCGTCGGTGACTCGCTGGGGCTCTTCCCGCGCAACTGCCCCGACCTCGTGCGGCGCCTGCTCAATGCGCTGCGCGTCGACCGCAACGCGGCGGTCGACATCGACGGCGAGCAGAAGACGATTCGCTACGTGATGGTGCACCGCAAGGACGTGAACACCATCGACAAGCGCCTGATCGAGCTTGCCAAGGACGGACCGAACGGCCGCTACTTCCGCGAACTCGACGCCGACCCGGACGCGCGCAAGGCCTACATCGACGGGAACCACATCCTCGACTTCGCGGAGCACGCCCAGGTCTCTCCCGACCCGCAGACCCTCGTGGACCGCATGCGCACGCTCGGTCCGCGGCTCTACTCCATCTCGTCGAGCCCGATCATGCATCCGGGGGAGGTGCACCTCACCGTCGACGTGTTGCGGTACGAGCTGCACGGCCGTTGGCGCAAGGGCGTGTCCTCGACGTTCCTCGGCGAGCGTGCCGGGCGCGAGATCGAGGTGCCCGTCTACCTGCGTCCCACGAGCGACTTTCTGCTCGTCGACGACGACGTGCCCATCGTGATGGTCGGACCCGGGACCGGCATCGCGCCGTTTCGCGCCTTCCTCGAGGAGCGCGCCGCGCGCGGCGTCACCGACGGCTACGCGTGGCTCTTCTACGGTGCGCGCAACGGAGCTACGGACTTCCTCTATCGCGAGGAGCTCGAGCACTACTCGGGCGCGGGCGTCCTGACGCGCCTCGACACGGCCTTCTCGCGCGACCAGGACGAGAAGATCTACGTCCAGGATCGGATGTGGGAGCACGGCGCGGACTTCTGGGCGTGGCTCGACGCCGGCGCGGTCGTGTACGTGTGCGGCGACGCGCAGCGGATGGCCAAGGACGTGAACGACACAATGACGCGCATCGTCGCGCGATTCGGGCAGATGACAGTGCGCGACGCCGAGGCCTGGGTGAAGCAGTTCAGCGCCGACGGCCGCTATCTGCGCGATATCTACTGACGACCGGGGGAGGGGAGATGCAGCGCCTGACGATCGTGGCCGTGCTCGCATGGGCGTGCACTCCGCCTGGCGGCGGGGGCGGCAGCAAAGACGGAACCGGCACCCCCGCCGAGGCCGGCGCGAACGACGCGCTCGCCGGGGACGTTGGGGGCGGCGGCGGTGAGGCGGGCGCAGGCGACTTCGGCCCGGACGGTCCGCCACCGCGAAGCTGCGACGAGCTCCTGGCGGCCATCCGCGGCGCGGTGAACGACTCCCAACGCTGCGTGCTCGACAACCAGTGCGTGGTCATCGGCGGCCCGCAGGCGTGCGAGTGTGCCCCCGTCATCGGTGAGCTCTCCGGATACATCGTCCACTTCAACGAAGCGCGCGCCGCGTTCGGCGCGTATGGGCAGCTGCTCGAGCGTTGCCTGGGTGACGGCCAGCGCGTGTGCGACACGCAGCCCTCGACCGGTCGCTGCAGCGACAACGGGCTCTGCGAGCTCGAGCCGGGCGGTGAGTGCGTCCCGGACGGCGGCATGCCGCAGCCGGACGCGGCGGTCGTGATGACGATGTGTCCCGAGCTGCGCCAGGAGCTGCTCGAGACCGTGGCGGCGGAGGGCGGATGCACGGGCGACGAGGACTGCGCCATCGTCGGCGGCTCGGTGGGCTGCGCCTGCAACCTGCACGAGGGGCCGCCCGACGGGTACGGCATCCATCGCTCCGCGGCGCCTCGCGCGCAGCAACTCGTCGAGTTGCTGCACGCCGACGGCTGCCCGGAACGCGAGAGCTGCGGCGTGCCTCCTGCCGTGGATCGGAACCCGACGTGTGTGGGCGGGACGTGCCGCGCCGGCGAGCCGACGACGAGCTGCGACGACTGATTCGGCCGGTCTCCTAATCCGTCAAGGGCAGGGGAAGAGGGCCTCGAAGTCGGCCTCGACGGCGTCTGCGTCGAAGTCATCGGCGCCGGCCGCGAGGGCATCGGCGATGCGGTCGGCCTTCTCCGCGTCGGCCAGGCGGGCGGCGCGGTCGGCGACCGGGATCAAGACGTCGAGTACGGCCCAGTGGGCTTCACGTGCCGGGCCTTCGGCCGTTCGGAATCGCTCGATCCGGTCGATGATGAGCACGGCGAGCGCGCGGTCGAGGGCGCGGTCGAGCTGGGTGAGGGCCTGGACCTTGAGCGCGTCGTTCTCCGACGTCTCGGCGGCGTCGAGGTCACGCCAGCAGCGCACCGCGAGCAGCCCCTCGAAGATGGCGCGATGGGTGTCGGGCTCGAGCGTGCGCATGTACCCGCTCAGCCCGGTGCCGCCGTCGACCTGGTCGCCACCGGTGTAGTAGGCCCACGAGGAGTCGCAGTCCTTTGACTTGCCGGCGCAGGTGTTCGCCTCCTTGAACGTGCTCACCCACAGAAACCAGAGCAGCGCCCCTTCCACGCGGCCCGCGTTGAGCGCCGGCGCTTCGCCGTTCTGCCCGTCCGCGAGGGCGTCGTTGATGATCGGGAGCATCTGTACGGGGCCGACGCAGTAGTCGGGCGCCTGCGAGGCCGTCTCGTCGCGGCAGGAGACCGACTCGGCCGCGGAGAAGTGGGCGTCGTAGCGGCGCCCGACGCGGCTGCCGATGCCTTCGTCCTCGACGAAGACGAGCTGCGCGTCGATGAAGTCGTCAGCGGTCGGGACCTCGTCGCGCCAGAGGAGCTCGGCGATCTCCTCGAACGCGGCGACGCGCGCGATGGTGGAGATGTTGTCGGGCTGGAACGGGTGGTACGCCTCGTCGTCGCTGATGCAGGGCTCCCACGCGTCGCCGGGATAGACGCCGGGCCGCGGGTCGCAGGCTTCGCCCTCGCCCTCGCCCTCGCCCTCGCCCTCGCCCTCGCCTTCCGCCATCGTCGCGGCGTCCAGGAGCGCGTCAGTGGGATCTTCGGTCTCGCAGCCCCAGAACAGGCCCGAGCCGCACAACAGGAAGCACAGAAAGAGACGCACGAACCCCCCCGGAGGCAGATGTTTCCGGAGGTCAGCCTACCCGTGAGCGGGAATCACAGCCTCCGCAGATCTACCTCGGCGCATCTACGGGGTCGCTTCAAACCCCAGGTCACCCACGCCCGCGACCACGTGGTCGATGAAGCTGCGCACCTTCACCGAGAGGTGTCGATTGCTGGGGTAGACCGCGGCCATCCAGTCGGCGCGACCCGACCACTCGGGCAACACCCGGACGAGCTGCCCGGACTGCAGGTCGAGCTGGGCGATCATGGCTGGGACCAGCGCGATGGTCAGGCCCGAGAGGGCGGCGCGGTGGTCGCGTGGCTTCGGCGCGACGCCGTCTACGCCCTCTTCCACCGCGCCGCGCCCGCCCCCCAGAGCTGACCTCCAGACTCCCCCACGAACCGGCGCACGCGACGTCAGCCAGCGAGGGTGCCCCACATCGTCTCGAGCGTTCGCCGGTGGCCACCGCGCGTCCAGAGCCCGCGGACGAGGTTCCGGGCGAGCGCGGCCTCGGTGCCCGCTCCGAGCCTCGGCAGCAAGTGCGCGGGATCGGCAGTGGAGGCCGATCCGGGGAGCGTCGTGATCGACCATTGGAAAGGGCTCTCCTCGAGGGCGGCGAGGGCCACCGCCGACAGATCGAGCACCCCACCATTGGGCCAGGCGAACGTCTCAGGCACCGCACCGATCTCGGCCTCGAGGCGCGCCGCGCAGCCCGACACCTCTGCGCGCGCTACGGCGGCCGGCTGCCCAGGATGCAGGACATGGTGGTGCTCGGTGTGGCCGCCGAGGGTCACGCCTGCGGCATGGAGTGCGCGGGCGTCGTCCCAACTCATGAGCGCGTCGTTGGCGTGCCTGGCGTCGAGCTCCGCGCGCTCACCGGGCTCGAGCCCCGCCTCGATCTCTCCGAGCAGCGCGTCATGGGCCGGCGCCGGCAGTTGTTTGAGCGCGTTGCTGACCAGCTGCACAGCCGCGCGGCGATCGTCGAGCGCCAGCCTGCGCCCGAGCGTCGGCAGGTCGAGCGCCGCGGCGCGCGCGCCCCGTATCGCGCTGCGGACGCGGTATCCGGGCAACCGCCCCGTGGTCCCTACCAGCCCGGTCGTGAGGTAGCAGACCCAGGGCCGCGGCCAGAGTGCATCGGCGACATGGGTCACATTGTTGCGGTAGCCGTCGTCGAAGGTGAGCAGCACCCACCCCGGATCGAGCGCGTGCTCCCCGCGCAGGGCCGCCCCTAGCTGGGCGGCCGAGATGAAATGCAAGTTGCGCTCGAGGTCGCGGATCTGGGCCCGGAACCCGGCCAGCGGCTGGTGCAGCTTCTCGACCGCCCGATCCGCCCAGGTGTCGGTGACGCCGTGGTACATGAGCACGAAGCCGCGACCGCTGCGCCGGACCCCGCTGCGCACCAACAGGTCGACCACGCCGGCGCGCATCGCGGCCCCGGTCGCTAGATCGTTCAAACGCGCACGCATGGAGCTCTCCCCTGGCTGCGACCGTCGCATGCTGCCAGCGACCACGTGCCCCCACAACCGGCGCCGCCCGTTGACGCGGGCGCTCGAGGTCAGCAGATTGTTCGCCTGCACGCGGCGAGCGAAAGGGGGGCGGAGTGTCGGCATCGGACGGACTCTTCGAGCGCGTGCTCCTGCACGCGCGTACCCGTCCGGGCGACCCCGCGATCACCGAGACGCTGCTCGGCGGACACTCCCACGAGACCTCGTGGGCTTCTCTCGCTGAGCGTGCCCGGACGCTGGCCGGAGCGATATCGGTCCTCGAACAGCCGATCGTGCCAATCCTCGCTGGGCGCGGTGCCGAGACCGTGGCGGCGCTCCTCGGCACCGCCGCGACTGGGAAGGCCTTCTCGGCCCTCGATCCGCGCCTCCGCCCGCCGCAAGTAGTCGGCGCTCTGAGCGCCCTCGGCGCCACCCACCTGCTGGTCGACGGCCGTGGCCTGATGGCCCTGCGCCAACTCGAGCCGGCCGCCACCGCGGGCCTCACGATCTGGATGCTGAGCCCGCCGGAGGCCGCCGCACACAGCCGCGTCGCCGCCGCTCTGGGCGCCACGCTCATCCCCGCCGCGGAGCCCATCGAGCAGGCGGTCCCCGGGGTCACCGGTTGCTGCCTGTTCACCTCGGGCTCCACCGGCACGCCAAAGGGCGTCCTCGTCGCGGCGGCCGACCTGCTCGGCCGCGCCGAAGCCGAGATCGAGTCCTACGCCCTCACGACACGCGACCGGCTGCTCGGGCTCCTCCCGTTCAGCTTCGACGTCGGCCTCAACCAGCTCTGCAGCGCCCTCGTGGTCGGCTGCGAGCTTGTCCTCAGCCGCTCTTGGCTCCCCGCCGACCTGCTCGCGACGGTTGCGGCGCGGTCGGTGACGGGCATCAGCGCGGCCCCCTCGATCTGGGCCGACCTGCTCGGCGGCGGACACCGCTTCGACCGCGAAGGGCCCCACGCCTCGTTGCGCTACGTCACCATCTCCGGCGGCGACCTGGCGCCCGCCCAGCGCGCCGAGCTGCCGACCGCCCTCGGCGGGGCGGGGATCTTCAAGACCTACGGCCAGACCGAGGCGTTTCGCGCCACCTTGTTGCGCCCCGAGGAGTACGCGGAGCGACCCGCCTCGGTCGGGCGCCCATTCGGTGGGGTGCGCATCTACATCGTCGACGCCGACGGCGCGCAGCTCGGCCCGGACGAGGTCGGCGAGGTGGTGCACGTGGGGCTCGGCACGATGAGCGGCTACCTCGACGGGCGCGACATCCACAAGCGTCGCCCCAACCCCTTCGAGCCCCCGCCCGACGTCGCCATTTTCACCGGTGACCAGGGCCACCTCGACGCCGCCGGCTACCTCTTTCTGGCCGGGCGTGGTGACGGGATGCTGAAGATCTCGGGCAATCGGATCTACCCCCGAGAGGTCGAGGCGCAGTTGCTGGCGCTCGACGACGTGACCGACGCAGTGGTGCTCGGTCTGGAGGGGCCGAAGGGCGTCTCGTTGGTCGCTTTCGTGCGCGCCGAGACGGCCCCGAACGCCCTCCGACGGGAGTTGGCGAGTAGGTTGCCTTCGTATATGGTACCGAGCCGAATTGAGCGGCTCGACGCGTTGCCCCGGACGGCGACCGGAAAGCCCGACCGACAAACACTCCTGGCTCGCGCCCACGCCGCGTGGGACTGAGCGCCACGGGCCGGGGTCGAACGTCGCGAGGAGGAGACGTGGCACTCACCCGTGAAGCGCTCTGCGCCTATCTCGAGGGTACGCTCGGCGTGCCCAGCGACGATCTCGCCGACCCCGAAGCGCTGCTCTTCAGCACCGGCATCCTCGACTCCTTCAGCATGGTCGACCTCATCATGTTCATCGAGGGCGAAGCCGGCGTGCAGCTCTCGCCCGCCGATGTGCGGCTCGAGAACCTCGACTCGGTGAGCCGCATCCTGGCCCTCGCTGCCGCCGACTGAGTGGTCGACTCCGCCTCACTGGCGCGAGCCGGGCGTGCGCTGGGCACCCCCTGCTTCGTCTATGACCTCGACGCGGTGCGCGCCCGCGTGGGCGACGTGCGCGAAGCGTTCCGAGGCCGGTACGGCCTCAGCTACGCGGTGAAGGCCAACCCCAACCCGCGGATCCTCGAGGCCATGCGCGGGCTGGTCGACACGCTCGACATCTCCTCCGGCGGCGAGCTGCGGCTCGCCCTGCGCGCGGGCTGGCCCGCCGAGCTGCTGAGCTTCACCGGACCGGCCAAACGCAGCGAAGAACTTCGAGCGGCGGTCGACGCGGGCGTGGGCGAGGTGGTCGTCGAGTCGGTGGAGGAGGCCCGCGAGCTCGGCATGTTGGCGCGCGAGGCGGGGCGCGCGCAGGGCGTCCTGTTGCGAGTGGCGCCCGGACGCCTCCCGCGCGGGTTCGGTGTGAACATGGCCGGCAAACCCACCCAATTCGGCGTCGACGAGGAAGGCCTCGCCGAAGTCGGGCCGACGCTGCGCGCGATCGAGGGACTCGATTGGGCGGGCGTGCACATCTTCTCCGGCACGCAATGCGTCGATGCCGACGCCGTCGTTGAGAACTACCGCATCTTCGCCGAGGTCTTCCGAGCGGCGGCGCAGCACCTCGACATCTCACCTCGGAAGCTGGTGTTCGGATCCGGGATGGGTGTGCCGTACCACGCGCACCAGACGCCGCTCGACCTGACGCGAGCAGGAGCGGGCGCGGCCGACGTCTTCGATGGGCTGCGCGGCGAGCCCGGCTTCGGGAAGGCCACGGCGCTGCTCGAGACCGGGCGCTTCCTGGTGGCGGAGGCCGGCGTCTACCTGACGCGCGTGCTTCGGGTGAAGGCGTCCCGTGGGAAGACGGTCGTCATCTGCGACGGCGGCATGAATCACCACTTGGGCGCCTGCGGGCACCTGGGCAGCGTGATCCACCGCAACTACCCGATCTTCCTGGTCGAAGGTGACGCCGACGGGGCGCCCGTGAAGCACGAGCTGGTCGGCCCGCTGTGCACCACCATCGACACCCTCGGGCATGGCGTCGAGCTCCCCGCTCTGCGCCCGGGCGACATGGTCGGCGTAGGCTGCAGCGGCGCGTACGGGGCGACCGCGAGCCCGCTCAACTTCATCTCGCACCCAGCAGTGACCGAGGCCGTCTTCGATGGCGACGAGCTACACGACGTGAGCTGGCTCGAGGGGTCAGTCCGATGAAGGAAGGCATCGTCGTCTTCGGCGCGCCGCGGTCGGGCACCACGCTGCTGCGGCGTATCCTCGATGCGCACCCGAACATCGCGGCGCCTGGTGAGACCAACCTCTTCAGCGCGTGCGCGCGCTTCCTGCACGCCGAGCCCATCCGCGAGGGGGTGCCCATCGGAGTTCTCACCGGGCTGAGCTTCGCAGGGTTCGAAGAGGACGAGGTGCTCGAGCGCCTGCGGGCTTTCGCGCTCTCGTTCCCACGGGAGCATGCCGTCAAGCAGGGCAAGGCGCGCTGGGCCGACAAGACCGCGTTCGACGCCTTCTATATGGCGGCGATCGAGCGTCTGCTGGGCGACCGGGTGCACTATGTCTGCCTGGTGCGACACGGGCTCGACGTGGCTTGTAGCATCGCCGAACTGTGCGAGAAGAACGGCGTTTATCTGAGCGAGCTGCACGACTATGTGTGCCGGTTCCCCCGCCCACTCGAGGCTTTCACCCACGCGTGGTCCGACCTCACGGGCGGGCTGGTCGAGCTCTCGGAGCGGCGCGACGACGCCATCTTGGTGCGCTATGAGGACCTGCTGGCCGAGCCCGACGCCACCCTCGGGCGACTGTTCGAGCACCTCGAGGAGCCGTATCCCGCCCACCTCGTCGACGACGCGCTGGGCAAACGCCAGGGCGCAGGTCTGGGCGACTGGAAGACCTACGGGACACGCCGCCTCGACTCGAGCAGCGTCGGGCGCTGGCAGACGCTGCCGCAGGAGACGGTGGGACGCCTGGGAGCCATCGCCAACCCGCTCCTCGAGCGCCTGGGCTATGCGCCCATCGAGACCGGCCCGCCGCGCAGCGACGCCGAGGCGCGCCGGAGGTACTCGGTGGGGTTGATGCTGGCTTCGATGAAGTCGACCGCCGACGACTCGGAGGCCAACGAATGAGGGAAGCAGAGCAGGGTGGTCACTCGGCGAGCGCGCCGACGTCGGCCGACGATCGGCGCGAGGTCCCGTGTGACGAGCGGAAGTTCTTCGAGAGCTTCTACCGATCGAACGTGCGCGGGACCCCCGAAGACCGGATGACCATCGGCGCCATCTCCGAGATGGAGTCGAGCTACCACTACAACGTGACCGAGAATGCGATCATCCAGGTCATGGCCCACCTCGCCCCGCCTCCGCAAGGCGCCGCGGTCGAGGCGTGGCGCATGTTGCGGCGACGCCAGGGGCTGCGGCTCCTCGACGTAGGCTCCGGCACCGGTCACTGGGTCGACTTCTTCGGCCGGGTCTTCCACGTCGCCGAGGCGGTCGCGGTCGAGATCACCACCCAGATGGCGGACTTCCTGCGCGCGAAGTACGCCGACCAGCCGGTGCGAGTGCTCGAGGCCGACGTGGCCGCCGACGACTTCGAGTTGGAGGCGCCGGTCGACTACGTGAGCGCGATCGGCGTCATGTTCCACATCACCGACGACGCCCGCTGGCACCGGGCGGTCCAGAACCTCGGCGCGGTCACCCGCAGCGGGGGGTTGCTTTTCTTCGGCGGTGACTTCGCGGGGCGCACCCACAACTCGCAATTCCACCGCAGCGACGAGTTCGCCTCGTGGCGCGAGTTCGCGAAGGGCGGGCCCGTCGACGCCGAAGACGAGGTGCGCGTGAACAAGCGCGTGCGCTCCCTCGCCGATTGGACTGCGTGCGCGACCGCCGCCGGCCTCGAGGTCGTCGATCTCGTTCGCACGCCGTCGGTGCGCGGCCTCACAACGCCCGAGAACGACGTCTTGGTGCTGAGGCGCCCTTGACGCGCCCCGAGATCGAGCTCGCCGACACAGTGGGACGCAGGGCGCTGGTTCGATTCCTTAGCGAGTTCCCCGGAGAGTCGCGAGACGCGGCCAGCTGGACCAGGCGGCTCGCCGACTTCTGGGAACACAACCCGGTCGGCGGCCCCCGCGGCTGGGTGCTGCTCGACGGCGACCGGGTGGTCGGCTTCCGCGGCCTCATCCCCCAGCGGTTCCGTGTCGACGGGCGCGACGTGGTGGGGGTCGGGGGCACCACGTGGCGCATCCTGCCTTCCCACCAGGGCAGCGCGGTCTCACTCCTGCTGCAGCATCGCGGTTTGCGCCTCGAGGGACCGCTGCTCGCTACGACCCCCGCACCCCACGTCGAGCCCATCATCGAGCGCCTCGGTTATCAGCGGCTCAGCCCCACCGGGATGCGCCGCATCACCATGATTCCGATGGCGCCGCTCGCCGGCCACCCGATCGCGAGCCGACTCGGCCGCTGGTGTTCGCGTCTGTTCCCGGAGGTCGTGGGCGGCTGGCGCGTGTGCGCGCCGGAGAAGGTCGGCTTCGACCGGTTGTGGGCGGCGACCGCCGATCTCGCCCGTTTCACACGGACCCGCGACGCCCTCTCGATGGGCTGGTTCGTCCGAGACCGCCACCTGCTGGTGCGCGGCCCGGCGGAGAACCCGACCGCCTTCGCGGTGTTTGGCGCCGATACGGTCCGCGGGCACCCAGCCCTGCGCATGCTCGACTATTGGCCGCCGCCGCGCACGGGTGGGTCCCTCCGCGCCCTGGTCCGGCGCCTTCTGCTCGACCCGTTCGGCGGGGCTTACGCGATGACGCTGATGCATCACCCGAACACCGCCTTCGACGAGGCGCTCCGATCCTCACCGGTGCCGAGCCGGCCGACGCCCGGTCCCGCGATGTACTGCCTCTCGCTGGGACACCCCCCGCCCGAGACGGGCCGCTATTTCACCCTCGGCGAGGGCGATAATCTGCGCTGACCGATGACCGAAGACGCCCCCCCTTCCCAATCGCGCCGCGTCCTGATGCTCACCGCTGCGTGGCCACCGGTCGGGCGCATTGGCGCGCGCCGTCCGCTTCGCCTCGCCCGCCGCATCGGGGCCCTCGGCTGGGCGCCCATCGTGCTCACGCCGGAGCCGACCTGCGCGTACCGCTCGCCCCCACCGCACGACCCTTCGTTGCGCGCGCCGGAGGGGGTGCCCGTACACCGGGTCCCGGCGGTCTTCCCGAGCGTCCGCCTGATGCGCTTCGCCCGACGAAGCCTCGGGCGCGTCAGCCCGAGCGCGGTCGACGTGGTCAAGAGCCTGACCCATCGCCTGCTCGTCCCCGACCAATACCCGGAGTGGGCGCTGGCCGCCCGCCGCGTCGCTCGGACGGTGGGTGAGGTGGACGCCGTTTGGGTGACCGGCGGCCCGTGGGGGATGTTCGTGGTGGGCGCCGCGGTGGCGCACGCCCTCGAGGTGCCGTTGGTCCTCGACTACCGAGACCGATGGACTGCGGGGCCGCAAGCGGGACGGGCCACGGCCCTTTCGATGCGCGGCCTGGCGGCACCCCGGCTGGAGCGCGCGCTGGTGCACCGCGCGGACGGCGTCGCGTACGTGGGTGACTCTATCCGCGACCTCAACGACGCCCGCTTCGGGCCGCACCCGTGCGCCCGCATCATCCCCAACGGCTTCGACCCCCTCGATCTGGGCGACGCGGTTCCCACCCGCTTCCCGGCGCCCACGTTGCTCTACGCCGGCAACTGCTACGCGCATCGGCGCATGCAGCCCATCCTCGACGCGATGTCCGCCGCGCCCGACGTGCAGCTCGAGATCTACGGCCAGCTGGAGGCGGAAGCGGACGCTGGAGCCGTCCCCAACGTGGCCGCGCACGACCTCGTCCCGGCCGCCGAGATCGCCGCCCACATGCGCGGCGCTGACGCCTTGCTCCTCCTCATCGGCGACACGCACGGAGGCGCCCTCAGCGGCAAGCTCTTCGACTACCTCGCTGCCGAACGTCCGATCCTGGTCGTGGGCCCGCCTGGCTGCGCCGCCGGCGAGCTGGTCGAGCGTTGCGGGGCGGGGATCGCGGTGGAGACCGCCGACCGCGCCGGGCTCGAGGCCGCACTACGCCGAGTAGGCGCGTTGCCATACGCGCCGGATGTCGAGGCCATCGCGCCCTACTCGGCCGACCTGATGGCGGAGCGCACCTGCGCCTTGCTCGACGCGGTCATCGCCGACTGAACGTGCTCGGTAGCGATTTGCTACGGGGTGGGCTTCGGGAAGGTGCAGGCGTCGCCGACGCCGTCGCCGTTGGCGTCCTTCTGCCCCTTGTTCTTCAGGACCGGGCAATTGTCGACGTGGTCCTGGACGCCGTCGGCGTCCTGGTCCAGGTGACAGGCCACGCCGGGCGCGGTCATCGGCTCGCCGGGGGCGCGCTTCTGGTCCGGGTTGGCCACGAACATGCAGTTGTCGGTGCCGTTGGCGATGCCGTCACCGTCGGTGTCCGCCTCGAGGGCGCAGGCCGCGAGGGCCTGGCCCGGGTTCGCGACCGCCGCGCAGTTGTCGAAGCAGCCTGACTTCTCGCCCGGCCCGCACAAGCGCGCGCCGGCCAGAGGCTGGGGCGGGTCGGGCAACCCGTCGCCATCCGAGTCGACGTTCCCCGCGTGGGTGCAGTCGTCGCCCTTGCCGTCGCCGTTTGCGTCCGCTTGCTTCGGGTTCGGCGTGGAAGGGCAGTTGTCCTTCTCGTTGAGGATGCCGTCCCCGTCCCGGTCGTCGTCGCAAGCGTCGCCCTTCCCATCACCGTCGGCGTCCGTCTGGCTCGGATCCGCCTGCGATGGACAGCGGTCGTGTTCGTTGGCGTACCCGTCCCCGTCGCGGTCGTCGTCGCAGACGTCGCCCTTCCCGTCCTTGTCGGCGTCTTCCTGCTTCGGGTTCGCGTCGTGCGGGCAGTTGTCGTCTTTGCCGACGACCCAATCCTGGTCGGGGTCTTCGCGCTCGGGCCCGCCCGCGTCCTTCTCCTTCTTCGCGACCAGCGCGTCCGCCTTCATGGCGGGCTCACCGGTGGCGCTGAAGTTCTTCTCGCCGACCTTCTTTCCTTCGGGGCCCCAGCGGAGCCAACGACCGGTCTGCTTCCCGTGGGTGTACGTGCCCTCGAGCTTCAGCTGGCCGGTGGCGAACCACTCACGCCACTTTCCGTGACGCTTTCCGTCGGCGTAGGTGCCTTCGGCGGAGACCCGCCCCGCCTTGTGCCACGAGCGCCACGGTCCGTGCTTGACGAACTCGTTGCCCTCGTTGCGCTTCTGACACCACTGCTCGGCGCCCTTGGGCGGGGCGTCACCGACCTGTTTCGAGCCGCGGGGGCAGGGGCCGCGAGAGCAGCCCACCGCCACCAGCGAGACAAGCAGGGCGCTTGCTACTCGAAGACACACGCGTCGCCCAGGCCGTCGTTGTTGGCGTCTTCCTGGTCGGGGTTGGGTGCGATCAGGCAATTGTCGTCCGCATCGTCCACTCCGTCACCGTCGGTGTCACCGAAGCACGCGTCGCCAGGCTCGAACGGCGCCTGTCCCATCGTTTGGGCCTGGTCGGCGTTCTCGACGTAGACGCAGTTGTCCTCGAAGTCGACCACGCCGTCACCGTCGAAGTCGGCGTCGTCGCCCCGGCAGATCTCCTCCTGATCCGGGTTCGGGATCAGCGGGCAGTTGTCGTTGCAGCCTTCGTTCACGCCCGGTGCGCACGGGTTCAGGCCCGGTTGCTCCTCGGGCACGCCATCACCGTCGGTGTCGCGGATGACCGCGTCCTCTTCGTCGCAGACATCGCCGATGCCGTTGTCGTTCCGGTCGGCCTGGTCGGCGTTCTCGAAGTCCGGGCAGTTGTCGAGCACATTGTCGACGCCGTCGCCGTCGCGATCGTCGTCGCAAACGTCGCCGGTCCCATCGAAGTCGCTGTCGAACTGGTCGCCATTCGGGGTGTCCGGGCAGTTGTCCTGCTCGTTGACGAAGTTGTCGCCGTCACGGTCGTCGTCGCAGGCGTCGCCGGCGCCGTCCTCATCGTTGTCCGCCTGGTCCGGGTTGGCGTCGAAGGGGCAGTTGTCGTTGATGTCGAGCACCCCGTCGTCGTCGTCGTCCTGGCAGACCGGCTCCTGGTCCTCGTTGGGGACGTCGGGGCAGTTGTCGTCCAGGTTGTCGACGCCATCGCCGTCACGGTCGCTGTCGCAGACGTCGCCTTCGCCGTCCTCGTCCTGGTCGTCCTGACCGGGGTTGGCGTCCTCGCGGCAGTTGTCGCCGATGTTGCCGACGCCGTCGCCATCCAGGTCGGGGTCGCAGGCATCACCGATGTCGTCGCCGTCGAGGTCCGCCTGGTCGGGGTTCGGATCCCCGGGGCAGTTGTCGTCGGCGTCCTCTACGTCATCTTCGTCGGTGTCGGTGTCCTCGTCGCAGGCGTCGCCGATGCCATCCTCGTCGGTATCTTCCTGTTCGGGGTTGGCGTCTTCGGGACAGTTGTCGTCCGCGTCGAGCACGCCATCGCGGTCACTGTCGCGCGGCTCACACGCGTCGCCGCGTGCATCGCCGAAAGTGTTGGCCTGGTCGGCGTTGTCGACGAGCGGGCAGTTGTCGAGCTCGTCCTCGACGCCGTCTCCGTCGTCATCGAGGTCGCACTCGTCACCGGTGTCGTCGCCGTCCGTGTCTGTCTGGTCGGGGTTTGCCCGGAACGGGCAGTTGTCGACCTCGTTCAGGACGCCATCGTCGTCGTCGTCG
>PVBE011082085.1_pt1 | contig 39904 bp, 40 predicted proteins | sample 1631181 | NCBI WGS metagenome assembly PVBE01 (sample SAMN08397723, study PRJNA350692) | Marine metagenome, whole genome shotgun sequencing project. | isolation source: water | place: Pacific Ocean | collected 2012-04 | reverse complement strand
CACGGTCATGGTCTGGGTCGACGGCGAGTACGGGCTGATCAAGTGGAAGCAGCAGAACAGTTTTGACGGCCGCCATTCGGACCTGGCGTTCGAAAACCCCGACTTCGAGCTGCTGGCCAAGTCGTTCGGCATCTGGGGCCGAACACTCGACGGGCCGGACCAGATCGCCGATGCGCTTACCGACGCGTTCGCGCAGAACGGCCCGGCGGTGCTCGCCGTCCCGGTCGATTACGGCGAGAACCGCAAGCTTACCGAGCGCCTCGGCAATATCGTCTGCCCAATTTAAGAGCGGCGGTCATGAGATAGGGCCGTCGAGGGGGTAGCGGCCCCGCGGGTCCTCGATCTCGACCACCCAGACGTCGGGATCGCGGTCGATCTGGCGCCGGATATAGTCGTCGGCCTCGGGTTCGGCGACCGGATCGGGGCCGGTGCCGCGGAGCCAGCCCTGTTCGCCGTCGAGACCGCGAAAGCGCGTCAGCACCTCGCAGCCGTCGCCGAGGCGGTTCATCTTGAGCAGCACCGCACCCGCGTCGGCGTCGCCCCGGTGGACCACGACCACGGGAATCGACTCGATGTCGCAGAGCCGGATCTGTGCCTGGACCCACAACCCGGTCTTTACTCGCGCCTCGTCCATCGCGGGATCGTCCGTGCAAAAGGGGTAACGGGTGTTCTTGCCACACCCTATAGCAAAGCCCGGCTGGCAGGACCATGGCGCGCGTACGGAAATCTCGGCGGTGGCCGGTGGCCGTAGACGCTTTGCTAACGTTGGTATGATGAATTTTCCGGCGCGGGAGTGTCGCCGCCGATTCGAAAACCTCGGCAATTTATGGCGCCACATGCAAATTGCGGGGATTACAGTATGCTGCGCGCCGATCCGAGCATGATACGCGTACTGGTGGTCGACGATCAGGCCGCCATGCGCTCGATCATAAAGCGGCTGCTCAGCCAGTCCGGGATATGCAACGTCGATGAGGCCGCCAACGGCGAAGAGGCGCTCAAGTGGTTGCGCAATCCACGCGCCAAGGACCCCGACGTCATCATTTCCGACCTGCATATGGACGGCATCGACGGTATCGAGCTGTGCAACACGATGCGGCGCGACGAACACATTCGCGAGCGCGCCATCCCGGTGCTCATCCTGACCGGCGACGAAGACGATCTGATGCACGAGGTGACACGCCAGGTCGGCGCGGCGCGAATCATGACCAAGCCGATCAGCGCCGACGAGCTGTTTTCCAACATACAGGACGCGATCGGAATCTCGCTGGGCGTCTGACCGGGTCCGTCTCAGGCGCCCCCGGCCGAGGCGTCGCGGATCACGCGCCACAGCTTCTCCGACGTCAGCGGCATCTCGACATGGCTGACGCCGAGCGGCGCGAGCGCGTCCAAGGCGGCGTTCATAATGCCGGGTAGCGCGCCCACCGTGCCTGCCTCGCCGGCGCCCTTGACGCCGAGCGGGTTGGTCGCGGTCGGCACCACATGGCTCTCGACCTCGATCGAGCACACGTCGTCGGCCCGTGGCATGGCATAGTCCATGAACGAGCCGGAAGAAACCTGGCCCGTCCCCGGCTCGTAGATCATGTGCTCGAGCACCGCCTGGCCGATGCCCTGGACCACGCCGCCATGGACCTGGCCCTCCAGCGTAAGCTCGTTGATCACGTTACCCACGTCGTCGATCACCACGTAGCGCTCGACCGACAGCGTTCCGGTCTCGCGGTCGATCTCGATCTCGCAGACGTGGCAGCCGTTGGGAAAGGTCTGCTCCTCGGGCTCGAACACGCCGGTCTCGAAAAGCCCCGCCTCCATGCCCTTGGGCCGGGTGGCCGCGCGATACGAGGCGGCAGCCACCTCCTTGAGCGAGACGGTGCGGTCGGTGCCGGCGACCGAGAACGTGCCGCGCTCGAACGCGATGTCCTCGTCCGCCGCCTCCAGGAGATGGGCCGCGATCCGCTTGCCCTTGTCGATGATCTTCTCGGCCGCGCGGAGCGCCGCCGATCCGCCGACCGAGGCCGAGCGCGAGCCGAACGTGCCGGTGCCGTAGGCGATCTTGTCGGTGTCGCCCTCGATGATGTAGACGTCGTCCGAATCGACGCCGAGCACGTCCGACAGGATGATCTTGTACATGGTGTCGTGGCCCTGGCCCTGCGACTTGGTGCCGACCGACAGCGTCACGCCGCCGGTGGGATCGAAGCGGATGTTGGCGGTCTCGGCGCCGGGCGGGGCGCCCGCGCGCTCGATCGGCATGGTGATTCCGAGGCCGCGCAGCTTGCCCCGGTCGGCCGCCTCGGCGCGCCTTTCCTCGAAGCCCGCGACGTCCGCCATCTCTAGCGTCTCGTCCATGATGTGCTCGAACTCGCCGCAGTCGTAGGTGTAGATCAGCCCGGTCTTGAACGGCATTTCCTCGGGCGGGATGAGATTGCGCCGGCGCAGCTCGACCCGGTCGATCCCGGTCTCGCGCGCCGCCCGGTCGATGATGCCCTCGACCAGGTACGTCGCCTCGGGGCGGCCCGCGCCGCGGTAGGTCGCGGTCGACATGGTGTGGGAGAACACGCCATAGACCGAGACCTGGATCGCCGGCGTCCGGTAGACGCCGGCGAGCGAGCCCAGATTGCCGAACGTCGCCTGCAGATTGCGGTCGGAGCTCAGATAGGCGCCGATAGCGCACATGGTCCTGACCCGGAGCGCGATAAAGATCCCGTTCTCGTCGAGCGCGAGCTCGACATCGGAGACGTTGTCGCGGCAGTGGTCGTCGGCCAGCAGCGCCTCGGATCGCTCGGCGACCCACTTGACCGGCCGGCCAAGCTTCTTCGAGGCGTAGAGGCTGACGATGTTCTCGGGCGCGGTCACACCCTTGGTGCCGAACGCGCCCCCGATGTCGCCGCAGATTACGCGAAACCGGTTCTCCGGCACCCCGAACACGTCGCCGGCCAGGAGCCCCCGGATGGCGTGGATGTTGCCGACCTCGCAATAGATCGTATGGCGGTCCTCGTGGCGGTCGTAGGCGCCGATGCAGGCCCTCGGCTCCATGGCGTTGGCCAGCACGCGACTGATCACGAAGCGCTGGCGGGTGACGTGGTGGGCGCGCGCGAAGGCGGCGTCGACGGCGTCCTTGTCGCCCAGCTCGAACAGGTTGGAGATGTTGTCGGGGCAGTCGTCCCACACCGGAACCGTATCGGGCTCCATGGCGGCGGCGGTATCGACGCTGGCGGGCAGCGGCTCGTAGTCGACGACGATCAGCTCGGCCGCGTCCTTGGCCTGGGCGAGGGTCTCGGCAACCACGTAGGCGACGTAGTCGCCGACGAACCGCACCCTCTCGCGGGCCAGGCCCGGATGCGGGTTCTGGTACATGGGCGAGCCGTCCGGGCGCTTGCGCGGCACCTTGGCCCGCGTCGTGCCGAGCCCGTCGGCCACCAGGTCTTCGTTGGTGAACACGCCGACGACGCCGGGCGCGCGCTTGGCCGCCTCGGTGTCGATGGAAACGATTCGCGCATGGGCGTGCGGCGATCGCAAGACGTAGCCGTAGGCCTGGTTGGCGAGCGTGAAATCGCCGACGAACCTGCCTTCGCCGCGCAGCAGGCGCGGATCCTCGGTACGCGGCACCGATTGGCCGAAGCTGAACTGTCCCATGGATACGCCTCCCGTCCAAATCACCTGGGCGGGAGACTACACAAGCCGAATGTGCCGCAACAAGCCTTCGACGATCGAGGCCGCGCTAAATCTTGTCGCCTTGCGCGTCCGGGTGGGCGTCGGCGAACGGCGGGAGCGCGGAGCAATTCTCGAAGATCGACATGATCGTCGGATAGTCGCCGAGCGGGCAGTTGAAGCGCTGGCCGTTGAACACCTGTGGGATCAGGCAGACGTCGGCCATGGTCACCTGGTCGCCATGGCAGTAGCGGCCGGCGAGGCCGGGCTCGACCAGGAACGCCTCGATCGCCGTGAATCCCTCGGCGATCCAGTGCGCGTACCATGCCTGGCGCACCGCCTCGTCGTGGCCGAGGACGTTCTCGAGATATTTGAGGACGCGGAGGTTGTTGACGGGGTGCATCTCGCAGGCGACCATCTGGGCGATGGCGCGCACATAGGCCCGGGCCGCCGCGCCCTGGGGAAGCAACGGTGGCTCGGGATGGGTCTCCTCGAGATATTCCATCGTCGCCAACGACTGGACCAGCACCGTCTCGCCGTCGACCAGCGCCGGCAGCAGGCGCTGCGGGTTGACCCGGGCGTAATCCGCCTCGTGGTGCTCCCTGTTCGGCAGGCTCACGTATTCGGGCTCGTAGGCGATGCCCTTGAGGTTGAGGGCGATCCGCATCCGGTACGGTGCCGTCGCGCGAAAGAACGTATAGAGCTTCATCGTAGGCCTCCCTAAATCTGGCTTCCCGTCGGAATCAGGGATAGCCGATCCGGCGGTGCCGATCCACCGTCGCGGCCGTCGGGCGGGGGGCGTGGTCTATGGACGAACGGCGTCGGTGTCGTCGGCCGGCGCCGTCTCGGCCTCGGGCTCGGCCTCCGGCGTATCAAACCGTTCTCCGGCGGCGCGCCGCGCGCAGCGGCGATACGACCGCCAGCTCAGCGGCAGGCTGGCGAGATAAAGAACCCCGATGGCGCCGAGCGTCATCCACGGCGAGCCGACCAGGCACGCCGCGAGCAGGCCGACGCCGAGCATCACGGGCACCACGAACTCGTGCGGCACCCGGATTCCCTTCAAGGAATAGGTCGGCAGACGCCCGACCATCATGAGCGAGATGAACACGATCACCGCTGAGTTCAGCGCGACATGGCCGAAAAACTCGGTGCCGAAGTTGAAGCTGAAAACCAGCGGCAGTAACACGACGCCGGCGCCGGCCGGCGTCGGCACGCCGGTGAAATAGCGGTAGGCCCACGGCGGGCGATCGTCGTCGCCGAGGCCCGTGTTGAAGCGCGCCAGGCGGAGCGCGCAGCAAATGCAAAACAACAACACCAACGCCCAGCCGAGCGTTCCCGCGTCGTGCATGACCCAGGTATAGACAATTACGGCGGGCGCCACGCCGAAGCTCACCATATCGGCCAGCGAGTCGAGCTCGGCGCCGAAGCTCGAGTTGACGCCCAGCAGACGCGCCATGCCGCCATCGAGGACGTCGAGCAGGCTGGCGACCATGATCGCCGCCGCCGCGCCCTGCCAGTTGCCGCTCAGCGCGAACTTGATCGCGGTGATGCCGGCGCACAGCCCGAGCAGGGTGACGATATTGGGGATGAGCCTGGCCGCCGGCAGCTCTTTCAGCCGTCCGGCGGGAATGCGGCGATGCTTCACTTTACTTCCCCTCGGCGTTGAGGTTCCTGTGCCCGGGCGTCGGCCAGCACGGTCTCGCCCGCGACCGAGCGTTGGCCGGCGATCACCATCGGGGTGAACCCGCTCGGCAGATAGACATCGACCCGGCTGCCGAACCGGATGATGCCGAACCGGTCGCCGGCGCGGACCGCCTGTCCTTGCGCCAGCTCGCTCTTGATCCGTCGGGCGACAAGCCCGGCGATCTGGACCACGGCGAGATCGTTGTCGCCATCGCCGTCCGGCAACCGGAGCCGCGCCGCCATTCGCTCGTTGTGCTCACTCGCCTTATCGAACGATGCGTTAAAGAACCGGCCCGGCCGGTAAGCGGTCGCGACCACCTTGGCGTCGCATGGCGCGCGATTGACGTGAACATCGAAGACATTCATGAACACGCTGATCCGCGTGCGCGGCGCCTCGCCCATCTCGAGTTCGGCGGGTGGCGCGGCCTCCGCGAGAGGTAACACGACCCCATCGGCAGGCGCAATGATCAATCCCTCGCGCGACGGCGTCACGCGCGGCGGATCGCGAAAGAAATAGACGCACCAAGCCGTCAACACGACGCCCAGCCATCCCAGCGGCCCGACGAACGCGAACAGGATCGCCGTCACGACGGCGAACGCCGCTATGAACGGCCAGCCCTCACGATGGATCGCCGGAAGCTTCATGCCGTTTCCCATGCGTCTAGTGGCAATCAATCCGTTGACCCCGCGCGGGGCCGACAGCCTGGAGACAGGCGAAATATGGTCATTTGGACCCCCGACGGCAACGGGTGCCTTCGCCAAGTCCCGCGCCGTTCGCGCCGGGTTCGGTCAACGCGACGGCGGTGGAGTATTAATCCATGTCAACTCGCGGGGGCTACTTCCGCGCGACCGTTCCGTGCTAGATTTGCGCGACCAGGGTTGCGCGGTGCCGGTCATACGGCTGTTCGCGGGTGAGACGATGGTGGATCTTTGCAAGCAGGCCGCGTTACGGGCCTACAATGGGCTCCGCGCGCGGGGCAAGGGCGAAACGGCGGCATTCGATGCTGCGGTCGCGGTCTATCGGTTTCACCACCCGGAAACGCCGGCCCTTGATTCGGTCGATCTCGTCGACGGATGGATCGAGGAAAGCGCCGCCGGCGACGCCGAGCGTTCCTGACTTTCTCAACCTCAATCGGGCAACAGCACGGCAGCGCCCGTCAGCCGTCCGTCGCGCAATCGGGCGAGGGCGTCGTTGGCGGCCGCGAGAGGCACTTTCTCGATCGTGGTGCGCACCGGAATGCGGGGCGCGAGATCGAGGAACGCCTCGCCGTCGCGCCGCGTGAGGTTGGCGACCGAGACCAGATGCCGCTCACGCCACAACAGATCGTACGGAAACGCCGGGATGTCGCTCATGTGGATGCCGGCGCAGACCACCGTGCCGCCGGCGATCGTCGCCGCCAGAGCGGCGGGCACCAGCGCGCCGACCGGGGCGAAGATGATCGCCGCGTCGAGCGGCTCGGGCGGCGTCTCGTCCGACGAACCGGCCCAGACGGCGCCGAGAGAGCGGGCAAAACCCATCGCCGCCTCGTCGCCCGGCCGAACGAAGGCGAACACGTCGCGGCCCTGGTGGCGGGCGACCTGGGCGACGATATGGGCGGCCGCGCCGAACCCGTAGATGCCGAGGTTGCGCGCCTCGCCGGCGAAGCCCAGCGCGCGATAGCCGATCAGCCCGGCGCACATCAGCGGCGCGGCCTCGGCGTCGTCGAGGCCGGGGGCAATGGGAAAACAGTAGCGCGCATCGGCGACGGCGTACTCAGCGTAGCCGCCGTCGAGGGTGTAGCCGGTAAACCGTGCCGCCTCGCACAGGTTCTCGCGCCCCGCCCGGCAAAACCGGCAGTCGCCGCAGGTCCATCCGAGCCACGGGATTCCGATCCGCTCGCCACCCTTGTAACGCTCGACCTCCGGCCCGACCTCAACCACCTTTCCGATGATCTCGTGGCCCGGGATGACGGGAAGCGTGGGCTCGGTCAGCTCGCCGTCGACCACGTGAAGATCCGTGCGGCAGACGCCGCAGGCATGGACGCGGACCAGCACCTGGCCCGGGCCGGGCTCCGGAACCGCGAGCATGCGATCGGCGAGCGGCTTGCGACCGCCCTCGTAGACCATGGCGCGCATCGTTTCGGCCATCACCGGCCCTTTCACCGCCAACCGGTTGGGAATAGCCTCACGGTTCTATCCCACATTTGATTGAAATCAAGGCCCAGGCGAGCGATACCAGACGGGACCGAGGGGCACGAATGGCCGAACCAAGAAACCGAATCGTCATCCTCGGCGCGGCGGGGCGGGATTTTCACGACTTCAACGTCGTCTTCCGCGACGACGCGTCGGTCGAGGTCGTCGCATTCACGGCGACACAGATCCCGGGCATCGCCGGGCGGCGCTATCCGCCGTCGCTCGCCGGCCCGCTCTATCCCGACGGCATCCCGATCATCGCCGAGGACGCGCTTGAGGCGTCGTGCCGCGACCGCGCGATCGATACGGTCGTGTTCGCCTATTCGGACGTGCCGCACGGTCACGTGATGCATCTCGCCTCGCGCGCGCTGGCGCTTGGCGCGGATTTCCGGATCATCGGGCCCGGACGCTCGATGCTGCGCGCGACGCGGCCGGTGATCGCGGTCTCGGCGGTGCGCACGGGCTGCGGCAAGTCGCAGACCGCGCGCTGGATATCGGAACGCTTGCGCCGGGCCGGGCTGCGGGTCGCGGCGCTGCGCCATCCCATGCCGTACGGCGATCTCGCGGCGCAGACGGTGCAGCGCTTCGCCACCGTCGCCGATCTCGCGGCGGCCGATTGCACCATCGAGGAGCGCGAGGAGTACGAGCCCCACATCGCCGCCGGCGGCGTCGTGTTCGCCGGCGTTGACTACGGCGAGATCCTCGCCGCCGCCGAGCGCGAGGCCGACGTGATCCTGTGGGACGGCGGCAACAACGATTTTCCGTTCATCCGTCCTGACCTCCACGTCGTGCTGGTCGATGCGCTGAGACCGGACCAGGCCGATACCCACCATCCCGGCGAGGCGACGCTCCGGATGGCCGACGTCATCGTGGTCAACAAGATCGACGCGGCCGATCCCGACGAGGTCGAGGCCGCTTCCGCCGCCGCCGCCCGGATCAATCCCCAGGCCGCCATGGTCCGCGCCGCCTCGCCGGTCCGGCTCGACGACGAAGACGCCGTCCGCGGCCGCCGTGCGCTGGTCGTCGAGGACGGCCCGACGATCACCCATGGCGGCATGTCCCATGGCGCCGGCCACGTCGCGGCGCTGGCCGCCGGCGCGGCCGAGATCGTCGACCCGAGGCCGTGGGCGGCGCCGGAGATCGAACAAGTCTACGCCCGTTACCCCCATATCGGGCCGGTGCTGCCGGCAATGGGCTATGGCGCGGATCAGCTTGCGGCGCTCGCGGCGACCATCGAGCGCGCGCTGGCCGATGTCGTGGTCGCCGCCTCGCCGGTCGATCTCGCGACATTGATCGCGACCACGAAGCCCATCGTCCGCGCGCGCTACGACTACCGCGAGACCGAGACGCCTGGTCTCGGCGGCCTGATCGATGAATTTGTCGCGGGATTAACCGGTTCGGGTCAGCCGGAGAGCTGATCCAGGAAGCGCGCGACCAGGGCGACGAAGTTCTCCGGTTGCTCGGCGTGCGGCCAATGCCCCGCACCGTCCATGACGGTGATCTCGGAGTCGGGAAATAGCCGCCGGATCGTCGCATGATGCGCGTCCGCGACATAGCCCGACCGGCCGCCGGCGATGAACAACGCGGGCTCGGCAAATGTGGCGCTCGGACCGACGGGCGGGAAATCCGACAGCCCCGGCAGCCCAGCCGCGATGGCCGGAAGATTGATCCGCCATTCATACGCGCCGTCGCTTGCCACCAGGTTCTGCAGCAGAAACGCTCGTAGCGTCGGATCGGGAACTTCGGCGGTGAGCGCCGCGTCGGCGTCGGAGCGGCGCTCGACCGACGCGAGATCGAGTGCGCTCATGGCCTCGACGTATCCGCCGAACCCGCGGTCGTAGGGGACCGGCGCAATGTCGACGACCACCAGGTCGCCGAGCGCGACGTCGCCGCCGAGGGCCAGCGTCATGGCGACCTTGCCGCCCATGCTGTGGCCGATGACGCGTGGTCGGTCGAGCCCGGCGGCGGCGATGAAGCCGGCGACGTCGTCGGCCATTTCGGCGTAGGTCATGGTCTCGGCCCAAGACGAATCGCCGTGATTGCGAAGGTCGAGCGCAATCACGCGATGCGACGTGGCGAGGCGGCGCGCGACGGTCGACCAGTTGCGTGCCGATCCGAACAAACCGTGCAGGATGATCAGCGCCGGCCCATCGCCGAGTTCGGTCGCCGCGAGTCTCATGACGTTGCCGCCAAGGCCGGCTGCTTTTCCATTGCCGCGACGCGCTCGGCGAATGCGCGCCCGACGCTTCCCGCGATGCCGTTCATACCTGGCGCCCCACTGGCGTTTGCCGTCGACTGGGGAGGTTTTATCGTCTCGCACCGCCGAGGCCAACCGCGGCGCGTGAAGATCGGTGTTTGGACACCACGGTGTTTGGCTATATTTTCGCCGCGACGCGCGCCGGTTCGGCGGCGCCGCACACGGCGAAGACGGAGAAGTGGTGACGGCCGGCCGCAATTCCCGCCCGACAGGGCGCTCGGACTTCCGGCGTTCCGACAAGGTCCGGGTGGTGATCAACGCCATCCACGCCAAGAGCGGCGGCGGCGTGACGCATCTGCGCAACCTGCTGCCCCATCTCGCCGAGGACGGGCGGCTGGAAACCCATGTCTTTCTGCATGTCAACCAGTACAGCCAGTTCGAACCGGTCGATGACCGGGTTCGGATACATCTGTTCGACTTCACTGAGGGCTTCTTGCGCACGCTAATCTGGGAGCAGATCGTGGTGCCGGTGAAGGCGCGCTCGATGCGGGCCGATGTGACGTTCTCACTGGCGAACTACGGCCCGCTGTTCGCTCCCAAGCCGGTGATCATGCTACGCAACGCGCTTTCGGTGGTTGGCCGCGAAAGGCGGTTCTGGAAGCGCGTCTACTGGGTCGGCTTGGCGATGATGACCTTGATCTCGCTGCTCAGCAGCCGCCACGCTATCGCGGTGTCGGAGTATTCCCGCCGCGAGTTGACCTTCGGCCTCAAGCGCACCGCGCGGCGCAAGGTCTCGGTGGTCCATCACGGCGTCGACGAGGTGTTCTCGCCGCCCGATGGCGGAGAGCGCAAGCCGTACCTGCTGGCAGTAGGCGACATCTACGTCCAGAAAAACCTCCATAACCTGATTCAGGCCCTGGCCATCGCGCGGCGGCGTTGCCCGGACCTGTGCCTCAAGGTCGCCGGTCGGCGCATCGATGAAGGCTATTTCAGCGAGGTTGTCGCAGCCGTCCACAAGAGCGGGCTGGACGACGCGGTCGAATTCCTCGGCCCCTTGTCCAAGGAAAGCCTGCGGCGGTATTACCGCGAATGCGGGCTGTTCGTCTTTCCGTCGACGACCGAGACGTTCGGTCATCCACTGGTCGAGGCGATGGCCAGCGCGGCGCCGATTGCGAGCTCGAACCGCACCGCGATGCCGGAGATCCTGGGCGAGGCGGGCGAATACTTCGATCCGCTGAACCCGTCCGAGATGGCGGACACGATCGTTCGCATCATTCTCGATCCCGAATTGGCGGACACGCTGGGAGAGCGCGGACGGCGTCAGGCGGAGCGGTTCTCGTGGCGTAGATCGGCGCGACAGACCGCCGACGTTTTGGTCTCGGTCGCCACGGGCGCGGTTTTGCCGGAGCCGACATGACGGCGCGGCGATCGCTGATCATGACGTTGCCGCCGTTTCAGGGCGGAGTCCGCCACATGGTCCGGGTCATGGCCGATCGTCTGCGCCGATGCGGCGATGCCGTCACCGTCGCTTACGACGCCACCTTCAACCACGCCCCGAAACTTGTGGCGCCGACCGCCGCGTCGCCGAATCCCGGCTCGGCGAACGGGTGCGATGGATGGGCGCGCTCGACGGCGACGCCATCGCCGGGATCGAGGCAATGGCGGGCGGCGAGCCGGTGATCCCGACACGCTGCGGCGGGCCCGAGGAGTACGTCGTCGATCACGTCAACGGTTGCCTCTCGGGTCACGACGCGGCCGAGATCGCGGCTCGCGTCGTGGAGCTGTCGCACGACCGGCTAGCCGCTGGCGCCCGGCGATCGGCCGAGGAATCATACGCCCACGAAGCCTTCGATCGTACGCTGCAGCGCATCTGCCGATCGGTATGGAACGAACCATTGTAGCCCCCGCCGACGCGGCGATATCGGGCGCCGTGCGACGAAGGTGCTGATCAACGCCCTGTCGGCGCGGCGTGGCGGCATCGTCACCTACACCCGCGACGTCACCGCCGCGCTCGTCGAACGTGGCCTCGAAGTCGTGATTGCGGCGCCGTCCGAGCTGGAAATCGAAGACGGCCATGGGCAGCACATCAAGATCGACGTTACCGACTACCGCCCCTTGCGAAGCGCGATCTGGGAGCAGTTTGCGTGGCGTCGGACAGTCTCGCGGGTGCGGCCCGACGTGCTGATTTCCTCGGCCAACTACGCGCTTCTCAGATGCCCCGTGCCGCAGGTCCTGCTGATCCGCGAGGGCGGGCTGTTCGATCCGTTCTACCTCGCCAACATCGCGCCGGAACAAGGCATGGAAGCGGCCGTGCTGCGCAGCCTCAGGCGCCGGCTGATGATCCGCTCGGGACGGCGGGCGGACCGGGTTTTCACGCCGTCCGAGACGACGCGCGATCATCTCCTGATGTGGGCTCCGGATCTTCGCCCCAAGTTGACCGCTAACCATTACGGCGCGCCGATCGTCAGGTTCGCACCACCCGCCGGCGCCGCGGCGCGAGACCTCGAGGGGCCGCCTCGGTTGCTCTACGTTTCGGTCTATTATCCGCACAAGGCCCCGTACGTCCTGGTGCGCGCGGTCGAGCGATTGAATCGCGAGGGACTTGCCGCGCGGGCGACGATCTCGATGACGGAGGGCGAGATCGCCGGCCGCGCCGGCGGCGCGCTCGGTTTCCGCGCGCTGCTCGCCGTCGCCGACCACGACGAGATACGGCCGGCGCAGCCGCCGACGGTCGAGCCGGCGAAACGCATCAACCAGGACCAGCGGGTTCTTGCGCCGTTGCAACTTTCCAGCGAACAGGATGATGGGTCGGCCGGGTTCGAGTTCGATTTCGGCGCGAAGCTTCTCGCGCGCCACTGCCGCGGCCGCCGACCGGCGGCGGAAGAATTCGTTGTCGACCGCGTAAGGCATCGCGAACAGTCGCTCGGAATCGACGCCGTGGGCGAGGTAGTAGGCCCGGTTGGCGGCGCCGATGGAGAGAAACGCCGCGCAGCGCGCGAACACCCAGTCGAGATAGGCGCGCTTGGCGAGGCCGCGGAGACCGCGGCCGTCGGGCTGGGCGGCGAGCGTGTTCTCGGATCGCATCAGCACCGGCACGCCGCGCCCCGATCGACGCGCCACCCATAGCCGTCGGTCAGCGGGACGTTCCATTCGATCTTGGTCGCGAAACCCGGATCGTAATGGGACCCGGTCATGCCGTCCGAGGCGAACGACACGGTGAGGTCGATGTCGCCGGCCGCGGCGATCCGGCGCAGCGGCGGCGCCTGATACTGGATGGGATGGCTCACCAGATAGAGCAGTCGTGTCGGCATGGCGCTTCCGAACCCTGGACTCATACAGGCGATTACCTGATCACGCCGCCGCGCGCTACCCAATTGGGCGAGTTGACAATGCCCCGACCGTGATAATACCGTGGCTGACCGTCTCGAAGGTGGGACGCTGGCAGGTTCGGGTATTGGCGCACACCACAATAATGGCAGGAAAAGAAACGCGCCTGAACGCGAGGCATCGCCAAGTCGAATGACTCTGGGAGAGGAATCCATGAAGAGAACTTTGAAACAGCAGGCGTCGTTGGGTCTCGGCGTCGCGCTCGCGGGCGCTCTCGCCTTTGGCGCGACTCCGGCGATGGCGCAGAAGGTCAAGATGGCCGTGCCGACGTTCCTGACCGGCGCCGCCGCGCCGGCGTTCGGCATTCCGGCCAAGAACGGCGTCGACCTGATCGTCCGCGGCATCAACAACGGCGAGCTGCCGCCCCCGTACAACACGCCCGGCTTCGCCGGCCGCCAGATCGACCTGGCCATCTACGACGAGTCGGGCGGCGGCACCAAACAGGTTACCGAGCTGCGCAACAAGGTGCAAAAGGAGAAGGTCGACATCGTGGTCGGCTTCATCTCGTCGGGCACCTGCGCCGCGATCACCCGGGTGGCCGAGGAGCTCAAGATCCTCACCATCCTCGCGGTGTGCGGCACGCCGCGCGTGTTCGAGGAGATCGACCCGAACCCGAAATACGTCTTCCGGCCCATGAACCATGGCACCGCCAACAACGTCTCGGCCGCACACTATGTGGCGACGAAGTTCGGTGGTGAGCTCAAGGGCTATACCGGGATAAACCAGAACTACGCCTGGGGCCAGGATTCGTTTCGCGACTTCAGCCTCGCCCTTTCGGTGCTGGCGCCGCAGATGAAGAAGTCGAGAAAGCAGCAGTTCCCGAAGCTGTTCTAAGGCCAGTACGCCACCGAGATCTCGGCGCTGATGCGGTCCAAGCAGAGCCTCGTGCATTCGAGCTTCTGGGGCGGCGACCTCGAGGCGTTCATCGGCCAGGCCAACGCGCGCGGCCTGTTCAAGCGTAAACGCTTCGTGTTCACGGTCGGCGAGACCGTCGCCTATCGTCTCGGCACGAAGTTCCCGCAGGGGCTCATGATCGGCTCGCGCGGCCCGTACGGCATGTACGCCGTCGGCAACAAATCGCCGCTCAACGTCTGGTTCCAGCGCGAATACCGCAAGGCCTACAACAGGCCTCCCGCGCAGCCGGGCTATCAGTACGCGCAGGCGATCCTCGCCGCCAAGTATGCCTATGACAAGGCGGGCAAGGCGGCGGGCAAGTTCCCGACCACCGAGCAGGTGATCGCGGCGCTCGAGGGCGCGACGTTCCCGACGTTCGTCGACACGGTCCATTTGGGCCTGGCGAACGGCCACCAAGGCCTCACCGAGGACGTTTGGGGCATCACCAGTTTTGACAAGAAGGCCGGTGAGCTGGTGGTCAAGGACGTCATCAGGTACAAGCCCGAATGCGTCATGCCTCCGAAGGGCGTCAAGTCCGTCGCCTGGCTCGAGGGCGGCATGAAGGGCGCCAAGTGCGGCAGGTAGACTAGATTCCCGGGAGCGGCGAGCGCCGCTCCCGGACTCTATCTTTTGTTTTTTCGCGGATAACCGGCGAAGGCGGGATACGCGCGCCCAAGGGATGGTCCATTGGACTGGGAACTCGTAATAATCATTCTGATCGACGGGCTGGTCTACGCGTCATACTTATTCATGGTGGCGGTGGGGCTCACCGTCATCTTCGGCGTCCAGAAGGTGCTCAACGTCACGCACGGCTCGTTCTACGCCTTCGGCGCCTATCTTGCCGCCTACGTGATGATCATCTATTTCAAGACCGGGGGACCGGAGTTCGTCGGCTTCGCGATCATCCTGCTGTCGGCCGTCGTGCTTGGCGTGATCTTCGCCTTCGTCATCGAGCGCGGGCTGCTGCGGTTCCTCTATGACCGGGACGAGCACATCATCGTGCTGGCGACGTTCGCCGCGTTCCTCGCCCTCGAGGACGTCATCCTTTTGATCTGGGGCACGGAGCCCTATTTGGCGGCCGAGCCGATGATGCTGCTCGGCCAATCCGAGATCGCCGAGATCATCTTCGACAACTACAACCTCTCGATGATCGGCTTGTCGGTCGTTGTCGCGTTGGCGCTGTGGTTCGGGCTCAACCGGACCCAATACGGTAAGATGCTGCTGGCGGTCATATACGACCGCGAGATCAGCCAAGCGCTCGGCATCAACGTGACGGCGGTGTTTCTCGTCACCTTCGGAATCGGGGCGTTCCTCGGCGCGCTCGGCGGCGCCTATCAGGCGCCGACGATCTCGGTGATGCCCGGTATCGGGGTCGAGGTGATCGTGCTCGCCTTCGCCGTCGTGGTCATCGGCGGCATGGGCAGCATCATCGGCGCCCTCATCGGCTCGGTCATCGTCGGCGTCACCCGCGCCTGGGCGGTTCACATGCTGCCCGAGGTCGAGCTGTTCGTCATTTACGCGATCATGGCGGCGGTCCTTGTGGTGCGCCCGCAAGGGCTGTTCGCGCCGGTGCAGGCGAGGAAGATATGAGTCGGTACGTCGATCGAACGATTTGGGGCCTGACGATCGGTCTGGTCGTTCTCCTGGTCGTCAATTTCGCGTTCGAGGAATGGATGCGCGGCATCGCGCTGCAGTCGCTGGCGCGCGGCCTCGTGGCGCTCGGCCTGCTGATCCTGTGGCGTACCGGGCTGATCTCGTTCGGCCATGCGCTGTTCTTCGGCGTCGGGGCGTATACCGCGGCACTGCTGCAGCGCGCGGGCGTCGGCGACGCCTTCGTGCTGCTGATCGCCGGCACCCTGGCCGCGGGCCTCCTCGCCTACGGCCTCGGTTTCCTGTTGCGCAAATACCGCGCGATCTATTTCGCGCTGCTCAACATGGCGTTTTCCATGATTCTTTACGGCGTGCTGGCGAAGCTCGAGGTTCTGGGCTCGACCGACGGCATCGGGGTCCACCCGCCGACGTTCCTGGGGTTCGCCCTGCCCATCGCCGGCGGCGCGCATCAAACGCTCCTGTTCGCCGTCTCGGTGGTCATCGTCTTCGCCGTTGCGGTGTCGTGTCATCTCTACCTGCGCTCGACCCTCGGTTTCATGACCATGGCGGTGCGCGAGAACGAGATCCGGGTCGAATATCTCGGATATTCGTCGGCCCGCGCGATCCACATAAAATACGTGATTTCGGGACTGCTCGCCGGCCTCGGCGGCGTGATCATGGCGTTCGCGGTTGGCCACGTCGATCCCGACTCGATGGTCTATTGGCCGATCTCCGGCGATTTCGTGTTCATCGCCATCCTCAGCGGCACCGGCAATGTCACCGCGCCGTTCATCGGCGCCGCGGCTTACGAGCTGATCCGCACCTACGCCTTCGCCTATGCGCCGAACATCTGGCAGCTCATCATGGGCGGCTCGCTGCTTCTGATCATCATGTTCCTGCCCGAAGGGCTGTGGTCGTTGGTCGACAGGTCGCGCAAGCGCAAGAAAGCCGAAAAACCCACCCAGGGCGGCGAAACCCAGGCGGCGGAGTAGTCGAATATGGCGGCGGTCCTCGAAGTGCACGATCTCGAGAAATCGTTCGGTGGCGTCGTTGCCGCGCACAACATCAACGTCGTCGTCGAAGACGGCGAGATTGTCGGCATCATCGGAGCCAACGGCGCCGGTAAGACCACTTTCGTCAACATGGTGACCGGCTGGCTACCGCCGTCCGCCGGCACGATCGAATTCGACGGTCGCAATATCCTCGGCATGACCCCGCGCGCCATCACCCAGCTCGGACTGTGCCGCTCGTTCCAGGTGCCGCAGGTGTTCCTGTCCGAGACGGTGTTCGACAACATGCTGGTGTCCTACGGCATCGCCGAGGAGAGCGGCTTTGGGCTGTTGGCCCCGGTCCATACAACCGAGCGCGCGGCCCATGTCGACGAACACCTTCGGCGCTACCAGATCGCCGACTACCGCGACGTCGCCGCGAGCGCGCTGCCCCAGGGCGTGCGCAAGCTGTTGGACATCGCCATGGCAACGGTGCGCCGGCCCAAGCTGGTGATGCTCGACGAGCCGACCAGCGGCATCAGCGTGGAGGAGAAGTTCGGCCTGATGGACATCATCATGGAGGCGTTGCGCCAGGAACAGACCACGGTGCTGTTCATCGAGCACGACATGGAGATCGTCGAACGCTACGTCTCGCGCGTGCTCGCCTTCGCCCAGGGCGAGATCATCTGCGACGCGCCGACCGCCGAGGCGCTCGATCACCCCAAGGTCAGGGAGCTGATAATCGGCGAGCGCGCACCGGCCGGCAACGGAGCCGACAGCCATGCTTGAAGTCCAGGGCCTAGACGTCGACATCGGCCCGACCCCGATCCTGCGCGGCATCGCGCTGGAGGTGCCGTCGGGAACCACCTGCGGCCTGATCGGGCGCAACGGCGCCGGCAAGACCACGTTCATGCGCGCGCTCATGGGAGCGCTCAAGGCGCGCGCCGGCAGCATTACCTTCGATGACACCGATCTGATCGCCGCCAAGCCCCACGACCGGGCGCATATGGGAATCGGGTTTATGCCCGAGGACCGCCGGCTGGTGCCGCAGCTGACGTCCGAGGAGAACATCCTGCTGCCGACCTGGTCGACCAAGATGGACGGTGTCGAGAAGCGGCTGCGTTGGATCTACGACCTGATGCCCGAGGTCGAGGCGTTCCGCGACCGCGGCTCGACCCAGCTGTCGGGCGGCCAGCAGAAGTTCGTCGCCTTCGCCCGCGCCCTGATGCGGGGCACCAAGTTCGTCATCCTGGACGAGCCGTCGGAAGGCATCGCGCCGGTGTTCGCCCTGCGCATGGTCGAAATCCTGGCCGACCTCAAGCGCGAGGGCGAATCGGTTCTGGTCGCCGAATCCAACGACCGCCACATCGCGCCCATCCTCGACCGCACCTACGTCATCGAGCGCGGCAGCATCGTCTCCGGCTGAGACTCAGGTCCGGCGCACCTGTGTCTTGGCGGCCCTTTCGTAGAACTCGACCAGCGTGTTGATGTCGGCGTCGGCGCCGTTCTGGTTGATCGCGGTCTGAAAGATCTCGCGCACCAGGTTGCCGATCAGCATCGGTGTCGCTGAATCGTGCGCGAGCTGCGTTGCGATCGAGACGTCCTTGTGCATCAGCCCGAGCGAGAAGCCTTGGGCGAGGTCTTCGGCGAGCACGAACTTGGGAAACGTCACTTCCGTCGCACAGCTCCGCCCCGAGCCCTTCTGGACGATGTCGACGCAGACCTTGGGGTCGATCCCGTTCTTGACCGCGAGCGTCACCGCCTCGAAAGCGATGGCGCGGTTGGCCGCCGACATGACGTTGTTGACCACCTTCATGATGTGGCCCGAGCCGACCTCGCCGGCGTGGAACACGTTGGGGCTGATCGAGGTGAGCACCGGGCGGATGCGCTCGAACTGCGCCGCGCTTGCGCCGACCATGATGGCGATGGTGCCGGCATCCGCACCTTGCGGGCCGCCCGAGACCGGCGCGTCGATCATCTCGATACCGTCGGCGGCCAGCATCGCCGCCATCTCGCGCGTCGCCTTGGGATCACCGGTCGTCATGTCGACCACCAGGCTGCCGGGCCGGAGGCCGGCGCGCAGCCCGTCCGGATCGAAGATCACCGAGCGCACCTCGTTCGAGGTCGGCAGGCACATCATCACCGTCTCGCATCCTTCGGCGATGGCGCGCACGCCGTTGGCCGCCGTCGCTCCCGCCGCGACGCAGCCCTCGACCACCGCCGGATCGAGGTCGAACACGGTGAGTTCCTGGCTCAGCAACAGACGGCGCGCCAGCGCGCCTCCCATATTGCCGAGACCGATATAGCCCATGCTCATAGTGTCACTCCGTCGCCGCCGTTGTCGAAAATATACACGATCCGCGAGGGTGGATGACCGCTAACGCGCCGCCACCCGGTCCCAGGCTGGAAACGCCAGCATCGAGCCGCACGCCATCGCCGCCGCACCGATCAGGAACACCGGCGTGTGGCTGAGGGTGGCGTTGTAGACCATGACGAGGCCGTAGCCGCCGACCACCTGCCCGGCGCCGGCGCCCAGCACCATCCAGCGCCACACCAGCGGCATATGTGCCGCGCCGACGACCTGATGCGCACGCCCGGACGCCATAGCCGACAGCCCGGGCTGGGTGCCGAACACGTAGGCCGAGATCACCAGCACCGCCGGCACCGGCCACACCACCGGCATCGCGACGGCGATGGCAAGTACGGCGAAGATCACGCTGAGCCCGGCGCCGAACCCGATGCGGTCGGCGAGCCGGCCCCACAGCAGCGTGCCGGTCAGCGCGCCGAGACCAAACAGCGCCCAGATCAGCCCGCCGAACGCAATGTCGTGGCCGAGACCGCGGACGGCATGGTCGACGGCGTAGATCGAATACGGCACCATGCCGATCGAAAACATCGCCTGGCCGCCGACCAGCCGCACGGTTTGCGACGTCAGCGGCGCGCGCCCGGCCGGCGGCGGCGCCGGCGGCGCGTCCGTCCCCGACCACCCCCAATGGCCGACCACGACGCCGATCGCGCCGAGCACCGCGAGCCCGGCCCACGCCGTCGCCAGCCCGCTCCGCAGCAGGATCGGAACCATCGAGCCGGCGAACAGGATGCCGACTCCGACGCCGGTGAACACGATCCCGGTGGCCCGGCCGAGGCGTTCGGGCGGCGCGGCGCGGGTCACCAGCGCGAGCGCGCCGATCATCATCACCGCGACGGTGCAGCCGACCAGAAAGCGCCAGAACACGAGCCAGACAAAGCCCCACGGCAAGATGCTGGCGGCGAGACAAACGAGCGAAAGCCACAGGCAGACCTTTAGGATCGCCGCCTCGCGGTAGCGTGCGCGGAGCGCCGGCGTCACCAGCGCGCCGGCCAGATAGCCGGCGAGGTTGAACGCGCCGACATAGCCAGCCTGCGCCGCGCTCAGCGCGTCGTTTTGGATCAGCGCCGGCACCAGGGGAGCATAGGAGAACCGGCCGATCCCCATCCCGACCATCAACGTCGCCGCCCCGGCGACGGCAAGGCGCAGCCAGACTGCCATTTCGTCTCATCACGGGAGTTGAACGGGGCACGGCCCGAGCCGAGGCACCAGCATATGCCTCAAGCGCGCGGCTTGTCGACCGGTGAGATTGGCAAGATCCCGCGATCCAGACGGATCGGCCTCTTCAACATCAAGAGGCCAAAACCCGAATTGCGTTCCGGATCATGGCCCATGGTCTATACTCGCGATCGCCGGTTGTAATTGGACAAGGGCGCCTTGGCCGGCATGCCTCCGAACTGGGAAGAGAGATGAACCGGGTCATCACCGTTGAACCGCTCAGCGCCCCAGCCTTTTCACCTTTCGGCGAGGTGCTGGACGCCTCCGGTGCGCCTGACGAGATCATCAATCAAGGCAACTGCGGCCGCTTTCACGATCGCGCGACGCTGGATATCTCGGACGGCCGGGCAGGCATCAGCCTGTTCAAGGCCCGACCCCGCACCCTGCCGTACACGCTGGAAATGGTGGAACGGCATCCGCGTGGCTCCCAGGCGTTTATGCCCATGAGCCATGACCCGTTTCTGGTCATCGTGGCGCCCGATGAGGGCGGGAAACCCGGCCGTCCACGCGCCTTCACGACGGCGCCGGGCCAGGGCGTGAACCTCTTCCGCGGCACATGGCATGGCGTGTTGACGCCGCTGTTCGAGCCCGGCCTGTTCGCGGTCATCGACCGCATCGGCGATGGCCCGAATCTGGAGCAACACTGGTTCGATCAGGCCTTCGTCATCGAAGCTACCTGATCGACGGAATTGTCGGCTAGCGGGAGTCGGTGAACTTGGGGCTGGGCCACAGTCTCATGTGCCGGTTGACATCCTTGTACAGCAGGTACCGGAAACTTCCGTCTCCACCTGCATAACAGGCCTGCGGGCAAAACGCCCGCAGCCAAACGTAGTCACCGGCTTCTACCTCGACCCAATCCTGGTTCAACCGGTAGACCGCTTTTCCCTCCAGGACGTAAAGCCCGTGCTCCATGACGTGCGTTTCGGCGAAGGGTATGACGGCGCCGGGCTCCAATGTGACGATGGTGACATGCATGTCATGGCGCATGTCGTCGACCTCGACGAAATGAGTTGTCGCCCATTTGCCATCGGTATCGGGCATGGGCGTCGGCTCGATCTCTTGTTCGTTGGTCACGAATCCTTCGGGTACGTCGATACCATCGACATACTGGTAGACTTTCCGGATCCAATGAAATCGAACCGCGTCGCCGCCTTCGTTTCGGACGGTCCATTGACTGAGCGGTGGAATATACGCGTAGCCGCCCGGCTTCATTTCGTGCTGTTCGCCGGCGAGGTTCAGGGTCAGCTCGCCCTCGACCACGAACAGGCACCCTTGGGCGGCCGGGTCGAGCTCCGGTCGATCGCTTCCGCCGCCGGGGCCGACCTCCATGATGTATTGCGAAAACGTTTCGGAAAAACCCGTCAGCGGACGAGACAAGACCCATACCCGCGTATTGTCCCAGAACGGCAAATAGGTGGTTACGATATCCCGCATCACGTCCTTGGGAATGTCGGCATAGGGACCGGTAAACACCGTCCGGTTGGTGACCAGCTCGCTCTGCATCGGCAGGCCGCCGTGGGGTGCGTAATACTTGCGCATATCGACGTGGATTCCTCGTTTGTCCTGGGTACAGTGTAAGCTAAGCGGAGCCACCGACAATACGACTTACGAAATCGAGCCGACGATACACTTTTCTCGCGGACCGGCGGTCCGACGAATTCGAGCCTCCACAAAACAGGTCGAAACGGACGCGATTGATCAAGGTCAATGAGATGGGGAGCCAGTAGTCTCTAACGTGGCTCCACGAACCGCCTTGTCGCCGACTCTTGACCGACGACAGGGGCATACGCACTCAGTAGAATGGCGTCTCCAACGGACGGGAGGCCCGCCGTGGCGGAGCAAAGGGTAGACCGCAGGCTTGCAGCTATACTCGTTGCCGACGTCGTGGGCTATTCGCGCCTCATGGAGGCCGACGAGGCGGGGACGCTCGCGGCCCTCATTACCCACCGCCGAGAGCTCATCGATTCCACGATATCCGAATTCCGCGGCCGCATCGTGAAAACTACCGGCGATGGCATGATCGTGGAATTCGCCAGCGTCGTCGACACCGTTCAGTGCGGCGTCGATATCCAGCACGCCATGCCGGAAAGGAACGCCGATGTACCGGATGACCGGCGTATCGAATTTCGCGTCGGTATCAATCTCGGCGACGTCATCGTCGAGGGCGACGATTTATACGGCGACGGCGTGAACGTGGCGGCACGGCTGGAAGGGCTGTGCGGGTCAGGCGAGGTCTACGTCTCGGGCATCGTGCACGATCAGGTCGAAGGCAAGCTGAAAGCGGCCTTCGACGATCTGGGCGAACAGACGGTCAAGAATATCACCAAGCCAATCCGGGTCTATCGTGCGCGGACCGCGGCGGCGGAACCGACCGCGGCGCCGGTGCCGGCCGGAGAGGGCGATACGGGCATGGCGCTTTCTCTCCCCGCCAAGCCGTCGATCGCCGTCCTCCCCCTCGACAACATGTCGGGCGACGCGGAACAGGAATATTTCGCCGACGGCATCACCGAGGACATCATCACCGAGCTTTCGCGGTTCAACAGCCTCTTCGTCATCGCGCGCAATTCAACCTTTACTTTCAAGGGGCAATCGCTCGAGATCAAGGAGATCGGCCGCCGGCTGGGCGTGCGTTATGTCGTCGAGGGCAGCGTTCGGAAGGCCGGCAAACGGCTGCGCATAACGGCCCAATTGATCGACGCCGTGACCGACGCCCACCTGTGGGCCGAGCGCTACGACCGCGATCTCGACGACATCTTCGACGTTCAGGACGAAGTGACCCAAGCGATCGTCACCGCGATCGAGCCTCACCTCGCCAGCACCGAGCGCGAACGCGCCCGCAGAAAGCCGCCCGAGAACCTGGGCGCCTGGGAGTCCTACCAGCGTGGGCTTTGGCACCTTTACCGGCACACCGCCGATGACAGCGCCGAGGGACAAGAGGCATTCCGGCGCGCCATCGAGCTCGAACCGGATTTCGCCGCGCCCCACGCCGCGCTCGCGTTCTTGCTCTATTACGAGGTGGTCGGAGGCCTTGTCGGCGATCCCGGCGATCGGTTATCGCGCGCGCTCGCCGAAGCGAGGGCCGCCATCGCGGCCGACGAATGGGACGCTTTCGGTCACGAGGTGCTCGGCCGAATCCTTCTCTTGCACGGCGAGCACGATGCATCGATCGCCGCCCACGAGACCTCGCTCGCGCTCAACCCCAACTACGCCAACGCCCATTACGGCTTGGCGTTTGCCCTGTGTTTCACCGGTCAGCCGGAACAGGCGATGCGCGAATTGGACGAGGCGGAACGATTGAGCCCGCACGACCCCTTGCTGTGGGCCTTCATGGTGATCAAGAGCTTCGCCTTGACGCTGCTGCGCCGCTACGACGAAGCGCTGGTTTGGGCCAAGCGAGGACAGCAAGGACCAACGCTGACCGCTTGGGCGTACTTCACCGAAGCCGTACCGCTGGCTCACCTCGGCCGTGACGAGGAGGCGCGGCAGGCCCTGGAGCGGGCCTTCACGATCAAGCCGGATCTGTCCACCGGGTACTTCGAGCAGGTCCTCCGCTTCAAGGATCCGGCGGAGATGGACCACGTCATGGGGGGCCTCTACAAGGCCGGGTTGCCGCGCTGACGAAGAAATGGCGGGCGAGTCCTGTCTCCGCCGACCTAGACGATACATCGCCCCCGGCTCAATCGCCCTTTTCGGCCAGCACCATGTAGTTGACCGCGACGTCGCCGACGAGCTTCCACGAATCCGTCATGATGTCGTAGCCGACGCCTGTGACCTCGCTTACCTGGGCACCGCCGTCGCGGATGTGACGGGCGAGCTCCGACGGGCGAATGAAGCGGCGCCAGTCGTGGGTGCCGCGCGGCAGCCAGCGCAGCACATATTCAGCGCCGACGACGGCCAGGGCGAATGACTTGGCGGTGCGGTTGAGCGTCGCGAAGACGGCGAGGCCGCCCGGCCGGACCAGGCCGCAGCATGCGGTGACGAAACCGCCGACGTTGGCGACGTGCTCGACCACCTCGAGCGACACCACGGCGTCGAACGTCCGTCCCTCGTCGGCGAGGTCTTCGGCCGCGGCATGGCGGTAATCGATATCGAGACCGACGCGCTCGGCGTGATTGCGGGCGACGCCGATGTTGCGTTCCGAGGCGTCGATGCCGGTTACCGCCGCCCCCATCCGGTGCATCGGCTCCGCGATCAACCCGCCGCCGCAGCCGACGTCGAGGATCTCGAGGCCGGCGAGCGGCGCCGGCGTCAACGGATCGCGGCCATGATGCGCGGCCAGCCGGTCGCGGATGAACTCGAGCCGGACCGGATTGAGCTTGTGCAACGGGCGAAAGCTGCCGTCGGGATCCCACCACTGGTCGGCGAGCGCGGAAAACCGGGCGATCTCGTCGGCGTCGACGGTGCCGTCGGATGTCGCGGCGTGCTCCGGCCGCTTGTGGCGAACCTCCGGCATCCCCCTCCTCGCCTTGCCTCGTGGATCCGAAACGTATATGTATGCGCCCGCCTCGGGCGGCACCAGCAGAAGTTTCGCGACGGTCGAGCCAGACCGTGTGGTCTGGCCCGCCGACGGTGTTGCCGCGCCGGGTTCGGACAAGGAAATCGCATGACCCGCATCGTGCACAAATACGGCGGAACCTCCGTCGGCGACAGCGAGCGGATCCGCGCAGTGGCGCTCCGCGTCAAGGCGGCCGTCGATGCCGGCGACGAGGTCGCGGTGGTGGTCTCGGCAATGGCCGGCGCGACCAATTCCCTGGTCGCCTCGGCGCGCGAGATGGCTCCGTTCCACGACGCCCGCGAATACGATACCGTGGTGTCCTCGGGCGAACAGGTGACGATCGGATTGCTGGCGATGGCGCTTCAGGACATCGGCGTCGATGCCCGATCATGGCTCGGCTGGCAGATCCCGATCCGGACCGACGACGTCCACGGCCGCGCCCGCATCACCGGCATCGATGCCGACGAGCTCGACCGGCGCATGAAGATCGGCCAAGTGCCCGTCGTTGCCGGCTTCCAGGGGCTCGGCTCCGACAACCGGATCACGACGCTCGGCCGTGGCGGCTCGGACACCTCGGCGGTGGCGCTCGCCGCCGCTCTCGGCGCCGAGCGCTGCGACATATACACCGACGTCGACGGCATCTACACCACCGATCCCCGCATCGTCGCCCGGGCGCGCAAGCTCGACCGGGTGACCTACGAGGAGATGCTGGAGATGGCCTCACAGGGCGCCAAGGTGCTCGAGACGCGCTCGGTCGAAATCGCCATGAACCACGGGGTTCGCCTGCAGGTATGCTCGGCCTTCGCCGAGACGCCGGGCACGCTCGTGGTCGACGAAGGAGAAATCGTGGAACAGGAAGTCGTCAGCGGCATCGCCTATACGCGCGACGAGGCCAAGGTTACGCTGGTGCGTGTCCCCGACCGGCCCGGCGTCGCCGCCGCCATCTTCGGCCCGCTCGCCGACACCAGCATCAACGTCGACATGATCGTCCAGAACGTCTCCGAGGACGGGCGCGCGACCGACCTTACCTTCACCGTCGCCAAGGCCGATTACGACCGGACGCTGGAGCTGCTCGAGAGCAGGCGCAAGGAGCTCGGCTTCGAGCGCCTGATCGGCGATGCCGGGGTGGTCAAGATCTCGGTCATCGGCGTCGGCATGCGGAGCCATGCCGGCGTCGCCCAGACCATGTTCACCGCGCTCGCCGAGAAGGGCATCAACATCCAGGTGATTTCCACATCCGAGATCAAGGTCAGCGTGCTCGTCGCCGAGGACTACACCGAGCTCGCGCTGCGCTCGCTGCACACGGCTTACGGGCTGGACGCCGACGAGGAATGACGCGGCAAATGGCGCCACGGGCCGGCACATGGACATGATCGCCGCGCGCGCCCGCCTCGACGAGCTGTGGAGCCGTGGCCGGGCTTTCTTCGGCACCGAGTTCGCCATCATGGGCGGCGCCATGACCTGGCTGTCGGAACGCCACCTGGTGTCGGCGCTGTCGAACGGCGGCGGCTTCGGGGTGATCGCCTGCGGCGCCATGATGCCGGACCAGCTGTCGGACGAGATCGTTGCCACCAAGGCGCTGACCGAGCGGCCGTTCGGGGTCAACCTGATCACCATGCACCCCGAGCTCGACCAATTGATCGATGTTTGTGCGGAGCACCGGCTCGGACACGTCATCTTGGCTGGTGGGCTGCCGCCGTCGGTGGCCATCAAGCGTGTCAAGGACGGAGGCGCGGCCGCGATCTGCTTCGCCGCCACCCTCGGCGTCGCGCGCCGCCTGGTGCGGCTCGGCGCCGACGCCATCGTCATCGAAGGGGCCGAGGCGGGCGGCCATATCGGACCGGTGGCGACCAGCGTGCTGGCCCAGGAGGTCCTGCCCCACCTCCGCGACGTGCCGGTGTTCATCGCCGGCGGCATCGGCCGCGGCGATGTCATGCTCGCCTATCTCGAGCTCGGCGCCGCCGGCTGCCAGCTCGGTACGCGCTTTGTCTGCGCCACCGAATCGATCGCCCATCCCGAGTTCAAGAAGGCCTTCATCCGCGCCTCGGCGCGCGATGCCGTGCCGTCGGTCCAGCTCGATGCGAAATTTCCCGTCATCCCGGTCCGCGCGCTGCAGAACCAGGCGACGCGCGCCTTCGCCGAGACCCAGCGCGACGTCATCAAGCGCTATCGCAACGGCGACATGGACCAGGAATCCGCCCAGCTCGAGATCGAGCATTTCTGGGCCGGCGCGCTGCGCCGCGCGGTGATCGAGGGCGACGTCGAGAGCGGCTCGCTGATGGCCGGGCAAAGTGTCGGCATGGTCACGGGCGAGCAGCCGGCGGCGGCGATTCTGGCCGAGCTGGTCGACCAGGCGGTGGAAGCGGCGGCGGCGCGCGCCTGATGCCGCAGACGGCGATGAGCGGTCACCGCCGGGCGCTCAAACGCCTGCGCGACGTCATGGCCGGCAGCGGCTCGGCGGAGGAGCGTCTCAACGAGATCGTCAAGGTGGTGGCCGCCGACATGATCGCCGAGGTGTGTTCGGTCTATATCATGCGCGCCGGCCAGATGCTCGAGCTGTTCGCCACCGAGGGGCTCAACCCGGACGCGGTGCATCGCACGCGGCTCCGCATCGGCGAGGGCTTGGTTGGCACCGTCGCTGCCCACGCGCGGCCCCTTAACCTGACCGAGGCCCGGCTGCACCCGCGGTTCAGCTACCGGCCCGAGACCGGCGAGGACGCCTACCACTCGCTGCTCGGCGTGCCGGTGGTTCGCGGTGGCCGGGTGCGCGGCGTGCTGGTCATTCAGAACCGCGCCCAGCGTCACTACACCGACGAGGAGGTCGAGGCGCTCGAGGTCATCTCGGTGGTTGTCGCCGAGCTGATCGCCGGCGGCGAGTTGGTCAGCCCGATCGAGACCGCGACGACCCAGGGCAACGCCATCCTGCCGATGCGCCTCAAGGGGGTTAAGATCAACGGCGGGCTGGCCGTGGGCGAAGCGGTGTTGCATCTGCCCAGGATCCCGGTGCCGAGGATGTTCGCCGAGGATTCCGAGCACGAGCATGATCGCCTCGCCGAAGCGGTTGCCGCTATGCACAGCGCGCTCGATGACATGCTGGAAGCCACCGAGATCGCGGCCGCGGGCGAACACCAGGACGTGCTCCAGGCCTATCGCCAGATCGCCGAGGATCGCGGCTGGCTGCGCCGCATCCGCGAGGCGATCGATGGCGGGCTAACCGCCGAGGCGGCGGTGCAGAAAGTCATGGACGACACCCGCGCCCGCATGGGCCAGATCGTCGATCCCTATCTCAGCGAGCGGGTCTACGACCTCGAGGATCTCGGCAACCGGCTGCAGCAGCACCTGGCGGGCGGTATCAGCGCCGCGAATACCGAGGAACTGCCCGAGAATGTGGTGCTCCTCGCCCGCAACATGGGTCCGGCCGAGCTCCTGGACTACGAGCCGAGCCGGGTCCGCGCCCTGGTGCTGGAGGAGGGCTCGCCGACGGCGCATGTCGCCATCGTCGCGCGGGCGCTCAACATCCCGGTGATCGGCATGGTCAAGGGCGTGTTGTCGCAGATCGATCCGCTGGATCCGGTCATCGTCGACGGCGAGAACGCGCAGATCTTCGTACGCCCCGGCGAAGACATCCAGCAGATGACCTTCGCCGCCATGGATCTGCGCCGGCGCCGGCGCACCGAATTCGCGGCGATGCGCGACATCCCCGCCATGACCCGGGACAACGTCCGAATCTCGCTCAACCTCAACGCCGGGCTGCTGATGGACCTCCAGTCGCTGCAGGAAAGCGGCGCCGATGGGGTCGGCCTCTACCGTACCGAGATCCCGTTCATGGTGCGGTCGGAGTTTCCCGACGTCGAGTCCCAGACCGAGATTTACGGCAACGTCCTCGACCAGGCCGCCGGCAAGCCGGTCACGTTCCGCACACTCGACATCGGTGGCGACAAGCAGCTGCCCTATTTCCGTGAATACATCGACCAGAACCCGGCCATGGGCTGGCGCTCGATCCGGGTCGGGCTCGACCGGCCCGGCATGCTGCGCCAGCAGCTTCGCGCCATGATCCGCGCCGCCGCCGGTCGCGAGCTTAGCGTCATGTTCCCGATGATCGCCGAGGTCGCCGAGTTCGAAGGCGCCAAGCGCGTGTTCGACATCGAGCTCGCCCGTGCCCGCGATCGCGGCGCCGTCCTGCCGAGCCGGCTGAAGATCGGCGCCATGATGGAGGTCCCCGGGCTGATGTGGCAGCTCGATGCGTTGTTGCCGCTGGTCGATTTCCTGTCGGTCGGCAGCAACGACCTGTTTCAGTTCATGTTCGCCTCCGACCGCGGCAATCCGCGCGTCGCCGACCGCTATGATGTTCTGTCCCCCGGGCTGCTCAAGCTGCTGCGCAGCTTGATCGAACATTGCGAGGATGGCGGTGTCCCGGTCTCGCTGTGCGGCGAGATGGCCGGAAGACCCATCGAGGCGATGGCGCTGATCGGACTCGGGTACCGCGACATCTCGATGCCGCCGGCTTCGGTCGGCGCGGTCAAGTCGATGGTGCGAAGCCTGTCGGTGGCCGCGCTGCGCGGCTATCTGGAAACCCTGCTCGATCTGCCCGATCACAGCCTTCGCGAAAAGCTGAGAAGCTTCGCACGCGACCACGGCGTCGATATCGAGGGTCCTTGACCGGCATTTCCCGCGCCCGGGCCAGCGTGAGACTTGCCGCTTAAACCGTATCTTAAACAACATGAAAGCATTGATTGTTAAGACGTTTTATTGCTAGGTACAGTCAGCTCGTTCGGTGGGCGGGCAAAGCCGTGCGGCATGGGATCGCCGCGCGGCGGTGGTTTCCCGCCGGGTGCTGACCTGGGCGCACTTTTGGGGCCGCAAGGACATTGCCTTGACCAGATTGCACGATCCGGACGCACCGGATCCCCCCGTCGGCGAATTCAGCACCGGCGAGCTCGGCGCCATGCTGCGCGAATCGCGCCAGTCGCTGGGCCGCGAGCTCGAAGACGTCGCCGCGGAGCTCAGAATCCGGCTGGTCTACCTGCAAGCCATCGAGGACGGCCGCCTCGACGATCTCCCGGGCATCGCCTACGCCACCGGGTTCTTGAGAGCCTACGGCGACCTCCTTGGCCTCGATGGCGAAGACCTGGTACGCCGGTTCAAGGCCGCCGGCTTGGCCATGACCCAGGCCACGGACCTGCACCTGCCGTCGCCGGTCGAGGAAGGGCGGTTGCCGACCGGATCGGTTCTGCTGGTCGCGGCGCTGCTCGCCGTGGGCGCCTATGGCGGCTGGTACTACATGTCGAGCCAGGGCCGCGATCCGATCGACAACGTATCCGCCTTGCCCGATCAGCTCGCCGAGCTGGTGGGCATCGAGGGCGGCGACAAGCAGGCCGAGGATGCGCCCGCCGCCGCCTCGACCGACGTGGCCGCGCCGGCCGACGGAGAGCAAACCACGGCGATGGCGGAGCCCGAGACCGCCACCCCCACCGAAGGCGCTGGCGACGCTCCCGTGGTCGCGTCGTCCGACGAGCCCGCGACAAGCGATGCCACGGCCGTGGCGACGAGCGACGTCGCGGCGGCCGAGCCGGAGGCGACGACGGAACCCGCGACGCAACCAGACGAGCCTGCTCCCGCGGCGCAACAGGCTGACGAGCCGCCCCCTCCGGCGCCCGCCGCGATCGCGAGGCGCGAGGCCGGGGTGGAACGAACCGTCGCGGCGACACCGGAGCCGACCCCGGCACCGGCGATTTCTCCGCCGCCGCCAAGCGAATCCGCACCAGCTTCCACTGAATCACTGGCGGTCGAGGCGGTCGCCAGCGCTCCACCCGAGGCGCCCGCCGCGCCGTCCGCGCCGGAGCCCGAGCAGCCACCGGTCACCGCCGATCGCGTGCCTGCGCCGGAGCCCGTTGCCGTCGCGGTGCTGGAGCCCGAAGTCGCGCCCGCCGATCCCGCCCCGGCGGCGACCAAGATCGTCGCCGCCGCGACCCATCGCGTCGTGCTCAGGGCCAATACCGATACCTGGGTCGAGGTCGGCGCCGCCGAGGCGGCACCGGTGCTATCCCGCCTCATGCGCCAGGGCGAGACCTTCACCGTGCCGGCGCAGCCCGGGCTGATGATGGCGACCGGCAACGCCGGCGGCATCGAGATCCTGGTAGACGGCAAGGCCGTTCCGCAACTCGGCCCGGTCGGGGTGATCCGACGCAATGTCGCCCTCGACGCCGAGAGCCTGCTCAAGGGGGTCGCCGCGACCCCCTGACCATGGCGATCGCGCGCGTTTGGAACGCGAGCGAATTGGAGTATAACCCCCCGAGGATCGTCGACCCGACCGGTCGTACGAGGATGGCGGATTCATCGATATGTCGCTTCAACCGGTTCGCGGCACACATGACGTATTGCCGGAGGACGGCCGGCGTTTCCGGGCCGTGACCGAGACCGGCCGCGGCGTTGCCGAACGCTATGGCTATCACGAGATCGCGACCCCGATCTTCGAGTTCACCGAGGTCTTCAAGCGCACCCTCGGCGACACATCGGACATCGTGACCAAGGAGATGTACACCTTCACCGACAAGGGCGGCGATCAGATCACGCTCCGGCCCGAGGGTACGGCGGGTGTCGCGCGGGCGCTGATCTCGGGCGGGCTCATGCAGCACTTGCCGCTCAAGTTCTTCTATCAGGGCCCCATGTTCCGCTACGAGCGGCCGCAGAAGGGCCGGCTCCGGCAGTTCCATCAGATCGGCGTCGAGCTACTCGGCGTCGGTGAGCCGCTCGGCGATATCGAGATCATCGCCCTCGGCGCCGCGATCCTCGCCGAGCTCGGCATCGCGTCGAAGACCCGGCTCGAGCTCAACACGCTGGGCAATACCCAGAGCCGCGCCGCCTATCGCGACGTGCTGGTCGACTACCTGTCGGCGCACCGCGACGCGCTGTCAGAGGACAGCCTGATCCGGCTCGAGCGCAACCCGCTCCGCATTCTCGATTCGAAGGATCGCGGCGACCGCGCCGTCGTCGCCGACGCGCCCGAGTTCGACGCCAGCCTGGACGCCGAATCGACCGAGTTCTTCGCCGCCGTCCGCGCCGGTCTCGATGCGCTCGGCATTGCCTATACGCTCAATCCCCGGCTGGTGCGCGGGCTCGACTACTACTGCCACACCGCCTTCGAGTTCACCACCGATGCCTTGGGCGCGCAAGGCGCGGTGATCGCCGGTGGGCGGTACGACGGCCTGGTGAAGACCATGGGCGGGCCGGAGACCGCCGGCGTCGGCTGGGCCGCCGGCATCGAACGGCTCGCGCTGCTGCTCGACGGCGCCGCCGAGCCGCCGCGGCCCATAGCCGTGATCCCGCTTGGCGAGGCGGCCGAGAGCGCCGCGCTGCCGCTTGCCGAGCGTTTGCGCCGGAGCGGTCTCGCCGTCGATCTGGGCTATCGCGGCAACCTCAAGCGGCGCATGAGCCGCGCCAACAAGATCAACGCGCGGGCCGCGGTGATCATCGGCGACGACGAGCTGGCCCAGAATTCGGTGACGCTGCGCGACCTCGACTCGGGCGAACAAACGCTGGTGCCGCTGGATGCCCTGGACGACCGGCTCGCGAGCATTGTCTGATTCCGTATGTCCGAGGAACGCGCCAGCATGCGGCATGTCGTCGTCGGGGCGAACCATCGATCGAGCGCCGCGGCGACGCGGGACCGGCTGTTCGTCGAGCCGGAGCGCATCCCGGCGCTGCTCGAGAGGCTGCGCGAGGGCGGCATGACACAGGCGGTACTACTGTCGACCTGCGCCCGCGTCGAGGTCCAGGGCGCCCACCATGATCCCGCCGCGGCGGCGCGCGCGGTCAGGCGGCTTTTCGCCGAGATCTCCGGTCTCGGCGAAGCCGAGATCGATGCCGAGACCTACGTGCTCGACGGCGTGGACGCGGTGCGGCACATCTTTTCCGTCGCGGCGGCGCTCGACAGCCCGGTCGTCGGCGAGCCGCAGGTCACCGGCCAGGTCAAGGAAGGCCACGCGCTGGCGCGCGCCGCCGGCATGACCGGCCCGGAAACGGAATCCGCCCTGCAGGCGGCCTATTCCGCCGCCAAACGCGTCAGGACCGAGACCGCGATCGGCGCCGGGCCGGTCTCGATCGCGGCCGCCGCCGTCCAGCTCGCGCGCGACGTCCACGGCGACCTCGAGCGCTGCCGGGGCTTGTGGATCGTCGGCGGCGATATGGGCGAGCTCATCGCCGAGCACGTCATCGCCGGCGGGCTCGGTCGGCTTTCGGTCACCGCCGCCGTTGCTCCGCGCGCCGAGGCGGCGGCGCGCCGCTATGGCGCCCATCATGCGCCCCTCGACCGGCTGGAGGACCTGCTCGCCGAGGCCGACATCGTGATCACGTCGCTCGGCACCGGCGAGATCGTGATCTCCACGGAGGTGATGGAGGCGGCGCTGGCGACACGGCGCCGCCGTCCGGTGTTCCTGATCGACGTCGCGGTGCCGAGCGACGTCGCGCCGGCGGTCAACGACCTGGACGGCGCGTTCCTCTATGACGTGGATGACCTCGAAGGCATCGCCAACCGCAACCGCGCCGGGCGCGATGCGGCGGCGGCCGAGGCGAAAGACGTGATCGAGGCCGAAGTTTCGAACTATATTCTGAGTCGCGCCGGGCGTGACGCGGCGCCGGCGATCGCCGCGATCCGGCGCCACTTCGAGACCGTGCGAGCGGATGTCCTTGGCGAGACGCCCGGCGCCGACGCAGAGGATGTAACGAGGCGCCTGATCAACCGGCTGCTGCACGCGCCGTCGCGCGGGCTCGACGAGCTGGCGCGGTCGGGCGCGAGCGGCGAGGCGGAACGCCTGTTGCGGCGGCTGTTCGGGCTCGCGGACGACGACGATCGGGAGAACGGGCCGTGACACTCGAGACCAAGCTCGACGAGCTGATCGCGCGCCACGGCGAGCTCGCCGCCCGAATGAGCGGCGAGGCCGCGGCCGATGCCCAGGAGTTCGTCCGGCTGTCGAAGGAGTATGCCGAGCTCACACCCGTGGTCGAGGCGATCCAGGCGCAGCGCGGGGCCGAGGCCGAGATGGCCGATCTCGAATCCATGCTGGCCGACGCCGAGACCGACGCCGAGATGCGCGCCATGGCGACGGAGGAGCTCGAGGCGCTCAAGGCGACCCTGCCCGAGCACGACCGCCGGCTCAAGGTGCTGCTGCTGCCCAAGGACGCGGCCGACGAGAAGAGCGCCATCCTCGAGGTGCGCGCCGGCACCGGCGGCGACGAGGCGGCGTTGTTCGCCGCCGACCTGTTTCGCATGTACCAGCGCTACGCCGAGCTCCACGGCTGGCGCTTCGAGCTTATGCAGGCCTCCGACACCGGCATCGGTGGCGTCAAGGAAGCGGTCGCGGAAATCGGTGGAAAGGGGGTCTTCGCCCGGCTCAAGTTCGAATCCGGCGTCCACCGCGTGCAACGCGTCCCCGAGACTGAATCGAGCGGACGCATCCATACCTCGGCCGCGACCGTCGCCGTCCTGCCCGAGGCCGAGGAGGTCGACGTCGAGATCGACGAAAAGGACCTCCGGATCGATGTCTTCCGGTCCTCGGGTCCGGGCGGCCAGTCCGTCAACACCACCGACAGCGCGGTTCGGATCACCCATATCCCGACCGGGATCGTCGTTTCGCAACAGGACGAGAAATCGCAGCACAAGAACCGGGCCAAGGCCATGAAAGTGCTGCGCGCCCGGTTGTACGAGGCCGAGCGCGCCGCCAAGGACGCCGAACGCGCCGCAACCAGGCGCAGCCAGGTCGGCTCCGGCGACCGCTCCGAGCGCATCCGGACCTACAACTTTCCGCAAGGACGGGTGACGGATCACCGCATCAATCTGACCATGCACAAGCTCGACCGCGTGCTGGCCGGCGAGGCGCTCGACGAGATCGTCGATGCGCTTGTCGCCGAGGACCAGGCGAGCCGGCTCGCCGATCTCGGATGAGCGCGCCGCTCACCATCGCCGCCGCCCTCGACGACGCCCGGCGCCGGCTCGGCGCCGCCGGCATCGACGATGCACGGCGGGAAGCGCGCGTCCTGGTCGCGCACGCGACCGGCCTCGAGCCGGCGGCGATCATCGGCCATCCCGAGCGACACATCGCGCCCGAGGCGGCGCGTGTCCTGACGGAGGCGGTATCGGACCGCGCCCTGCGGCGGCCGATGGCCCAGGTGACCGGTACGCGCGAGTTCTGGAGCCTTGAATTCCGTGTCACGTCGGCGACGCTCGATCCCCGGCCCGACAGCGAGACGCTCATCGAAGCGGCTCTCGGCCAGGTCGACGATCGGCGGGCGCCCTGCCGGGTGCTCGACCTTGGGACCGGGAGCGGGTGTCTGTTGCTGGCGCTGCTTCGCGAATTACCGAACGCGACGGGTCTCGGAACCGACATCAGCGCCGAGGCGATCGCCGTCGCCGCGGCCAATGCGAAGGCGCTGGGCTTGGGCCGGAGGGCCCGTTTCGTGGTGGCCGACTGGGACCGCGGGATCGCGGGTGCGTTCGATATCGTCGTCTGCAATCCGCCCTATATCCGGACCGATCGGATCGACCGGCTCGAACCCGAGATCGCGCGTTTCGAGCCGCGCACAGCGCTCGATGGCGGCCGCGACGGGCTCGATGCCTACCGCGTGCTCGCGTTGTCCCTTGCCGGGCGGCTGGCGCCGGGCGGGGTCGCCGTCGTCGAGATCGGCGCTGGCCAGAGATCCGATGCCGAGGCGATCATTGCCCGCGCCGGCCTGGCAACGATTGCCTGCATTGCCGATCTGGCCGGGATCGAGCGCTGTTTGATGGTTCGGATTAAGACGGAATTAACCCCGGGAACCTAAAAAAAAGTGTTGGAGATTATCGCATTCCCGACTAGGTTGGTTGAGGCGATGCAGCGGGCCATGGGCCGTAGACTGCACGCCTATTAAATCAATCCCGAAAACGCTGGCCAAGGACACGCAGAGCGGTCCGCGCGTAAGTTGGCGGATGGAACTGGCCTTCGGCGGAGAAGGGACGAGTCGCAGGTTGAACAGAAAAGCGGGACCCATGAGACAAGGATCCAATCCGAAGCGTCTTCGCGGGCGCAACGGCCGCAAGAACACCAATCCTCGGTCGCAGTCGTTCGAAAGCAGCGGGCCGGAGGTCAAGGTGCGGGGCAACGCCCAACAGGTGGTCGAAAAGTATCTGGCGCTGGCCCGGGACGCGTCCACGGCCGGTGACCGGGTGACGGCGGAGAGCTATTTTCAGCACGCCGAGCACTATTATCGCCTGATGACCGCCAATGGCGGGTACGAGGGCCGCGACACGCAGTCGCGCCCGCAGGGGGACAACTACGACGAAAAGTCGCAGCCGGGAACCGACGGCACCATGAACGCGGACGATCCGGCGCCGGAAGCGGCCCCGGTCACCAACGGCGCCGACACGTCATCGCCGGACCCGGCTTCTGCCCCGCAGCCCGACACCGATTCCAATCAGACCGCGCAGGCCGAGTAGCCGGTAACGGGGCTGTCGGCGCCGATTCACGGTTCCACCGCCAACGTCTCGCCTCAATCCGATGGGCGATCGGACCCCGCCGCGCGCCTCACCGACGCGGCCAGCATGTAGCCTTCGCCGCGCACGGTCTTGATCAGCGCCGGCTGGCGCGGGTCGTCCTCCAGCTTGCGGCGCAGATGGCTGATGTGCAGATCGATGCTGCGATCGAAAGGCTGCCAGTCGCGCCCGCCGACGGCATCGAGCAATCGGTCGCGATCGAGCGGCCGATTGGGATTTTCGACCAGCACCGACAGCAGCTTGAATTCGGCCGCCGTGAGATTCACGGTTTCGCCCCGGGGCGACACCAGCTCGCGGCCGAACGGATCGATTCGCCAGCCGGCGAACGACACCTCCTCGCCGTCCGGCGGGTCATCCGGCCGCGAAGTCGGCAGCGCGGCGTTGAGGCGGCGCAACACGCTTCTGATGCGGGCCAGTAGCTCACGCAGCTCGAACGGCTTGGCGACGTAATCATCGGCGCCGAGCTCGAGACCGACCACGCGATCGATCGATTCGCCCTTGCCGGTCAGGATGATGATCCCGACCAGCGTGGTCTCACGCAGGAAGCGGGTCAGGCTGAGCCCGTCCTCGCCCGGCATCATCAGATCGAGGATCACGAGATCGGCCGGTGTTTCGGCGATTACCCGGCGCAGCGCCTCGCCGCCGTCGGCCGCGGTGACGCGGTATCCCTCGCTCTCGAGATAGGCCGAGAGCCGTTTCCGAATTCTTGCGTCGTCATCGACGACGACGATGTGTTCAGCCTCGGCCATGTCGATCCATCCACCCTGATCCGCCAAGACAAAGCCTTACAAAACTTTACAAAATTGCCCTGGCCAACACATCGCCAACATACAGCCGACTGGTATCCATTTCCACAGACAACACGCCTTCGCAAGGCCTAACCAGGAGGAAACGGAGATGCCGTCAACACCACAAGATTACCAGGCGCAGCAGATACTCTCGCCGTCGCTCCGGCTGGTTGATGGCATTTCCGCATCGCTGTTGAGCGAGGAGCCGCCATGCCGCGCGGCGCACCAGCCCGGCAACGGGTTAAACACGCGCCTCGCCGGCGGTCACCGTTTCGTTCCGGCGGGAGTCGAGCTCTACTGCGAAGGCGACGAGGGCGGCGATCTGTACGTCGTCATCGAGGGCTGGATGTTCCAGTACCAGATCCTGTCCGACGGGCGCCGGCAGATCCTCGATTTCGCCCAGCCGGGATCCGTCCTCGGTTTCGTTTCGCCGACCGATTCGACACTCAGTCACACCGCCGAGAGCCTGACCGGCGCGACGGTCGTCGTCATCCCGCGCGACCGCCTCCTTGAGCTGTGCAGGAGCGACCCGAAATTCTCGATACATCTGATGTCGGTCGCCGCCGAATCGCTCAACCTCGCCTACGAGAGCATCACCGACGTTGGCCGGCGCACCGCGCGGGAGGCGGTGGCGCATCTGCTGCTCCGGCTGCATGCCCGCATTCGCGCCCAGTGCCCGCGCGGCTCCGGCGACTCGGTGATGATCCCGCTGACCCAGGAGCACATCGGCGATGCCCTCGGCCTGACCGCCGTCCACGTCTGCCGCACGCTGCGAAGGCTGCGTCAGGACGGGATTCTCAGCCTGAGCAACGGCATGCTCGTCGTGCTCGACCTGGAAGGGTTGAGGGCCGTGTCGGGCGCGCATCGGGCGAGTGAGCTCGGTGGTGCCGATACGGGGTCGACCGGCAGGGCGCGCGATCGCGGCGTTAAGCTGGCGAGCTAGGGAGCGTCGAACCACGGTGTCGAAAATGATCGACCGGAACGCGACGTTGACAGAGATGACCGACATTGCATCAGTGCTTGTTGTTTTGGACGGCAGCGGTGGCCGGCGGACGGGAGTCCGTCTCGCGGCCGCGGCCACCCGGCGCCTAGGGGCGGGCCTTCATGCGGTCTATATCGAGACCTGGCGGTCGAGCCTCGCCACCGACCGGCGGCCCGGCGAGGGTGAGTCGAGCCCACCGGCCGAGGACGCTGAGGAGGCGGCCCGCCAGGCCGCCGAGGACGCAGGAGTCGCGCTCGAGTGGGAGATCGTCGCCGGTGATCGATCGGGCATCACCCGGGCGGTTATCGATCGGGCGCTGACCGCCGACCTGATCGTCGTCGACCGTGGCATGCCGTCCGAAACGGGCGGCAAGTGGGCGGTGGATCTGTTCGCGCAGCTGCCGCTCCTGTCCGGCCGGCCGACGCTGTTCGTACCGGCGCGGCATCAATCGGCCAGCTTCGGCCAGCGCGTGATGGTGGCGTGGAACGCGAGCCGGGAATCCTCGCGCGCGGTCAACGACGCCCTTCCGTTTCTGGAATCGGCAAGCGACGTGACGGTGCTCAACGTCGAGACGACGAAGGATGGGCGCCCGGCCGAGACCGGCAGCGAGCCCAGGCTGGCGTCCTATCTGTCGCACCACGGCATCCGGGTGCGGCTGTGCAAGAGCTATGTCGCCGGCGCCGGGGTTGGCGAGACCATCGCCTCGCGCGCACGTGAATCAGAGACCGATCTCCTCGTCATGGGGGCTCACGGCTACGGCCGACCGGGCCATGTTGTTCTCGGCGCCGCGACACGCTATCTGCTCGATCACCTGCCGGTTCCGGTCCTGATGTCGCACTGACCGGGGCGCCGACAGTCCCACCATTCTGACCCACCATACTGGGTTGATCCAGATCAACGTCGAGCCCTAGGCTCCGGCGCCCGAAGATCCATATCAAGAATGGGGCGTGACCCCTCGGAGCCATGAAAATGGCAAGGGAAACGGGCATGAGTATTCGCGATTTGGCGCCGCTTTGGACGCGGCGCGACCCCGAGGGCAAGGCGCGGTTCGACAACGGCATGCTGAAGGTAACGCTTCCCAATTCGCCCGCGTCGCGCAAGAAGGTGAAGAAGATTGCGGTTACCGCGGGCAATGGCAAGTAGACTGGCGCGATCCCGCCGCGGCGACGTCCGGCTTGCCGGCGCGGCACGTCGGCGGGTCGGTCATTGCCGGGACGGAGGCGCCGGAGCGGTGGAATCAGGGAACAACGTCGTGTCCGGACCTGGTCCCAACAATCAGGTCGAGATCATCGACTTTCTGTCGCGTCCGGATAGCTATGGCGCCGACGGTGCGGCCGTCGAGCGCATCGACACCCACATCTCCGTCATCTTCCTGGTCGGCGACACGGTCTACAAGCTCAAGCGCGCGGTGAGGTTCCCTTATCTCGACTTCTCGAGCGCGGCGCGGCGCCGGCGTTTCTGCGAGGCGGAGGTTGACATCAACCGCCGCACTGCCCCCGGCCTCTACGACGGCGTGGTCGCGGTGACCGTGGACGAATCCGGCGCGCTGGCTCTGGACGGCGCCGGTGCGCCGGTCGACTGGCTGGTCAAGATGCGCCGGTTCGACCAGTCCTGCCTGCTCGACCGCATGGCCGAGCGAGGCGCGCTGAGCGATGACATCGTCGTGCGGCTCGCCGATTCGGTGGCGGCGTTCCACGCCGCCGCCGAGCGTGGTCCGTTGACCGGAGGCGCCGCCGCCATGCGGCGCGTTGCCGAGGGCTGCCTCACCGAGATCGGCCGGTATGATGCGGTGTTCGACGCCGCCGCCGTCGGCCGCTTTTCCGCCGCCCTTCGCCATGCGCTAGTGTACCGATTCTAACGCTTGTCGTCCTCTGGCGACCTTCTTGAGGATATCAGGGGCGGAGGCGGTCCAGACGAAGGGTTTGGGATCGGCATTATGGTGCTCCAGGTAGTGTTCGATGGCCGCGTTGAGGTCGGT
>PVBE011739699.1_pt1 | contig 39910 bp, 27 predicted proteins | sample 1631181 | NCBI WGS metagenome assembly PVBE01 (sample SAMN08397723, study PRJNA350692) | Marine metagenome, whole genome shotgun sequencing project. | isolation source: water | place: Pacific Ocean | collected 2012-04 | reverse complement strand
GCCGGTTGTTGCCGACTGGCTCGATGGTGGCGATCTCGTGCCGCAGGAGGCATCGCTGCGCGCCAACCGGCTGTCGATCTTGGCGACTATCGCGGCGCAGACGCGGGAGCCGTGGCGGGAGGCGGCTGATGGTTAGCGCCGAGCCCGTATCATCAGCACGCGCTGAGGAACCAATCCAATGAGCACGCCCGAAGTGACAATCTGCCGCTGGCTCCACGACGCCCCGTTCGCGTACTCGATGACGTACGATGAGGGAACGGTGGACACGCTCGCCAATGCCCTCCCGGTCCACGAGCAGTTCGGCTTCCCGGGACACGTTGATGTCGTCGCGGGACAGCTTGGCCGGCAGCGGAGCGCGTGGGGGAGTTCGCTGAACGAGCACGTGCACATGAGCGCCGAGGAGCTGAAGTTCCTGATCGGCCGAGGTTGGGGCGTGGGCAATCACTCGTGGAGCCACTACAGCTACCCGTGCAGCCCGGGGCTCGACCTCTACCGCGAGGTCGTCTGGAGCAAGTATCACCTTGAGGATGCGATTGAGCACCCCGTGCGGATCTTCACCATACCGAACGATGTCCACAACCACGCGCCCGTCCTGTCCCTGGTTAGGGAGCACTACCTTGCCTGCGCGAATGTCGACGGCGGGCCTAACCGGGCGGGCTTTGATCTCTACAGCATCGGCAACGGCATGGTGGCGGCGGGCGAGTTCAGCCCTCGGCCCGGGTGGCCGGAGGAGATGAAGACGGAGGATCTCAGCATCGACTTCGTCCGGGACTCTTGGGTCTACGAGACCTCGCATCTGTGCATGTGGAACGTGCCTCAGGCTCACAAGTGCGTGACGCCGGCGTATATGACCGAGCGCTTCGAGAAACTCGTCGAGATCAGCGACGGGAAGCTCTGGGCCGCCAAACCCGATGATGTTGTCGACTACGTTCTGCTGCGGCGGAACCTGGAGGTCTCAGGAACGCGGGCGACTGATGAGGGTATCTCGTTCGACGTGGGCGGCACGTGGCCAGTGGGGGTTGTGAATCCGGTGGTGACCGTCCGCGTGTCGGGCGGCGAGCGCGCGGGATCACCCACGGTTGAGACGGAGCATCACCCAGCGCCTGGCGGCTACAGTCTGCATGATGTTGTCGAGTCAATCGAGGCGGATGGAACGGACTGGCTTGTTACTTTGGCGCTGACTCCACACCGCACGGTGCATGTTACGTGGTAGAGACGCGAACAGAACTGACCCGCAGCATGCTATGACCACCCGCCCACCGTTGGTCCTCAAGACTTTCGTGGGCGGGAACCCCGGTGATTGTTCGAACGCAAGACAGAGCGTGGCCCGTTCCGCGATGCGCGGCGAGACCAGCCCTGGGGCGAGGATGCGGGCCAGTCGGAGGCCTCGCGCCTTGCTTGGACGGGCAGTTCACTGTAAAATAGCCACGCGAACGCATCTTGACAGTGTATGGCGGATTTGGTAGTCTTCACGCCCACCCATGACCATTGGCCATGGCCGGCAGGTTGCCGCAGTCATGGGATGGTTCTAAAGGAGATCAGTGCCTTTGCGTCGATCCAGGCCGGCACCACGTAAGCCGGAGAAGCGGCTGCGGACGAACCAACAGATCCGGGTAAGGGAAGTCCGCGTCGTCACCGACGAGGGCGAGCAGTTGGGCGTCCTGCCCCTTGACGCGGCGATTCGCGCGGCCGAGGAGCGCGGACTCGACCTCATTGAGGTCGCGCCGAAGGCGAGCCCGCCGGTTTGCCGCATCATGAACTATGGGAAATTCCGCTACGAGCAGCGCAAGAAGGAAAAGGAATCCCAGAAGAAGAGCCGCCAAGTCGAACTGAAGACCGTGCGGGTTCGGCCGAACACCGACACGCACGATCTGGACGTGAAATCGCGGAACGCCCGGAAGTTCTTGTCAAAGGGCCACAAGGTGAAGTTCAACGTCATCTTCCGCGGTCCGGAGTTGCGGCACAAAGACATCGGGCGTCGGCAACTCCTTCACATGGCCGAAGCGTGCAAGGACCTGGCGGATCTGGATCAGTCGCCACGTATGGAAGCTCGTAACATGACGATGATTCTGAACCCGAAGCCCGAGGTCATCGAGCAGGTGATCCAGGGCAAGAAGGCCTCTGAAAGTAGCGATAAGGATGCCAAAGCACAAGCAAAAGACCAGAAAGTCCGCGGCGAAAAGGTTCAAGGTGACGGCGACGGGCCGAGTGATGCACAAGAAAGCGGGCCGCAGCCACCTCCTGAGTAAGAAGAGCTCCAAGCGCAAGCGGTCGCTTCGTCGGCTCGGTGAGTTGACCGGCGGCGACAAGAAGCGCGTCGAGCGCATGCTCGCCCGGAGGTAGATCACACGATTCCCGGAGTACGGGGCGGCGCGCACGGACGTGCGCGCCGTTACGCGCTTCATAGGGCTCCGCGAGGCAGTGGGCCCAGGACTAGTGACTGGCTGCGCGCGCAGATGCCGGATTCCGCCTGGGTTGCAGGCGTGGGGGGCACGAAGCGGCTCCGCGTGCAGGACCTGAAAGGACGATAGTAGGATGACTAGGGTAAAGCGTGGTACCGTCGGTCGTCGGCGGCACAAGAAGATTCTCAAGCAGGCCAAGGGTTTTCGCGGCGCCCGCTCGCGCTGGTACAGGATGGCGTATCAGACGGTCATGAAGGGCGACAACTATGCCTACATGCACCGTCGCAACAAGAAGCGTGACTTTCGCAGGCTCTGGATCGCGCGCATCAACGCCGCCGCCAAGGCGAACGGAATCAACTACAGCCGGTTCATGGGCGGACTGAAGAAGGCGGGCGTCGAGATTGACCGCAAGCAGCTTGCGGATCTCGCGATCTTCGACCCGGCAGCCTTCGCGACAATCGTGGAGACCGCCCAGGGCGCGCTCGCATAGCCGACGCCGTCGGGGCAGCAATTATGCCCGAGCCAAATGATCACATAGAGAGTCCATCCAACGCGCGGGTCAAACGATACCGCGCGTTGGCCATGCCTAAGGGTCGGCGCGAGTCGGGACACTTCCAGCTTGAGGGCGCGTCGCTGATTCGCGAGGCGCTCGCGGCGGACGTGCAACTGAACGTCGGGTATATCTGCCCCGAGCGCATCCGCGGCAAACGCGACGAGAAGCTGGCCGCCGAACTCAGCAAGCGTTTCGATGTCTTCGAAGTTACCGAGCGCGTGCTGAAGGCAATGACCAACACTGTCTCGCCCCAGCCCTTCGCGGCCGAGGCGCCGGTGCCGAAGCTCGGCCTGGACGACATTGAGCTGCCCGACCAGTGCCTGGTCGCCGTGGCGGCCGGTACGCAAGACCCGGGCAACCTCGGCAGCATGATCCGGACCGCCCACGCGGTGGGGGCCACAGGGTTGGTTGTCTTGGGCAACACGGTGGATCCGTACAGCCCGAAGGTCGTGCGGGCCACGATGGGATCGCTGTTTAGCGTGACGGTGGTCGTGCGGCGCGAGTACGATGAGTTCCTCGCGTGGTGCCGAGAGCGCGACGTGACCGTTGTCGGCGCGACCGTCGGATCGGATGAGCTGCTGTTCGACGCGGAGTTCCCGCCTCGGATGGCCGCGCTCTTAGGCAGCGAGACTCAAGGCTTGCCCGACGAGCTTGAGAACGCAGACATCCGCAAGATCCGGATACCAATGCCGGGCGGGGCCGAGAGTCTAAACGTTTCGGTGGCCGCCGGCGTAGTGATGTATGAGTACCGTCGACAGTTTCCAATCTGAGGCTCGCCTCAGACGCTCAAAGGCTGTGAAGGAGCAAAGTAGACGGTCATCGGCGCCATCAGAGAGAGGCGGTCATCGGCTGAAAGCCGCCTCGGCAAGCGACCCGTCGAAGTTCGCTCCGGAGCCGCGCGCTGAACGGAGGCCCTGCCTCCCACTAGGCGTCGCCGGCCGCCCCACGTTACGGGGACTACCAACCGATTGGGTGGTGCAAGAGCGGAGGCCCCGGCCTGCGTCCCAAGGGACGCGCGGGGCTGTTTTCGTTTCCGCGGGTTGCTTCGCACCGCCCCGAGGAAGGACAGACGATGAAAGACGAGTTGCAGGCGCTAGCGCAGGAGGCCCGAGAGGCCATTGAGGCCGCGCAAACCGCGGAGGATGTCGAAGCGGTGCGCGTGAGCTTCCTCGGGCGCAAGTCCGGCCGACTGAAGGATATGCTGTCAAGCCTTGGCAAGCTCCCCGCGGAGGAGCGCCCGGTCATGGGCCAGCTCGCCCAAGGCATTCGCAAGGAGATCGAGGATCTCCTCAAGGCCAAAGGCGAGTCCGTCGGCAGCGCTCAGAAGGCGAAGCCGAAGAAGACTCAGGCCGCGCAGGCGTCGGGCGACCTCGACCGGCTCGACGTGACGCTGCCCGGTCGCGCGCCTCGACTTGGCAAGCGACACCCCACCCTGGCGATGATGGATGAGATCGTGGCGATCTTCCTGGGGCTCGGCTTCAAGGTGGCCGAGGGCCCGGAGGTCGAGAACCACTATTACGGCTGGGAGGCGCTCAACTATCCGGACGACCACCCGGCGATGGACGAGCAGATGACGTTCTATCTGGCGAACGATCTCATGCTCCGCAGCCAGACCTCAACCGTGCAGATCCGCACGATGGAGCAAGAGCAACCGCCGGTCGCCTACGTCGTGCCCGGTCGGTGCTATCGGCGCGACCGCGTCGACGCGACGCACATGCACACGTTCTACCAACTCGAGGGCCTGAAGGTCGGCGCGGGGATCAGCTTTGCGCACCTGAAGGGGACGCTGGTAGCGTTTGCCAGGGAGCTGTTTGGCGACCAGATGGACGTGCGGCTTCGTCCCGACTTCTTCCCGTTCACCGAGCCGAGCGCGGAGTTCGCGCTGACGTGCACGCTCTGCATGGGCGACGGCTGTCGCACGTGCTCGGGCACGGGCTGGCTCGAGGTGGGGGGCTGTGGCGTGGTCGATGAGAACGTGCTGCGCAACATCGGCTACGACCCGGAGGAAGTGTCGGGCTTTGCGTTTGGCTTCGGCATCGACCGGTTTGCAATGCTTCGCCACCAGATAGACGACATCCGTCTGCTCTGGTCGGGCGACATGCGGTTCCTGCGTCAGTTCTAGGGTCGCATTCAAGACCCCAACGACTGGGCCCGTCGTGGAAACTCGCGGAGTTTCCCTGGAGATCCGACCTACGGGGGGCCTTGGAACATCAACGGGGGTCTTGAGACATCTTCCAGCCGCGCGCGTAGCGGCGGGCTTCCAGCCCGCCGAAGGTCATCAGACAACTGCAGCTCCACAGGGGGCTTTGAGCAATGCGAGTGCCATATTCATGGTTGAAGGAACACCTCGTCTGGGACGGGTCTCACGAAGGCCTCGCCTACAAGTTGACCATGGCGGGCGTCGAGGTTGAGGAAATCCGCGAGTGGTCCGACGGCGAAGCCGAGGACCTCGTCTTCATAACGAGCGTCACCGCGAATCGGGGCGATCTCCTGTCGATGACCGGGCTCGCGCGCCACGGCGCAGCGACGCTAGGGACTGATGCCATTCCCGTGTCGGTCGAATTGCCGCCCGCCGGTGCGCCGGCGTCTGATGACATCGCGATTGAGGTCGTCGATGCGGTCGGATGCCCGCGTTACTCGGCGATGCTGGTGCGTGGCGTGAAGATCGGCGAATCGCCCAAGTGGCTGCAGCGAAGGTTGCTCGCCGCGGGGATGAGGCCGATCAACAACATCGTCGACTGCACGAACTACGTGATGTGGGAACTCGGCCAGCCGCTGCACGCCTTCGACGCGGCGCTGATCGGGAAAGACGCCGGCGGCAAGGCGCGGATCATCGTGCGCCGAGCTGGGGAGGGGGAGGCATTCACCACTCTCGACCTCGGTGAGCGCAAACTCAAGGCCGGCGATGTCGTGATCGCGGACCCCGACCGCGCCGTCGCGATTGCGGGCGTGATGGGCGGGGCCAACTCCGAGGTCAGCGACGCGACGACGGACGTGTTGATCGAGTCGGCCCACTTCGATCCCGTCGCCATCCGCAAGACCGCGATGCGGCTTGGCATGAGCACCGAAGCATCGTATCGCTTCGAGCGCGTGGTCGACCCCGAGGGCACGGTTCGCGCGGCGCAGCGCTGCGCGCAACTCATTGTCGAGGCCGCCGGCGGCGAGCTAGCCGAGGGCGCGATCGACTGCTACCCGGGACGCAAGGATCCACTCGCCCTCACGCTACGGCCGGAGCGGGCGAAGGCCATCATCGGCGCGGACATTCCCGCCGAAACGCAGGCGGAGTACCTGCGCAACTTGGGCATGGAAGTCACGGCGGGCAGCGATGGGACGCAGCAGGTCGTCGTTCCCGCGTTCCGGCCAGACATTGAGCGCGAGATCGACCTCATCGAAGAGATCACGATCGTGCATGGGTATGAGAATGTGGCGGGCGAACTGCCTGGCGCGCTGCACGAGAGCGGCACGTATACGGATCGACAGCGCAAGCGCCACCGTCTCCGCGACTTGCTGCAGGCGGCTGGGCTCTTCGAGACGATCAATGTCTCGATGATCCATCCGAAGGACCTCACGCGTGTCGGCCTGGCCGAGGACGCGCCCGAGCGGAACATGCTCGCGTTGCAGCGGCCCACGGACGAGGGGCTTAGCTCGCTGCGCACGACTCTGATGCCGGGGCTTCTCGGTGCCGCGGAGAACAACGCCAAGCAGCGCGTGGCGGATGTCGCGCTCTACGAGATCGACCGAGTCTTCCTCCCGTCGCAGGACGACGCGTCGCCGGATGAACCATCGAGACTGTGCATCCTAATCTCGGGCAGCGCGCTCGACAACCGGTGGAACACTCCGGGCCAGACGGGCATGGTTGATTTCTACCTGATGAAGGGGATCATCGATCAGACGTTGGCCGGGATGGGCGTTATGGACGTGGCGTGGGAGCCTGGTGTTCACGCCGCCTTCCGCCCAGGACACTGCTCCAATGTGACTATCGGTAACAAACCAATGGGTATTGCGGGGGAAATATCAGGCCGCGTGCAGGAGGAATTCGATCTGCCGGGGAAAGTATACATGGCTGAGTTGGACGCGGATCTGATTCTGGAAGCATCCACGCTCCACCGGCCATACGAGAGGCTGCCCCGGTATCCGGCGGCGCTGCGAGACCTGGCAATTGTGGTCGACGACACGGGTGACTACTCCGCCGCGAAACTTGCCAGCGCCATCACCGCCGCCGGCGGCGAGCTGCTCGCGAACGTTGGCCTGTTCGACGTGTTCGCCGATGCCAAACGCCTGGGGGAGGGCAAGCGCAGCATCGCCTTCTCACTTGAGTTCCGGGCCCCCGACCGCACGCTGACAGACGAAGAGGTCAATGAAGTCATGGAGCGAATCAGAACTGTGGTCGTGGAGGACCTCGGCGCTCAGATTCGCGAGTCGTAGTCCGTGACAACCGAACACTATTCGCGGAGTGGCCCACGCGCATCGGCGCGCAACTGGTCGCTCCGCCGGATGTTCGGTTCGATACTTGAGGTTGCGCACTGGAAATGTGGAGGGTTACCACATGAGTCCCCACCGACGCCTGCACGAACAGCACATCGAGCTGTTTGTCGAGCACCTTCTGGTTGAGCGCGGACAGAGCCAGAACACCGCCGAAGCGTACTCGACCGACGCCCGAAAATGGGGCGAGTATCTCCGCAGCAACGGCCAGTGGAGTTTCGGCGAGTCGGACAAGGACGATGTCTGGGCTTATCTGACGAGCCTGCGCAAGCAAGGACTGGCTCGCACGACCCTCGCGCGGAAGCAGTCGTCGCTGCGCCAGCTCTACAAGTTTCTTTGCACTGAAGGCCTGTCGACGATGGACCCGACAGCTGATCTCGACCCACCTCAGCACAGCCGCCAACTCCCCAAGGTGCTCACCCAGGAAGAGTGCCGGCAGCTACTCGACACCCCCGACGCTACGACTGACAAGGGCCTGCGAGACGCCGCGATGCTCTACCTCATGTACGCGACGGGGCTGCGCGTATCGGAGTTGCTGGGCTTGCATCTGCAGGACATCCATTGGGACGAGAGCTACGTCCGGGTGATGGGCAAAGGAAGCAAGGAGCGCGTGGTCCCCGTGGCCGGTCCGGCACTGGACCTCGTGCGACGGTACATCGACACGGTGCGGTCGGAGATCGTCGTTCGCACTAACGAGCCATCCGTATTCCTGAACAGCCGAGGACGGTCCCTGTCCCGAACGGGCTTTTGGATGATGGTCAAGGAATACGCGCTCGAGGCTCAGATCCCTCAGGCCGTGTCGCCTCACATGCTGAGGCATTCATTCGCCACTCACCTCCTGGAAGGCGGCGCGGATCTGCGGGCCATCCAGGAGATGCTGGGCCACTCCGACATCCAGACGACCCAGGTCTACACGCACACATCGAACGCGCACCTGCGCGACGCGCACGACAAATTCGAGGACGAGCGCAAGTCCTGAGGCGGGGCCACACGTCTCGGGAAGAGGCATCCCCCAACTCGGCGCGGAAACGGTGAATCCCACCTAGACCCACGGCCGTCGCCGCCGTGGCGCGGCTCGCCTGAATGGTGTAAGGGAGGTTGTTGGGCACATGTCCCGATGGCTCGCCGTCGCGATGGTGTTGTCGTGCGCACTCCTTCCGCGCGCCCACGCGGATGCGCCCCGCCTCGTCGCCACGCGCGTGAGCGATGCGCCGAAGATCGATGGGAAGCTCTCCGAACGCGCGTGGGCCAGATCATTCTCGGCCGCTCCGTTCGTGCTACTGGGTACCGGCCGGCCGGCTACGCAAGCGACCACCGCGTGGGTGCTGTGTGACGCGAAGAGCATCTACGTCGGGTTTGACTGCGTCGAGGACAGGCCCGAGGCGATCGCCAGCCTCATCGAAGAGCCCGATGGTCCCGTGTTCATCGACGACTGCGTCGAGTTCTTCATCTCGCCGCGGGCGAAGCCGAACGCGTATCACCACTTCGTCGTCAACGCCGCGGGCGTTATGCGCGATGAGTTCGTCCAGGACGAGACGTGGAACAGCTCCGCCATCGCCGCGACTGCATCCACGCCGGATGGCTGGTCGCTCGAGATGTCGATCCCGATCGAGGAACTGGGACTCACGTCTGACTCCGGCGGCGACTGGCGCATCAACCTCTGCCGAGCCGAACGCCCTCACGACGAGACCAGCTCCTGGGCGCCGATGCAGTCGGGCTTCCACGAGCCGGGACGGTTCGGGTGGCTTACCGATGTGGGCATCGACGTGATCCCTCATGCTCGCCGCGCGCTGCTCGCCGACATAGCCGAGGCCCAGGACGAACTCGCTCCGGCGCTTCATCGGGCGAGCGGGGCGCGCGCGCTGCCCGCGGGCGAGCAAGCGTGGCGGCATGGCGTTGAGGCTGAGGCGAAGTTGACCGCCGCTCGTCGACTGGCTACTAAGCGTGCGGTCACGCTCGAGGAGATGGGCGAGGCTGAGGCTGAGCGCGCCCAGGCTCGCGCTCACCTCGCGGCGTTGCGGGCGGTGCTTCCGCAGATGGATATGAGCATCGCATTGAGGAAGCAAGGCGTGCCGACGGCGTACGCCGCGTGCAGCGAGAGTTCGATGGCGCGCATCAAGGTGGGGGAGCCGTATGCCGGCTCGCCGGCTGAGAAGTTCGAGATCAGTCTTGCGGCCAATGAATACGAGGGCGTCCAAGTTGTGGTGGCGCCGATCGAGCATGGGCTTGCGGCGGTCCGCGTCGGGGCGTCGACCATGCGCTCGGCGAGCGGGAACGAGCTGGCGCCGGTGAGTCTCAGGCGCGTCGGTCATGTCAACGTCACCGAGCCGTCGAGTCGCTCGGGCGCGGCGCCCGGGGCGTGGCCCGACCCGCTCATCGACAACGCGCCGGTGGACGTTGACCTGGAAGAGGCGGCGTCATGGCTGCTAACGGCACGCGCCCCGGCCGGCACGAAGGCCGGGCTCTATGTCGGGATGCTGACGGTGGACGTGGACAACGCGCCGTCGCGCGAGATTCCCGTTGAGGTCACCGTATGGGACTTCGAACTGCCGACTCAGTCTGCCCTGCGGACGTGCTTCAGATTGCTGCCGAGCTACCTCTGGCGCTTCCACGATCTGCCACCCGCGCCTGGCGTGCCGGTCGGGTGGGAATACGGCGTGTGGACCGGAGCTGACATAGAGGGACGCGACAACTACTACGGCCGCGGCGTCTTCGAGAGCCGGTTCGACGATGAGGTTGTGCATTCGGGGAAACGGTCGATCTGCATTCTGGGGACGGTTGCGGAGCCGGGTACCCACGAGGCCCCCCGCGCCTGCTATCATCGGGTCTTCGCCATCGAGCCGAACACGGACTATACTGCTTCCGTGTGGTACCGGACCGATAGCGACGCCGACGGACTGGCGCAACTCAACATACACTCCCACAAGGTCTTTGAGCCACTCCCGCCGGCCGGGGACTGGACACAGGCGCGGGCTGAATTCAACAGCGGCGATCGCAACGACTGCCGCGTGTATCTCTGCAACTACGGCGTCGGCGCCGTGTGGTTTGATGACCTTGTCGTGGCGCCGGCTGATGCCACCGACGCGAACGCTGTCGACGATCCATCGTTTGAGGAAGGGCTCTCCTTCGGCACGCGCGCTGAGTTGCTCGCCGCGTACCGGGAGAACATGCTCGAGCACCGCGTCAGCGATGCCAACATCGCCGCGCCCGAAATCGATGTGGCTGATGATGGGTCTGTCAGCATCGACTGGACGAGCTTCGATCGCGAGATTGAGGCGTGGCTGGAGCTAGGACTCAACGCGTTCAACGTCCATTGGGCGCGCGTGCCGGGCGGGTGGGGCACGGTCAATGCCACCGATCCGGAGCAGCTTCGCGTTTCGGCGGAGATCCTGCGCCAGACGCAGGCCCACCTCGAGTCGAAGGGGTGGATCGACCTCGCGTATATCTACTGCATCGACGAGCCGCACGCCGATGCGTTCGGCGACGTGAAACTCGCCTTCGAGCATGTGCGCCAACACGCGCCGAAGCTCAAGCGTCTGCTGACATTTGGATATGGCGCCAGCCGTCCGATCCGGCCCGGTCGGCCTGTCTATCGGCGGCTCGATGGCTACGTGGATATCTGGGTGCCGCACAGCGATTGCTACGAGCCCGAGTTCCTGGAAACGCGCCGCCGGGCGGGCGACGAGATCTGGGAGTATGTTTGCATTTCGGCGCAGAAGCCACACGCGAACATGTGGGGTATTGACTTTCCGGGCACGGACCCGCGGGTTGTTTTTTGGCAGTGCTACGCGGAGGAGATCACGGGCTTCCTCTACTGGGCGACGAACTACTGGGAGAAAGATCCGTGGCTTGACTCGTTGACCTACGAGGGCGGCAACGGCGACGGCTCGCTGGTATACCCGGGGCCGGACGGGCCGGTTGACTCGCTTCGCTGGGAGACCGTTCGCGACGGCATCGAGGACTACGATTACCTCGCGCAGCTTGAGATGCTCGCGCGCGAGGCTCGCGACGAAGGGCGCTGCGCTGAGCTACGCGAGCAAGCGGCTCGGTTGCTCGACGTCGGTGACGTGACCCGATCATATACCGAATACACCGACTCCCCGACGGTTATCACCGAACACCGAGCGGCCGTGGCTCGTCTTATCGAGAGGTTCAGGTCCGCCCTCTGAGGCCAGTTGACCCGACCGGACGCAGCAATGGAATCGACACACCTCAACTACAGGCAGAAGTGGCGACTCAAACGCCGCCAGAAGCTCATCCGGCAAGTTCCACTCATCGCCGGGGCAGCTCTGGTCGTGGTCGTGGTAGTTGCCTTTTCGGTCCGCGAACGCAAGCCGCAACTGGGCGCCGTCGCGTGGGCTCACGGCGACGGGACTCGGGGACTGCCACGGCTGGCGGTCGGGCGTGACAGGCTGATCATTGCCTGGGAGCGCGGAACCGTCACGGCCCACTCCCCCGACACGGGCGAAGCTGTCTGGAGTGACGCTTTCCAACGGTCGCAGGGCTTCGTCGCGCCGCCGGCGGTGGGCGAGGACTGCGTTGTGTTCGGCGCGATGGATGGGTTCGTGAAGTGCCTGGAACTCGCGACGGGCGAGGTCCGGTGGGGGTACGACGCTAACGCGCTCATTCGCTCCACGCCGGTGATCGTCGGCGATCGGGTCTACGTCGGGACGGACGACGGCCGAGTCGTGTCGCTATCGATCGTCGATGGGGTGGATGCGTGGATCTACCCGGACGCGGACCGAACGGGTCTCGGGCCGATCACCGGCGGCCCCGCGATCTCCGGCGACACGTTGGCGTGTGGCGCCACCGACCGGACCATATTCGGCCTTGATGTTAGCACCGGCAAAGAGCGGTGGCGTCGGCGGATCGACGCGCCCGTCATGGCGCGCGTGACCACAGCCAACGGGCTTGCGTACTTCGCCGGCGAGACGGGCGTCGTCGAGTGCGTCCAAGTTGCGGACGGCGAGACGGTGTGGAAGAAACGGGTCCCCGGCTTGATTCGCGTCCCGGTCCTTGCCAGTGCGTCGACGGTGTACGTGGCAACGTCAGAACGCCTTCTCTTCTGCTTCGACGCGCAGTCGGGCGACGTCGTGTGGAACAACACGCTCCGCGGGCGCCCGACCACGTCGATTGTCGCTACGACTGAGCGCGTCTACCTCGGCACGAGCGACGGGATGATCCAGGCTTTCTCGCACGCGTCTGGCAAGACGGTCTGGCGCTGGCGCCCGGGATCAAAGCCCCTCGGCGATCTCCTGCTGTCGGGCGATCGGGTGTTCTGCGGGACGAACTCCGGGCGGGCGTTCTCAGTGCGCGTCCGCGGCGCCGACTGATCGCGCATGTCCTCCCACTATCCGGTATCGAGGCCTCCGAATTAATTAGGGTCAGACACTACCCTATTTAGGGCGTTATTCCGTGGTAAGACCCCTATATAGCGCGATAAACTATTGTCTGACACTAATTAGTTGAGGGCGCTGGGTGGTTGGGCATTTCCGCGTGGCGTGGAGGGAAATCGGCCCGGGCCCCGAAACGCTTTGGGTCGAACGGAATCACCGCAAGGAGTTGCGCTGCAATGGAGCACCGCCCTCTCGGACAGACGGGTCTGAACGTATCCATCCAGGGATTCGGCGGCATGCGAATCCCGAACCAGCCTCAGGACGAGGTCACCGAGTTGCTCAACAGGGCGCTCGACCTCGGAGTGACGTATATCGACACGGCCCCCGGCTACGGCAATAGCGAGGAGCTGATCGGCAACGCGTTCGAGGGCCGCGACACCTCGGGCGTCGTCTTCTCGACGAAGACAAACGACAAGGAAGCCGACGCCGTTCGCGCTCGCGTCGAGACATCGCTGCAGCGGCTGAAGCGAGACCAGATCTCCGTGCTACAGCTATGGGGTGTCAACGACCGCGAGGACGCCGCGAAGGTGCTTGGCCCCGGCGGCGCGGTTGAGGGCGCCCGGAAGCTCCAGGACGAGGGGCTGATCGCGCACCTTGGATTCACTACCCACGCGCTTACGCACCATGCCCTTGAGGTAATGGAGTCTGGCGAATTCGTCAGCGTCACGGGCCGATACCACTACCTCGATACGGCGTACGACGCCCTGCGCGAGAAAGCCATCGAGCTTGGCATGGGCTACGTCGCGATGACGCCGCTCGGCCAGGGCTGGTTGGCGCGCCCGTCAGACGCCCTTCGCGCGGCGCTTGGCGACTACTCGCCGGTTGAATTCGCCTTGCGCTACACGGCTCACCTGCCGGGCGTGACGGCTCTCATCGTCGGCATCAGCAACCTGGCCGAGCTTGAGGAAGCCCACGCTGCCCTCGGGGGCGAGTTGGGCGACCCGGCGGAGCTTATGAGCAGGGGCGATGAGATCCGCGAGACGCTGCGGGCGGCTGTCGGTGAGGACTTCTGCACGCTGTGTGGCGAGTGCCTGCCGTGCCCGGCCAACATCAATATCCCGGAGCTTCTTCGACTCAATAACCTGCTGCGCGGCTACGACTTGGTCGACTGGGGCAAGGATCGATACAAGCTCATGGGCAACGCCGGGAATTGGTATCCCGGAGTGAAGGTCGACCACTGCACGAAGTGCGGCGACTGCGAGCCCAGGTGTCCGGAGAAGCTGGAGATCATCCGGATGCTAGATGCTCTCCACGAGGAACTCTTTGAGGGCGAGCGCGGGCGGATGTCGAAGGAAGACTGAGCGCGGCGCGCCCCCCGGCTGTAAGAGACAGGCCGCCGGCCTGCCTCTTCGCACTTCTGAGGGTTCAGTCGGGGTCGTCGAGGAGATCGTCAGGGGTCCATGAGGTCTTGCGGAGCAGCGCGCCGAACTGCTCGACTTCCTCATCTGTGATCGGTTCAGTCGCCACCTTCGGCGCGGGCTCTGGCGGCTCCGGTACGGGAATCTCAGACTCGGGCATCTCCGCCGCGAGTTCCTCTACGATTGACGGTTGGGCGAAGATGGATGAGTCGATCCGCGCGGCCGTCTCGAGCGCCGCGGAGGCCTCGTCCACCAAGCCCGCGGCAGCGAGGGCTCGCCCGATGTAGAGATAGAGCCACGCGTCAAACGTCTGGCCAGTGAGACCATCGCGAAATGCGTCGACTGACCGCAGGCACGCCGTCTTGAACTGGTCTTCGAGCACCAGGGCTTCCCGGTCGCTCGAGACCTGCGTCGATGCGTACTTCTCCCTCGCCCGATCCAAACGGTTGTATCCGAGCGCGAAGTGCACGAGCGGATGCTCGCCCCCGTTCGCGATCGCAGCCTCAAGCTCGGAGACCACGTTGCGGGTCTCTCGCAGGTGGTAGTGACACTCCGCCAGCAGCAGGTGCCGCACCACCGTCGCGCGCGACGTCGTCACCTCGACCGCGCGGAGACGCTCGGCCAGCGACGTGAGATTGATCCGGCGCTTGTCAGCCACGCTACGCAGGTCGCCGGGCGACACCATCTCGCGCTCGCCCAAGTCCGCCAGCGTCTGGTGGTACCATAACTCGGCGTCCAGGAATCTGGAGAATCCGCGCAGAAGCGGCATCGCGTCATCGCCGCCCTCCCGGCACCACGTGCTGAGCAACCGGCAGAAGAGCTGGCTGAACGCGGCATGCGTCTCGAAACGAGCCAGCTCATCGAGCTTGTCGTCGAGTTGGTCGTCGGGTTGCGGCTCTCCGTCAGGTCTCATGAGCCCCTCGGCTGGATCCCAATCAGCGACGATTTCCCTATTACTTCGACGACGCGGGCCAGCGGATGTTCCGGTCGGGGTCCGCGCCGGCTACACATCCACGCCTTCAGCCTCTATCTTCTTGCGCAGCCATTGGCTGAGCGCGTGTTCGAAAATCAGGTGGAAGTCCTCGACATGTCCATAGTTGGTGCTGTCGACGACGACCGGGTGCTGCGATAGATCTCGCGCCTTGCCTCCGCCGAAACCGAGGATACCCACGGTCGCGAGACCGTTGGCATTCGCCCATTCCAGCGTGTCGAGAATGTTCGGCGAGTTGCCCGACGCCGTATACGCGAGCAGCAGGTCGCCCGGCTGGGCGAGGTTGATGATCTGCTCGGTGAAGAGCTTGTCATAGCTGATGTCGTTGCCGATCGCCGTCATCAGGGCGACGTTGTCGGTCAGGCTGATCGCGCGCATGCGGCGCTTGCCCTCGACAGCCGCGCCCTTGGCGAAGTCGCACGCCATGTGCGACGCGGTTGCCGCGCTGCCGCCATTTCCGATGATGAAGACTTGGCGGTCGTCGAGGTATGCCTGCCACAGCAGACCGCCGACGCGGTCAATCGCGTCGAGGTCGAGTTCTCCAAGTAGGTCCGTCAATCCAGCGAGATAGTCGGCGACAAATGCCTTGGCCATCGATTCTCCTGTTAGCGTCCGCTAGTATTCTACCGCCTTGGCGCGATGAGTCAACCGCGACTGCGTCACGGTTCTCGGAAGCTTAACACGACGCCCGGCGTGCGCCCGGCGAACGTCTGCCCCTCGGTGTAGAGCCACGCCGGGGAACTGCACCAGACGGTGGCGTCGTGGTCGGTCTCGGCCCACGGCCCGTCGGCCTTCTTCACCGCTAACGCGAGGTCGGTCAGCTTCAGCATGTCGTTGGCCTCGAGTTCGATGGCGACCTCATTGCGCATCCGCACGAGGCCCATCTGATCCAGCGTGAGATCGATCTCGAACTCCTCCCACGCGTCCGGGCGCTGCGTGCTTGAGTTCGCGGGCAATCGGCCGATGCGCTCGCCGTTGAGGACGATCCACTTGTCCGCATACTCGCCGCCCTGGGATCCAAACGCGCTGACGTGAAGCTTCGCCGCAGTCGCGTTCTCCAGCTCCTGCTGCGCTATGCCAACGGTCAGCGGGCTGCCATCGGACTCGACGATCACGAGCGGCCCGATCCACGTGCTGCGCTCTATGTTGGCATATGGAGTCGGCAGCTCGTCGCGTGGCTCAGGCTTTGCGCTGTGTTTGAGGTGCATGCGGATCGGCACGAGTTGGGCCGCGCGGACGAAGTAGGTCTGCAGCGTGTAGGCCGGCGATGAGAAGGGACTCGGACCCGCCTCTGCGTCGTGGGGTTGCCAGCTCGCGTGGTGCTCGCCCGTCGGCAGGTCGTGAGTGAACGCGATCCAGCCATTGCCTTCGACACGGCTTGGCTCGATTGGCCCGCCGTCGACGAGCATCCGAGGCGCTTCGCCGTCCGGCAGACCTCGGGCCTCCAGCACCCACTTCCACGCCACGCCGTCGTCGACGGTGATGTTGAATCCCCGTTCATCCGCGTCCGTCCCAATCTGCCAGAGATGGTATGGCTCGCCGGGGAAGCGCACGCTAAGGCTGCCGTGGCCTGGCGACCACGAGCCCGTTTGCGTGCTGCCCTCAAGGTCGACGCCATAGACCTTCTCGATGCTTGTGGTCGCGTTCACTTCGTGACCTGGGTGCCCCCAGATGTCATAGACCGCTCGGTTGGGTTCTTGCGCGACGAGTGATGCGCGCGGACCCGCGATTGGCAGTTGGCGCGCGCCGCCGCCAGTGGTCAGCTCGATCACCGTCACGCCGAATGGCTCGACCTCTGTCCGCAAGGCCGCGCCGGCCAAGGGGAGTCGCTCGCGCCACGGGTAGACGCGCGTCGCCGCGTAAGGGAGGCCTTGCGCGAGTTCGGGTAGCGCCACCTCGACCGTCCTCGCGACGATCCCCGGGTTCCTAAGGCAGACGAACCCGCCGTCCTCGTTCGCATGCACCCAACCATACACGTCGCCCCACCTCGGATCGGCGGGCAACATGCGCCCCGAGGCTGTCTGCTTCAGGAAGCGTCGCTGCCACTTCAGCGCCGCCGCCAGGACATCCCATTGCCCATCGCTAAGCAGATCCGGCGTGATGTACAGCTCCTGCAGCATCGAGCCGCGGCCCATGTTCACGACGACGTTGTTCGCCCAGCGGTCGAGCGGCTCGCCTTCGCCGCCAAGTCGGAGCAGCTTCCCGTCGATGATTCCGATCGTCATGATCGCGCTGACGGGGAACTGAACGCGATCGCCGTGGAGGTTGCGCCAGAGGTTGCTGTCGCGGTACGTCATCGCCTGATCGCGCGCCTCAAAGGCCGGCACGGTCTTGTCCCAACCGAAGTCCGCGCAGTAGCGCATCCAGACCGTGTCGACGTGCATCAGCCACCATGGGCTGAGCCACATGCCGCTGCTGGGATTGATGTAGATCCCTGGGTTCACCTCATCCAGGAACGCGAACATAGCAAGCTCCGCATCGACGTTCGCGTCGCGCCCGTAGGTCCCGTCGGGCAAGTGCCCGTGCCCGTCGGCCGAGCAGGCAAAGGTGTTGAAGTCATGCTTGAAGTAGTCGATGTCGTACTCGCGGACGTGCCGCGCCATCACCTCGCGGAGGGCCGCGTTGTGCTTCGGTCCGCTCAGGCAGAAGAACCGATCGTCGGGCGAGACCTCGTAGCCGTTCTCCCGTCCCCACGCAGTGGAGAGGTTGCCTCTGATCGCCGTGAGCGGGTGCCAGAGGTCGAGGCTGACGCCGAGGTCGCTGAGGCTTTCGTAGAGAGGGCCGAAGCCATCGGGGAAGTGGGTGCGATCGATCTCCCAGATCGACTTCGGATCCTGCCAGCCATCGTCGATGGCGACGCCGTCAAACGGCGCCGCACGCTTGACGGCCAGCTCGTCGCGGATGTGGCGAGCGCGCTCGATCAGCAGGTCGTTGGTCATCTCGCCGCGCCGCGCGTCGTACCAGGAGTTGTAGACGACGTACGGGCGGGGCTCTCGGCGGATGGCGCTTAGGTAATCGCGAAACGCGGCCTCGACCGGCTTCGTCTCGCTCGTGCCAATCGCGGCCGTCTTGCTGAGCCACCAATCGTCGCCGGGCCTCAGCCACACGCCGGGGTGATGCTCCAGCGTTACGAGTCCATCCGCGTGCTTGTTCTCGCCCGCGGGGTACTCGAGACCGGCCCACACGTTCTGACCGATGAAGACAGGCTGACCCAGCCCGCCGAGGTCCGTCTCCTCGTCCGTGCGGAGCCGCTCGACCACCACGTCCTTCAGCAGCACCGGCTCATCGCCCGTCACGCGCGCGGCGATCTGCTTGCGCGCGCAGCCCGGCCCCGTGGTGCGGATGATCTTCACCGTAAGCGAATCGGCTCGGCCGATGTCGCCATCCCATTCGAAGTCAGAGTCGACTAGCTCCGTCCCGTCACCGAGGCGCAGGAGGAAGCCCTCGGATGTGTAGGAATCGGCAACCGGATCCGCATGGACCATCGTATTGGTCGCCACGATGAGTGCCGCCGCTGTGACAAGTGTCACTCGCATCATGAAGCACCGCCTCTTTGAGGCCGGCAGGTGGCCGCCGCCGGCGTGGTTAATTCCCGTTCGGTGCGTGAAAACTGAGCAATGGAGTGAGGGTGACACATGAGAAGGGATTTACCGACGTTCGTTCTGTTGGCGTGCATTGGATTGGTCATCTGCCTCACAGGTTGTGGGTCATCCGGCGGGAGTGGTTCGACGTCGCCCGCGGAGGATCCAACCGTTCAGGCCCAGGCTGCTAGCGTGATCACGCCGGCCGCGGGCGGGACGGTAAGTACGGCGAAGCTGAAGGTTGAGTTCCCCGCAGGCGCTGTTGACACATCCCTCGATGTCGTTCTGCAGTCGCTCTATCTGACGCCGTACAAGCAGTCCATTCCCGGCGCCCCGGGGAAGCTCATCAAGGTCACTCGGATTCGTCCCGAGCAGATCAAGCTCAACGCGGGCACGAAGGCGACGCTAACGTACACGGACTCGACGCCCGGCCCGGGGGCCAAACTGATGGTCTATCGCCAAGACCGAGTGGTCCGCCTCGTCGGCGAGGCGACGCGTGCGGGTGATGAGTGGTCTGTTGAGATCGGCCAGCTCGGCATCTTCTTCTGGGTGCTTGAGACCAACTTCTGCCTCCAGTTTGATGGCGACGACGACCACGTCAACATCCCGCATTCAAACAGCATCAAGTTCGACTCCGACGACGCATTCACGCTGGAGTGTTGGTTCAAGTCGAGCGAGACCTCGACCGCTGACCCCTGCACCTGGGGCATCATCATTGGGACGTGGGTCGGGGGAACCGACGGCATGCCGTATCCGTACAACGTCCGCCTGTGGCGCGGGTCGTGCTGGGCGGATGGCTACATCGACTTCGCCATCTACGACGGCGATATCTGGGACAGCGCCAGCGAGGCCGATGAACCCGCGATCTACGTGGCCGGGCCATACAACGACGGTCAGTGGCACCACTTTGCGGGCGTCCGTAACGGCAAGTCGCTGATGCGGGTGTATGTGGATGGCCTGCGGGTGGCGTCTATTGTTCCGCAGGCGGCCCTTGGGACTACGCTCAACATGCGCCCAACGACGATCGGGGGCAACGCGATGGGTTTCAATAACTTCAACGGCTGCATAGATGAGGTGCGGATCTGGAAGAAGAACCGATCGCGTGCTCAGATCCAGGCCGACATGAACAAGCGTCTCACCGGCACCGAAAACGGCCTCGTTGGTCTGTGGAACTTCGACGAGGGCGGTGGGACGGTTGCGCGTGACGCCAGCTCCAGGCGAAACGACGGCTCGATCGTCTCGGATCCGAAATGGGTCGAGGCCGATTGGCCGGTCACTCCGTAGATTTCATGCTGTCTGATCCACAGGCGCCGCCGTCGGGATGCGCTCCCACGGCGGCGCTTCTAGTTCTTCCCAAGCGCCCTCGCCGAGGGCGTCGCCGCGATCCCACCGAGCGCCGTGCAGCGGAGTTCTCGCGCCATCATTCTGCCGACTGACATGACGGCGTCGATGGTCTCATCGAGCGGGATCGGATTCTCGTAGCCGCCCATGATGAGATCCGCGCAGACGAAGGCACTCGACGCCGCGACCGCGTTGCGCGTGTGGCAGGGAATCTCGCAGCCCCTTGCACTGGGTCGCAGACGAGGCCCATGCAGTTCTGCAGCGATATCGCCGCCGCGTCGCACGCCTGCTGGGCCGTGCCGTCGAAGAGATCCACCACCGCCGCCGCGGCCATCGCTCCGGCGGCGCCGATCTCGACCTGACACCCCGCGGTCTCAGCCGCGAACGTGCCGCGCTTGGCGATGATCAGGCCGATGGCTCCCGCGGCAAGCAGCGCGTCCGCGATCGACGTGTCATCGGACTCGTATTCCTCAGCGAGGGTGGTCAGCACGCCGGGGATCACGCCCGCCGACCCGCCCGTTGGCGCCGCGCAGACGACGCCCATGCTGTTGTCGACATGCATCACCGCCATCGCTCGCGCGGCCGCTCGGGCGTGAGTGCCGCCCACGGGAAGGTCGCCGCGGTTCCCGGCTTCCATGACGCTGCGCGCCGACGGCTTCAGCAGCGGCATCCGCAGATCCCGCCCGGCCAGGCCTTGCGCGACGGATGCCTCCATGACGTGGTAGCGGCCGAGGATCTCGCGGGACACCCACATCAGTTCTCGACCCAGGACGGCCGCCTCATACGCCGCGGCTGTCGGCGCCAGTGAGCGCCCGAACTGCTTGGCAGACGCAATCATCTCCGCCGCGCTCTCGAAGATCGACTCGCCCACCGGCTCGTGGAAGACGGGTTCGGCCACTCGGCTGGCCACGACGGCGCGCGACTTGCCGTCGAGTTCCACATTCTGATCGCCGACGCGCGTGATGAGCACGCCTCCGCCGCCCGTTGACTTCGCGGCGATGGTCAGCGTTTCGTCGCCGGTCAGCTCAACCTCGACGTAGTTCGGGTGGTCCGCGTCGGGGAGGGGGCGGATGTCAAACGCCAGTTCCATCCCGGCCTGTCGCGCGAGGTCGAGCGCGTCGCGGAAGGCGCTGTCCGTCATCTCCATGCCCAGCAGTCCCGCCGCGACAGCAAGGTCGACGCCGCAGATCTCATACGTCGGCGCGTACGAACCATCGGGATCGAAGGCGAGAGTCGCCTTGGTCGGTTGCTTGCCGAGGAGCGACCGCGCAATCGTCGCGATTCGATACGCGCCCGCGCAGTGCGAGCTGGACGGCCCGCGAAACACCGGCCCGATCACGTCGTTCAGGATGCTGAGATGTGACATGCTGGAGCATTCCGTCTCGCGGCGCGGGTCTCCTGTCTGTGCCTCGATGAAGGCTGCGCCAGGCCGCTCCGGTGACTTCGCGGCAACTTATCATGACCGTATCATGTCGTGGTAAGTATATACATGTGAATAATAGTGTCTGACACTAATATTTCTGCTGAGTGCTCAGATTGACACTGCCGCCCCCCAACGCTATAATCGAGCCGTGACGCGTTGGCCTTCATTGACCATGGCTAACAGTGGCGCTCGAGGGTGCGAAATGCACCGGCCCGAGCGCCACTTTTGCTAGTCGCCAGCGTATTGAGCTAGGTGCAAACCATGAGACCCAAAGGCAACATGCCCGATGGCGCGCAGGTGATATCGAACACCCGGGAGCTGCTCGACGTGCTACCTGAGGGGATTCGCGCGCCTATCGAGCAGCACGAGCTGATCGACGAGTTGCTGGAGGTCGTGATCGACCTCGGCCGGCCGATCGAGGCGCGCTTCCCGGACTCGTACGAACTCCTCGGCGAGTGGCCCGCGACGCAGGAGGACCTCGATCACGTCGTCGAGCGCGTCAGCGATTTCGGCCTCGACAATCGCGCGGGCATCGAGCGCACGCTCCATCGGATTTCCGCCATTCGCAACCGCGCGGGCCGGGTTATCGGCCTGACATGCCGCGTCGGTCGCGCGGTGTTTGGTACCATCGAGATCATCAGCGATCTCGTCGAAGCCGGCGATAGCATCCTGATGCTCGGCCGCCCCGGAGTCGGCAAGACCACCATGCTCCGCGAGGTGGCGCGGGTGCTCAGCGAGGACCTCGGCAAGCGCGTGGTCGTGGTCGATACCAGCAACGAAATCGCGGGCGACGGGGACATCCCTCACCCGGCGATCGGCCGGGCGAGACGGATGCAGGTGATGGCTCCGGACCAGCAGCACGCGGTGATGATCGAGGCGGTTGAGAACCACATGCCCGAGGTCGTCGTTATCGATGAGATCGGCACGGAGGCCGACACCTACGCGGCTCGGACCATTGCCGAGCGCGGGGTCCAGCTCATCGGCACCGCCCACGGCAACACGCTCGATAACCTCCTCGCCAACCCGACGCTGTGTGACCTCATCGGCGGCATCCAGGCGGTGACGCTGTCCGACGAAGAAGCCCGCCGCCGCGGCACGCAAAAGACGGTCCTCGAGCGCAAGCAGATGCCGACGTTTGACATCATGATCGAGATCCTCGACCCGGACCACCTCGCGATCTACAGCGATGTCTCGCGCACGGTCGACCGGCGATTGCTCGGCGATGAACTCAAGCCCGAGACGCGCAAGCGCCAGGCGAACGGTCATGTCGACGTGGATCAACCCGCTCCCGAACCCGAGCCGGTCGCCGCCGCGGAGGGGCCCTTCGCGGGACTTACGAGCACGAATGTCGAGCCCACTCGCACCACGCGCGTGCATGTCCATGGACTCAGTGGCAGCAAGGCTCAGAAGGCGATCCGCGAGCTGCGCTTGCCATGCACGTTGACCGACAAGCCGAGCAAGGCCGAGGTCGCGCTCGTCATGCGCGGGCACCGGCGCTCCAGCCGCAAGGGCAGCAAGCAGGCGATCTCGCCCACTGCGAAGATCGTCGAGGTCCGGAGCAACACGTATGGCCAGATCTACGCGGCGCTTCGCGAGACCTTCGACGTCGGCCGCACCGCGCGCGAGGAGTTCGCCCTCCGCGAGGCCGAGGAGGCGCTCAAACGCGTCCTCCAGGGCCACGAGTCGGTTGAGTTGACCCCCCAGAACGCCTACATCCGCAGGCTCCAGCACGAACTCGCCGCCAAGTACGACGTCCGCTCCACCTCCGTCGGCCACGACCCCCGGCGAAGGGTCAAGTTCGCTCCGTGACGAAGTAGATCCCGCGCCAACGCGTAGCGACGGGCTTCCACCCCGTCGGCCGCATGCCGTCTCCGCACGGAGGGTCTCGCCATGAGCACCGAAGCCAACGACCTCTTCCGCATCGACAGCATGACGCTGAAGAACTTCCGCTGCTTCGAGGAGCGGACGATTGAGTTCGCGCCGCAGTTCAACGTGCTGATTGGGGATAATGGGAAGGGCAAGACGACGGTGTTGGATGGACTAACACAGGCCTTGACCTGCTCTGTCGAAGTGATCGTCAGGGGAGGCGTCGCCAGCAACCCGACCAGTGAGGCGGACGTGAGAATTGTCCCGTTCCCTGCTCTCGGGCTCTATCACACGGAGCCCCAGTTCCCGAGCAATGTAATGGTCTCTGGGGTTCTCGCGGGTCATGAGATAGCCTGGTCGACGGGACGTGACGGTCCAGCAGAAGGTGAATCGATGGACATCGCGATGTTAGGGCCTCCCGCGTCAGGCCTTCGCGACGCGGTCTCGCGTGGTGACGATGCACACGTGCCCGTCGTCGCCGCTTTCAAGGCTGAGCGCCAGTGGCAACACGGTCCTCGACCAGCGGGGGAGGTGCTTCTTGAGGGTGGAGCCCCGGTTGGTTCGCGGATGCGCGGGTACAGCGGATGGTCCCAACCAACAGACACTGCGGACGCTTTGGTCACGTGGTTCCTGGCGATGGAGATCGCCGGTTTCCAGGCGGGTCGCCAGGAACTGCCCCACCTGACAGCCGTGAAGGACGCCGTGCGTACTGGTCTGGCGGACTGCACCGATCTTGGATACGACATGCAGCAGGGCGCCCTCCTGCTCAAGCTGGAAAAACCGGATCGGACATTAGCTTTCAACGCGCTTAGCCACGGCCAGAAGAATATGCTTGCGATCGTGGCGGACCTGGCCTGGCGCTGTGCAGTACTCAACCCCCACCTCGGCGCTGACGCCGCTCGCGAGACGCCAGGCATCGTCCTCATCGATGAGATCGATCTCCACCTGCACCCGAGGTGGCAGCGCCGCGTCGTCGGCGACCTCAAGCGCGCCTTCCCGAAGGTGCAGTTCATCGTCACCACGCACTCGCCATCCGTCATCCAGTCTCTGCGGCCAGGCGAACTCATCAAGCTTGACGGCGGGATGCGTGGCGAGTACTCGGGGAAAAGCGTAGAGGATGTCCTCGAGGCCGCGATGGACATAGATGAGCCGCAACGTAGCGAGCGTTACCTGGCGATGGCCCAAGCGGCGGCGTCGTACCACCGGCTACTGCGGCAAGCCGGGGATGCGGACGAGGCGGAACGGCAGCGTCTCAAGCAGGATCTGGACGCCCTCATCGAACCGTTCAGTGATGATCCCGCATACCACGCGTTCCTGCGGGCACAGCGAGCCGCCGCAGGCATGGACGAGGGTACGTGATGAGGCCGATCAATCGCGGCCAAGATCCAACACTGGGTGAGCACGCAGTTGTCTTCAGATGCTATCAGGACGCGCGCCCGCATCTGATAGGTAGACTCGGGGAGTATTGCTCGTACTGCGAGATGCACCTCGACGCTGCCCTCGCCACAGAGCACGTCCGCCCGAAGAGCGTTGACGTAGAGTCGGAACTGGAGTGGGGAAACCTCCTGCTGGGCTGCGTCAACTGCAATTCCACAAAGGGAAGTCGTCAAGTCGTCGTTGAGGATTACTACTGGCCGGATCGCCACAACACGGCGCGGGCCATCGAGCAAGTGGCGGGCGGCTACATCCGGCCGCGCGCGAGCCTTTCGGGCGAGCAGCGGGCGCGGGCGGAGAGTACGATCCGGCTCACAGGCCTCGATAAGGTGCCCGACGAGAAATGGGGCTCTGACCGGCGCTGGATCAACCGGTACGAGGCGTGGGACCAGGCGGAGACGTTTCGCCGTTTCCTGGCGGACAGCGACACTGCCGCCCTGCGAGAAGCCATCAAAGCACTGGCCGTGGCGAAGGGCTTCTTCTCCGTCTGGATGACGGTCTTCCGTGACGACGCGGACATGTGCGAGCGGTTCATCGAGGCCTTCAACGGAACCGATCCGAAGTGCTTCGACCAGAATACCTTCCAGCCCATCGACGACATTGACCGTCCGTGGATATAGGAGTCATGATGTCCGCAACCCCACCCGGTCGTTTCATCGTGCTTGACGGGCCTGATGGGTCCGGGAAGTCGACCCAGATCGGGCGGCTTGCCGGCGCGCTGGGGCTGGCGGGGCACGAGGTTGTGATGACCTCTGAGCCCGGCGGCACGAAGACGGGCAATGCCATCCGCGAGCTGTTCTTGGGCAACGAGCATGAGGGCATGACGCCGCTGTGCGAGCTGTTCCTCATCTGCGCCGCGCGCGCGCAGCACGTCGAGCAGATCATCCGTCCCGCGCTCGAGGCCGGCGAGATCGTCATCTGCGACCGCTTCACGCCATCGACGCATGCGTACCAGGCCCACGCCGGCTCGGTCAATGAGGCCACCGCGCGCGATGCGGACGCGGCGGCGCGACAGGGCAGCCAGCCGGACCTCACGATCATCGTCGACGTGCCGGCCGAGGTGGGGCTCGGACGTCGGCTCGCCGTCAGCGATGCCGACCGGATGGAGAGCAAGGGGCTTGAGTTCCACGAGCAAGTCCGGCAGGGATACCTGAAGTATGCCGAGGGCGCGGCCGAGCCATGTGTTGTGGTCGATGGCCAGGGCGACGAGGATGAGGTGCATGAGGAGATCCTGAGGCATGTGATGGAGTGCCTGGAAGGCCCAGTGGACTGACATGCCATTCGCCGACATCTGCGGCCACCAAGGCCCCATCAGCGTGCTGAAGAGCGCCATCGAGAATGGTCGCGTCTCGCACGCGTACCTGTTCGAGGGGCCGGCGAATATCGGCAAGACCCTCACCGCGCTCGTCTTCGCGAAGGCCCTCATGTGCGGGAGCCCGCTGGAGTCGGGCGAACCGTGCGATGCCTGCGCCATCTGCAACGCGGTGGACCGCGAGAACCACCCGGACTTCCTCATCGTGCGCCCAACGTCGAGGCTGGAGATCGAAGACGAGGAGGGTCAGAAAGCCGTCGCGGATATCGAAGGCTCGATGATCACCAAGGACGCCATCGCTCACCTCATCTCCGAGGCGAATCTGCGCGTGTCATCCGCGCGGCGCAAGGTCTTCATCGTATCATCCGCCGAGGCGATGAACCCGGCATCGGCTAACCGCCTGCTCAAGACCCTCGAAGAACCGCCTGGCCTGACCACGATCATCCTCACCGCGCCCTCGACGTCAGCGCTGCTGCCGACGATCGTATCGCGCTGTCAGCTTCTCCGGTTTGGCCCCGTGCCGACCGATGACGTGCAGGTTGCGCTTGAGCGTGAGGCGCCGCTGGGCGACCCCGCGCTGATGAGATCGATCGCGGCGCTCTCGGGCGGACGGCCTGGGTGGGCGATCCGGTTGATGGAGCATCCCGACACGCTGAAGATCCGCAAGGACATCCTCGACATCGCGGTTGGGCTGAAGCAGCGCCCAATGGTCGCGTGCATGAAGGCCGCTGAGACGCTGGTCGGCTCAGCCGAGGATTGGTGGCGCGCGACAGCTACCGGCGACTTCGCTGAGAAGGTCCTGAAGGCGAACCGTGACCGCGTCCTGCGAACTCAGATGGGCCAGCTTCTCGACGTGTTGCTGACGTGGTTTCGGGATCTCTCCATTGCCGGGCAGGATGATACGGACTCCCTGCTGATCAACGCCGACCGAAGCGATCAGCTCAAGCAGATCGCCGCGTCCCTCGATAGGAACGCGCCCGCCCGCGCCGCGAAGGCCATCCGCGTGGCGAAGGAAGCTCTCGGCGGCAACGCGAATCTCCGCATGACGGTCGAGGTCATGCTGACCGATATCTGGCAGGCTCTCGCGGCCTAGTCGACGTCGACCATCCACCATGACCACCCGCGCCCTGATAATCGGAACGGTGGCTGTCCTGCTGCTCGGGATCGCCACCCCGTACGCCGACCTCGTCATGAAGGGGACGTGGGTGGGGCTGACGTCGTTCCCCGTCAGCAGCCTCTTCGTGTTGCTCCTGTTGGTGCTTGGGGTCAACGTGATCCTGAAGAAGGTCGGGCGCGGGATGCGGCCGGGCGAGTTGGTCTTCGTCTACGCGATGGTCCTTGTCTCGGCGGGAATTCCGTCGTTTGGGATGACCGCGCTGCTCGTGCCATACCTCGCCGGTCCGTTCTACTTCGCCAGCCCCGAGAATCGCTACGCCGACATCCTCCATCCACATATTCCTGACTGGTGGCACCCCAAGAGCGACGCGGCGATCGCGGGGCTGTATGAGGGCGTGCGCGGCTCGCAAGCGATTCCCTATGGCGAGTGGGTCACGCCGCTTCTGGCGTGGACCGTGCTCGTCCTCGCGGTGTACACCGTCTTCTTCTGCCTCAGCACGATCCTGCGTCGGCGATGGGTTGATGATGAGAAGCTCGTCTTCCCGCTGGTGCAATTGCCGATCGAGATGACCCGCGAGGATAGCGACAAGCCGGGCTTGATCGGGCCGTTCTTTCGCAGCAAGGTGATGTGGTGCTTCTTCCTGGTCCCGTTCGTGATCCACACGGTCAACGGGTTGCACTACTACTACCCGAGCATCCCGACGATCAACGTTCATCTCATCTCGCTCGATGCCTACATCCGGGTCCGCCCGTGGAATCAGATGAGCCCGCTCTGGATGCGCTTCCTGTTCAGCATCGTCGGGCTGGCCTACTTGCTGCCTCAGGACCTCAGCTTCAGCCTGTGGTTCTTCTACTTCTTCTTCATCATCCAGCAGGTCATCGCGTCCGCCCTTGGTTACCAGCCCGGAAGCGTTCAGGCCTATGGCACGAAGAAGTTCGTCGCCCACCAGATGATCGCCGGGATCATCGTCTATGGGGTGTATCAGCTCTGGGCGGGGAAGGACCGCCTGCGCGAAGTCTGGCGTCGCGGGACTGGGCAGGAGAGCGCCATCGACGACTCGGGCGAGCCGATGAGCTTCCGCGCGGCCTTCATAGGCATGGCCATCGGCATGGCCGTGATCCTCATCTGGGCCGGCCTAGCCGGCGCGAGCCTGTGGTCGACCTTCGTGATCTTCGCGCTCTACTTCCTCGTGCACATGGTGGCGGTGCGGCTCGTCTGTGAGGGCGGGATGCTCTATGTCCAGCACCCCTACCGGCCGCTGAACCTCATGCTCGCGGCGACGGGGAGTCGGGCCTACGGGGCGGGCGGGCTGGCGGTCTTGGGGATGTTCGATCACCTCTTCATGGTCGACAACCGAAGCCCGCTCATGCCTGGCATCATGCAGAGCCTGAAGATGGCCGACACGGACGGGCTGAACCGGCGGCACCTGCTGGGAGGCATGGTGCTGGCGATCGTGGTCGCGCTCGGCTCATCGTACTTCAGCTACCTGCGGCTGATGTACCGACACGGCGGCTCGACGCTCAATTCGTGGTTCACGACGTACTACACGAAGAACCTCTACTGCGCGTGGGTCGGCCACCTGATCGACACGGGTGAGAGCGCGAACCCGAAGGAGTTCATCGCGATGTTCGTCGGGGGAGCGAGCATGTGGGGGATGCTGCTGATGCACCGCACGTTCCTCTGGTGGCCGCTGCATCCGATCGGCTACCTGATGGGCTCGTCGTGGCCGATGATCAACTTCTGGTTCCCGATTTTCGTCGGCTGGCTGGTGAAGTCTGTCCTCCTGCGCTACGGCGGCGCGAAGCTCTATCGCGCCCTCCTGCCAGGCTTCTTAGGCTTCGTTCTCGCCGAGTTTTTCTCCGCCGGTCTCTGGGTCTTCATCGACGCCCTCTGCGGCGTAAGGGGACACCAGATCTTCTCGTTCTAGGGTCCACGTGTCAACGGGGAAACGGCGGGGGCGAATCAGCTCACTTCAGTAGCTGCCGGAACTCCTCGACCGTCAGCCCGGCATCGCGTATGATGCGGCGCAATGTGCCGCGAGGGACGTCGCGCGCGCCGTGGATCGGCACCGTTGCGGATCGGCCCGCGTCTGCGTCGATGAGCGTGGCATGGCTGCCGGATTGACGATCCAACACGAACCCAGCGCGTTCCAGTGCCCTGACAATGCGTCTGCCTGACGTTGCGGGGAGCTTAGGCAACTTGCGCCGCCTCCGTCAGGGCGATCTTGTAGATGACCGCCTCCGTCGCGTCTGCCAGATCAACCTCGACTTTGCTGACGTCGGGCGGCAGTGACTGCCCGCGTACCTGAAGCGACTCCGCGTGCAGGCGCATCGCCTCCTCGGCCATGCGGAGGGCGTGTGGGAGGGTCTCTCCCCACGTGTTGCAGCCTCTCAAGGCAGGCACGTACACCGAGTACCGCCCGTCCTCCTCGCGCAATAGCACCACAGTGTATGTCATGTCGTCACCTCGTTGCGTGTCAACTCCCATCCCATTCTAGGAGCTTGACCGCATGGGGTCAAGGCCAATGTCGCCCAGGGCGCCGGCTCCCTCCCCAGATGATTACCGTCTCGTCTCATCGGAGGCCTGCTCCACAGACCGGGCGTTTTCGGTAATGAGACGCGAGGTCGCGGGATGGGTGGCTTGCGCCCCTCGCCCGCATGGGATAACCTGCATTATTGCGCTCGCGCATCACAGGGGATGCGCAGGAATGGCGCCCGCGCGCCAATGGAGGCACGCATTGGTTCCGAGTGAATCTCATGTCCGCGCGCCTCGGCGCAGTCCAATTCGGCGCGCCCTGGTCGGTGTAGGCGTGGCATGGGTGGCTACATTTGCAGCGCTACTGACCCACAACAGCCTGCAGCTTCGCCGCGACACGCTCCACATGGCCCGTATCCAAGCGCGGGCCGCGTTCACCCGAGACACCATCTACCGACAGTGGAGCGCCGAGCGCGGCGGCGTCTACGCGCTGGCCGACGACGAGACACCCCCCAACCCCCACCTCTCCCACGTGCCCGAACGCGACATTGAGACCCCGTCCGGGCGTCAGCTCACGCTCGTCAACCCCGCCTACATGACGCGCGAGGTCCACGAGCTTGCGGAACGACAGTTCGGCGTTCGCGCGCACATCACCAGCCTGACGCCGATCAACCCCGACAACACGCCCGACGCGTGGGAAACGGCCGCGCTGCAATCGTTTGAGGGCGGGGAGGCCGAGGTCAGTTCGGTCGAGACGATCGTTGGCGCGGAGCACATGCGGCTGATGCGTCCGCTGGTGACGAAGGAGGCGTGCCTGCGCTGTCACGCCGACCAGGGCTACAAGCTTGGCGACATCCGCGGCGGGATCAGCGTTTCGGTGCCGCTAGCGCCGCTGTGGGCCATCACCGACCCGCGCGTGGTCTCGCTGGCAGTCAGCCACATCGCGCTCTGTCTGCTTGGCCTGCTCGGCCTCGGTTTGGGCGGCCGCCGCCTGGTCCGGATGGACGACGAACGCGCCCAGCGCGCGGAGCAACTGCGGCTTCAGGCCGAGGAGCTGGAGGCTAATGCCGTCGAGTTGCGCGCCGCGCGAGACGTGGCCGAGAGCGCCAGTCGCGCGAAGAGCGAGTTCCTCGCGAACATGAGCCACGAGATTCGAACGCCGATGAATGGCATCATCGGGATGACCGAGCTGGCTCTCGAAACCAGAGTCACGCCCGAGCAGCGGGAGTATCTCGGTCTGGTCCAGCAGTCAGCCGACGGACTGCTGCACGTCATCAACGACATCCTCGACTTCTCGAAAATCGAAGCCGGCAAGCTGGAGTTGCATCCGATCCGCTTCAGCCTGCGAGATTGCGTCGGCGACACGATGAAGACGCTGGCGCTGCAGGCGCACGAGAAGGGGCTTGAGCTTCTCTGCGACATCTCGCTCGACGCGCCGGACTCGTTGGTCGGCGATCCCGGCCGGCTTCGCCAGGTTCTGGTGAACCTGGTGGGTAATGCGATCAAGTTCACTCATGAAGGCGAGGTCTCCGTTCGTGTCTCCGTTGACGAGGAGCGGGAGGACTATGCTCGCATTCACTTCGCCGTTGCCGACACGGGCGTAGGCATCCCCGAGGCGACCCGGGAGCGCATCTTCGAGGCGTTCGAGCAAGCCGATGCCTCGACGACGCGACATTACGGCGGGACGGGCCTCGGCCTGGCGATATCCTCGCGCATCGTAGACCTGATGGGCGGCTCAGTCGAGGTCAGCAGCGAGATCGACAAGGGCAGCGCGTTCAGCTTCGCCGCGCAATTCGGGATCGCGCCGGCTGAGGCGGTGACGGGAGATGCCGCGCTCGCCGACTTGGCCGGTCTGAGGGTACTGGTCGTGGATGACAACGCAACGAACCGCCGGATTCTGGAGGAGACGTTGCGGTCTTGGCAGGTCGAAGCGACCGTGGTCGAGGGCGGTCGCGAGGCTCTGGCGGCACTCGAGCAGGCGACGGAGGCGGGGAAGACCTTCCGGCTGATGCTGCTCGACGCAATGATGCCCGAGATGGACGGCTTCTCCCTCGTGGAGCGGCTCAAGGAGCGGCCGGAACTCGCCGCCCCAACGATTATGATGCTGTCCTCCGGAGGGATGCGTGGCGACGTCGAGCGGTGCGATGAGCTGGGCATCTCCGCGTTCCTTACGAAGCCCGTCGGCCAAGCCAGCTTGCGCGCCGCGCTCGCGAATCTGATCCGGGAGCCGCAGGCCGAGAGCTCGGCGCCGGTCCTGACGCGACACGCGCTTCGAGAAGCGAGCGGACGGCGTCGGATCTTGGTCGCCGAGGACAACGCCGTGAATCAGGCGCTGATGAGGGGTATCCTCCTTAAGCTCGGCTGCGACGCGGCGATGGTTGGCAATGGACAAGAAGCGGTCGCCGCCCTGGCGGAGCAGGACTTCGACCTCGTGCTGATGGATCTTCAGATGCCGGCGATGGACGGCCTCGAGGCCACGGCGGTGATACGGGACCCAGAGTCATCGGTTCGAGACCACGACATCCCAATCATCGCTCTGACGGCCAGGGCCATGGAGGAAGATCGGCAGCGTTGCCTCGATGCGGGGATGAACGACCACGTGTCCAAGCCGATCGAGCGCGAAGAACTGCTTGCCGCGATCGATCTGCACGCGGGCGCGGCGACCGACGCGCACGAACTCGCCGAACGTGACGGGCGCGGTCGCCCTATCGATGTGAACGCGGCTCGCGAGCAGACCGGTGGAGACGAGGACCTGTTTCGAGAGGTGCTGGGAATGGTGACGACCGAAGCGGCTGAGGCCCTCGTCGCCCTTAGAAGCGCGGAGGATGTTGGCGCGTTGCACCAGTTGGCCGAAGTTGCCAGCTCGCTGAAAGGCGCCGCCGCCAACGTTGCTGCGACTCCCCTCTCGCTGGCGGCATCGCAGGTTGAACGCGCGGCACGGGGGGACCGGCTGAGCGACGTGGCCCGACTCCTCGTGCGTCTGGAATACGAGGTCCGACGTCTGGAAGAGTACCGAGCCGCGCTACCTCCCATCGACTGATGGCCCGCGCCCTCGGTGGGCAGATTGGAAGGTCACGTATGAGGATACTTATCGCGGAAGATACCGACTCGGCCCGGCTGTTGCTGGAGCGAACGCTCGAGGGCTGGGGACACGAGGTAGTCGCCACGGAAAACGGCGCCGAAGCGCTGGCGGCCCTGGATGCGGACGGGCCCAGTTTGCTGATAGCCGACTGGATGATGCCGGAGATGGACGGGCTGGAATTGACCCGCCAGATCCGGTCGCGAGATTGGGGTCGTTACATCTACATTCTCATGCTGACCGCCTTGGGCGAGACCGACAGCATCGCCCAGGCGATGGACGCCGGGGCTGACGATTACGTCACGAAGCCGTTTGCCCGCGCGGAGCTGAAAGCGAGACTCACGGCGGCCGACCGCGTCATCGGGCTGGAGCGGACGCTGTCTGAGCGCGTCGCCGAACTCGAGGAATCGCTAAGCACCATCAAACGACTGAAAGAGCTTCTGCCGATCTGCATGTACTGCAAGAAGATCCGCAACGATAATGACTACTGGCAGGAGATCGAGGTCTACATCCGCGAGCAAACCGGCTCCGGATTCTCCCATGGTATCTGTCCCGATTGCTTCGAGACCGTTGTGAAGCCTGGGCTCGAGGAAGACGAGCGGCGGATGAGCGATACGTAATTCCACCGCAGCATGAGTCGGCTGAAGCTCCCAAGGCAGATGCCCAGCGTGTCCCCCAGTGCTCGCCAGAGTCAGTTCGCGTTCGCATTCCGCCGTGACCTTCCCGTGCCGGCGGGTCTCCTGACCCGCCGGCACGGTGCGTCAGAGTACGCGAAACAACTCTCGCGAGCACTAGCTCCATTGTGCGTGTCCGCGGTCGGGCTCGTCTAATCCTCAGTCTCCTGAACCCAGATGTTGCGGTAACGGACTCGGTTGCCGTGATCCTGCAGGAGAAGGCCGCCCTTCTGAATGCCCGGTCCGCTTGGGCCGCTGCGACCTCCGGCGGTGGAGTCGACAGTCAGCTCAACGTCATCGTGGATCGTCACCCCGTTGTGCTGGACGGTGATGCGCCCGTTCTCGATCCGTTCGCCGTTCTCGCCATACCGCGCGGCGCGGTAGACGATGTCATACGTCTGCCATTGCAGCGGCGGCGCGCACATGTTCACCAGCGGCACCGCGACCTTGTACATGCCCCCGCACTCGTTGTCCGCGCCCTCCAGGCCGTAGCTGTCGAGGACCTGGACCTCATAGCGGTAGTGGACGTAGACGCCGCTGTTGCCTCGGCCCTGACCTCGGCGCTCGGGCTCGTGTGGCGTGCGGAATTCCATGTGGATCTTAGCATCGCCGAACTCGCGCGCCGTGGTGATCGAGCCCGATCCCGGCGTGACCTCCGTGGCGTCGTCCTCAACCAGCGTCCAGGAGCGCTTGGGAGTCGGCGTCTCATTGATCGTCTTCCATTCGATCGCCGCGTCGTCCGGGTCGGTTTCGGGCGCGAATTCCTCATCGAACAGATCCGGCCCATCTGTGCCCTCGATGGCGTACGGACCGGCGACCTCCCACGCGATGACCGTCCCTGCGTTCCCGCCATTGTAGGCACTCGCGTCGGTTCCCTCGGGAATCTCCGGCGCGGGGTCGAACGTGATGCCTTCGATGAAACCGCCATCGAGGGGTGAGATCCTGGCGCATCCACCATAGCCGCCGCCGCCCTGCACGATCTTGAGCAGCAACTCGTTCGCGCCCTCGGCGAGGCTGATCTCGACGCTGTCGTCGAACGCATTCACGGCGCGGGACACGTTGTTGCCATGGACCAACTCGCCGTTGACCCATGCCTTCACGCCGTCATCGCTGCCGATCAACAGTTGCGCGGGCTGAGCCTCGGGCACGTCCACCTGCGTCCGCATGTAGACCGCGCAGTTACTCGCCGCGCCCAGTTCCTTCGCCAGGTCGATGACGAACGGATCGCCTCCCCCTCCTCCGTGCCACTCGTCTGTGTTCGTGCCATCCATCAGCACGACAGCGCCCTCTGGAGGCTCGAGCCCCAGCGTGGGGGAGAGGCGGACAACGTGGGTCATCGTGAAAGAGCCGGCGCGGTCGCCCTCGAGTTCGCCGACGAACTCGCCGTCGCCAATGACCGCCGCGTCACCGAACTTCACTTCCTCGCCCTCGCCCTTGCCCTGGAGCACGGCGATGGCGTCGATTCTCTTGTCGAACTCATCGAAGAGATTCGCCTGGTAGGTGCTGTCCTCGTATGAGATCACTTGCGCCACGATCGGCGCCTCGGCGCCGTCGGCGGACGTCAGCGTCCCTTCCCAATCGCCCATGAACGGATCGACGGCGTCTTGCGCGCCTGCCAGGGGAGCGACGACGAGAAGTGCCAGCAACATGGTTGCGCTGATGTGTCGTCTCATTCGATAGCCTCGCAAATCGATGGTCTCTTGCATCAAGCGGAAACGGCCCTTGCACATTCCACCGGGGTCGTGGCTTGACCTGTCCGACCGGGTCGCACTATGCCAAACCTCGCCGGAGCTTGCCGCGTTCCCCGACCTCCGCCAGGCAAACAGAAAGCCCCGCCGCGATCGCGGCGGGGCTTTTGTCGTTGCTCGGCGCTGTCTAGGCGGTCACCGCAAGGGCACGGTGGCCATGCCTGAGGTCTGGGCGCCTCCGGGGTCTCTCGCGTCGACTCGGATCATGTAGAGTCCGGACGGCACGTTGAGGCCGTTTTCATCGCGTCGATCCCAGAGCAGCGTGTTGATGCCCTGATCCATGGGGGAGTCGGTGATGATCGTCCGAACGGGGCGGCCCGCAACGTTAATCACGGTAGCCGTCACGTCCGCCGCGCTGGAGAGAGTGAAGTTGAGTTGCGCGCCGACACTCGTCTGGGCCGCGGAGACTCCAGTCAGCGCGAGAACTCCATCGCTGGCCGTGGTGTCCAGGCCGGACGTCCACGCGGTGGGATCGCCCGTGGCCGGTCCGCCCACGTCGGCGAACACAAAGCGATACTGGTAGTTGGTCAGCGGGCGCTTGAGCCGGATCTTGCGCGCGTACACGCGGCCGAGGCGGTCGTCGCCACCCTTGCGGTTCATGGCGCGGGTCTCGACGATCTTGCCGTCGCGCCTGATCTCGACATTGAACGTGCTAGGAGGGGAGGCCCCAAAGCTATCTCTGTAGACCACTCGGAAGCGGAACGGTGTCCCCGGAGGGCCGGAGTTCGGGTTGACGCCATCAACGCCACCGTAGCCCGTCGCTCCGGACCAGCAGAGCTGCGGTGGGCCGTTGATCCTCGGGCCTTGCGAGTTCCTCGTCGGCGGGCCCGTCGCGTTCCCATCGCCGTCGGCGAAGACGAACTTGTACTTCCAGACCTCGTTGGGGAGGGTCGTGCCGCCCGCGTAGATCTTGCCGGTGGTGTATGATCCGCCGGCTTCGGGCTGCAGCTTGATGTTCTTATGGACCTTCCACTTGCCATCGCAGTCGAGACGGCTGATCCGGCAGAATCGCTTGATCGGCGCATCGCCGTTCACGTCCGTGTACTTGACCTTGTACGTGAAAGTCGTTGCGGCGGTCGTCCCGTCGCCCCCGAATGGCTCGACGCCGTCGCCGGTGTAGCCCGCTGTCCCGGCCCATGCGAGCGTGGGCGCCGAGGCGCCGCCGGCGGGAACCGCGACGTCAGCCTGGATGAGTCCGTGGCCGAACGTCGTGTCGTAGCCCGCGGCGCCGAGGTCTTCGACCGTGGCGATCATGCGGCCCAGGACGGCTGTGTCCGTGTTGTAACTCGCGTGCGACCACAGCAGCGCCGCAAGGCCGGCCACGTGCGGCGACGCCATCGACGTCCCCTGCAGGTAGTGGTAAGCGAAGACGTTGTACGGTCCGCCGCTCGCGAACGTGTTCTGCAAGACGCCGTCCGCGGCGGCGGATGACATATCGCCGCCCGGAGCCGCCAGCGTCGTGCCGGCGCCGTAGTTTGAGTATGGCGCCTTTGTCTTGGTCGGCCCGACGGCCATCACGCCGACCGCCTCGGAGTACGCGCCGGGGTAGCGCCCGCCGGCGGTCGATGATGAATCGTTGCCCATCGCGGCGATGAACAGGACTCCGTTCGTCTCGGCGTATTTGACAGCGTCGTGTTTCGTGCTGCTGTCTGAGCCGCCGGCGCTGTAGTTGATGATCTCCGCGCCGTTGTCGACGGCCCAGTGAACGCCGGTGGAGAACTGCGCGTGTGAGCCGCCTCCGGCTCCCAGCACGCGGATGGGCATGATGGACGTGCTATACGCTACGCCCGCCACGCCGACGCTGTTGCCCGTGCGTTGGGCGACCGTTCCGGTAACGTGCGTCCCGTGGCGGTTATCGTCGTTCGGGTGCGCGTCGCCCGCGATGACGTCTCGGGGGAAGACGAAGGACACGCCGTCGAGATCCGGCGCGAGAGCGAAGGTGTCGGGGCCATCAACGTAGTTCTCGAAGGACACGCCCGTGTCGATCACAGCTACGACGACTGCAGACGAGCCTCCGCCAACGCGATCCCACGCAGTCTCGCAGCCAATCTGCGTCATGTGCCACTGGAGGCCGAAGAGCGGATCGTTGGGAGTGAGCAGCGGCGCGTCGGCGGGGTAGTCCAGGTACGTCGGTTCGGCGTACAGGACGTCGCTGCGCTTCGAGAACTCAGCGATCATCTCCGCAACCGTCTTGCCGGCGGGGATCTTGAGATCCATCAGCTCTGGGATGGCTGGACTGGCGAAGGCGACCTTGCAGGCCATGGCCTGAACGACGCCGGCCGCTCGCATCCGCGCGGTGGTAGGTCTGAACCTGACGGTGACTGAATCGGGGACGGTCGCGGGACGGACCGCCAACGCTTGGTTGAGCTGGAGAGTCAGCCCTTGTTCGAGAACGGCGAACGCCTGTCCTGAGCAAAGTGCGAGCACCGTGATGACAATTAGGGTGCCTATGATCGCCCGGCTGGTTGGGTGTCCTGCTGCTTCGCGGGTCATGAAACGAAGGCTCCTTCCGTCGCAGTCTCCGTTGTCGGGTGCCCCCAGACACGTCCGGACAAGGGATCTTGAATTCGTCGGCATGCGGCAACTTCCCTGCATTCGGGCATGCGGGTACGTGTTTGGTCAACTGCCGGCGCGTCCTGACCCGCCCGTCCGGCGCGGGTCTGTTCATCAACGCCCCATCGCGTATGCCTGTCCCGGCCTCGGCGACGCAGCGCCCGCCATCTGCCCCGTCATGGGACTGATCGTGCAGGCGAGAACGCCTCCGTGGCTCCATGAACCATCAACAGCCACTTTGTGGCCACGCGCCTCCAACTCGCGCGTTACCTCTTCGGGAATCCGCGCCTCGACGCTCATCTCTCCTGGGTGGGCGTCATGCGGATAGAAGCTGTTCGCGAAGTGGCGTGAGTGGAAGGTCGCGGCGTCAATCGCGGCCTGGATGTCCATGTCGAAATGCACTGCCGCCAGGAAGAACTGCAGCGTCCACTGGTCCTGGCAGTCACCGCCGGGTGTGCCGAAGGCGATGTGTGGCAGCCCCTGTTTCTCCGCCAACGCGATGGACGGCGTCAGCGTGGTGCTTGGACGTTTCCCGGGGTCCACGCGTTCCGGGTGGTCCTCATCCAGGTAGAACATCTGTCCCCGTGTCCCGAGCGGGAAACCCAGACCCTCAACAACTGGCGAGCTCTGGATCCACGCGCCGCTGGGGGTCGCCGAGACCATGTTGCCCCACCGGTCGATGACGTCGAGGTGCGTCGTGTCGCCGATATGTCCATCTCCCACATCGCCATCGTGAGCCGAATCCCCCGATCCGACCGCCGCATGGCCCGGCCTGTCCTCCATCGACGCCACCGCCATGTCGACGAGCTGGGCGCGCGCCTTCGCGTAGTCCTTGCTCAGAAGCACGTCCAGCGGCACGTCGGTGAAGTCCGGGTCGGCGTAGTAAGCCTCGCGGTCGGCGAAGGCGAGTTTCGCGCATTCGATGACCGTGTGGATGTAGTCGGCGGAGTTGTGCCCCATCGCCGGGAGGTCGAAGCGCTCGAGCAGATTCAGTTGCTGCAGGAAGACGGGGCCCTGACACCATGGCCCGCACTTGTGGACGCGGTAGCCGCCGTACGTCGTGCTCACCGGCTCCTCGATGCGCCCCTCGTACTCGGCCAGGTCCTTGGCCGTCAGCAGCCCGCCATGCTTCTTGCCGGAGGCATCGCGAAACGCGTGGTCGCTGCACCAGCGGGCGATCGTCTCCGCGATCTCGCCCTCGTAGAAGGTCGCTCGCGCCGCGTCGAGGGCCTTCTCTCGGCCTGCTCCGCGATTCTGAATCTCGGCCGCGAGCAGCTTCTTCATCGTCGCGGCCCAGTCCAGATTGTGGAAGACATCGCCGACCTCGGGCACTCGCCCGCCCGGGAGGTAGACGGCGGCTGAGGTTGGCCACTCCTCCTCGTAGCGTTTCTGATTGCCCTGGATGGCCCCGCGCAGCCCGGGATACATCGGGAAGCCGTCTTCGGCGAGTTCGATGGCGTAGCCTAGCACGTCGGCCAGGCGCATCGAGCCAAACTGCTTCAAGGTGCGCACCCAGGCGTCAACGTTTCCGGGAACGCAGGCGCCGAGCAGACCGTCGCCGGGGATCATGTCGATGTCGAGGCTCTTGAAGTACTCCATCGTGGCCGCCTTGGGCATCCAGCCCTGGCCGACCACGGAGTGGACCTTGCCGGTTGCGGCCTCGTGGACGAGGATCGGCACCTCGCCGCCGACACCGTTCTGGTGGGGCTCAAGCACCGACAGGCAGAAAGACACGGCCGCGGCGGCGTCGATGGCGTTGCCACCATGTTCCAGCACGGAGAATCCCGCCGCGGTGGCGAGGTAGTGCTCGCTGGCGACCATCCCGTGCGAGCCTCTCACGACCGGCCTCAGCGAGGTTGATGCATCGTGGATGTTGCGCGGATACTCGGCTCTTTCTGACACTGCTCAGCCTCCTTGCGCGGGACTGGAAGACTGCCTTCGGTGTGGGTCCGCCGACCTCCTCCCACGAAGGAGCCCGGATCGGGGTCTCGGGACGACTGGCGAATTAATCCCGCATTGCCCATATGAGCAGGGAGGTTTTCGGTAGAGGTGCCAAGAAACTGGCCTCAGAGCATCGCAGCGGGCATCGCAGCAATGATCGCCGGAGGCACCGCATGGGTGAAAG
>PVBE012481574.1_pt1 | contig 39920 bp, 51 predicted proteins | sample 1631181 | NCBI WGS metagenome assembly PVBE01 (sample SAMN08397723, study PRJNA350692) | Marine metagenome, whole genome shotgun sequencing project. | isolation source: water | place: Pacific Ocean | collected 2012-04 | reverse complement strand
CGATGCCCGGCGACAACCTGGAGATCAACGTTGAGATGATCCAGCCGATCGCGATGGAAGAGGGCGTCCGGTTCGCGATCCGCGAGGGTGGTCGCACGGTCGGCGCCGGCGTTGTCACCGAGATCCACGAGTAGAGTAATCACCTCCGCTATGGCGGAGCAGATGAGCGCGTAGCTCGCAACGGGAACGAGGAACGAAGATGCCGCCCGCAAATCGAATTCGGATCAGACTCAAAGCCTTCGATCACCGTCTGCTCGACCAGTCCGCGCGGAAGATCGTCGAGACGGCGGAGCGGACAGGCGCCAAGGTTAGCGGCCCAGTGCCGCTGCCGACCGAGAAGAGCGTCCACTGCATCGTCAAGCCGACGGCGTTGGGACGAAGCAGTCGTTCGATGGAACACTTCGAGGTCCGGACCCACAAGCGACTCATCGACATCCACGGGTCCACTGCGCGTACGGTTGACGCGCTGATGAAGCTGGATCTGCCTGGTGGAGTAGGGATCGAGATCAAGACATCAACCTGAACGGGGCGGCGTAGAGACTCATAACGCCGCAACGGGAGCGCGACCGATGGCGAACGGCATGTTGGGCAAGAAACTTGGTATGACGCGTGTTTTTGACGAGGCGGGCAACGTGGTGCCGGTAACGGTGATCCACACGGAGCCCAATGTCGTCGTGCAGCGCAAGACGGCCGAGAAGGATGGCTACGAGGCTATCCAGATCGGGATGGACAAGCGCAAGCGCAGCCGCGTGAACAGCCCGATGACGGGGCACTTCGGTGCTGCGGGAGTCGAGCCGGTTCGCTGGCTCCGGGAGCTGCATTGTGAGGCCGATCTTGAGGCATCAGCGGGTGATGAAATCCGCGTTGAGGATACCTTCGAGGCAGGCCAGACCGTAAAGATAACTGGGACCAGCAAGGGTAAGGGGTTTGCCGGTGCCATGAAGCGTCACGGCTTCATCGGCGGACCCGCCACGCACGGTTCCAAGGTTCACCGTCAGCCGATGTCATCGGGCGCGACGGACCCGGCCCGCGTCATCAAGGGCACGAAGAAGCCCGGTCACATGGGCTCGGTCCGCAACTCGGTTATGGGCCTGAAGGTCGTCCAGGTCGACGCAAATCGGAACTTGCTGCTGGTCAAGGGCGCTGTTCCTGGCGCAAACGGCGGGCTGCTCATTATCACGGCGACGTAGCCTGACGTTGACGCGGGCAGACGAAAGGAACTCGTAGGATGGCAGATGCAGCGTTGTATAACTGCGAGGGCGAGAAGATCGAACAGATCTCGCTTCCCGATGAACTATTCGAAGCGGCGCCCAATCACGCGCTCGTGCATCAGGCGGTCGTCAGCCTGGGTCGCGAACGTCGTGTAGGCTCGGTCGGCTCCAAGACCCGGGCCGAAATGAAGATGACCAAGGCCAAGTGGTACCGCCAGAAGGGCACTGGTCATGCTCGTCACGGCGCGCGCAGCGCTCCGATCTTCGTTGGCGGTGGCAAGGCACACGGGCCGAAAGCGCGGAAGACCGACGGCAATCTACCAAAGCGGATGCGTCGACAGGCTCTTTTGGCCGTCCTTTCCGCGAAGCGCCGGGAAGCCCGCGTTACGTTGCTCGACGGCCTCGCGTTCGAGGAGTACTCCACTAAGCGTTTCGCGGAGATTCTCGAGAACCTCGAAGCCTTCGGCAAGGTCCTGGTTGTCGTAGGGCCGGCTGAGGACGAGGACGACAAGGTGTATCGCAGCGGTCGGAACCTGCCGGGCGTGACCATTCGCACCGCGCCCCATCTGTCTCTCGACGACCTGTTGAAGGCGGATCGGCTGATCCTCACGCAGCAGGCGCTGGTCAAACTCGAGGAGGTTTGGAAAGCATGATCACTCCCGAGATGCTGGAACGGTATCGCCGGATCGTTATCCGCCCGGTGGTCACTGAGAAGAGCATGGCCCAAGCCGAGGGTACGCTTCCTCGGAACAAGTACACGTTTGAAGTGGCTGGCGATGCGAACAAGACTGAGATCAGGCGCGCGGTTGAGGCGCTGTGGAACGTGAACGTCGCGAAGGTGAACACGCTCAACGTCAAGGGCAAGGAGCGTCGGCAGAGCTATCGCCATCGCCCCGGCAAGACTGCCCGACGCAAGAAGGCGATCGTGACGCTCGAAGAAGGTCAGTCCATTGACGTGCTCGCCGGTTAATCGCGGCTTGTAGCCACGCGGTAAGGCTGCCGCAAACCGTAGCAAGGTGACACTGATGCCTGTCAAACCAAGCAAGCCAACTTCTCCGGGTCGCCGGCGCTATAAGGCGCTGGACACCAGCAATCTCACGAAGAAGCGGCCCGAGCGCACGCTCACGAATCCGAAGAAGAAGCACGCCGGACGCAACACGACCGGCACCATTACGGTTCGGCACCGGGGCGGCGGGGTCAAGCGGAAGTACCGCGAGATCGACTTCAAGCGGCGCCACGACGACATTCTCGGCAAGGTCGCTGCCATCGAGTACGATCCGAACCGTTCGGCGCACATCGCGCTGTTGCACTATGCGGACGGTCGGAAGGCGTACATCGTCGCCCCCGAGGGCATCGAGGTTGGCGGCAAGATCGTCTCCGGCGATCGCACCCCGGTACGCGTCGGGAACTGCATGATGATCGAGAACATCCCGGTCGGCACGCAGATCCATTGCGTCGAGCTTCAGCCGAACCGCGGCGCGCAGCTCGCGCGGAGCGCGGGTTCATCGGCCCAGATCGTCGCGAAGGAAGGCAAGTACGCCACGCTCCGCCTCCCGTCTGGTGAGATGCGATTGGTCTTCCAGAAGTGTCGCGCGACAATCGGCGAAGTCAGCAACGCAGACCACATGAACATCGACCACGGCAAGGCCGGTCGCAGACGCAAGCTGGGTTGGCGCCCGACGGTCCGTGGATCGGTTATGAACCCGGTCGATCACCCGCACGGTGGTGGCGAGGGCAAAGCCGGCGTTGGTCGCAAGAGTCCGATGAGCCCGTGGGGGAAGCCGACCCTGGGCAAGCGGACACGGATGGCCAAGCCGAGCGACAAGTACATCATTCGCAGGCGCTACGAGTAGTCGCTCAGCAGGCGATGGAGGACAGAACATGCCTCGGTCAATGAAGAAGGGCCCGTACGCGGAAGACCATTTGCTCCGCAAAGTTGAGCGTCTGAACGCGGACAACCAGAAGGAAGTCATCCGCACGTGGTCGCGGCGGTCTACCATCTTTCCGGAGATGGTCGGACACACCATAGCGATCCACGACGGACGACGCCACGTTCCCGTGCTTATCACGGAGAACATGGTTGGACATAAACTCGGCGAGTTCGCGCCGACGCGGACGTATCGCGGCATGACGAGTTCGACAAGGACAGAGCGCACGACGACGGCTGCACCACCACCGGAGAGGTAGCCGGCGCAGTCGCGGAGCACGCAGGCGCCATGTCGTGCTGACTAACGCCCGTCCGGTCTCGCCCTGGCCTCTTTGAGGCATGTGGGCATGGACGCGGCAGGTTGAAGGAGTCGGTCCCAATGGAAGCTCGATCGGTTGCGCGTTTTGTAAGGACTGGTCCCCGTAAGGTTCGTCGGTATGCCGATCTTATTCGGGGCCGCAGCTTGGCCGACGCCAGGGGTATCCTGGCCGTGCAGTCGAGTCCGGCCGCGGGGTTGCTGGCCAAGGTACTGAACTCGGCCGCCGCCAACGCGGAGAACAACTTCGGTCTCGACACCGAGTCGCTGAGCGTGGAGACGACGTTCGTTGACCAGGCTGTATCGATCCCGCGCGTCCGTTACCGGGCGAGGGGTCGCGTGGACAGGATTCGCAAGCCGAGCTGCCACATCACCGTGGTGCTTAGCGACGGAGAAGAGTGACCTAAGGGTCACACAAAGCGAGGGCTCTCAGCATGGGACAGAAGGTTCATCCCTACGGAATGCGTCTCGGAATTATCCGCCCCTGGCTTAGCCGGTGGTTCGCCGAGGACGCGCGGTACCGAGATCAGCTGATCGAGGACGTCAAGATCCGCAGGCTGATCAAAGAGCGACTGCGCAACGCTTCGGTTAGCCAGGTAGCGATCGAGCGGAACGCGGAAGCAGTCACGGTCATCATTGCCACGGCCAAGCCGGGCGTAGTCATCGGCCGTTCGGGCAGTGGAGTGGACCGCCTGAACAAGGAGATCCACAAGATGATCGGGCGCCGTGTCCATCTGACGGTGGAAGAAGTGAAGAGGCCCGAGCTTGACGCGCAGTTGGTGGCTGACAACATCGCTCACCAGATCGAGCGCCGGATTAGCTTCCGCAGGGCCGTTCGCCAGTCGATTCAGCGCACCATGCGCGCCGGCGGCGGGGGCATGAAGGTCAAGGTTGGCGGTCGTCTCGGTGGGTCGGAAATCGCCCACTCGGAGATGCAGAAGAGCCCGACCGGCCGAGTTCCGCTGCACACGTTCCGCGCCGACGTCGACTATGGTCTCGGCGAGGCGCGCACGAACCAGGGCAACATCGGCGTCAAGGTCTGGATCTACAAGGGAGACATTATTCCCGACCGTCGCCGGCAGGATTTCGACAGAGCTCGCGAGCAAGCTGACCAGCCGGGCGTGCAGCGCCGCCGTGACGGTTCCGCCCCGAGCGAGCCGACGGCAGCTCCGACGCCAGCAGCGGAGGCCGTGGCAGCCCCGCCCGTAGCGGCAGCGCCCGTAGCCGCGGCGCCCGAAGCTGCGGCGCCCGAAGCCGCAGCACCTGAAGCCGCAACGCCCGTAGCGGCAGCGCCTGAAGCCGCAGCACCTGAAGCCGCAGCACCTGAAGCCGCAGCACCTGAAGCCGCAGCACCTGAAGCCGCAGCGCCCGAAGCCGCAGCGCCCGAAGCCGCGGCACCCGAGGTGGCAACACCTCAGGAGACACCTGCACCGACCACCGAACCGGCGCCCGCAGATGATGCGGCGCAGGACGCAGGCCAGGGAGAATAGCTGATGTTGATCCCGAAGAAACAGAAGTATCGCCGCCACCACCGCGGTCGGATGAAGGGCAAGGCGGGACGTGGCAATAAGCTCGACTTTGGTGACTTCGGTCTGCAGGCGCTGGAGCCGTTCTGGATGAGCAGCCGACAGATCGAGGCGGCCCGTGTTGCGATGACGCGTCACGCACGTCGCGGTGGCAAAGTCTGGATCCGAGTGTTCCCAGACAAGCCCGTCACGCAGAAGCCCGCTGAGACTCGTCAGGGCAAGGGCAAGGGCACGCCGGAGTACTGGGTGTGCGTCGTTAAGACGGGGCGGGTGATGTTTGAGATGGGTGGCGTCGAGGCAGATGTGGCGCGCGAGGCGTTGAGGCTGGCCGCCCAGAAGCTGCCTGTAAAGACGCGGATCCTGTCGCGTGAGGAGACCATCAGTGCCTGACGACAGCAAAACAACCGCTGAGTTCATCGAGCGCCTGCGGGGCATGAGTGACCACGAGCTGGATGAACGCATGAACTATGTTTCCGAGAGTCTGTTCAACCTGCGCTTCCGGATGTCGTCCGGGCAGGTCGAGGATCCCAAGCGGATCCGCAAGTACCGCAAGGCGATCGCGCGGATCAAGACGCTTAAGCACGAACGCAAGCTTGGCATTCGCTAACCGAGAATCACTCGACTGGAAGGTGGCCGGGATGGCCGATACTGCGAGAGTCGCGCGGAAGACCAAAGAGGGTGTGGTCGTCAGCGCGAAGATGGAAAAGACAGTTGTGATCCGAGTTGAGCGCATCACGCGGCACCCGCTCTACAAGAAGGTGCTGCGGCGCGGCAGGAAGTTCAAGGCCCATGATGAGGCCAACGAGTGCCGCGAGGGCGATCGGGTCGAGATTACCGAGTGCCGGCCGCTTAGCAAGGACAAGTCGTGGCGCGTCACGGGCATATTGTCCCGCGCTCGCTAGGTAGCCGATGCCGGTCGAGTCGCCGCCGGGTGGGCGGCGTGGGTATGGCGTTGATGACTGCAGGAGGCAGCAAGAGATGGCTCAGTTGAGCACCGACAGAATCAGAAACGTCGCGATCATCTCGCATAGCGGCGCGGGCAAGACGACGCTCACCGAAGCGTTGCTGTTCGCCTCTGGCGCTGTGACGCGGCTTGGGCGGGTCGACGATGGCAACGCCGTCGGCGACTATGAGCCCGAAGAGATCGACCGGAACATCTCGATCGTGCCCGCGCTCTGCCACTGCGAGTGGCAGGGGGGCAAGGTCAACCTGCTCGACACGCCTGGCTACGCCGACTTCATCGCTGACGCTATCTACTCGCTGTGGGTTGCCGAAGGCGCGCTACTGCTCGTAGATGCTATCTCAGGCGTTGAGGTCCACACCGAAAAGGTGTGCGCGACCGCCAAGCGCATGGGCAAGCCGATGATCGCCGTTGTCAACAAGATGGACAAGGCCAACGCGAACTTCGAGCAAGCCGTGACGAGCATTGAAGAGCGACTGGTTGACGTCAAGCCGATCGTGACGCATCTTCCGATTGGCGAAGCCGAGAGTTTCACGGGCGTCATCGATCTGCTGGCGGGCAAGGCCATCACTGGTGAGGGGCAGGGCGCGAAGACCGAGGACGTGCCGGCTGACATGGCTGACGAGGTTGAGGAAGCGCGCGAGGCCCTGGTCGAGGAGATCGCTTCCAGCGACGACGACCTTATGGAGCGCTACCTCGAGGAAGAGGAGATCACTACCGATGAACTTCGCGCGGCGCTCGGAGCCGCCATGCTCAGCGGCGAGTTGATCCCCGTCATGCCGAGCGGCGCGTATAGCTGCATTGGCGCAACTGCTGTGCTGGACATGATTGTTGGTTCGCTCCCGTCGCCGGCTGGGCGCGAGTGGGCCGCGAAGGACGCTAAGGACGAGGAAATCACCATTACGTGCGATGCGGCGGGCACGGCGGCGGGCGTGATCTTCAAGACGATGAGCGACCCGTTCGTTGGCCGGATCTCGATGTTGCGTAGCGTTTCCGGTTCGCTGGGGGCCGACGCCGTGGTGACCGACTCTCGGACAAAGGGCCGTGAGAAACTCAGTGGCCTGGCGCTGATGCAAGGCAAAGAGACTGAGGACACGGCGGAGATGATAGCCGGCGATCTCGGGTGCGTCACCAAGCTTGGCGATGCGCTGACGACCGACGCCCTCTGCGATCCGAAGGTAGTCGTCAGCTTTGACCTGCCGGAGCTTCCCGAGCCGATGTATACGGCGAGCGCGGAAGCCGCTTCAAAGGCTGACGAGGACAAGCTGTCGATCGCGATGGCTCGTTACGCCGAGGAAGACATCGCGTTTACTTCGCAGCGTAGCCCGGAGACGAGCGAGATGGTTGTCATCGGAATGGGTGGCATGCACCTCCAGATCGCTGTCCAACGCATCAAGCGCAAGTTTGGTGCGGAGATAGCGCTCGGCACCCCGAAGATTCCGTACCGCGAGACCTTCAAGGGCTCCGCTCGGGTCCACGGGCGCCACAAGAAGCAGACCGGCGGTCGCGGCCAGTTCGGGGACTGTTGGATCCGCGTTGAGCCGGGCGAGTCGGGCTCGGGCTTTGAGTTTGTCGATGAGGTCAGGGGCGGCTCCGTTCCGCGCAACTTCATCCCGGCCGTCGAGAAGGGCTTGCGCGACGGTTTGGCACTCGGTGGGCCGGCTGGCTACCCGATTGTGGACGTCAAGGTCACGCTCGACGACGGCAGCTCTCATCCGGTCGACTCGTCTGACATCGCGTTTCGCATGGCCGCACAGATCGGCCTGCGGGCAGCGCAAGAGCAGGCTCAGATGACCATTCTGGAGCCGCTTGTTGAACTCGAGGTCGTCTGCCCCGAGGAATCGGTCGGCGATGTCATGAGCGACCTCAACGGCCGGCGCGGGCGGGTGCTGGGTATGGATCCGCGAGGCGCGACGACGATTGTTCAGGCGATGGTTCCGTTGGGCGAGTTGGCGACATATGAGGCGGACCTACGGTCGGCGACGCAGGGGCGGGCGAGTTACTCGCAGCGTTTCTCGCACTACGAGGAACTGCCGGCGCACTTGGCGGAGAAGATGATCGCTCTCGAACAGGCGCGCGCAGCAGAGGAAGAGTAAGCGACGCGCCTCGGCGCGGATTGCGGGAGATCCAAGCAATGATCCAAGAACTCACCAGACTAAAAGTTGCCGATAACAGCGGCGTGCAGGAAATCATGTGCATCCGCGTGCTGGGCAGGCGCAAGAAGCCGGGAATGGTTGGCGATGAGATCATCGCGTCAGCCAAGCGGGTCACGCCCAACAGCGCGATTCCGAAGGGCACTGTCATCCGCGCCGTAATCGTCCGGACGAAGTCTCCCATCCGTCGGGCGGACGGCTCCTACATCCGATTCGACGACAACGCAGCTGTGGTCATCAATGCGGCGCAAGAGCCCCAATGCACCCGCGTTTTTGGGCCGGTCGCGCGCGAGTTGCGCCAGCGTAATCACATGCGGATTGTCTCCCTGGCGCCTGAGGTACTCTAAGCTAAAGCAGGGCGCCTGTGATGGCGTATGAGGAGATTGGTTATGCCGACCGTCAGACTGAACATCAAGAAGGGTGACGAAGTCCAAGTCATCGCGGGGAAAGACCGCTCCCGAAAGGGCAGCCCGCGTCGCGGACGCGTTATCCAGGTGTACCCGAAGACCGGATACGTAATTGTAGATGGCGTCAACACGATCAAGAAGGCGATGCGGCAGTCGCAGAAGATCAGGCAGGGCGGCGTCATTGAGCGTCCGGGCCCGATCCATGCATCGAACGTAATGCTCGTCTGCCCCAACTGCGATGCGCCGACGCGTTCATCACGCGTTCAGCGCGAGGATGGCAAGCGGGTTCGCGTATGCCGCAAGTGCGAGAAGGACATAGACACTCAGTAGAGCTAGGCCGATCTACACGGGCGCTGTAGGCCCTGTTGGACGGATCGGATGGGCGTTCCGAGCACAACATTGCGAGCGTTAGGAAGAGCACGATGGCAGCAGAAGCTCCGGCGAAGAGTACCAAGCCACGCCTGCGTGACCGTTTCGGTAGCGAGATCGCGCCGGCACTGATGGAACAGTTCGGATACAAGAATGTCTGGCAAGTTCCGCGCCTGGTTAAGGTCTGCATAAACATGGGCGTTGGCGAAGGCAAAGAGGACGTCAAAGTCGTCCACGCCGCCGTCAAGGAACTGGCCCAGATTATCGGCCAGCGGGCAGCGATCACGCGGTCGAAGAAGGCTGTGGCGAACTTCGGCATCCGCGAGGACATGCCGATTGGCTGCAAGGCCACGATTCGGGGCGACCGGATGTACGAGTTCGTCGATCGCTTGTTCAACATTTGCCTGCCCCGTATCCGTGACTTCCGCGGCCTGTCGCCCCGTTCGTTTGACGGCCGGGGGAGCTACTCGATCGGGATCCGCGACCACCTCATCTTCCCTGAACTGGGCTACGATGACGTGGAGAAGACGCGGGGCATGGACATCACGATCGTGACGACGGCGAAGACGGACGAGGAAGCCTCGGCGCTCCTTCGTGAGATGGGACTGCCGTTGGCTACCGGATAGGCTCGTTGGTTTGTAGTACGTTACGCAGGAGGCGTGTCGATGGCCAAGAAATCGTGGATCGCCAAGTGGAAGCGCGAGCCCAAGTTCAAAGTCCGCGCGTACACCCGCTGTCAGATTTGCGGGCGGGCCCGTGGTTACATGAGGAAGTTCGGGATGTGCCGTATCTGCTTCAGGGAACACGCCTTGCGTGGTGAGATTCCCGGAGTGACGAAGTCGAGTTGGTAGGAGGAGCACTCGGGCGCTGACCCCGCTCGAGCGGACGAACACTGGCCGAACAACGGTTCAGTGTCTTTCAGGAGGGGTCTGATGGCTGCAATCACCGACCCAATCGCCGATATGTTGACTCGCTTGCGCAACGCTAACGCTGCGCGGCATGCTAATGTCGAAATACCGGCGTCGAAGATCAAAGTGGAGATCGCCAAGATCCTCCATGAAGAGGGTTTCATCCGAGGCTTTCAGTTGGTTGCGAAGGGCAAGACGCTTCGCATCCGCCTGAAGTACACGGCGGACCGTCAGCCCGTGATGAATGGTCTCAAGCGCGTGAGCAAGCCTGGCTGCCGAGTGTATGTCGGCGTCGAGCGGCTCCCTCGCGTCTTGGGGGGCATGGGCATAGCGATCCTGTCGACGAGTTCGGGCATCATGACGGCGCGCAGGGCCCGTTCTACGGGCGATCGCGGCGTCGGTGGCGAGTTGCTCGCCTACGTCTGGTAGCCCTTAGAAGAGCTGCAAAGGAGCACGCAATGTCACGCGTAGGTATGATGCCGATTGCTGTGCCATCGGGCGTCACGGTGAAGATCGGTACCGATAACACGGTATCTGTCAAAGGCCCGAAGGGCCCGGAGCTGTCGCGCCAGATGCCGGGCGCGATGGTGATCGAGTTGGACGACAACGTCGTCACGGTCAGTCGTCCGTCGGAGCAGAGGCAGCATCGCGCGCTCCACGGTCTGACCCGGTCGCTCATCGCCAATATGGTGCTTGGCGTGACCGACGGTTTCAAGAAGGAACTGGAGTTCTTCGGCCTGGGTTACCGTGCCGATGTTCAGGGCAAGGACCTCGTGCTCCAGATCGGTTACTCGCACGAGTGTCGCGTGCCGGTCCCGGCAGGCATCGATGCAACGGTCGAAGGCAACAAGATCACCATCAGTGGAGCTGACAAGGAACTGGTCGGCCAGGTCGCGGCCAACATCCGCAAGCTCCGTAAGATGTCCGTATACCTTCCCCGCGGCCAGGATTTGCGCGGCATTCGGTACGTTGGCGAACAGACGCGATTCAAAGCCGGCAAAGCCGGTAAGGTTGGCGTGTAGGTCTAGCGCCCGGGGGCTCGTAAACTAGCCCTGTTGCGGAGAGAGCCGAGCATGAGCTTCGAAATCAACCGCCGCAAGTCAAGAAGAAAGCGTCAGCTATCCGGAAGACGCAAGGTCAAGGGTACGCCCGAGCGCCCGAGGCTGTGTGTCTTCAAGTCAACGCGTCACGTGTACCTGCAACTGATCGACGATGTGGCCGGCACGACCGTAATTGCTGCGTCCACAATGGAACCTGAAGTCCGCGCGGCCGTATCATATACGGGCAACATCGACGCGGCTAAGGTGGTCGGCAAGCTGATCGCGGAGCGCGCGCTAGAAGCCGAGATCGATACAGTCGTGTTCGATCGCGCGGGGTGCCCCTATCATGGGCGCGTCAAGGCGGTGGCTGAGGCAGCCAGGGAAGCTGGCCTGGTCTTTTAGCAGGCGCTCTGACCTGCCAACGCTACGCAATAATGCCGGGCGGTTATCCGGCTGTAGTCTGAAGAGGTGCGGCCGACATGGCACAAGAAGGCACGTTGAAGATCACACTGAAGAAGAGCGTCATCGGTACCTGCCCCAAGGCACGGAAGACCGTGGCGGCTCTTGGGCTGAAGCGGATCCGGCAGACCGTTGAACAGCCCGCGAATGACTCGATCCGCGGCATGATCAAGTCTGTCGAGTACCTTCTCGAAGTCGAAGAAGGCTGAGCCCCACTATCGCGCTGAGTTGCGCTGTGGACTGACGAAACCGAAGTGGAGAGTCCAAAGCCATGAATCCGGGAAGCATACGCAAACCAGCAGGTAACAAGAGTAGGCGTCGGGTTGGTCGCGGCCGCGGAAGTGGCTTCGGCAAGACGTGCGGGCGAGGCCAAAAGGGCCAGCTTTACCGCACGAGCGTCCCTCCCCATCAGGAGGGCGGACAGAACCCGATCTATCGGCGCATTCCGCACTACCGCGGTAACACGAACCGCGCGATGAACATCGGCATGTTCCGGAAGTCCTACACGATCGTGAACCTGTCTCAGCTCGCCGCGAAGTTTGAGGCGAACGCCGAGGTTACGCCCGAGATTCTCGGCAAAGTCGGGCTCGTTAAACAGGTGCGGGACGGCGTCAAGATACTCGGTAACGGCGAGATCTCGCAACCATTGAATGTCACCGTGCATGCGATTAGCACCTCCGCCAAAGAGAAGATCGAGGCGGCAGGCGGCACGGTCCAGGTGATCGGGCGATGAAGGAACGTCTTGCCAATCTCGCGCAGGCCCTCCGGCTTCCGGACGTACGGCGCAGGTTGCTATTTGTGATGGCTATGTTCGCTGTGTATGTCGCGTGCGCGCACGTGCCACTTCCGGGAATCGACCGCGGTAACATCGACAAGTTCTTCGAAGCTGGTAGCGGCGGCTTCGCTGACTTGCTCAACAAGTTCGCTGGCGGCTCGTTGAAGAGATTCAGCGTTCTCGCCCTGGGCATCATGCCGTACATTAACGCCTCCATTATCTTCCAGCTCCTTGGCATCGCGGTACCCGCGATCGAAGAGCTGCAGAAGGAAGGCGAGTACGGCCGCAAGAAGATCGCCCAGTGGACCAAGTACCTGACAGTCGGGCTTGGCGTTGTGCAGGCCGCCGGCATGGTCACGTACTTCAAGAGCTTCAACGGCTTCACTGGCGGGCTGCCCATCACGCTCTTTTGCATTGTGATGATGACTGCCGGCACGATCTTCCTGTACTGGCTCGGTGAACAGATCACTGACAAGGGGATCGGCCAAGGCATCTCGCTGCTTATCTTCGTCGGCATCATGACGTCGATGCCTACGGACGTGGCGAAGACCATCGCCCTCTGGAGGGGCGGAGAGATCTCGATCCTGAACATCATGTTCCTGGTCACGATCTTCCTGGCGATGATCTATCTAATCGTCATGATCCAGCAGGCCCAGCGGAAGATCCCCGTCCAGTACGCCAAGCGCGTGCGGGGACACCGGGTCTATGGCGGATCGTCGAGCTTCCTGCCGCTGCGCGTCAATGCTGCCGGCGTCATCCCGATCATCTTCGCGGTGTCGGTGATGATGTTCCCGAGCACGATCATCCAGTTCATGTCCTCGCCGAAGATTATCGGGGCCATAACGAGCATCGGGCTCAGCGAGAACAGCGTCAGGAACGCGTTCTTCTATATAACACAGTGGTCCCAGCCGGGACAGAGCGTGGTTGCGTCGGTGTTCTACTTCCTGTTGGTCATCGTGTTCACGTACTTCTACACGACCGTGACCTTCAACCCGGAGCAGATAGCCGACGACCTGCAGAAGAATGGTGGGTCGGTGCCGGGCATCCGTCCGGGACAGGCGACGCGAGACTATCTCGACCGCATTCTCTACCGAATCACGCTTGCCGGCGCAGTCTTTCTTGGCTTTATCGCTGTAATACAGTATTATGTGGGGCCTATCACAAGAGTCACCACCTTCTCCTTGGTCGGTGGGACGTCGTTGCTCATCGTTGTCGGTGTGGCCTTGGACACCATGCAGCAGGTGGAAGCGCAGCTCCTGATGCGGGAATACAAGGGCTTCCTCGACTAGCTCTGGGCTCGATACCCGTTTCGACCCCCGAATGGGGAGGAACGCAGTGACGGCTGTCAAGCCTCAAGATACGGTACTGCTGGGCGCGCCTGGTGCGGGCAAAGGGACACAAGCGGCGGTGCTGCGGATTGAACTGAGTCTTAAGCACATATCGACCGGAGACATTCTCCGTGCGAACATCGCTTCCGGAACCGAGCTAGGTACGACAGCGAAGCAGTTCATGGACCACGGCGATCTGGTCCCTGATGATGTCGTCGTTGCGATGGTGGAGAAGCGGCTGCAGGACGAGGATTGTCTGGCGGGCGTGTTGTTCGATGGCTTCCCGCGGACGCTTCCGCAGGCTAAGGCGCTCGATGAGGTCGTTGCGAAACTCGGTCGCGCCGAGCCGGTGGTCCTGGCGATCGAGGTGCCCGACACGGAGCTGATCGAGCGTCTCTCGGGGCGCCGCGTGTGTCGCAAATGCGCGAGCACGTTCCATGTGGACACGCTGCCAGAGGGCGCGACGACCTGTACTAATCCGGACTGTGACGGTGAGATCTATAGGCGCGACGATGATGCGCCTGAATCCGTCACACGCCGGCTTGAGGTCTATGCGGAGCTGACGCAGCCGCTGCTGGACTACTACAGTGACCGGGGCAGCCTCGTGACCATCGACGGCACCGGCAGGCCCCAGGACATCGCTGAGCGAGCCATGCGCGCGCTCAATGCTCGGGAGTAGCGCATTGTCTCGTGCCGACCGACCGACGCGCAAGACGAAGCCTGAACTTGAAGCCATGCGCGAGGCGGGGCGGGTAGTGGCTGGCGCTCTGGACATGCTTGAAGAGCGGCTGAAGCCTGGAGTATCAACGGCCGAGCTGGACACCTGGGCGGAGGAGCACATCCGGTCCCAGGGAGCGGTTCCGTCGTTCAAAGGTCTGTACGGCTATCCGGCGACGATCTGTTGCGCGCCGAATGACGCGGTCGTTCACGGGATACCGAGCCCGGATGTTGTCGTCACCGACGGCGACATTCTCGGGGTCGACATTGGGGCCGAAGTAGAGGGGTTCCACGGCGACACGACTCGAACGTTCATGATCGGCGATGTGAGCGACCGGGCCAGGCGCTTGGTGATGGTGACGAAGCAGGCGCTCGAGGCGGGAGTGGCGGCGGCGGTTGAGGGGGCGAAGGTCGAGGATATCAGCCGAGCTGTCCAGCAGGTCGCGGAGGCCGCTGGTTATGGCGTTATCCGCGATCTCACAGGGCACGGCATCGGTCGGCGGTTTCACGAAGCGCCCTCGATCCCGAATTTCGTGGATCGGGCGATGTTCCAGGAAGACTATGACTGCCGCCTACGCCGCGGCATGACATTGGCGATAGAGCCGATGATTGCCGAAGGCACGTGGCGGGTTGCGCAGGACCCGGATCGGTGGACGTATCGCACTGCTGATGGGACGTTGTCGGCGCACTTTGAGCATACGGTGGAGATAACGCGCGGCGCGCCTCGCATCCTAACGCTCTCATTGAGAGAGTCGCGCGAGTAATCACTGAAGGGAGCGGTGGCAACCGCTACTATGGCGCCCAAGGGAAAAGGCCGGCCACGCAGACATAAGAAACCGAAACCCGAACCGGATCAGCCGCAGCGGGAGAAAGCGATCCGGGCTCAGGGAATCGTAGTTGAGAAGCTGCCCAGCGCGAAGTTTCGCGTTGAGGTGCAGCGCGAGGACGGGACGCCGCACGAAGTCCTTGCTCATGTGTCCGGCAAAATCCGGATGCGCTGGATCCGGATCATGTCGGGCGATCGCGTGACACTTGAACTCAGTCCGTATGACCTAACGCGCGGCCGAATTGTGTGGCTGCACAAGTAGGCGCGCTTGGCCAGCCGCAGATGGGCCATGGTCAGTGTAGTGGAGGTAACACGATGAAAGTACGAGCTTCAGTCAAGAAGCGCTGCATCAACTGCAAGGTCGTTAAGCGCAAGGGCGTTGTGCGCGTCGTCTGCAAAGAACCGCGTCACAAGCAGCGCCAGGGCTAAGCGGCGCCCGCAGCGGATCCTCGGGTCAGTAACCCGGGCCGCAAGCCGCCACGATGGAGGAGTGAACAATGCCGAGAATCGCCGGTGTGGATTTGCCTCGGGAAAAGCGTGCCGAGATCGCGTTGACCTACGTCTTCGGCATCGGCCGCACCCTCGCCAAAGAAGTCTGCGGCAAGGCTGGGGTAGACGCAGACACGCGGATCCGTGACATCACGGAAGACGAGGCTGCGCGGATCAACGATATCATCCAGAACGAGTACATGGTCGAGGGTGATCTTCGCCGCGAAGTGCAGGGGAACATCAAGCGCCTGATCGAGATTGGCACCTACCGGGGCATGCGCCACCGGCGCGGCTTGCCAGTGCGCGGCCAGCGCACGCGGACCAATGCTCGGACGCGCAAGGGCCGCAAGAAGACGGTTGCCGGGAAGAAGAAGGCTCTGCACAAGACCTAAACCAACCCAGCGCCCAGCCGCTGCGGGTGAGCCCCAAGTGGGGCTGGCGAGATGGGCGAGTTGCTGAGTCGGATACTTGGAGGCGTGGACTATGGTGAAGACCGATAGTGGTACCAAACCGCGCAAGCGCGAGAAGCGCACGTTGGCGTACGCGCACGTGCATATCAAGTCGACGTTCAACAACACGATCGTAACCATCACCGACGCCAGCGGCGATACCGTCGCTTGGGCGAGTGCGGGCACAGCCGGCTTCAAAGGCACCCGCAAGAGCACGCCCTTCGCCGCGCAGATGGCGGCCGACAGCGTCGCCCAGCGTGTCAAGGAGTTGGGGTTGCGACGGGTTGATGTGTTTGTTAAGGGGCCGGGATCGGGTCGCGAGACCGCGATTCGCGCGCTCCAGGCGGCCGGCCTTGAGGTCGGAACGATCAAAGACGTCACACCGATCCCGCACAACGGCTGTCGTCCGCCTAAGCGCCGTCGCGTCTAGCACGCCTGGCTGACGGGAGCAGCATTGCTCCCGCACCAGAAGCTCAGGACCGATCGCTCAATACGCGGATTCGCGCTGGCCCCGGACGATGCGAGTAAGCAGGTGCCCGGGCTCGGAGGTTATCGTATGGCAAGGTACACGAAGGCGGTCTGCAGGCTCTGCCGCCGCGAAGCACAGAAGCTGTATCTGAAAGGCGCTCGGTGCTACGGCCCGAAGTGCGCCTGGGAGAAGCGGCAGTCGCCTCCCGGTATGGTCGTTGCGGTGGGACGCAGCCGCCGTCGACCGATGAAACAGTCTGACTACGGTCTGCAGCTCCGCGAGAAGCAGAAATGCCGGCGGATCTACGGCGTCCTCGAGAAGCAGTTCCGACGCTACATGAAGACCGCGCAGCAGCAGCGACTTGTCGTGACGGGCGAGGCCCTCATGCAGCTTCTTGAGAGGCGCTTGGATAACGTCGTCTATCGCGCAGGGCTGGCTCACAGCCGCTCCGCTGCCCGTCAGCTCGTCCGGCACCGTCACATCGCGGTCAATGGACGCACCACAGACATCCCATCGTACGTGGTACGCCCGGGCGACGTGGTGGAAGTCCGCGAGAAGAGCCGCGCGAAGAAGCCGTTCGCCGAGGTCGCGGAAGCTGCTGGTGGCAAAGGTACGCCAGGTTGGATCGAGGTCGATATGGGCCAGTTCCAGGCGACCGTCAATGCCGTGCCCGCACGGACCGAGATCGACTCGGACGTCAACGAGGGTCTGATCGTAGAGTTCTACGCGCGCTAACCCGGACGCATGCGGGCGTGTCGGCCCGCATGCGCGTCGCTGTCGATGAGAAGCGAGTGGCAGTCGTCGCATGCACCACAGGCGCCAGGTGGCAGAAGGCCTGGTTGAGTGGACGCGAGGAGACGTGCAAATGCAAGAAACGTTGAAGCCCGCCATCCATCCGTTGCAGGTCACCGAGACCTACGGCAAGTTCACCGCCGAACCCCTTGCGAGGGGCTTCGGGCACACCCTCGGAAACTCATTCCGTCGCGTCCTGCTCTCTCATATAACGGGGGCAGCGATTACGGCGGTTCGCATCGAGGGCGCGCTGCACGAGTTCTCGACCCTTACCGGCATCTATGAGGACACGACCGAGATCATCCTGAACATCAAGGAGATCGCTATTCGGTTCGTGGAAGACGAGGCTGATGAGGACGAAGCCCCCCCCGTCGCGGCCGAGGTCGATCCCGAGGTAGACGAGCGCCGAGTCATGCGGCTCGACGCCGAGGGTGAGGGCGAGGTTACCGCGGCGCAGATCAAGGTGCCGGGTGGCATCGAGATCGTCAACCCCGACCTTGTCATCGCGCACATCACCGAGGCAGACGGTACGCTCTGCATCGAGATGTGGTGCGAGCTGGGCCACGGCTACCTGCCGGTGGAAGCGCGAGACCGAGAGAAGCGTTCCGGTGACATGATCCCGATCGACGCGACATTCTCTCCCGTCACGCGCGTCAACTACGGCGTCGAGCCGACCCGTCTCGGGCACCGCACTGACCTCGACCGGCTGGTTCTGGAGGTCTGGGGCGACGGCACCATGGAGCCCAAGGCGGCAGTGGCTCGCGCAGCGGATATTCTGCTCGACTACATCGGCATCTTCACCGAGAAGCGTCTTGTTGAGGCCGAGCCGACCGCCGAACCCGAGCCGGAGCCGGAGATCTCGGGCGTGTTGCAGGTTCCGATCGAGAACCTCGACTTCTCCGTCCGCACGTACAACTGCCTCAAGAAAGAGAAGATCGATACCCTCGGGATGCTCGTCGAGAACACCGAGGAAGATCTTCTGGCGATCCGCAACTTCGGGAAGCGGTCGCTCAACGAGGTCATCGACAAGCTCGCCGACCTGGAACTGAAACTCAAGTCCATGGGCGGCGATGGGGAAGAGTTCGGCGCTGAGGAGATCGCTCTCGGCGACCAGGAATAAAAGGCGCCCAGCCAGGCCCGATGAGGCTGGCTGAGCAAGGAGTAGACGATGCGGCATCGCAAGGATCACAGGAAACTCAACCGGGCAACTGACCAGCGGCTGGCCTTGCTGAAGGGGCTTTGCGCCTCGTTGTTCCGACACGACAAGATCGAGACAACGCTCCCGAAGGCCAAGGAAGCGCGGCGTCTCGCTGATAAGCTGATCACGCTCGCCAAGCGGGACTACAACCAGCTAGCGGCCCGCCGCCAGGTCCTGAAGTACATCCCGGATCCAGGGCTGGTCAAGCACCTGTTCGACGAGATCGCGCCGCGCTTCACCGAGCGCCCCGGCGGCTACACCCGGATCATCCGGGCGGGCATGCGCCGCGGAGACGGCGCGCAGATGGCCATTCTCGAGTTGGTTGACTAGTCGATACCGGCGCTGAAGGTGCCATGCGAAGGCTAAAGCTGATCGTCCAGTACGACGGCACAGACTACGCGGGGTTCCAGCGCCAGCCGAATGCCGTAACGGTTCAAGAGGTTCTCGAGGACACGATCGAGGGCTGCCTTGGCCACCCGGTCACCGTGCTGGCCTCGGGGCGGACAGATGCAGGCGTTCACGCTCTTGGCCAGGTTTGCACCATCGATACGGATGTCTCAATCCCGGTCGATAGGGCTGCGGTGGCCTTCAACGCGAAGCTGCCGCAAGACATTGCCGTGACGGCCGCTGAGCAGGTTGATCCGAGCTTCCATCCGCGGTTTGACGCTCTGTGGAAGCGATATGCATACCGAATCGTATCGCGCCCGGTTCGTTCGCCGTTCCTTGGCCGGTACGCGTGGTGCGTTCGCGACTGCCTCGATGCTCAGTTGATGGCCGATGGCGCGGCGCGCATCGAGGGACGACACGATTTCAGGAGTTTCTGCGCATCGGGCTCGGACGTAACGGATTTTGAGCGGACGGTCCAACGGATCGAAGTTGCGCGAGACGGAGACATTGTCGAGATCTGGGTGGAGGCTGACGGCTTCCTCTACAAGATGGTCCGCAATATCGTGGGCACGCTTGTCGAGGTAGGCCGGGGCCGGATGGCGCCGGAGACGGTGGCCCAGGTAATCGCCGCTAAGGATCGCAGAGCGGCGGCGAAGACAGCGCCCCCTCAGGGGCTGAGCCTCATACGAGTGCAGTACTGACGGGCCAGCAGCCGCGAAGCGTGCGGCCGATTGAAGGTCGGGAGAACCATGCAAAAAACCGAGAGCTACTACACGAAGCCCGAAGAGCGCATTTGGTACACGGTCAGTGCGGCTGAAGCGCCGCTAGGCCGAGTCGCCGCGCGCATTGCCGCCGTGTTGCGGGGCAAACACAAGCCGACGTTCACGCCCCACACGGACGGCGGCGATTTTGTGGTCGTGATCAATGCCGAGGGCGCGTACGTGACTGGCAAGAAGGACCGCCAGAAGATCTACTACCGCCACTCCGGCTACGCCGGCCACCTGAAGGAAGAGCAGTTCAGGCACCTGCACGAGCGGCGGCCGGAAGAAGTCGTCATGAGGGCCGTCAAGGGCATGCTCCCCCACAACAAGCTGGGCGCGCGCATGCTGAAGCGCCTCCGCGTGTACAAAGGCGTGGAGCACCCGCACGACGCTCAGCAGCCGCTGCCGCTGCCATAGATGTGTAGACCGCAGCCTCAAAGCAGGCTTGCGGCTTCAAGGAGGACCAACCAGTGGATTCGAATTACGGAACCGGCCATCGCAAGGACGCGACAGCACGCGTCTGGCTCACGCCAGGCACGGGTCAGATCATCGTCAATGGCAAGCCGGTCGAAGTGCACCTGCCGCGCCAGAGCTTGGTTCAGCTTGTCAACCAGCCCTTCGTGGCCACAGAGACCGCGGGTAAGTTCGACGTCAGGGCCTTCGCCAAGGGCGGCGGCGTCGCCGGACAGGCGGGTGCCCTGCGGCACGGCATCGCCAAGGCTCTCGTCGAGCGCGACGAAGAGATGCGCAGTCCCCTGCGTCGGGCCGGCTATCTGACTCGCGACCCGCGAGTCAAGGAACGCAAGAAGCCCGGTCGCCACAGCGCGCGCCGTGGCAAGCAGTTCTCGAAGCGCTAATCGCCCTCTAAGGCAGGGCCCGCGCCATCACCAAAGCGAGGTGAGCAATGCCTGCGATGTGCAGCCTGGAAACCAAGCGGTCTTCGACGCGCCTTGGCCTGCTGACACTCGCCGGAATTGCGTTGGGCGGCCTGCTTGTAGCAGTTGGTGGGTGTGGCAGCGTCGGCGACATTGGGATGGGCGCGAGTCGGTCTGGGGTCCAGCCAGTCCGCGGCACCTACGGCACAAGCGGATATGGAAGCATGAGCGACGCCGACCTGCAGCGGCGCCTCGCGCAACTTACCAAGGCTAATGAGAAGACGGCGAAGAAGGACGGCGCCATTCTCAAAGTCCTGAAGGCGCTGCCGGACGTGCCGTCCGACACGGTGGCGACGCCCGAGAAGCGGGTGCAGGCCGAGGTCACGACCGATGTCAAGACAGTGCTGATCCAAGCGGACCGCGCCGGCGGCCAGTCAACAGTCAGTAACTTCGCCGGGGCCACGGGGAGCGCGCGGACCTACCGGACCTCCCGATACGCGCCGAACACGTACGAAGAATACGACTACTGATTGCGCGTTCGAGATGGTGATGGATGCCACAGCAGATCGTCATGAACCGAGACGGCGCGCAAATACTGCGCGCCGTCTCCGCATTTATGGAGCGGGGAGGAAGGAACCTCCGCCGCTCTCGGGGGACTAACATACTAAGCCTCGCGCGTCACCAACATAGGAGCCAGCCCATGCTTCTGTTTGCAGTCCTGTCGCTCTGCGCACCACTGCCTGCATCAGCCCAAGGCACGGCGTCCGTGCAGACCGAGGTTGTGGATTCCGTCTTGACCTACTGCGAGTCCCGCTTGGGGTTTGACCCAACAGACTCGGAGGTCGGTGACGGGCAATATCTGGTGCTCGACGCCCTGGACCGCCCCACCGTCGCCCAGGGCAGCCTCGAATACGCCGCGGCGCTGTTGATGGCGGGCCGCGATGCCGACCTTGCAGCGAAGGTCATCGGATCCGTGCTTTCGCACCAGCAGGGCGGCTTTCCGTGGATTCCTGATGCGTCGTCGTCGCCTGAAGCGACGACGCACGTCGCGCCCTGGCTGGCGTACATCCACGCGAACTTCGGCGAGTCCTTGCCGGCCGACTTGCGCGCGCAACTCGAGGCGTCACTTCAGCCCGCGCTCGATTCGGCGTCGAAGCTGAAGGTCAAGTCTCGTGAGACCAGCCGCTTCCTCATGAAGACCGCGGCCATCGCTACTCTTGAGGCCCAGCTCGGCACGACCGGCAAGGCTGAGGCCGAGTTAGCGAAATGGACCACGTATACGCAACAGAACGGTATTCCTCAACTGCATAGCTCGGGGCAGATGGCCGTCGCGATTGCCGCGCTGAACTGGATCTGGATGGCGGGACTAAGCGACACGATCGCCGCTGACGCGGCGTCCGCCCTCGACTACATCCACCGCGACATGGCCCTGCGACTCGATCTCTCGTCGGGGATGGTGGGGGGCGCGGCGGTCCAGTCGGCCAGACGCGACTATGCGATGGCTCTGGGCGCTTCGCGGTATGTGCTGAGGGACCTATTCGGTCAGCCCTCGGTCGAGTTGATCCCGCCATTTGGATTGTTCGTTGCGCTGCCTGGCTACGAGGCAAGCGAGGAGACGAGGCGGTTGGCCCTCGATGCGGACACGCCCCGGGAGCAGTTCGACCAGTCAGGTGATGCCACGTTCTCGACATTCGTGGGCCCTGGATTCTCGCTCGGGACGATGACCGGGCCGACGGCGTGGGACACGGCTCCGCTCGTGGTGACATATCCAGAGTTCGACGTTGCGTGGGACGAGAAGACGGACGATGATGAAACGGTCCAGCGCCAGGCGAAGGTCGCCCGCAACCTGTACTGCGACATTCGTCCGGCATCCGGCCGCGTGGCAAGCGTTCAGTCGGGCCCGAAGGCCATTCTCAGTTTCGATTTCGATCAGATTGGCGCGGAGGAGGCGCGTACTGATGTCTTCATGGACATCAAGCTCGGGCCGGAAGCGGCAATCGACGCCGTGTACCTGAACCTGTCGCCCTACTCGGTGGACTTCGGCGCGGATGTCCCGAGCAAATCCTCGGTTGTCACGGAGCGCGGCGGCGTTTACACCGCGATCACGGTCATTGAGATGGGCCCTGCAACTCGCAGGGCGGGCGTAGATCCTGCGTCGCTGAGGGGTGTCCTTGGATGGGTGCCGACTGGTGACGCCACGCTGGGGCGTGAGTTGGTGCTGCGACTCCCTGCCCGCACGAAACTGGGCGTGGAAAAACCTCGCGACGACTACCGCATCGCCTTCGCGGTTGAGGTAGGGGACGCCGAGACGTTTGGATCCGTGGCCACCTTCGCCCGGCACATCTACGAGACGCGAGTGCGGAAAGAGTTGAAGAAGACCCACACGAAAATCGGGACGAAGGACGAGCGATCGAACCAGGTCCCGGGCATTCGCCGCCCAACCGAGAGAGCCAAGTGGATCTTCGATGACGCCGTCTTGCAGGAACTGCAGTACCAGAGCGGTCCGGACCTGCTCGTGCTGAATGAGGACCTCGCCAAGAACGAGGTGCTGTCACAATCCGTGAATGGCACTGAGTTGGCTTGGGAAGCGCTGTACGCCTCGCCGCTGCTGAATCACCTTCCGGGCGACGCTCTGACCTCAGTCTTGCGCCCTCCGCCGGCTGAGATAGTCGCCGAGTAAGCCGCTCCGTCATCTCCCACCCATCACCTCCGCGTCAGGGGCGACCCATGCGCCGAGTTTTTATCCCCGTTCTGCTGTTAGTCCTAACGGGATCTGTCTGCCTGGGCCAGTCCCGTATTGCCAAGCGCGCGCTGCGCGGCGACGGAGCTGAGATGCAGGAACGGCTTCTGAACCGCTCGTTCGAGGACACCGGCGATGACGGTCTTGCCTCGACCTGGACGTTCTGGGATCAGGGCTACGCGCGCGCGATGGGCGTCGCTCGCACCGGCGATGCATCGGCGCGGTGTGTGGCGGCCGATGAGGACACGCAGTACGGCGCGGACCAGGTGGCGACGCTCGACCAAGCCGAGCCGATGCCGATTGTCGTGGGAGGATGGAGCAAAGCCGAGGACGTGAGCGGCTCACCGAACGCCGGCTACTCGGTGTATGTGGATCTCTTCTACACGGATGGCACGCCGCTCTATGGCCAGATCAACTACTTCGAGACGGGCACCCACGATTGGCAGTATCGTCAGGTCGTCATCGTCCCCGAGAAACCAATCCGCGAGGTCACCGTTCACGCGCTGTTTCGCTTCCATACGGGCACTGTCTACTTTGATGATTTCAGCATCAAGGAACTCGCCATGGGTGATGGCGCGCGGCTGTTTGACGGCGTCCCCGTCACGCCTGGCGATCCGGCTCCGAGCGACGTGGACCTTGCTCCGGCCCAACTCCTGCTCCGCGACGTGGCCGCGGGATCCGACTTCCTCGAAGCGGCCGGCGAGTGCCCCGAGCTTGGGCTTGAGCTGACGGCGGAGTGGACGGAGATCGGTGACGCCTTCCGGCTGGAAGGGCAAGTCAAGGACCTTACCGGTGAGGACCGGTGCGTCGCGGTGTACGTGGTCATTCCTGTCGACTTCACGGGCGGCGTCTTCGGCATGGACGCTCGGCGCGCTTCGTCGATCGATCAGGCCGTCACCTACTCAAACACGAAACAGATTGGCGCGGGCACAAACGGGCGGATGAGCTGGTATCCGATCGCGCCTGTCTCGAAGGGTGATGAGGGTCTGTGCATCGCCACGCCGCTGGACGTGCCGCGCGTCTCGCGTCTCGCCTATGACGCGGGGAGCAAGGAGCTGTACGCCGCTTTCGACCTGGGCCTGACGGCCGCCACGACGAAGTTCCCCTCGTCCGCCAGCTTCAGCGCCGTGATCTACCCGTTCGATGCTGAGTGGGGCTTCCGGGCGGCGCTTGCCAAGTATTACGAGCTGTTCCCCGGGTTGTTCACCAAGCGCGTTGAGCGCGAGGGCATCTGGATGCCTTTTGCGGACATCGCGACCGTTCAGGACTCGGCGGATTTCGGGTTCATGTTCAAGGAGGGCAACAACAACGTCGGCTGGGACGAGGCCCATGGCATCTACACCTTCGTGTACGTCGAGCCGATGAGTCACTGGCTCCTGATGGTGCAGGATGTTCCGCGGACCCCCGACGGCGTCATGGGAGAGCTGGCTCGCCGGACGCCGACGGATCCCCAGTCGCAGGCAACCGCGACCTCCGTCTTCCACCGCGAGGATGGTACCCACGAGATGTACATCACCGATGCTCCGTGGTGTGATGGCGCGATGTTGACGCTGAACTGCGACCCGGATCTCCTGGCTGACCAGCCGGATGCGGTGACCCAGGCGAAGCACGAGTTCGCTACGATCACGCGGGCCTTCCAACGGGCCGACGGCGCCACGACATCCGCCTGGCGAGACTTCGAGAGTGGCCATGAGGTTGTCGAAGACGTCGTTCGGACGGGCGCGCGCGCCCTTCGGTGCGCCAACACGCCGGGCGATTCGCATGGTGCCGCCCAGACGATACTCGTTGGGCAGACTGAGCCGCAGGAGTTGGTCGCGAGCGTGTGGGCCAAGGCTGACGGCATCACGGGGCAACTCGGAAATGACTGCTCGCTCTATCTCGACCTGACCTTCACCGATGGCTCGGTCGGTTTCGGGCGCCTGACTCCCATAGCCCTCGGCACGTACGACTGGCGGGAAACCGAGGTCCGGCTGAACGAAGACAAGCCGATCCAGACGGTCAATTACCACCTGCTGCTGCGCAATGGGAACGGCGGCACCGCATGGTTCGACGATGCGTTCCTGGGCGAGCCGGGCGGGGACAACCTTCTCGCGGAGGCGGGCTTTGAGCCATCCGATGGTCTCGTCCGTGCAGCCGAACTGGATGGCACCTACATCGACTCATACGAGATGGCAGCGACGACGCAGAACCACCGTCGCGAGCACTGGGCCTACCTCGACATTCCGCTCACCTTCGGCCTGAATTCGCGCGAGGTGTGCTCGCTGGGCATCTTCCACACGTACGAGTTCGCGCAGGAACTCGAGCGCCGGATGCATGGCGATGGCAAGCTTACATTTGCGAACGCCGTGCTCAGCAACTTCGGCCATCCGGCGCACCTGCTCGACGTCATGGGCACCGAGACGAACTGGCAGTTCAACGGTGAGTACCTGCCTAACTCCGATGCGGCGATGAACTACCGTCGCGCGCTCTGCTATCAGAAGCCCTACGTGCTTCTGCTGAACTCCGACTACACCACGTTCAAGCCGAAATGGGTGGAGCTGTACTTCAAGCGCTGCGCGGCCTATGCGATCTTCCCGAGCTTCTTCAGCCACAACGCGGCCGACGACCCGTACTGGCAGAATCCGGCCCTCTACAACCGGGATCGGCCACTCTTCGTGAAGTTCATTCCCGTCATCAAAGCCCTCGCCGCCGCAGGTTGGGAGCCGATCACGTACGCGCGCGCCGACCACGAGTCCGTCTACGTGGAGCGGTTCGGAACGGACGCGGGCCAGGGGATCTACGTAACGCTCTTCAACGATAGCCAAGACGTGGCCGACTATTCGCTGTCCATTGATGGGGACTCTCTGGGGCTGGCGGGGAGAGTTGAGTTGCTGGACGTGTTGACAGGGAGCGCGCAGGTCCTGTCCGTTGACGGGGCCGTGCCGGCGATTGAGGGAGAACTCGAATCCCAGGACGTTCGGGTCCTCAAGCTCACGGGCCAATGATCGGAGCTAGTTGGGCACGCGCTGGTATACCTGCTCCTGTGACACCGATACTTGGCCTTGCGTGACGGGCCTGGTGATTGACACGGTGTTGGCCGATCCGTCCGTGAATTGCCCGGGCAGGCGAAGCGTGGTGCCGACGGCGGTGGGGTCGATGGTCGACGTCTGCACGTTCAGCACCAACACCCCGTTCTCCACATCCCAGGTGCCTGTTTCCGATTCGACCGTCACGCCCTGGTCGTTGATGTGCTCCAACGAGAAGTCGAACGTCTTCCCAAGCTTCAGGAGCGCGCTCGCGAACTGAATCACAGACGGTTGCCCGTCGTTGAAGAGCTGATAGAGCTGCCAGATCCCAATGAGTTTCTTGACCGTCAGGTAAGTCTCCACTATGCCACCCCCGCAGCCCGACAGCGTGGGGAACAGGCACAGCAGGAGTGCCAGCGCGACGATCCTCATGTATGGCTTTCTCATCGGTGTCCCTTCCTCGGTGGTTGGATCGCGCGATCCCGGCTCATTATCTAGGACACTCGGCCTGTAGCCGGGTTGCGCGTCCGGACGTGTCTGCCGCGCGGCTACGGCGCCGCGATCAGCGCCAGCTCCACATCATCCAGGTAGATCTCGGCCTCGATGACATCGCCGAACCCACCTCGCTCGACCGTCACGTGCCCGGTCGCGCCAGTGATGGGGCAGTCAAACTCAACGGCAACCGGTTGCCAAGTGTTGAGAGTTGACGTGTCGTAGGGTGCCGTGTTGTAGTTCTCGATCCAATCGTCCGCCGCGTCGTTCACGCCGACCTTCATCGTAGGACGTCGGCTCGGCTGGCTGATCGACTTCACCAGCATCCACGCCGACAGGCGGTATCGGCCACCGGCCACGACCGGCAAGTTGGCCAGTTGACAGTAGTTCCAGGTCTGCTCGGATGTCCCGGCGACCCTCAGGGAGCCGGCCCCCCCGCGCACCGGATCGTCGACGATGCTCACAGCCACGCCCTCGGTTCCGGTGGCTGTCGTCTCGCCGCCTTCGAAGTCCCAGGCTATCGTCTGCGCCGCGTCCGCCTGGCCCGCGACGACCGTCACGTCCGCGACGGCGTACGCGCCGGGCTCAAGCTCATCGGTCAGGGGAAGACGGTAGACGGCGCCCGGTTCCTCGGGCAGGCACATGCGCGCGACGAGCGTGTACTCGCCGACTGCCAAGGCGGGCGGCAATTCAACGAGGCAGCCCGTCTCCACGGGCTCGCCAGGGCGCCAGAGCGTCGTCGGCGTCTCCGGGATGTGTTGGGTGCTCGCTACGACTTCGCCCTCGCTGTCGCGAAGCTGCCATTCCATCGCCAGGTTCTGGTAGCACGGCGCGACGCCTTGGTTCTCCCAGATCTGCTTCACCGGCAACCGGCCTGGCATGTCGTCCCACGAGCGCGTCTGCGCGGGGATCGTCAGCTCTCGGAGCGCAAGGCGGTAGCCGATCCGCCTCGCGCATTCCTCAACCGCCTCGCGCACGTCATCGGGCGGATCGGCCGAGAACTGGGGCCCGCCGAAGTTGACGTTCTGATAGCTGATCGGCGACGTCAGGCCCTTACGGATGACCTCGCGTGGGTCCCAACCCCTCTGCTGCATCGCTCCATACCCGACGATCAGCTCGAGGTTGCACTGCGTCCCGTGGTAGGCGTAGCGAGGAAAGAGGCGCGTCTCAACGCCATGACTCGCGCCATCGGGGCCGAGACCATCCTGACGGAAGTGCAGCCCTCGCCGAGCCGCATAGTCGTTGATCTGCTCGCGACCGCCGACGTTGAGGAAGACTCGCGTGTTTGGGAACGCCTCCGCGAAAGTATCGATGACTCGCCGGTACGCCATGGTAATCCTGTACTCGCTGAAGCCCGCCTCAGCCAGTTCTTCGCGCGTCCAGCGTCCGGGAATGTGCAGTCCGAAGTGCATCTCGCCCCACTCGCCGATGCTGCCGATGTCGACGAACTCAAGCCCCTCGCGCCCGTCCGCCCACTGGCCGAATGCCCGGATGAACTCGCAATGCAGGTCGAGATACAGCGGATCCCAGAACACCGGATCGACCTGATCGTCGATGCGGATGCCCTTGTGGGTGTAGTTCGGGACGCCGGCCTCGAAGACCCACTCAGGCGTCACGTGCTTCTTATTGGCATGCATGCTCTCGCACATCACGCGAAACGCCACGCGCTTGCCCAGCGTCTGTACCCAGTGGTCGAACATCGGCCCGAGGTACTCGTCGAACTTGTAGACGCCGCGCTCGGGCTCCAGGTCGGCCCAATGGCAGCGATGGTATGCGATATCCGCGAGCTTCATCGACCACAACTCGGGGTCCGGCTGCGTCTCGCTGCCGACCATGAGATACGCGCCCATTCCCGGATTGAACAGCGCGTCATCGGTGATCTCGGGCGTGATGGTGCGTAGTTGCGCATCTTGGGCCATACTGGGCAGGCCTGAGGCAGCGATCAGGAGAAGGGCGATCATGGATTCCACGCTCCGCGGCAGGTATAGTGTTGCGTTTCCTCACACTCCCGCGAGCCGCCTTCTGGGCTATAATACGCTGCGACCATGACCACATTCCGCTGGATACTTGTCTGCCTCATAATCTTGATCGCCTCGCTGATTCTGCGAGTGCCTTTCTTCGACTACGTGGTCTACACGCTCATCGGCATCCTCATCGTGTCTCACACGATGGGGCGCTTCGCGCTGGACCGCGTGGAGCTAGAGCGCCATTGCAGCCGGGCCAAGGCGGAGATCGGCGACAATGCCACGGTGAGCGTTGAGGTGCGCAATCGCAAGGCGCTTCCCATACCGTGGTTGATCATCGACGACGTCCTTCCCGAGCGGCTGGACTCCGAGGGCGAGCGCGCGTTGGCCCTGTTGATGCTGCCGTTCAGTCGTCGGTCGATCAAGTACCGTGTCAACTGCAACCTGCGCGGGTATCATCAGATAGGCCCCACGGTGCTGGAGTCGGGCGATTTCTTCGGGCTCGTCCGGCGGTTCCTGACAGGCTCGGACCGCAGCTTCATCACAGTCTACCCCAAGGTGGTGCCGATCGGGCACTGGGGTATCCGCACCAAACGGCCTATCGGCGAGGTTATGGTCCGCCAGCGGCTCCACGAGGATCCGACGCGTATCGGCGGCGTCCGCCACTATCAGCGTGGCGACCCCCTCAACCGGATCCACTGGCAGGCGACCGCCCGCACGGGGGAGCTGCACTCGCGGATCTACGAGCACTCAACGCTCATCGGCGCGAACATCGTGCTCGATTTCCATCAACCGGCATGGGAGGCGGCGCATGATGCGCAGAGCGACGGTGTCGCCGCTCCGCCCACCGACTGGTTCGACAATGCGGAGTTCGGAGTAACCGTCGCCGCATCGATTGCCGCCTTCGTCATCGAGCAGAAGCAGCGCGTGGGGTTCATCAGCAACGGCGGTGATGCGGTAGATCGCATCCAGCGCGAGATGCAGCAGCACAGCGCCGACACGCGGTCCGAGGCCATGGAACTCGCCCATGAGGAAGAGGATGTGGACCGGCTCCGACCAGTCGAGGTTCCGCCTCAGAAGGGCGACGTGCAGTGGGCACAACTCATGGAGACGTTCGCCCACCTTGAGCTTCGCGACGCTCTTACGTGCGCGCAGCTGATTGCCAACGAATACGAGGGCTGGCCGCGTGAGGCGAGCTTGCTCATCATCGTCCCAGGGCTGCCGCCGCGGCTGCTCCAGCGGATCGCCAGGCTCCGCGACTCAGGCTTCCTGGTGACGGTCTTCGTCATACGCAACGAGGAGGAGTACATCGTTGGCCGCGCCCGCCTGGCGGCCGAGGGGATTGATGTCGTTCACGTCCGCACGGAGAGGGATCTCGATCAGGTTGCGGTTGACGTAGTCTGATCCGTCGCTGACACCATCATGCAAGGGCACGATTTCCGGCCGCCAGACGACCAAGCTCAGGCATCGCCCCCGCCGGCGCCCGTCGCCGCGCCCGTCGCCGCGCCGGTCGCGACGCCCGAGCCGACGCCCGTGGAGCACCCCGTGCCCGCGCAACCTCGGTTTGACTGGCTGACCGAGATGCTGATCCCCGCAGCCGTGTTCGGATTGCTCGCGAGCTTCTTCTACTACCTCCTCGACGTTCGGGGCTCGAACGGGGTCGCCGGCCTGAAAGGCCTGCGCTGGGTCTGCTTCTGGTTCCTGCTCGGCACGATTCTCACCACGCGGATGCGCACGCGCTACGGGGCGCACGTCATCGCGCTGCCGTACATGGCTGGCCTCGCCATCGCGGTCTGCCTCTTCGTCTTCCACGTGACGGTCTACTCGGGCGCGTTCATCGGATCGGCGAACACCGGCGCTGTCATCACCGCGCTGATGTTCAATTACGGGCTCGTGGGTGTCATCTGGTGGATCGCGGGCGTGGTGACGCGGGCCTGTACGGCCGAAGAGAACTTCGCTCTGATGGATGAACAAGGGCTTCTGACGAGCCTGACGCGCAAGAAGACTGCCAAGGCCAAGAAGGCAGGACGCAGCGGACCGAGGCACCCGGGCTGGGTCCTGATGTGGACGTCGATCGTCGCGCTTGCGTGCTTCGCGGCGGGCGAGAGCATCATCGGCGGCGCGAGCGAGGGGCACCGCCGCCACGCGGTCATGTGCATGGTCTCGTATTCATTCTTCGCGCTGGTGCTGCTGGCGCTGACGTCGCTGTCCGCGCTACGCATGTCGGCCCGCCAGAGACGTATTCGCGTCCACAGCAGCATCACGCCCGTATGGACCATCGCCAGCGCTACGATCGTTGCGATCATCCTTGCGATTGCGGCCGTGCTGCCGACCGTCAAGGCGGCGGAGCACGTTCGGAACACGATCTCGCAACTGCCGAGTTGGGTGAGGGAAGCGCCAGCGACATCTCTGGATGATGCGCCTGACTACGGCGTTCGCAGCCCTGACGCCGATCCTGGCGGCGACGACGACGCGGGGCAGGATGAGGGCGCCCGCCAGGGGGCAGAGGGGAACGACGCCGGAGAGTTCGCTGACTCGGGCGATGATGACAGTCCGACGCAGGGCGGGGGAGAGGGCGGGGAAGAGTCGGCCACGCCCGAGAGCGCCGGGTCGAGTGACGAAGGCGCCGGCGAGAGCGGCCAGGGCGCGTCGGATTCAAGCGAGGGTGCTGGCGGCCAGGGCGACGCCGGAGAAGGCGGGGGAGGCGAGGGCGAAGGTGATCCCGATAGCGGCGAGGGGGCCCAATCCGACTCCGAGAACTCGCCATCCGAAGGCGATGGGGACAGCAGCGAGGGGGAAGGCGAGCAGGAGTCTGAGAGTGGCGCCGCAAGTGAGGGAGATGGGAGCGACGCTGAGCAGGCATCCGACGCGGGAGCCTCTGACTCCGCGGGCGGCATGAAGTTGCCGCCTTGGTGGCTCTGGTTGCTCATCCTCCTGGCGCTGCTGTTGCTGGCGCTCCTGATCGCATACGTGGTCTGGCGCACGTGGAAGAACCGCAAGAACTGGCCCTCATTCAAGCTCTGGGCGGCTTCGCTGGTTGGCATGGTGAAGGATGCGATCGTGGAGGCGTGGGGGCGGCTCGTCGAGGCCATCACTCGCGCGTGGGCATGGGTCTGCGGCCTGTTCGGACGTCGCGTGCGATCGAAGAAGATCGGCGAAGACGGTCTGCCAGAGGATCCGTTCCTGGACATCTTCAACGACCGCGAATTGGCCGACACGCTCACGCCGTCGCAGGTCGTTCGCCACGTCTACGCAGCGTTCCAGGCCTTTGGCGGGCTCATCGGATATCCTCGGCTGGATGACCAGACCGCGTATGAATTCTCGCGCGGGTTGCCGGCCTACATCGGCGGCATGCCGCGCCACGATGCCGACGACATCACGACGCTGTACGTGAAGGCGGCTTACTCGCCGGAGAACGTCGGGGATGGGGACGTCGCGGATGCGCGAGACATCTGGGAGGGCATGCAAGAACCGATAGACACGGCGCTGGCAGAGAAGAAGAGCCCCTCAAAGCCCATGCCCGCTGAAGACCCCGCCTAACTGCCGTGCTTCACCGTGAATGCTGCGTTCTCACCGACTTGGTCGCTGTATTCGGGGTACATCCCCACAATGACCGCGTCCGTGGGCTTGATGCCCTCAAATGCCTGCTTGAACGCGCCCTCGACGAGCCCCTCGGAGTCGCTCAACCGCCCCGCCGCGAGGATCTTGAACGCGAAGCACGTCTTGTCGGTTGCCTGGATGGCCTCGTACATGCGGGGCGGGTCTGACTCGAGGTAGACCTCCCGCACCGGGATAGGCACGTGCCCGAGTAGCTCTAGCAACTCCTCGCGCGAGCGATGGCGCTCGTACACGCAGGCCATGTAGAAATCGATGTCCCAGTCCTGCTCCTCGATCTCGTGGATCACCGCAGGCATGTGCGTCGATACGCCGACCTGAATTCCCGTGTCCCGAGCGCGCTTGCAGAACTCGCGGGCCTCGTCGAGCCGGCCCTCCTTGAACATCGTGTCGGTGACTTCGCCGTGGTGAGCGACGCCCAGCGCGCCGCCGTCGGCAATCATCTGGGGCGTGTGGGAGTCGTGCGGGGAATCGGAGCAGAGCGAGAGATAGTGCAGCGTGCCACCGGTGGCCTGGTACTGGTCGCGAAGGTCGATGGAGCCGCCGCCGGATTGGAAGAGATTGACGCCGCATTCCTCGCACCGCGCGAACATCGCCATGATCTGCTCGTTCGTGAAGTACGCGCGCATCTGCTGATTCACGAATGTCGAGAGATGGGATCCGCCGAAGATCGTATTCGCGCCGCATGCCAGGCGTGAGATCATCTCCCCGCCAAACGGCACGAGCGGCATTGACTGGGGGTCAACGTTGATGGCATCGGCAATGGCTTCGGTGGTTGACACGGGCGGCCTCCGGATGTCGGAAGTGTGCGGCCCCTTACGCTTCGCCCCTCCGCGGCTCCGTCCCTTCCGGTGCGCGCGTTTGCCCTGGGGCATGGCCCAGGCCTGTTTCAGGGCGTAGCCTGCGATCCCGACAGCGGCGACGACGATGAGGATGGGCCAGACGAACGGCAGCTCCAGAACGAGGCAGCCTATCTCAGCTGGCCAGCTGATCACTTCCTCGACGAGTAGCTTCGCGCCTGTCGTTTCGGGGTGAGTCCCTTTCTCTGTGCCAATCAGTTTTCCCCCGTCCCACGCGACGATTGGGCGAGCGTCACCACAGTGCGGCGTCGTTCACCGCCTCCCGCCTCCGCGCCCCGCCCCCTCCGGTGCTCTCTTTCCTCGCGCAGCTGCGGCCAAGCCCACGTGAGCACGCGCCCGGAGAGGCATCGTCATCGCTAGCAACGTAGTCGCGCTTGTCGGGACGCGACATTGGCTCGCCTCCGGCACAATTCGCACGTGGCGCAAGGTCAGCGTCCACGGTCGTCTGGCTCGCCGTTCCGGGCGGCGCGGTCCTTCCGCCGCCGTCTTTCATCGCGCCAGCGCGGCCATATTGGGGCGACGCAGGCGGCCAGGAGGTCGATCACCAGAAACGCGACAGCGTCCCAGATCCCCCAGGCGCAGCCGTCCCCGGCGAATTCGGCGGCACGCCGGGCGGCCTTGTCCATGTCATCGGCCGGTGTGCTCGGGCGCTTCTTGCCCATGTGGCTCACTTCGCTCTCTTGCGCTCGGACTCCTGGCGCCCTCCGTGGATGCCCCGTTCCGCCAGCACCTTCTCAGCCTTGTATCCCAACACGCCGATGAAAGCGACAGCCAGCAGCACCGGTATCACAGCCCACCACCCCAACAGCGCGATGCAGCCGAAAGGGAGTTCGGACACCGCGTCGAGCCCCAGCCAGCCAACAACGCCGCGCCAGCCCTCACCGCGCTCCGCATCCTGATTGCCGGTCTGTCGTGACAGCAGCGACACTCCTTTCGTCTCCACCACGCGCGCTGCAACGAACTTGCCGATCGGGCTGCTGGACCCCCGGGCCTCACGCCTTGCGCGAGCCCTTGACCAAGGCGGCAAAGAGCCCGACTACGCCAACGACCAACAGGATCGGGATGAGCAACGGCCATTCCAGAATCGCGCACCCGACCTCGCCACTGAACATGAGCGCGTCCAACCACCCGAACGCCTTCGCGGCTGGACCTTTCCTGCCCCAGAACTCCCGGCCTCTCCGTGACAGCAGCGACACTCCTTTCGTCTTCCTCATGCACGCTGCAACGATCCTGCCGTCTGTCCCGTTGTGCTGCGGTTGGGGCGGTGGTATAATCCGCGCGACGCATCAAGCCCGTGCCGACACCGAAGGAGCAATGCATTGAAACGCATCACCGTCGCGCTGACGCTCGTTGCGATCTCTATCGCGCTGGTCGGCTGCACTGTCGTTGAGGAAGAAACCACATCGACCACGACATCGACGACCACTTCGTCCCAGCCGCCGGCGGAGGTCGTAGAGGTTGAGATGTTCACCTGGACCGAGGCCTCGGAGGAGGAGCGCAATCAGGAGCTGATCGCGCGATTCGAAACCGCGAATCCTGACATCAAGGTCAACCTGCAGAATGCCGCCGGCAGCGGCCAGGCCATGGCCAAGCTTCAGACGCGCATCGCCGCGCAAGATGCGCCAGACCTCGTCTCGTTGCATGGCGCCTACTTCGTACCGCTCGCGAGCAAAGGCACTCTGGTTGACCTGGCTCCATACTTGGACGCCAGCGCCGAGTTGTCGGCCGACGACTTCAACGCGCGCATGTTGAGCCTCTGCAGCTACGAGGGCGCGCTCTACTCCGTCCCGCGCTACACGTCGGTCTACACTCTCTTCTACAACAGGGACATGTTCGACAACGCGGGAGTAGCCCACCCCGATGAGCAGGATCCGTGGGACTGGGACGCGTTTCTCGATGCCGCCAAGAAGCTGACCAAAGATGCCGACAACGACGGTCAGACCGACGCCTATGGTTGCACCATCGACTTCTGGGGCGCGCGCATGTACCCGTGGATTTGGTCGGCCGGCGGCGATATCTTCAGCGAGGACCGGAAGGTCTGCACTCTCGATACGCCCGAGGCCATTGCGGGCGTTACGTTCGCGGCAAACCTGCTGCTGGAGCACGAGGTCACGCCCCAGACGCTGTCAACGGACCACGACCAGGGCCTCGACATGTTCCTGCAGGGCAACATCGGCATGCATATCACCGGACCGTGGGACGTGCAGGGCTTGCAGCGGGCGTATGATGACCAGGGCCTGAACTGGGGCGTCGCGCCGCTGCCCTCGCGGAAGCAGCGCGCGACGATGCTCGGCACGGAGAACTACGCGATCTGCGAGCAATCCGAGATTCCGGACGAGGCGTGGCGGGTGCTGGAGTTCTTGATGAGCGCCGATTCGCAGATGTACATGGCCGATGAACTGGAGAAGATGCCGTCGCGGCTGTCCGTGCTCAATGGCCCATACTCCGCTGACGATGATCTGCAGTACCGGCGCGTGTTCGCTGGCGCGCTGGAGTATGCCGTCGAGCCGCCGAACGTCCCCGACTGGGCTCAGATCGCGCCGCTCTACCAGGAGGAACTCGACAACATCTGGATCGGTCGCAAGACCCCGGCTGAGGGCTGCAAGGACGCGGCCAGTCGGATCAACAAGTACCGCGAGAAGAACCCCATCTGAGCGGGCGCGCGCATCATAGAACAGAGAAAGGGCGGGCCAGATGGCCCGCCCTTTTCATTCCTGGCTTCGCTCGCGTCTCTCTCATCCACCAGCCATCGCGAGCAGCACGATGATCCGGTCGCCGTCCTGAACGGAAGTGCTCACCCCGTCCAGGCGTCTGATCGAGTCCTTGTTGACGAAGATATTGAGCCCCTTGGCGAGCCCCCCCTCGTCGTCCAGCAACCGCTCGTTCAGCGCAGCGTGACCTAGCGACACCTGCGTCAGCGCCTCGATCACGGTTGTGGCCTCGACCTCGATCTCAGCTTGTCCGCCGACCAGTCTACGCATGTTCGGCGGGATCCGAACGGTCACCGGCATGGTCTGTAACCCGCGCTAACCGTGGATGTCATCGACCACATAATCGAGCCCGGCCGCCTCCAGCGTCTCCTTGCTCGGGACGCCGGTGTCTGGGTCCCAGCCCATGGCGACGCAGTAGTCGCGGATCTCGGTCTCGTTGTCGACGGTGATGCCGGCGGTGTCGCCTGTCTCCAGCGGCGGGAGTCCGAGGACGCGCTTGGGCAGCTTGAAGTCGACGCTGCGCACGCCCTCGCGGATGTTGAAGGCCGTCCGCAGGTTGGCGATGCGAGCCCCGATTTCCTGAATGGTGTCCATCGTGAACTCAACGCCCATGGCTGTTGTCAGGAACTCCGCCACGGCCGGTGCCGGTGTAACCGTGCAGCCGAACATGCACAGCCCCGACGCGTTTACGATGTGGCCGAAGTTGCTGATGTGCTTGGCGTTTTCGCCCTTGCCCGAGTAGACGTACCTGTCGCCGGACGGCGGTGCGTCGAGATCGGGCGGGAGGAACTCAGCCTGTTCGAGCCACGTGCCATACTGCGTGTGTCGACCGGGCGTGGCGTCGATGACGAAGCTGCAGCCGATGCCCGGGCTGAGTCTCGGATCGTGCATGGGGAGTTCTTCGCCGCCGATGTGCATGGCGGCCTCGTCAGCGCTATCGCCGAGCTTCGCAACCGCGGCTTTGATGCCGTGGCCCATAACCTCGCCGCCCCAGCCCGTGCCGTCTCCTAGTTGCTCGGTCAGCTTGACGATCGCCTCGGCGTTGCCCCAGTTCAGCTCGAGCCCGCCGGTGTCTTCCTTCGTGACGAGCCCCTTCTCATACACTTCGATCGCGAACGCGACCGTGCATCCCGCGCTGATGGTGTCCATTCCCATGCGGTTGCAGATGTCGTTCGCCTTGGTGATCGAGGCGAGGTCGTCGTTCAGGCACATCGCGCCGAATGCCGCGAGCGTCTCGTATTCGGGTTTGTGCCCGCTCTCGACCTTGAAGGGTCCCTCGTCGATCTTGACGTGGCCGCCGCACGCCAGCGGGCAGCGCCAGCAACCGTACTTGCGCGTCTGCGTGGCGATCACGGCGTCGTCGCTGATCTTCTCCGGCTCGGGGAAGTCATGCGTCGTGCCGGCCCAGTTCTTCACGGGAGCATCGCCCGTCTGGATTGCGCCGGCAGTGATCCCGCAAGTGCCATAGCCGCTGAACAGCTCGTAGGCGCCATTTCCCTCTTGATAATACTCATCCAGGACTGCCTTGCGAGCCGCTTTCAGGCCATCTGCGTCCGCAACCTCAACGTCGCCCGTGCCGACCGCGACCACGGCTTTGACCTTCTTCGAGCCCATGACCATGCCGAGGCCCGAGCGTCCTGCCGCGCGGCCGCCGTCGTTGATGATGCAAGCAAGGGCGCTGACTCGTTCACCGGCAGGGCCGATGCAAGCGACGCGCGCCTTCTTGGTATACTCGGCGCGGAACTTGTCTTCCGTGTCGACCGTGTCGAGGCCCCAGTAGTCGTCCGCGGGCTTGATGGTGACATTGCCGTCCTCGACGAGCGCGTAGACTGGGTCTTTGGCGATGCCTGTGAAGAACACGCCGTCGAGCCCTGCCTGCTTCAGCGCCGGGCCGAAGAAGCCGCCGCAGTTGGCGTCGCCCCAGGTGCCGGTCTTAGGCGATTTGCCGACCGCGATGAAGCGGTTGCCCGTAATCGCGTCCGTACCTGTCAGCGGGCCGGTCAGAATGCCAAGCATGGCCTCTGGACCCAGCGGGTCGACGCCGGCCGCCTGCCGGTTGTATAGAATGTACGCGCCCAGGCCGTAGCCGCCGAGATACTTCTCGTAGACCTCATCGCCCGGGTCCTCGTAGGTGACATCGCCTGTCTCGAGATCGACGAACGCAATCCGGTGCATTACGCCTTTGATAGCCATCAGGCTTCCCCTTTCGCCGCAATGGGAGTCCATAGTCATCGCGTGGCGACGGGGATCAAGCCCCGTCGATGGGTGCTCAATTCCCCAACGTCGGCACGCATTCCTGCTTGCATTGCGGGTGGGATTGCCCTTATCGCAATTACTGTTCAGCCGGCTGCGGCGACTGCTTGGGACAGAGGGCGACCAGGATGAAGGTCGCGATGGGGCCGAGGAACAGCGAGGCGATGAACCATAGGAACCCGCTTCGGTCTTTGCCCTGCGCGATTCCCGCGTTGATCAGCGCCACCGTTCCCCAGCCGACGGCGTATGTATGGGCTTCAGGTATCGATCCCACGGTGGTCTCTCCTGCGATGCAGATTCGGGACGAACAAGGCTGCGCAAGAGAGTTGCCACGTGGGTGGGTCGCCGCCCCCGTGCAAGATGGGGAAGTAGCGGTGTTGCACCTAATATAGTGCCATGATCGGACAATGGAGGCCCTCGATGAGAACGGCCCGCCGCTGCGCGCTGGTAGGACTTCTCGCCACGATTGTATCCCCAGTTTGGTCCGACGTGACCGCCTTCCGCCAGCCCATCCGCGAGCAGCACGGCCGGATTCTGAAGCTGCGCAGCGATGTCGAGAGCGCCTTCATCCAGGAGAGACGCGGCGAGGATGTCTCGGAACGCATCCAGGCCCGTCTCTGCAAGGAGTCGGATGCATACCAGCAGCTTCTGAACGACTTCCGGAATGCGACGACGCGGCATGGGCTTGATGAGGAGTTCCTGCTCCTTCGCGAGTGCGTGATAGCCATGGACGAGGTCGTGGCGATGTACAGCGTCATCAGCGGCACGGCTCGTTCCGCGACGCCACCCACCGAGGAGGAGACAGCGGCCCTCAAAGGACAGGTCTTTGAGGAGATCGGTTACTACACGCGGGACAAGCTCGACGAGGCGCTGAAGGCGGAGGGGCTCGCGGACATTCTGCTTGCAGGCAGTTTCGAGGAGGCCCGCGACGAAGCCGTCGCTCAGATGCGCGTCAAGATGCAGGACGCGATGGCCGATGAGATGGAGCGCGTCATCGGGCTGCGTTTCTACGATTTCGATACGCTCGGGGAGAGTCTCCGGTTCAAAGCGCGCCATTTGGTCGAGAAAGGCGTCGCCAAGCTGCTTGTCCGCGTCACCTCGAACGAACTTGTTGTCGAATGGGTTGCCGGGGTCCTGATCCGCTGGATCGGGCCCAAGCTGCGGGAGGCGTTCCGCGTGAGGGGCAACCACGAGGCTCGCGTCGCGCGGTCCGCGGGGACGATAGAGGCGGCCCGCCGACGTCTCAACGAATTCACTGGTGACGCGAACATTCGCGATGTCGCGCGCGCCGTGGCCGACGCTCGCCGGACCATCAACGCTACTCGCTACCTGCAGAGCGACCTCAGGGGCGCCGGCGACGGGGCGCTGCTGGCGCAGATAACCGATCCGATCGGCGACCTCGAGCGCACGATCAGTCTCACGAACCGACGCTTCCTGCTCGACAAGCCCTCCTACGCCGAGCACTACCAGATCGCCGACCGTTTCCTCAGGGAAGTCCGAGGCTTTGCCAAGTGCTCGGAGGTCGAGGTGGCTGACGACACGGACGAGGAAGACGATGATGCTGGCGTGGGGGAGATCAAGCTCGTGGAGTTCCCGCCCCGCTTCCTGATACACGTTATCCTTACGAACACGACGGGTGGCCCGGTTGAGAAGGACGCCTGGATCCTACATGGCGGGCGACCCAACGAAGATGGATGGATTCGGACCGCCGATGGAGGAGGCGGCACGTTCTCTCACAAGACCGACCAGACCATGGGTCCGTATACCAATAGCCATCAGCTCTGTCCGGCCCTCAAAGTGATCTGCTTGGTGGGTGGTGCGCTTAGCGAGTGACGAAGACCTGGGTGAGGAAGTAGGTGCCATCGGGGCTCTGCGCGACGCCGACCGCGGTCTCTTTGAGGCTCGGGTCCAGGAGGTTCGCGGCGTGTCCGGGGCTG
>PVBE011871600.1_pt1 | contig 39941 bp, 27 predicted proteins | sample 1631181 | NCBI WGS metagenome assembly PVBE01 (sample SAMN08397723, study PRJNA350692) | Marine metagenome, whole genome shotgun sequencing project. | isolation source: water | place: Pacific Ocean | collected 2012-04 | reverse complement strand
CGCTCTGGGTCATCAACCCATCGGAACACCAGGCAGTTCGAGAGCAGCACGGAAACCGCAACAGCTCCAAGCGCATTGCGATTCGTACCCGCAAGGCGAGCCAAGAGAAGCTGCACGAACGGCAGCGCCGCGAAGTAATGCGGCCAGCTGGGACTCAGGACCAGGGGTAGGCTGAGCAGGAGCAGGGCAAACGTCAGCAGGCGTGCTGTCACACCACCCTCCCCCATCAAGCGCGAGCAGGCGTTCAGCACAAACAGCGCCGCCGCCCATCCGATCACGGCGCAGGCCTGTAGGCCCCAGCCCGTGAGCCCGAGCCAACGAGCAGCGGCGGACGGGAGGCTCTGGTTGTTTGGGGCTGTGAACCACTCCCCGCCCGACCCCGTCAACTCCAAGAGACTTGAAGCCACCGTGTCATAGGCCATCGCCACCGATCCGAACCCGATCTGCAAGCCGGGCAGGAGCGAGAGCCCCACCCATGTGCCAAGCCCCCAGCGCAGGCTGCGCCAGTCCCGGCCCAGGAAGAACGGCAGAAAGAAGACGGCCGGATAAAACTTGATCGCCGCGGCGAAGCCGATGCAGGCGGCCCCGAGGCGCCGATTCTGCAGCCCGGCGGAAGCCACGATGAGGAGCGCGAGGGTCGTACTGATCTGACCCCAGTGCAGGTTGTGGGCCAGGGGAAACGAAAGGGCCCCCAGGAACACGTAGAGAGACAACAACCATTCCTGTGTATCTCCACCCACCCTGCGGACCCATCTCCAGCCCAGGACCAGTAGCAAGGCGCTCGCCATCAACTCCCAACCCAGCCAGACCCACGATGCAGCCGCGGGGCCCAGCTTGGCGAGGGGCTGCAGGAGCCATGGAAAGAAAGGTGCGTAGAGAAACCCGGCCACGGGTTCATGACCTGCCGCAAACTCGTCTGCCGCGGGCAGGTAGACGCCCATGAAGTCCTCGAGGGCCCCCTGATTGAAGTCCAAGGAGGAGGAGAACACCTCGTAGCTCCCCTGCCAGAGAATTCCGTGCACCCCGGCGGCCGCCAGAACGGCCAACAGGATCTGCATCAGGTGGGAGCGGTCAGGAGTACCCATGGTCTGTTCTATCTTGGCAACCCGGGCGGCCGGAAACAGCCTCGCCCATGCAGGGGTCGGATCATTCCCCCTCGATCACGTCTCCCAGCCGTCGCGCCTCAATGCACAGCGGCAGATTCCAGACCTCCAGGTCGGGCGGAGGCGTGGCAAAGCTCATGGGCTCCTTGCGGGTCGGGTGCTCAAAGCCCAAAGCCCGGGCGTGCAGAGCGATGCTTCGGTCGGGAAGGGGCTCGGCCGCACCGTACTTCAGATCCCCCAGCAATGGAGAGCCCAGAGTGGCCGCCGCCACGCGCAGCTGGTGTGAGCGGCCTGTAGCCGGGCTGAATTCAATCAGGGCACGCCCTCCATCCACAGCCAGCTGCCGCCACCGGGTCACGGCCTCGCGAGCATCGGGTGTGTCCGCCGCCACAACGTGCACACGGTTGGCGTCACGGTCCTTGTGCAACCAGTGCTTCAGGGTCCCCTCCTGCTCCTCGGGCGCACGGCCCATGATGCCCCAGTAGGTCTTCTGCACGCCGGTCTCGGCGAACTGGGTGGAGAGCCGCGCGGCGCCCTTGGAGGTCCGTGCGAAGACGACCACCCCGGACACGGGCCGGTCCAATCGATGGACGACACCCAGGAAGGCGCGGCCTGGCTTATCGAAGGTCACCTCGACCCAGCGCCGGGCCTGGTCGAACAGGGACTCGTCCCCGCTGGAGTCGGGCACGATGGGAATGCCAGCGGGCTTGGCCACCACGAGCAGGTGGTTGTCGCTGTAGAGCACGTGCAGAGCGCGATCCGATTCACGCGCCCCCATGTATCCCCCGCTGCCATCGGACGCACAGACCAGCGGGGAGAATCCGCTCCCCGTCACCCTCGCTCAAGACCAACTCTCCAGCCTGGATGGATTCGGGTCCTTCGACACCCAGGTGCTCCTCCATCAGGCGCGCCATGGAGATCGCAGAGTAGCCCACGGCGTAGGCGGAGAGCACGCACAGGGCGCGCTCTTCGAGCAGGGGGGCGACGGCCTCCAGCAGGGGACCGAGATCGCGTTCCAGTTGCCAGCTCTCACCCTTGGGCCCGCGCCCGTGGTGGGGCGGATCCATGAGCACGGCCGCGTAGCGGGAACCGCGTCGTCCCTCGCGTCGCACGAAGGCCAGCGCGTCATCGCACAAGAGGCGCAGGGAGTCGTCCGGCATGGAGCTCGCCGCCAGGTTGTCCCGGGTCCAGGCGATGGCCTGCTTGGAGGCGTCCACGTGGGTGACCGCGTAGCCGGCCTGGGCCGCGAGGATGCTGGCCGCGCCGCTGTACCCGAAGAGGTTCAGGAGCCGGGGCGGTTCGTCCTGCCCGTTGCGGAGAGAGCTCGCTGCTTCCTGGACAAAGGCCCAGTTCGTCGCCTGCTCGGGAAAGAGTCCCACGTGCTTGAAGGCGGTGGGCCGGATGAGAAAGGTCGCCGCACCGTGGGCGCAGTTCCATTGAGGGTCCTCCCCCCTGGCATGAGCGGGGGCGTCAGGTGAAGGATGGAAGCTCCCCCCCCGGTCCGACTCGCGCTCGAACACCAGGTGAGCCGCCTCCCACTCCCGCGGCCCAAGCCTCGGGGACCAGAGGGCCTGGGGATCAGGCCGCACCAGGGTCACGTCTCCAAAGCGCTCCAGCTTCATGCCCGCCCCGGAATCCAGAAGCTGGTGGCCGTCCAGGGGCGTGGGTTGGAAGAATGAGGGTCTCACGCCGATCATTCTAGCCACACATCTGCGCGCTGCCTCCTACACTGCACTTTCCCAGTCCCGATCGGGCTCCGAACCACCCCCAACCCAGCGAGGCCCCCTTGCCCCAGGTCAAACATCTCGGCGTCTTCCAGTTCAAATCAGAGGTCACGGCCGAGGAGATCGACTCCTGCATGGACGCCCTGCGCGGCATGGTGGGCCAGATCCCCGGCCTCGAGGAGGTGCTCTGCGGTCCCTACTCCAGTCCGGAGGGAATGAACGAAGGCTACACCCACGGCTTCGTGATGACCTTCGAGAGCCCCGAGACCCGCGACGCCTACCTGCCCCACCCCAACCACGAGGTGGTCAAGGATCAGATCCTGCCGCGCCTCGAGCGAGTCGTCGTGTTCGACTTCGACGTCTAGGTCACAACGAACCCACAAGCCATGCTCCTCTACACAGCCCTCGCCTTGTTACCCGCGTGGTACCCCCTTGCTCAGGACGACAGTCCTGGTATCGACCTGTTCGACGGAGAGAGTCTCAATGGCTGGGACATCGGCGAGGGTGAGGACTCCTGGTGGCGGGTGCAGGACGGGTTACTCACGGGTGGATCGCTTGAGCGGAAGGTGCCGTACAACACCTTCCTTTGCACCGAGAAGTCCTTCCAGAACTTTGAGCTGACTCTGGAGATCCGCGTGGTCGGCACCGAGGGCTTCATCAACTCGGGCGTCCAGATCCGCAGCCGCCGCGTGGAGAGCAACCACGAGATGAGCGGGTACCAGGTGGACGCAGGCGACGCCTGGTGGGGCAAGCTGTACGACGAGTCCCGCCGCAACCGCGTGCTGTCCGAGTCGGCTCGACTGCAGGAGATCTGGGACTCGATCCGGGACCAGGACTGGAACCAGTACCGCATCCTGGCCGAGGGGCCGCGCATCCGATCCTGGATCAACGGAATCCCCGCCCTCGACTACACCGAGACGGACCTGGAGACGCCATTGGATGGCCAGCTTGGTTTCCAGGTGCACTCGGGCGGCAAGGCCCTCGTCCAGGTTCGCTCGATCAGGCTCAAGCCCCTGCCCGACTCCCCGGGCGCCATGACCTGGAGACGCTTCGACAAGATGCGCTCCCTCGCGACCCAGGGCAGCGCCCCCATCCAGACCGCCGCCGAGGAGCTGGCGGGCTTCCACCTGCCGGCGGGTTTCGAGATGGAACTGGTCGCCTCGGAGCCCTCCATGAACAAGGTGGTGGACCTCGCCTTTGACGACGCGGGCAAGATGTGGGCCATCACGGCGGTGGAGTATCCCATCGACGGCAATGAGTCCTCGGAAGCGGCCGAGCTCTACGCGCGCGGGGGACGGGACAAGGTGCTGGTCTTCGACGAGCCCTGGAAGCCCGGGCCGCATACGCCGCGCGTGTTCGCCGACGGCCTAGCCATCCCCATGGCGATCCTGCCCCGGGCGGGCAGGGACGGGGACAGCGCGCTCATCGGGATGGGACCGGACATCCTGCGCCTGGAAGACCGGGACGGCGATGGCCGAGCCGACGAGCGCGAGGTGGTCCTGACGGGCTTCGGCATCCAGGACTCTCACCTACTGCCGCACCGCTTCGTGCGTGCGCCGGGCGGATGGGTCTACGTGGCCCAGGGAGCGTTCAACTCCTCGCAAGTGCAGACGACCCGGGGGGACGTGGTCCCCTTCAACAAGTGCAAGGTCGGTCGCTTCCAGTCGGACGGCAGCCGCTTCGAGGTGGTGAGCACGGGCCTCAACAACATCTGGGGCTTTGTGCTGGATAGGCTCGGCGACAAGTGGATCCAGGAGGCCAACGACCTGGGCTATCCCCTGGTGCCCTTCGAGCACGGTGCGAGCTACCCCGGGATCGGCAGCCATCGGGCACGGCCCCACTCACCCTGGCGTCCGGCGCTGGCCAAGTTCCGCATGGGTGGCACGGGCCTCTCGGGGCTCGCCCTCTCCGAGGATCGCGGCGAGTATCCGGCTCCCTGGGATGAGACCTTCTTCCTGGCCAACCCGATCCTGAGCTGCATCCAGACGATCCGGGCGGAGCGCTCCGGGGACGAGCCCAGCACCGTCGCTCTGACACGCACGGCGGACATGGTCATCTCGGAGGACAAGAACTTCCGTCCGATCGCCATCCACTTCGGGCCCGACGGCTGCCTGTACGTGGTGGACTGGTACAACCCGATCATCTCCCACAACGAGGTTCCGCGTAATCACCCCGACCGGGACAAGACCCACTCCCGTATCTGGCGCATCCGACACGCTTCCCAGGAGTACTCGGCACCTCGAGACGTGGTGGCGGTCGCCGACGCGGACCTCCCGGCCCTCTTGGACGCGGCGAGCACCTGGGAATCCCGCGCCGCCTGGCACCAGATCGCCGACCGCCAGGCCCAATCGTTGAGTCCAGAGCTGGAGCGCATGGCCGGAGACGACACCGTCCGCACGGCCGCGCGTGTCTTGGCTCTGTGGTGTCTGGAAGATCTTGGGCGGGTTCGGCTGGGCGCGCTGCAGCCGCTGTTCCGGTCCGCGGAGCCCTCCCTGCGCAGGGAGGCCGCGCGGCTGTGTGCGGCTCTGGATCCGAAGGGCCTCGACTGGGAGGCTGTCCTGGGCTGGGCGCGGGCCGAACCGGATCCGCGCGTTCGGTTCGCGGCGATCGAGGCCCTGGGATCGGCGGAGGCGCTCGATGCAGGTGGGGTCAACCTGCTGCTCGGAATGGTGCGGAATGAGGGCGAGGTCGAAGCCGGCTCCCTGGCAGCCAGCGATCGCGCCTTTGAACGCAGTCTCGTGCGCGTTGCCCTCGAGGGCCAAGCCAATGCTCTCGCCGCCCTCCTGGACGGAGACACCGCCGTCGCCGAACCCATGCGCTGCCTCGCGGCCCTATGCATGGGAGATCGGGATGGCGCCGAACGTTTGGGACAGGAGCTCACCCGGGCCGGACGCTCGCCCAACACGGAGGAGTACGGGCTGATATCCCAGCACGCCGAGAGCGAGGTGCTACGCACGACCATTCGCGCCTGGTGGAGTGAACCCAGGACGCGGCTCTCGGGTCTGCGCATGGTGATCGACAACGCGGGTCGCTGGGATGTGGATGCCCTGAGGCCCGCGCTGACCGTGGCCCTGCGCGAGCTTGTGCAGTCCGAACCGCGGGCGGAGAGCCGGGACCTGTTGCTGCGCGGGGCGCGAACTCTGCGGCTCGGGGAGCTCGAACCCGACGTGATCGGGCTCCTGGATCAGGGGGAACACGATGCTCTGGCCTGCCTTCAGGCCCTGAGCGAGTTGGGTTCAAAGGAAGCCGGCCTGTTCTTCGAGTGGGCCCAGGCCAGCGTGCCCGCATCCCAGGCACGCACGGTGGCGGCCACGGCCCTGGCCCGCATCTCCACGGACGAGGCCTTTGAGCTGGCGCTTGAGTTGTGGCCCTTCCTTGAGCGCGCGACCCGGCGCGAGGTGTTCGCTGCACTGATCACCCAGCGCGCGGGCGCGCTGCGCACCCTGGCGGCGCTGGGCCGCGGGGATCTGCCGGGTGACGCCCTGAGCGAGCGCGTGCTCGACCGCATGCAGCAGCACCTGGGAGAGCGGGCGGAGCTGGACTCCCTGCGCGCGGACCTCAGCCAGCGCCAGGCGCCCGTCCTGACCTTCGGGGGCGCGAGAGCGGACTTCCTCGACAGCAACCTCAAGATCTCGGGGCCCTTCACGGTAGAGGCCTGGGTGCGGGTGCCTGACCCCATCTCCAACGCCGACGGCATCCTGTGCCAGCCCGGCCTCTTTGATTTCAATTTCGCAGCCGCGCAGCCACGCCTTTGGTGCGGCCCGGCGATTGGGGACGTGATCATCTCCAAGAAGAAGCTGCAGGCCGACGTGTGGACCCACGTCGCATTGACCCGAGATGCGGAGGGCGTGCTCTGCCTCTACCTGCAGGGTGAGCTGGACCAGACCTCGACCCTCGCTACACAACCGGAATTTGAAGAGCTTGACGTCGCCCGCACGACCCCGGGTGGTGGAATGAACGGCGACATGGCGGGCTTCCGGTTGTGGTCCAGCGCCCGCACGGCGTGGCAGATCGCCGATGGCCTCGGCCTGCGGATGGAGGCGGATGCCCACCCGGATCTGATGGCCGTGATACCGACGCGCTCCACCCTCTCATCCCTCGGGGCGTTCGGAGCACTGATCAGCGATGCCCCCCCCACCCTGACCGCCGAGGAGGCCCGCGCCCAGAGCGAGTCCTTCGCGCACATCCGCAGTCTGGCCCGGGCCGTGGGTGATCCGTCGCGCGGCAAGGAGCTCTTCGCTCAGCACTGCCTCGGGTGTCACCGGGTTGCTGGCGAGGGCGCGGATCTTGGCCCGGTGCTCGACGGCGCGGGAGCCAAGGGTATCGAGGGTCTGTTGCGTTCGATCGTGACACCCAACGCGGGGGTCGAGAGCGGCTATCGGACCCTCGTGGTCGAGACCGTTGAGGGAGAGCTGCTCGAGGGTTTCCTCGCAGGCGAGGACGCGGCCTCGATCGTCCTGCGCCGCAAGGACCGCGCCGACTTGAAGCTGCCCCGCGGGGAGATCCTCTCCATGCGCTTCGACTCTCTATCCCTCATGCCCGAGGCCCTCCTTGATCCTCTGGAACCCAAGCAGATAACGGATCTGTTCAGCTACCTGATCGGGCTCTGAGACAAGTACCATGAAAACCGTTTCGCTCCATCGAACATGAACATGAAACAAGTGTCTTGGGTCCTCGCTGGGATCGTCATGGCCCTGGTAGTCGTGACCGTGATCACCTCCTCCGATGGTCTGGATCAACTGGATCAGCACCTCGCTAAGCAGGGGTGGGAGAAGAGCCAGTTGAGCCTCATGGAAGGCGGCTACTCGAGCTCCTTCCTCAGCCAGTCCGCCCATGGAAAGTACGTGTCGTCAGACCCCACGCGCCCCGGTGAAGTGACAGTCAAGGTCGAACGGCCCACACCATTCCATGATTGGAGCGTCACCACCTACCGCCACGACCTGGGCGATACCTGACCTCAGCGGCGAACCTGGCGTCGATGGGACTCCTTCTGGGCTGCCTGCGTTGAATAGAGAACCAGAACGAATGAAAGCTGTTAGTTTGCACCCCATGAAGAACACACGCCGAGAGATCCTGAAGGGCGTCGCCGCAGGAGCCTGCGTCCTCAGCTTCCGCCCTCCAGCCAAGGCTGGCAAAGACTTGAAGGAGCTGCGGTTCGGAATGTGCGCAGACGTCCACAAGGACGTCATGCACGACGCCGATGAGCGCCTCGGCGCCTTCCTCAAGGCCATGGCCAAGAAGCGCGCGCACTTCGTCGCGCAGATGGGAGACTTCTGTCAGCCCAAGGAGGCCAATGACTCCTTCCGCAAGGTCTGGCAGAGCTGGGAGGGAGCCCAGTACAACGTTGCCGGAAACCACGACATGGACGGGGGCGCCAGCCGTGAAGATTTTCGCAAGTACGTCGGCATGGATACGGGCTACTACACCTACCTCCAGCAGGGTTATCGCTTTGTCGTCCTCGACGGCAACGACCGCCACAAGGACGCTCCTGACGGATACCCCCGCCACGTCGGCGAAGAGCAGCGCGCCTGGCTCACCGAGACCCTCGCCTCCACGACCGAACCCGTGGTCGTCCTCATCCACCAGAGCCTCGAGAACGCGAGCGGTCTTGACAACGGCGCCGAAGTGCGCGCCATCCTGGAGGCCGCCAACGACACCGCCGGGTGGGGACGCGTTCTCGCCTGCTTCAGCGGACACCACCACCTCGACGATCTCGTGGAGGTCAATGGCATCCCCTACATCCAGGTGAACTCCATGTCCTACAAGTGGGTGGGCGGCTCGAAGAAACACGAGAGCTACCCGACAGAGATCCACGCCGAGCACCCCTGGATCGAGTACACCTGTCCCTATGCGGACCCGCTCTGGTCCTTCGTCACGATAGACCCCAAGGGTGAGCTCCGAATCGAGGGGATTCGCTCGAAATGGGTGGGTCCTTCTCCAGAGGAGCTCGGCGACCCCGAAGTCCAGGTCGAGCGAGGCATCACACCGAACGTTTCAGCGCGTGCGGTCAGCGTGCAGGTGAAGGAGAGCGAATAAGACCTGACCCCATCGGGTGCGGACTGCCTCCCGCCGAGACCTGGAGTCAGATTGAAGCCTCGCCCCGTCAGCAGGAAAGTCCCTAGACTGGAGTCTGCGGAGGCCATTGAAGCCTTCGTGGCAAGATGCTCACGAGACTTCCCCTATTACTGATCGCCGCGGTGTTCATCCCCGCCCTTCCCACTATTGCCGAGGCAGGCCTTGGCCCCCGGCAGGTGAACGCGACCGGGGCGAATGACCCCGCCAGGAACAGCGAGGACGAGGGCCTGAAGTACTGGCCGCAGTGGCGGGGACCGACGTGGAACGGCGTAGCAGCGGAAGCTGACCCGCCAATCACGTGGAGCGAGACGGAGAACCTGCGTTGGAAGACGCCCATCGAAGGCAAGGGATACGCGACCCCGATCGTCTGGGGCGATCGGATCTTTCTGCTGACGGCGATCACCCTCGATAAGGAGATGCCGGTGCCGGACGTCATCCCCGCCGACACGCCCAACATCAATGAGCACCCCCAGGTGAAGGGTTCGTGGAAACCCCAGAGGTTTGTGATCGTGTGTCTCGACCGGATCACCGGAGAGGTGCTCTGGAGCCGAACCGTTCACGAGGCGATGCCGCACCAGGGGCATCACAATAAAGGTGGCTTTGCTTCGGCGTCGCCAGTGACGGACGGCGAACACCTCTACGCCTATTTCGGTTCATTCGGGCTCTATTGCTACGACTTTGAGGGTCAGTTGATCTGGAAGCGCGACCTGGAGTACCAAGCGATGGAGGACTCCTTGGGCGAGGGCAGTTCGCCCGCGCTTTCGGGGAACGCGCTCGTGATCGTCGTCGATCAGGAACGGCAGTCCTACGTCGTGGCGATCGACAAGCGGACGGGCCAGGACCTCTGGAAGCAGAATCGGGAGGAGACCTCGAACTGGAGCACGCCGCGCATCTTCACCCATGCGGGTCGTCGCCAGGCGGTGACCAACGGGAGCACCGTCCGGTCGTACGACCTGACCACCGGCGAGCTGCTCTGGCGATGTGATGGACACACCGCGGGTGCGATTCCCATGCCAGCGGTCGGCCACGGCCTTGTATTCACCGCGAGTGGCTGGAGGAAGGACATGCTCCAGGCGATCGCCCTGGGACAGCGCGGCGACTTGACCAACAGCGAGAGCGTGGTCTGGAAGCTGCGTCGAGGTATCCCCTATGTGCCATGTCCGATGCTCTGGGGGGAGGAGCTCTACCTGCTGGAAGACCAGACCTTCTTCTCTTGCCTCAACGCAACGGATGGAGCGCCTCACTACCTCAAACACCGCCTGCCCGGTGGGCTCAACTTCAGTGCCTCGCCGGTAGGCGCGTCAGACCGCATCTACTTACTCAGCGAGGAGGGCCGAACCGTTGTTCTGCGACGCGGCCCACAATTGGAAGTGCTCGCTGTCAATGACCTGGACGAACGGTTCCATGCTTCACCCGCCATCGTCGGCGAGGCCATCTACCTCCGAGGCTTTGAACACTTGTATTGCTTCGCGAAGTCCGCGCGTTGATGGGATTCCCATTGGGTTGGGTGGGAGCTGATTGGAGGGAGTTCTTCGTGTTGGAATTGCCGTTGGTCCAGAGGGATCTCCTAATCCTCCTTGGCCTGTTTGTGCGGGACGACGTTCGACCGGTATTCCGCCTCCGTAATCCACTCCAGACTGTTCCAATACCCGGTGTCGTTCGGCTGCGGCGCGCCGGGAGTGGTGCGACCGCTGAGCACGATATGGGTTGCTTTCCTTTTCAACCGCGCGACGTGCTCGGGATGCTCGGCAATCACGTTGTTCTTCTCACCAGGATCTCGGGTCAGGTCGTAGAGCTCCATTCCAAGACTGCGGAGCGGTAGAATCAGTTTCCAGCGGCCTTCGGTAATGGCGAACTGACCCTGACCGGAATGATTGATCAGCGGTTGGCGTTCATGATCCGCCCGGGGATCCGTCAGCACGGCTGCAAAGCTCTGGCTGTCTTCGCCGGCATGCGGGGGCAGTGCAGCCTCGAGCAGTTCGGCAACGGTGGCCAGCAGATCAACCTGGCCCACGACGTTGGCCCAACTGCGACCCGGTTGCTTGATCCCCGCGGGCCAGCGGACAAGAAACGGAACGCGGTGACCTCCCTCGTAGATATCACGCTTGCCTCCCCTGTACGTCTGGCTGCTGTCGTGGCCGAATTCCGTGATGCGGTTCTTCCAGGATCTCTCGGGCCCATTGTCGCTGGAGAAGAAGACCATCGTGTCTTCATCCAGCCCCGATTGCTCCAAGAACTGGAGGATGCGGCCGACATGGTGGTCGGTTTCGATCACGAATTCGCCATAACCGCCGCACTTGCCCTGGCCCCAGAATTCGGGCAGGGGACAAACCGGATAGTGCGGCGAGGTGTAAGGCAGGTAGACAAAGAACGGCTTGCCTGCCTTGGCTTCATCGGCCTTGCTCCGCATCCAATCGATTGCCTTGTCGGTGAATCGCGTCAGGCATTGGTTATCGATGAAGTCCGGTGCGACCTCCATTCCTCTCGTCTGCAGTAGCTCTTTCGTTTCTTCAGGGGTGTCCTGATACGGCGGCATGATGCGGTAGTCCACGTGGCGGTCGTTCTTCTTCTTGGCCGTATAGACCGTTGGCGGCACCTTGGCGTACCGGCCTTCGAACCAGGCGAGAATGCCGTAATTGAGAGACGCCGGTACTCCATAGAAATAATCGAAGCCCTTGTCCAACGGCATGTCCTCTACGGGTTGCGACCAGTCGCGGTGGCCGGATGTGCCCGGGAAATCCATGCCGAGGTGCCACTTGCCAACCATGGCGGTGTTGTAGCCGTTGTCGCGAAGAAACGACGCCAACGTGACCCGCTCGTCCGTGATGAGACATCTGCCTTCCGCACCCAGAACACCGGTCTTCTTTTCCGTTCGCCAGCAGTAGCGGCCGGTGAGTAGTCCATAACGCGATGGGGTGCAGACGGTGCCCGCGCTGTGGCCGTTTGTGAAATTGACTCCTTCTTTTGCGAGCCGGTCCAAGTTCGGCGTCTGGAATCGGGCCTCGGGATTCAGGCAACTCACGTCGCCGAATCCCTGGTCGTCCGTGTAGATCACAATGATGTTCGGCCTGTCAGATCCAAACACCCTGGGCGTTGCCGCACCCAAGGCCATGGCGGCCAGCACCGCCGTTGCCATCGTGTTCTGGATGTTCATCAGGGAGGATCCTCGGTCGGGACGACGTTTCGGTTCATGCCGGGCAGTGTTTCGCGGAGACCTGCGCGTTGATGGGACTCCTTCAGAGCTGGTTGTAGCTAGATGAAGGGACTCCAAGCAGTTCTTGGTCCAAGCACCTCCATCAATTAAAATAATCCCTCACATGAGGGCACCAGCTCTCATCCGTTCCTTGTCAGTTGCTACCTGATCGGACTCTGAGGCAAACCCGAGGCAAATCTCGGAGCCTGTTCCCAGCTAGGCTCTCGTAAGTTCTTGATTCTTGGGGGTTTGCGCCAGTTCAGGTTGGAATGTGCATCGGATTTCTAATCCGATTGGTCCACGTCAAAAGATGAGCCAAAACCAAGAGAAGTTGGTAGTTTGCATGCCGTGAAGAACACACGCCGAGAGTTACTGAAAACCGCTGCCGCAGGCGCTTGCGTCCTCAGCTTCCGGCCACCGCTCAGGTCAACTGGGAAATTGAAGGAGTTGCGCTTTGGCATGTGCGCGGACGTGCATAAGGATATTATGCATGACGCCGATGAGCGCCTCGGCGCATACCTGAAATGTATGGCCAAGAAGCGCGCCCACTTCGTCGTACAAATGGGGGATTTCTGCCAGCCCAATGAAGCCAATGACTCCTTCCGGAAAGTCTGGCAGAGCTGGGAGGGGGGCCAATACAACGTGGTCGGGAACCACGACATGGACGGCGGTGCCAGCCGGGAGAAGTTCCGCAAGTACCTCGGTATGGAGGATGGCTACTACACCTTCCTTCAACAGGGCTATCGCTTTGTCGTCCTCGACGGCAACGACGTCCACAAGGACGCACCCAGCGGCTACGCCCGACACATTGGCGAAGAACAGCGCGCCTGGCTCACTGAGACTCTCGCCTCCACCACCGAACCCGTGGTCGTTCTGGTCCACCAGAGTCTCGAGAACACCTCAGGAGGCATCGACAACGGTGGCGAGGTGCGCGGCATTCTTGAGGCCGCCAACAAGACCGCCGGTTGGGCGCGCGTAATTGCCTGCTTCAGCGGACACCACCACCTCGACGACCTGATCGAAGTCAACGGCATCCCCTACATCCAGGTGAACTCCATGTCGTACAAATGGGTGGGCGGCTCGAAGAAACACGAGAGCTACCCGGCAGAGGTCCATGCCGAGTACCCCTGGATCCAGTACACCTGTCCCTACGAAGATCCGCTCTGGTCCTTCGTCACGATCGACCCCAAGGGCGAGCTCCGGATCGAGGGTATGCGCTCGAAATGGGTCGGACCTTCTCCAGAAGATCTCGGTTACGAGGAAGGCCAAGACAAGCGAGGCATCACACCGAATGTCTCAGCACGCACGGTCAATTTGAAGATGAGGAAAAACGAGTAAGCCCGAATCCCACCAGCTGTGGGATTCACCAAGTCGGCCACTCGGGTACAGGTTCGAAGCGAAGCGGGTAGATGTTGGAAACCTATCCTCCAACCTCAGCGGACAGCAGCTGAGCACGAAACACACGGGTGAGGAGATCTAGAGGCCAGGCACACTCAAAGCAGCCCTGAGATCTCACCTCAGTAAGTCATCTTACTTCGGCGGGGCGTGGACAGGTTTACCGCCGATCGCCCAATCACCTGACTTGGTCTCCTCTATCAAGACCCAGTTGCCAGACCGCTTCTCCTCTCCGGTCACTCGCACCATCGCCTCAGTGACCTCATGGATCATCTGCGCCTTCTGCTCGTCCGTGAAGATGTCTTCAATAATTTTGATCGTTGTAATAGGCATGCCGCTCAATCTATCCGACCGCTCGCAGACTCCAAAGCTCTCTCACAAAAACCACGGGAATCAGGCCTCACATTCCACATCACCCTTCACTAGCACCTCTAAAATCAGAGATTCGAGCTCACACGAGCTCGAGGGGCATAGGCTTTGAAAAACTATGCTTGAGGCAAAGGGTGACTCAAGCAGATTCGGGGTCTAGTAACTCAAGGTCTGGCCCTGTCCCTTCTTGATCCAGGCTTGCTTGGCGCAGTCCGCCGGATGGGGAAAGGTGACGAATCAGACCGACACAACATGGGTAATTCATCGGCAAGCACATTGCTCTTCGTGGTGGCTGGCGCACTGGTCGGTGCGCTGGCTGGCTACGGAGGGGGTCGGGTGTCCGTCACGGGGTCTACAGCTCAGCCTGACATGGGAGCGCTCACACTCCAATCGATGGTCAGACCAACAGGGCGCGGCGAGGTATCTGAGGAGCTCGCCATGGCCTTGGTCGAGCTGAGCACCACGCTTGATGTCCTGCGCAAGACCCTGGAACAGACCCCGTCTGCCTCATCGCGCACTCCGGCCGGTGAAGCCCTATCCCTCGATAACACGACGGACATCGCGTCCTCCTTGAGGGTTCTCGCCAATGCACTCCAGCGCCCTTCAGCGGGTGCGCATTCATATGCTGCTGAGGCGAGGCTGGAGGTCCCGACGTGGGTCGATCGCCAGGGCGCCCTGAACATGGATGCCTTGCGTCAGCTCGCACGCAAGGGTGACTGGGTCTCGTTGGAGAAGGAGATCGCTCAGCGACGCAGCGCTCACCTCTTCAAGGGTAAGCAGGAAATCCTCACCAGCTATGGCAAGCCAGATCAAATCGAGAGCGAGGACGGCCTAATATACTGGGGGTACAAGTACGAAGATATCGATTATGAAGACCACTGGGAGGAGATCCGGATTGGATTCGAAGGCGACTACGTCGTGGGGTTCGACTACGACCACTGAGACTGATGCCATGGAAGCTCGCTCCGCCTGAAGGGACACAAAAATGTGGGGGCGCTGCCCAGGTGGCAGCGCCCCCACATTCGTCAGGGGCTGGCGGCCGCAAGCGGCCGCCCTCGCTCACGGAGTGAAGGGGATCCCCACGCCGTCGGAGAGGTTGAAGAAGGCTCCACCGGCCGGGGGATCGCGGTACCAACCCTGGAAGAACCAGGTGGAGCCGGCGACGATCTGGCCAGCAGCCTGGGGCGGGTTGGTGATGTCCAGGGACCGGGAGAGGATGCCCACCGTGCCCGTGGCCGTGGGCGGCAGGCGGAAGAGGCCCGTGCTACCAGCACCCACGCACAGGAAGCCGTTGCCAAAGGGCGCCAGGATCTGGACCGAGCCGTAGAAGAAGATGCCGAACTGCTGAGGCGGAACCGGCAGACAGGTCAGGATCACATCATTGGCGCTGACACTGCCCGTGCCCGACGGCGCCATGACGGCGCCGGCTCCGGTGGAGTTAGGTGCGCCGATGCAGTAGTTGTCACCGATGCTGCCGTCGCACTCGTCCGGAATGCCATTGGAGTTCGTGTCGGTGCTGGTGCCGGTGGCGATGTCCACATCGTCCGGCACGCTATTGTTGTTGCAGTCCTTGGCCGAGGAGATGTACAGCAGTACGCGGTAGTCTTCGTCAGGGCTGCCAGGCACACCGTTCGAACCTGTCATGGGCTCGAAGATGCCGTCGCCGTTCACATCGTAGACGATCTGAGCCGCGACGCCGAGGCCGCCGAGGGCTTCCGTGCTGGCCGGGGGCAGGCTGGCCGGATCACCGTGGTTGTATGCGCCGGCGGCGATGTTGCCGGAGAAGGTCGTGCCGGAGGAGAGGGAGTTGGAGTCGGCCAGATCCAGGAAGCGCACCTGGTAATCCGTGGTCGAGTTTATCCCCTTGAAGGCCGTGCCCGTATCGAACAGGAGCTCCAGCTCATAGGAGAAGGTGGCCTCGTCATAGACGGCGCGCACTAGGCCCGTGCCCATGTCGCTGGCCGGGTTGCCCTGGCTGTCGATGTAGAAACGGTCGAGAACGCCCACGAAGAAGATGTTGCCAACCGAGTCAAGCATCGGCGGAGACATGGAGGGCCCGGTGACACTGCCCAGAGTCAGGTCGCTCATCGTGATCAAACGGCCCACCACATTGCCGCCGGGACCGTCGAGCAGGGGCTTGCCCGTGCCCGTCTGGCCACTGGTGCCATCGCAATAGGCGGCGACGGTCCATTCGGTGGCGCCGCTCGCGGCGTTGACCCGCGCCACGGCCAGGAGATTGGTCGTGTGCGCAGAATCGGAGCTGGTCGGGTGGTCCACGGAGGCCGCCGCCAGGAGGTTGCCGGAAGCATCCGCGCCCACTGCAACCTGGCCGTTGCCGCCGCGGAAGGCAGTCTGGCTGTAGTAGTTGTTGAAGAGGATGGGGCCGGCTCCGAGGGAGTTGCTGGGCCAGCTGGTGGAGTTGTCCGTGATGACCGCGGGCAATGCCAGGGCCGTGCTACCCGACACGCCGCCGTTGGACGAAAGGCCCCAGAGCGTCAGCATGCTCGAAGCGCCGTTTGAATCCATGCCGATCATGCCACAGGACCCGTTGACATTGCCGGCGCCGAAGAGGCCGGCGAAGTTGGCGGGGCTGTGGGCCACCGCACCGCGCGTGGAGGTCACACCGGGTCCCATGTGGGACTGACTGGTTGAGACCGTGCCCGGCGCTGATTCATAGACGAAGTCGTTGGAGAAGTTGGTGCCGAGAGTAATCGCCCGACCACTCGAATCCCGCGCCACCGTGGGCGGCACATGGGTTTGAGAGTCGTTCTGCACGAGCCAGGTGTTGGCCGCGGCATCGCTGCCACCGATGTCGGTGATCACATTGCCCACTCCGTTGACCCGGGCCAGCATGTCGACGCGGTGGTAGTTGTTACCGGTCACCGCAACCTGCCCGTTGCAGTCGTTGGAACCGTAACCATCGGCGCGCAGGGCGATGTTGCCTCCGGCCTCGACACCGCCGAAGCCAAACTGGGACAGGTCGCAGGCGTAGTCCATGGAGTTCGTGGCTGACACGACACGCGAGACGTACAGGCGCGAGGGCGTGTCGTTTTCGAAGTTGACGACAGCGCCGATGACGTTGTTGAGGCTGACCGTGCCACTGCCCCACTCGGAGAAGCCGGCGCTGAACTGGCTGCCCACATGGGTGTCGGTGCTGACGGTTTGTCCCGGATCGTTGCGCGCGGCATCGCCGTTGACGCCGAAGCCCTGGCCGTTCCACAGCATGTAGCCGTTGCGGGCGAAGGGCATCCCCGCCAAGGTGTCCTTGGAGATGGCCTGGGCGCTGGTGGCGTGGGTGAAGTAGGGCGGCGCCACATCGTAGTTCTGGCTGGCCTTGATGAGCGGCCCGGCGCTGTAAACGAGGCCCCAGGAGGAGCGGAAGGCGGAGAGATCGACGATGTAGTCGTTCACCTGCTCCGCTGGATCGTAGGCGTCAATGGCATCGCCGGGGGGCAGCAGGAGCTTGGAGATGCTGTCCTGGGCAAGGGCAAGCGAGGGCAGGCCCATAAAGGCCAGGGCCAGCAGCTGACGGTGAGTGGGCAACATGATGATATTCCTTGGGATAGTGGGGGTGGCCGGAGCCGCGCAAGGCGGTCGGCCCGCTTGAGTCTGAGACGGGTCAGGGGAGCCCTGTCAATGATACTGCTCGTGCCCCCCCTGGGCGCCTCCTCCGCCAAAAAAGGGCTATATCGCGGGGCATCCGTGGAACGCGGCCCGTGCTGGGGGGGGCCTCCACCTGCTCTCGGCGCCGTGCTCCCTTGCGCCGGGGACGCCGCTCAGACAGAGTCCCCCCGACCCCATTCCCATGGCCACCTCCACCCCCCACCGGCGCCCTGCCACGCACCCGGCAGCCGCCACGCTGCTTTTCATTCTCTCCGGCGCCGCGGCCCTGACCTATGAGGTGCTCTGGTTCCGGCGCTTCGCCCACGCCTGGGGCAACTCCAGCCTGGCCATGGCCGCGGTGGTCTCCGCCTTCCTGCTGGGCCTGGGCCTCGGGGCCCATCTGTCCGGTCGCCGGGCGGATCGCAGCCCCGCGCCCCTCAGGGCCTACGCCCTGTGCGAGGCGGCCGTGGCCCTCCTGGCCCTTGCCGTGCCCGCCGCCATCGGCCTGCTCTCGACCCTAGAGAGCTCCCTGCACCCCCTGCTGGCCCCATTCCCCGGACTGCAGGCCCTGGTCCGCCTGGCCCTGGCCTGCTGCGTCCTGGCACCACCCTGCGCCTTCATGGGCGCCACCCTGCCGCTTCTGGTGGCGGAGTTCGCCGGCCCGCGGGCCGCTCCCTCCGCCGCCGGCCCCGCCTCCACCGGCCTGCTCGCCACCACCGGCTGGCTCTATGCGGCCAACACCCTGGGCGCCGCCCTGGGCTGCTACCTGGCCGGTTTTCACCTGTTGCCGGCCCTGGGCCTTTCCGCCACCGGGTACCTGGCCGTGGCCGTCAACCTGGCCGTGGCCGCCGGCGCCCTGCTCCTGGCCCAGACGCGCCCCGGGCGCGCCGGGGACCTGGCGCGCGCCGGCCCGGCACCCGCCCACGAGCCGGCCCCCGCCTCCACACCAGCGAGCGCCCGCCAAACGCCCGCCCGCCTCCTGCCCCTGGGCGCCCTGCTGGCGGGGGCGGCCGCCCTCACCCTGCAGCTCGCCTGGGCGCGCCAGCTGGCCCTGGTCCTGGGCAGCAGCACCTACGCCTTCTCCGCCGTGCTGCTGGTGGTGCTGATCGGCATCGGCCTCGGCGGCTGGGCCGTGCGAGGCCTCTTCAAGCCCGGCCAGGCCCCGACACCAACCCTGGTGGCCATCGCCCTCGGCACGGTGCTCTCGGCGGTCATCGGCCAGCGCCTGCTGCCGGACCTCTGCGGTCTCCTGGGCGGCGTGCGCCACCTGCGCAACGATCCCCTCGTGAACGGCCTCGTATCCGTGGGCGCCAGCGCCGTGCTCGAGCTGCTGCCCGCCCTGGGCGCCGGCCTGCTCTTCCCTGCCCTGGTCCACCTGGCCCGTCCGCGGGCCGGTGCCGAAGGTCATGCCGTGGGTCGCGTGTACGCCTGGAACACGGTCGGCACCACCCTGGGGGCCGCCCTGACCTACATCTTCCTGGTGCCGCGCCTGGGACTCGCGGGCACCGTTGAAGCGGCCCTCTGCCTGTACCTGATCCTGCCCTGGCTGCTCCTGGCCCCGGCTCGTTGGACAGCCCATCCGCGTTCCCTGGGGGCCACGCTGCTGGCGATCGTGGCCCTGCCCATCATCCTGCCCCATCACGATCCCCGGGATACCAACAGCGGCCAGTTCCTCTATGGCTTCCAGCCCGAGGCCGCCCGCCGCTCCCACGAGCTGCTCTTCTTCGAGGAGGGCCCGGCCTGCAATGTGATGGTCACGCGCGAGGCCCAGGAGGTCTCCCTGCGCGTCAATGGCAAGGTGGACGCCAGCAACTTCCACAGCGACATGGCCACGCAACTCGGCATCGCCTTCGCCGCCGGCCTGCTGCGACCCCAGGCGCGCCAGGCCCTGGTGATCGGCTACGGCAGCGGCGTGACACCCGGCGCGGCCCTGCTCTTCCCGCGCACGGAGGTCACCTGCGTCGAGATCGAGCCCGCCGTCTACGCCGCCTCGGAGCACTTCACCTTCGTCAACCACGACCCCTTCTCATCCGAGTCGTTCACGGCCCTCACGGATGACGGCCGCGGGCACATCCAGGGCACACAGCAGACCTATGACCTGATTCTGACCGAGCCCTCCAACCCCTGGATCGTCGGCGTCTCAAACCTCTACACCAGCGAGTTCTACGCCGCCGTCCGGGAGCGCCTGAGCAGCGACGGTCTGCTGGCCCAGTGGATTCACACCTACTCCATGGGTCTGGACGAGTACCGCATGGTGGTGCGCACGCTGGCGCGGGCCTTCCCCCATGTGCTCCTCTTCCGCGTCTCGCGCAGCGACACCTTCCTGTTGGCCGCGGACAAGCCCCTGCTGCCCAGCACGCGCGAGCTGGAGAGCGCCCAGTGGATCGTCGACTCCACGCCGGAGATGGCCGGGAACCTGCGGCGCTACTTCGGCACGACCGACGTGCGCTCGTTCTTCCTGCGCCACCTGCCCCTCTCCCCCGCCGCCCTCTTGGAACTGGCGGGCGACGAAGGGCCACTGCACACGGATACCAACATGCACCTGGAGTTCGCCGCCCCCCTGCACCTCTTCCAGGCCGAGCGCCTGGCCGGGGAGCTGGTGGACGGGGAGCTGCTGGCCGCTGCCGACGGCGCCTGGTACGCAGAGCTCTTCACGCAACTCGGCGGCGGTCTCGAACAGCTGGAAGCCCTGCGCGCCCTGCGCACGCTCTACCTGAAGGCCGGCCGCACGGACATCGCCGCGGATCTGGTGAAGCGCGCCCTTTCCCTCGCCCCCCAGGACCCCCAGCTGCGCGCCGACCGGCTCTACCTCGATCCGCCCACGGACCCCCAGGCCTACGGGGCGGAGTTGGCCGCCCTGGTCGCCGCTTCCGAGCTGGAGGCCAACCGCCTGGCGGTGGTCCTCGGCCAGGTGGACGAATGGGAACGCGCCCTGGCCGTGCTGGACGCCCTCGAAGCAGAGCACCCGGACTCCGCCACCAACTGGACCAACCGCGCCATCACCCTCCAGGGCCTGGGCCGCACCCAGGAGGCCTTCGGCGCCCTGGAGCGCGCCCTGGAGCTGGACCCGCTCAACGAATCAGCCATCCAGACCGCCGCCCGCCTGCGTGCCGCCCTGGCCCGCTGAGAGCCCTCGGCCCGCGCCTACTCCCGGCCCCGAGCCCAGGCGGCGCGCCGGGCAGCGCGGGCGCTGCGCTCCTCTTCGTCTTCCTCGCCGGTGTAGTCGAGGTCGAAGTCCAGCGTCTGCTCGCCGCGCCGCAGGTTGATGCGCTTGATTGACCCGCCGGCCTGGAGAGCCGCGGTGACCTCGCCGCGCGTCGTCACCTCTATGCCATCCACCGCCAGAACAACGTCATCCGCCAGCCAGCCGGCCTGCGCCGCCTTGCCGCTCTTGGAGACGCGGCTGATGCGCGTGCCGTCCAGCCCCACGCCCAGGCGGCGCCTGGCGAGGGGGGACGCATCCGTGCGGTCCACCGGGCTGTCGAGGTTCGCGAACCCCCAGGCCGCCAGGGCCACCACCCGGGCGCTGTGCAGCTGGTCACCCTCCTTGGCCAGCTCGTAGTTGTCGTGCTGGGTATGGTGGATGTGGTTGTAGCCCTCCGAGCCCTGCAGCCAGTGGAAGGCGGGCACACCGGCGTTGGCGAAGGGCGAGTGGTCGCTGGGGCCGCCGCGCACGGCGTCTACCTCCTCAAAGCGGAAGGGGCGCCCGGCGTCGAGGGCCTGCACCGGCGCGAAGACCTCTTCAAACTGGTCCCACATGGAGTAGGTGGCGTGAATGCCTTCGAGGTAGTTGGTGCCCTCGTCATGGTTGAGGACGATGCTGATGTCCCCGAGTTCGTCCTCGTGATCGCGCACATAACCCCGCGAACCGAAGAGGCCCTGTTCCTCGCCCCCGTAGAGCACAAAGCGAATGGTGCGGCGCGGCCTCAGGCCACAGGCGGAAATCAGACGCGCTGCCTCCATGGTGGTGGCCACGCCGGTGCCGTTGTCGCAGGCCCCCTCGGCCACATCCCAGCTGTCCAGGTGTCCCTGGACGATCACAAACTGGTTCGGAAACTCGCTGCCGACGATGTCCGCCACGACATTGTGTTGTTCGATGGGACCGGCGCGGAACTCGTTCTGAATGTCGAACTCGAGCTCGAGCTCCTCCCCCGCACTCAGCCGCGCCAACAGGCTCTCGTATTCGGCCTGGAGCAGCAGGACTCGCGTGCCCCGGGCCACATCGTCCACGCTCTCCGGTACACTGCCAAAACCCATCAGCCGATCACCGCTGCCCCCGCGGCGCACTTCGCCGGCGGTTTCCTCCGCGACACAGAGCTCGTCAAAGGTCCGGCGCAACTCCCCCTCCGGACGCTTGTTCCGGCGCACAATCCAGCTCCCGGCCAGGGAGCCGGCGTAGCTCGCGACGATCTCCTCGGCGGCGGCCTTGATGGCCCGCCGCCGCTCCGTGCGCTTCTCAAAGGGTTGGCCGTCCCCGTCCACAAGCTCGTCCACATTCAAGGTCGGCTCCAGGATTGCCCGTCCCCGGTGAGTTCCCTGCGTGCCCCGCGTCCAGGAGGGCGTGACAAAGGTCAGGAGCGTCTGATCCCCGACGATCATCCCCCGGGCAGGCCCGCGGTCGAAGCCCACGGAGAACTCGCCCCAGGTCTCCAGGCGCGCATCCAGGCCCCAGCTGGCGAACTGCTCCCGGCACCAGGTTTCGGCGCGCTCCAGGGCCCGGGAGGATGTCAGCCGCGGCCCGATGTCCTTGGTCAAAAACCGCAGGTGATCCATGACCAGGTTCTCCCGGGAAGCCTCTTCCAGGATGAGCTCGACGCCGCTGATCTTCGGCCCGGCGACCGTGGACGCAGCTCCATTGTCCGGTGCCGTGCAGGCCAGGCCAGCCAGCAGGCAGGTAGTTGTCGGGAGGATGAACCGGAGTAATCCGGCGTTCGGCAGGGTCGAAGTGGTTGTGGACATGGCCCCCTTTTACACCAGATCCGTCTCACCGACAGATTCCAGTCTTCCCTCCGGGCCAGGAAGCGTAACCTCTTACCCGTGGCTAACACCTCGGACGGATTGCTGGTGCTCGTCCCCACGGGCCTGGAACGGCGACGCCTCATGGATGGAGGTGGCCTGGGGATAGAGCTCGAGCTGTGCGGTTTCGGCCCCGTGGCCGCCGCCGCTCGCACGGCGCAACTCTTGGCCACGCGGCCGGTGGAGCGTGTCCTCTTGGTGGGCATCGCCGGCAGCTTCGGCCCGGATGAAGGCGGGCCGCCGGTCGGCACGGCCCTGGAGTTCTCCTCCGTGGCCCTCTCCGGTGTGGGTGCCGGCGAAGGTGCCGCCTTCCGGGGCCCGCCGGCCCTGGGCTTCCCCCAATGGCCCGGCTCCCCGGACACCGCCGACGGCCGCGGCTCCCAGGTCATCGAGGATCGCCTGCCCCTGGCCCAGCCCTCCAGCGCCGACGATGGCGGCCTGCTTTTGACCACCTGCGCCGCCTCGGACACGCCCGAGCAGGCGGCCACGCGCCTGGACCAGTTTCCAGAGGCCCGGGCCGAGGACATGGAGGCCTTCTCCGTGGCCCTGGCCTGCGCCCTGGCCGGTATTCCCCTGCGCGTGGTACGCGGCATCAGCAACGCCGTGGGCGACAGGGACCCGGTGCACTGGTGTATCCCAGCGGCCCTGGAAGCCGCCCGGCGCACGGCTGCGGCGCTCGTGGCCGACGATGCGCCCTGGCCGGCCCCGCAGGGGAACGGCAAGAGCCGGGCCAACACTTCCCCGAAGGCCGCCGGGGCGTGAGCCAGACCATCCACCTGGGCATCTCCACCTGCCCCAACGACACCTTCGCCTTCCACGGCCTGCTCGCCGGCAAGGTCGACACCTGCGGCCTGGACTTCAAGATCGAACTGACGGATGTGCAGGACCTGAACGAGCGCCTCGCCCAGGGGCACTTCGATGTGGCCAAGGGCAGCTTCCACGCGGCCTTCTTGCTCTCTGATCACCTGGGCGTCCTGCCCTCCGGCTCCGCCCTGGGCTATGGCGTGGGCCCGGTGGTCCTGGCCACGGAACCCGTGGAGTTACCGGCGGAGCCCCGGGACGACGAACCGGATCCCACCCCCACGCCGCGGGTCCTCTGCCCCGGTCGCTTCACCACGGCCACGCTCCTCTGGCAGCTCTTCCACGGTCGCCTGGCCCACCCTAGCCAGGCGCTCTTCTCTGAGATCATGCCCGCCCTCAAGGCCGGCGACACCGACCTCGGCGTCTGCATCCACGAAGGTCGCTTTACCTATGCGGACTGGGGCCTCGTCCTGGTGGAGGACCTGGGCGCCAGCTGGGAGGCGCGCACGTCCATGCCCCTGCCCCTCGGTGGCATCCTGGCCCGGCGCAGCCTGGCGGACGATGTCCTGCGTCGCATCCAGGCCTGCGTGAGGGCCTCCATCGACTACGGCCTGTCCCACCGGGACGAGACCCTGAAAACCATGCGCCGCCACGCCCAGGAGATGGACGACGAGGTCCTGTGGTCCCATGTGGGCCTGTACGTCAACGAGTGGACGCGCGAGCTGGGCCCGGATGGTCGTCGGGCCCTGTCCTTCCTCTCCGCCATGGGGCGCTCCCGCGGACTGGTCCCGGAGGTCCAGGCGCCGCTGGAAGTGTTGGTGTAGGGGAAGATCGCGCCGGGAAACGGGCCCCCGGGTTTCTGCTGCCCGCGGCCCGTACCCGGCACTCCGATCGCCGTCGCCCTACGCGCCTGAGTCGCGCAGCTCGAGCATCTCCTTGCGGATGTCCTGGGCGATGGCCTTGACGGCCTGCATGGCCTTGCGCACGCGGGCGGTGGCGGCCTTGTTGCCGCCGGTGGCCTTCTCGACATCCGGGCGGACGGCTTCGACTGTGGCGACGAGGTTTTCGTAGTGCTGACTCATGTGGTTTCCGATCCTGTTATGGCCCGACGCGCGGGCGGGAAGGGGGGAGAGGCCGGGTGCTGAAAGGGCACTCGCGCACCTGTGAGAGCCCTTGGAGACCACATTTCAGCCCCCTGTGCAAGCGGAACAATCCTGGGAAAAGCGGCCTGAGACCCATCAGGGACTGTTCAGGGGATCACGAAGGGCCCGCCCCGAACAGGCAGAAATGACATATCTCCTTACATGAATGAGACTTACATGCGCAGGGCGGGTGCTGATCTCAGCGCAGATAGCCGATAGCGCGCAGCTGGGCTTCCAGGTCCGGATCCAGGCCAGAAGTATCGATTTCCGCCCCGCCCCCCCCGGATTCCCACCGGATGACCAGGCTGCCCGGAGGCACCCTGTCCTCCTTCAAACCAGTCACAAGGGCCCCGGCCAGGCGGTGGTCAATGGGGTGCGGGAAGGCGAAGGAGAGGGCCTCGGTGCTGGCCCAGGCGCCGTCCACCACCACCTCCCGCGGGTGCGGCCAGCGGCCATCGAAGCGATAGAGCCACCACAGTTCAATGGGCGTAGCCTCCCCCAGGTCCAGCAGGGCGATGGCCGGCACGGCCCCCCGGGCCCGCAGAACGTGGGACAGGCTGCCGACCCTCTCCAGGGGTCCGAACCCTTCGCCCAGGAGCAGCTTGAACCGGTCCCCATAGCTCGGCCTGCGCAGGCGCAGCTCCACTTCCATCAATTGCTCGCCGCTGGGGCGCATCTCCAGGCCCAGGGCGCCGATCGTTGTGTCCCAGCGCAGGCGCAGGCGCGGCAGCTCCCCACCCTCTGCCAGCACTACGCCACCCCGGTGGTAGATGGGCCTGGCACAGGTCTCCTCCACCGGCACCTTGCCCAGCCAGACGCGCCCCGCCTCCGGGGCGGCGCCGTCCAGGGCCACACGCCAGGACATGGCGCGCTTGCGTTGGTCCGGGAAGATGAGCAGGTCCGCGCCCGCTGCTGTCGCCGGTACGCTCCATTTCAATACGCGCCGGTCTGCGGAGATCACCGGCTCCGGCGTGCCCGCGGCGCTGCGCAACTCGCCGGTCAGGAACTCCAGGCGCAACTCCAGAGCCACGGGCTGTGGCCCGGCGGTCAGCTTGATGCGCAGGGAGTCCACCGGCCTGAAATCGGTCAAGGCGCTGCGCAGGGGGTCGAGCACTGCCACCGGCGCACCCTCCACCCGATTCTCGAACTCCCCGGGGTCGACGGCCAGATCGTAGAGCTCGCTCGCCTCGCTCTCGATGTACTTGTGGCGCAGGTCCTTGACGGACTTCTCCTCCGCATCAGCTGACTCCGTGAAGACCACCTCGTGGACTGCATCTTCCGGATCCATGAGCAGCGGTACCAGGCTGGTGCCCTCCACCTCCGGCTGGGCGGTGAGATCGAAGAGTTCCATCAAGGTCGGAACCACATCGATGTTCTGCGTCAGGGCATCGCAGGTGACCGCCTCGCGCTGCCCGGGCAGCTTGAGCAGGAAGGGCGTGTGGGAGACGCCCTCGTAGAGGTGCTTGTGTGTGAAGGCCAGGTCGCTGCGGCCGTCGTCGCCCCTGCCACCGGTCTTGGCCCGCCCCATGTTCTCGCCGTGATCCGCCAGGAAGATGATCAGGGCGCGCTCGAAGAGGTCCAGCTCCTTGAGGCGCGCGAAGAGCTGCCCGAGACCCCTGTCGCAACTGGTGATCTCCGCGTCGTAGAGGGCGCGGCCGTTGGCCAGGCTGACATTGCGGCGCTGCGCTGCGGGCACATGCTCCTGGATCCAGTCCGGGCGTTGGGCCGGTTCCAGGGCTGAGAGGGGCTCGAAATAGGTGGGCACGCCCTCCCGCTCCAGGTGCTCGGCCAGGTACAGATCGCGGGTCTCCACCGGCGCGTTGTAGACCAGGGGATAGATATCCACATGGGGATCGAAGTAGTGGGCCCAGAGGAACAATGGGCGGCTCGCGTCCCGGGTGGCGTAGTCGTCGAGGAGCGGGAAGAGGCGCGCGTTGGTGTGCTGGGCGTGGGCCAGGAGCGGTCGCTCGGCGATGGGCACCGCGCTGGAGATATGCGAGAGGCGGTCCCAGCCGCGGAACATGGCCGCATCCCGATCCGCTTCGGCGAAGTTCGGGTGGCTGGTGACCGCCATGGTGGAGTAACCACGCTTCCCGAAGCGTTCGGCCAGGCAGGCGCCGGCCTGCCCTCCCACGGCCGTGCCCTCGATCGGCACCGGGAAGAAGTTGCGGTGGGTGCGCGGATAGAGGCCCGTCAGGATGCTGGTGAGCGCCGGGAAGGTGGCGTTGGCCTGGGTGGCGTTGGCCGTGAAGAGCGTGGACTGGGCGGCCAGGGCGTCGACCTCGGGGCTGGTGGGGAACTCGCAGCCGTAGCAGGAGAGGCGATCCGCGCGCAGGGTGTCGACGACCACCATGATGACCGGCGTGTCCGCGGGCAGGCGGGGGCGTTTCTGCGCGCAGGCGCCGAGCAGCGTCAGGCACAATAAAGCGGCGAGGGCGGGCGGGAGGCTGAGGCAGCTAGCCGCTTGCGCATTCCGAGGAGCGGGTCGGTGCCGGATGCGGGCTGGCGGGGGAGATGGAGAGCCCGCTCTGGAAGCATGGCGAGGTGCAAGCATGGCCCCATGATGGGTCGCGCCGCGCCGCTTTCAAGCCTGCTCAGAGGAGGTCCGTATCGGATAGCTGCAGCCACAGGTTGTCCCTGAGCCAGAGGGGTTCCAGGCGGCGCAGGAAGGGGCGTGTCACCAGGAAGAGGTCCGTGGCATGGACGCGGTACCCGGCGCCCTGGAAGCGCTCGAACCAGGGACTCCAGGGCGGAAAAAGGGTCACGAGGGCGTCGGCGCCGAGCTCCCGGGCCAGGGAGTGCGCCTCCCCCAGGAGGAGTTCCCCGGCCTCGCTTTCCCCCTCCGGTACCAGCCAGTCGACGATGGCCACGGTATTTGCCAGGGGCCAGTCCCCGTGGCGCAGGACCGCCAGGGCCCGCGGAGCCCGCGGTTCGCCCACGCCGAGGATCCGGTAGTCGGCGCCGGTGCGTTTCAAAAAGCGCCGTCTGAACCAGCTGCTGTCGCGCACGAGACAGGCCTCCCAGGCCGTGGCGCAGGCCTCGAAGAGTTCGTCGGTCACCAGGTCCACGCACTCCGCGGCTCCCCAGCGGGCACTCCCAGCGCCGGCCGGAGGATCGGGAACCCCGGCCACCTCGCGCCCCAGGAGGAGCAACCTGTCCGTCAGCGTGTAGTCGAGTTGCGCCACGCCCAGGCGTCGGGCCGCCGGCACGGGCCAACCGTAGTAGAGCACATCGCCGCCGTCCCCCCCCTGCGCGCCCTGGCCCGCGCCGTACCTGTCAAAGAAGGCCCGCGCCGTGCGCACGAGCAGGCGCGCCCCGGCCAGCCCGCCGCGCAGCTCCGGCGCGACGAAGGTGTCCAATACCTGGGCGAAGGTGACTTCCGCGCCGTGCAAGCGGGCGCGCTGGGGATCCGCCGCGTACTGGCAGAGGATGCGATTCCCGTCCCGGGCCAGCATGGATCTGATGGACAGGGGCCCCCCGGCGAAGCGCGCCTCCCAGTCGGCCACCGTGCGCGGGATGAAGTCCACGCGCCCCGCTCCGAAGGCCTCATTCCAGGCCACGAGCAGGGCCGGGACCTGCGCCCGCTCCAGGGGACCGATTGCCGCGCCACCATTCCCGGCCCTGTTCCCGCCGCCCATCAGACGAGATCCGTGTCCCCCAGGGACACCTCCAGGTGATCCGCGAACCAGACCAGGTCGCGCCGCGCCAGGCAGCTGTGCGCGGCCACCGTGCGCCCGGTAGCCCGCACGGAGAAGCCCGCCCCCTGCAAGGCCGTGAACTCCGGCGAGCGTTCCCCCAGATGCAGGCGAAGCTCCCCCACACCCGCCGCCCGGGCCCGCTCCCGCGCCCACTTCAGGAGCGCCCCGCGTACGCCCCGCGCCGCGTCCCCCGCCGGCACACACCACTCGCAGATCACGAGCCCCGGCGCAGCATCCCCGGGCTCTCGACTGCTGCTCTGACCAGGCGGCGCCGGTGCCAGGGCAGAGCAGACCCTGGCCACGGCCAGGCCCAGGAGATCGCCCGTCCGCTCCACCAGGGCGATGTCGTAGTCCACCCCTGGGCGTGCGCGGTAGCGCCATTCCAGCCAGGCCCGGTCGCGCAGCACACCGGCCCGGGTGCCCAGGAGCAGGGTGCGGGACAGGCTGTCGCAGGAGGCGGGCAGCGCTTCCCCGGGCGGCAGTTGGCGGATCTCCAGCCGGGCATCGGCCGCCACCGGGCTCCCCGCCCGTTCACCGGGCCCCGCTGGTTCGACCTCAGCCACCAACAGCAACAGCTGACGCATGTGCCCATAGCCCAGGTTGCTCCGTCCGCTGCGCCAGGCCGGCAGCACGGGCAGGCCCCAGATGAACGGAGCACGCTCCACATCAAGCTCCGGCCCGCCGTCCGCAGCCCCGTGTGGTGGACCCACAAAGGCCTCTTCGAAGGCCCTCCCCACGCGGGCGAAGAGCCCCGCCCGGGCCAGGCCGCCCCGGGCCCGGGGCTCACAGAAGGAGTCCACCGCCTGCAGGAAAACCGTCCAACGCCCCTCCACCAGAGCCCGCTGGGCCCGGGCACCGTAGTGGGCCAGGACGCGCCCCTTACCGTCCACGGCGATCATGGAACGCCGCCCCAGGGGCTGCTCCCCGTAGCGCCAGCGCCACTCCCGCGGGCTGCACTGCCCCCCTCCGAGGGGCCCGTAAACCCGCCGAAAAGCCTCCAAAATGGCCCCATCATCCTCATTCCTGGCCAGGCGAATGGTGGGCGGCGCGGTGGAGGCCATGTTCAAAATGGCGGGAGTGCATGGGAATCGAACCCACCGGCCACGCTGTTCACGCAGCCCAACCGGCTTTGAAGGCCGGGCGGCACACCAGCACCGATCCACTCCCGTCGTGGATGTGCGAATCATACCTTGGGAAGCCCTGTGGCGAACCGTTTGACTGACCTCGCCAGGCAGAAAAGTCCGAGCGCGGAGCCCGGGCGGCGGCCGCCCGTTTCCACCGCAGCACTCACCGGCCCGCACCCCAGAGCCCTTCGGCCGCCCGCCCCTGTTCCGGAGGACTTCCGGTGCGGAGGCGGGCTAGCCGCTGCCCGGCAGCAGGCGGCCGGGCACTCCGGAGCGCAGGCCTTCGGACAGTCCGCCGGACCAGCGGCGCAGGGTGGGCCGGTCGGCGGCGTTGGAGCGGCGGCCCTCGATGCCGCAGCTGAAGGGCACGCCCTCCGGCAGGTGTTCAAAGTTCTCCGGCAGGCGCAGGCGCAGGCCAGCGCCCCCGCGCACCAGGTGACCGTCCAGGGTCGCCACCAGGTGCGGCTCGCACAGGCCGCCGGGGTTCTCCAGGGAAAGCAGGAGATCGCGGCCGGAACGCCGCAGCGTGATGCTCGCCGGGGGCTGGGTCGGACCCTCCCGCAACATCGTCAGGCGGCGGGCGGCCTCGTCGACGCCGGTCCGGCGCAGGCGGTACAGGGGCGCGTCCAGCAGCAGGGAGCCGGCCTCGCGCCCGGGGCCCCTGTGCCAGGTGTAGCGCACCGCCAGGAGCGGATCACCCCCCGGCGAAGTGGAGCCCCCGGCGACTCGCATGGGCACCTCGACGCTCTCCCCGGGAGCCAGGGAAGCGCGCGCCGGCAGACCGCTTGTTTCAAAGGCCCCGTGGCGCGCGAAGAAGTCCGTGGCGATCTCCACGGGAAAGGTGAAGGGATTGGAGATACGGGCCACCGGTGCCCAACTGCCGCGCCAGGCATCGGCGGCTGCGCCCCCCTGGGCTGTGTCCCGCGCAGCTGCACCCCCGGAGCCCCTGCCCCCGGCGGCCTCCGGCTCCTCCGCCGGCTCGATGATCAGGGGTGGCACCTCGATGGGATAGGGCGCACCCGGCGCGCAACGCCGGGCCAGGGCGCGCACGGCCAGGGCCCGGGCGGGCTCGTTGGTGTTGAACCCAAAGAGCGGCAGGCGACAGGCCTCCAGCAGGTCCCTGGGATCGTCCACGCTCCAGGCCCAGCGCTCGCAGGGCCAGGCCTGGGTACCCGGTCCGCCGCCCTCCGCGGCACCATGGTCACCATGGTCACCATGGTCACCACTACCAGCGGCGTCCCTGGAATCGCCGGCCCCCGGGCCGCTGTCCCGCCCACCGACCGTGGTGCGCCAGCCGCCGGGCCCCACGCCATAGGCCGCCAGGCCGTGCTTCTCGACCCAGGCCAGGTCGTCCGCACAGGCGCGGGTCGCCAGCAGCATGGTCGGCATCTCCGCATCCTGGGATTCGAGACAGGCTGCCCGGGAGAAGGATGCCACGCGCACATCGAGCAGCGGGGCGCGTTCCGCGAGCAGGCGGGCCAAGCCCCGGGCCAGACCGCGCTCCTTGAGCTCGATCATGTGCAGGGCCGGGCGCAGGGCCGGGCCGTTTTCCGCGCCCACCAGCCCCAGGGCATCCGCCAGGATCGGCAGGGGCTCGCCGCGGAAGGCGCGCCCGAACCACAGGCCCGCGTCCACCTGGGCCAGCTCCACCAGATTGCACTCGGCCAGGGCTCCGCTGGCATCCGTGGTGCGTTCCAGGTGCGCGTCGTGGAGCAAGACCGCCTCGCCGCTGGCGCAGGCGCGCAGGTCGTATTCGACGCCGTCCAGCCCCCAGTCCAAGGCCCTTCCCAGGGAGGACAGCGTGTTCTCCGGCGCTTCCCATGCGCTGCCCCGGTGGCCCAGGATCCAGGGCGGGCCGGCTTCCCGGAAGGCGCAGTCATCGGCACCGGGAGTGACGCCCTCCGCGGGAGTGACGCCTTCCGCGGGAGTGGCGCCCTCCGCGGGAGTGGCGCCCTCCGCGGGCCTGCCGCCCCCTGCGCCGTCCCTGCCCTCTGCCAGCTGGTCCACTGCGCGTCAGCGGCTCAGGTGAAGACCACCGACGGCGCGTCCGCCCCACCGCCCATGGCGACAACTTCGCCAATGTCGTTCACGGGAAGGCCGCGCTCGCCCAGCTCCTGCTCCAGGTCAGCGGCCAGCTCCGGCTTGATGGCGATCAGGAGGCCACCGGAGGTCTCCGCATCGAAGAAAATATTCACCAGGGTTTCATCCAGCCCGGCGGCCCAGATCACGCGCTCCAAGAGGCTCTTCCGCCCGCGCTTGGCGCCCCCGGAGCAGAGCCCCTTGGCAGCCAGCTCGAAGGCCCCGGGGAAGAGCGGCACCGCCGCCGCCTCAATCTGCAGGGCCACGCCGCTGGCGCTGGCCATGTTCAGACCGTGGCCCGCCAGACCGAAGCCGGTGACATCCGTGCAGGCCCGGGCGCCGGCGGCCACCATGGCCTCCGCCGCCGGCCCGTTGAGCGTGGCCATCTGTTCCATGGCCGGGCGCAGGTCCGCGAGGTCGAGCTTGCCCACCTTGGCGGCAGTGGTCATGGTGCCCATGCCCAGGGCTTTGGTCAGGTAGAGCCGATCGCCGACGCGCGCTCCGGTATTGGCAGCCACAGCGGCCTGGTCGATCAGGCCCGTGACGGCGTAGCCAAAGGTCACTTCGTCCGCCTGAACCGTGTGCCCGCCGGCCAGCACCGCACCCGCCTCGCGCACCTTGTCGAAGCCGCCGCGGAAGATGGCCTCCATCCACTCATCGGAAAACTCCGCCGGAAAGCCCGCCAGATTGAGGGCCGAGTGGGGCCGCCCGCCCATGGCGTACACATCCGAGATGGCGTTGGCGGCGGCGATTGCTCCGTAGTAGTAGGGGTCGTCCACCACCGGCGGAAAGTAGTCCACGGTCTGGACCAGGGCCGTCCCCGTGTCCTCCCCGTCCAGGCGCACCACGCCCGCGTCGTCCACGGTTTTCGGACCCACGAGCAGACGCTCGTCTTCCTGTTCAAGAACGCCGCGCAAGACCTGCGCGAGCTTGCCCTGGGGCATCTTGGCCGCTCACCCGGCGCAGGCGGCGTAGTCAGTGAGTCGTTTGTTGCCGAATAACTTCATATTGGGGAAGGAGATTACCCGCGGGGAAGGGGAGGATCCACCGGCCACTGCCTGCCTCGATACGCGGGTTTGCTGACGACCCCCTGCGCCGCCCCCCGGCGCAGTCCGCCAGCGCTTGCTCCGACCCCAACTGCACCGCCGGCACAGGCCCTCGCCTAGGGACTGGCGGCGCTGACGCTCAAGCCGACGTAATCGCTGCGGACATTTTGGCCTGCCAGGGAACTGCCTGCTGCCTCGCGGTCGGGGATCGTTTCTGCCGGGACAAGTGCCCGGTTGGTGCCCGGACCGAGGAGGCCCTAGCGGGTTCCGAAGGCCTAGAGGGCCTCGAAGGCCTCTAGCAGGCGTCCGGCATCTCCGGCCAACAGGGTGCGCACATCCAGCAGCAGGGCGTCGTCGTGGATGCGGGCGAAAACCGGCGGCTGGCCGGCCCGCAGGGCGGCGGCCAGGGCGGAGGTGGACTGGCCCGCCCGGGCGACCTTCACCAGCTTGGTGTCGATGTACACGCCCGGCGCGCTGCCGCTGCCCGGTTCGGATTGGCCGGCGACGACCTCAGCCGTGATGTCCGGCAGGCTGCGCAGGGAGGCGGACAACTCGCGCGCCGCCAGGGAGAGCTCCTCGTCGGCGCGCAGGAGCATCTCCCGCGCCGGCAGCTCGTCACCGCGGCCGGCCAGGTACAGGTTCAGCGTCGCCTCCAGCCCGGCCAGGGCAGTCTTGTCCAGGCGCAGGGCGCGGTAGACGGCGTTGGCGCGCAGGGCTTCGATGGCCGCGCGGCGACCGACGATCAGTCCCGCCTGGGGCGCGCCGAGCAACTTGTCCCCGGAGAAGGTGACCACATCCACGCCACTCTCCACCGCCGCGCGTACCAGGGGTTCGCCGCCGAGCATCTTCAGCTCGGCGCAGGGCTCAGCGGGGTCGCCCACAAGCCCCGAGCCCAGGTCAAAGGCGCTGGTTACGCCGTGTTCCGCGCCGAGCCGGGCCAGCTCCTCCGCCTGGACCTCTTCCGTAAAACCAACCAGGCGGAAGTTGGAGGTGTGGACCTTCAACAGCAGGCCGGTCTCATTCCCCACCGCCGCCGCGTAGTCCCCGCAGCGTGTGCGGTTGGTCGTGCCGACCTCCACCAGGCGCGCCCCCGCCTGGGCCATGACATCCGGCACCCGGAAGGAACCGCCGATCTCCACCAGCTCGCCGCGGCTGACGATGGCCTGCTTGCCCGCCGCGAAGGTGGACAGGCACAGGAACACGGCGGCCGCGTTGTTGTTGACGGCGATGGCCGCCTCCGCTCCGGTCAGGCGCGTGAGCAGCTCGCTCAGGCGCTCATCACGCCGGTTGCGCTCACCCGAGAAACGATCCACCTCCAGCACGCAGAAGCTCTGCGCCACGCGCGCCATGGCCGCCGCCGCTTCCCGGTGCACCGGCGCGCGGCCGAGCCCCGTGTGCAGGACGACGCCCGTGGCGTTGACCACCGACACCAGGCCCCGGGCCCGGTCGAGTTCCACCAGCCCCGCCGCCTCGCGAGCCGCAGTCCCGCTGGCCACGCGCCCGGTCAGTTCCTCCACGGTCAGCTCTCCACTGGCCACCTCCCCGCGCCAGCAGTCGATGACCTCCTGCACACAGGCCCTGAGAAGGCCGTGGCCCACCTCCTGGGACAGGGCCGTGAGGGCAGCATCCCGCAGGACCTCATCCACGGAGGGCAGGAGCCGATAGACGGACTTGGGGTCTTCCGATTCGCTGGACATGCTCCCAGTGTCCCCGGAGCGGGCTCCGGCGGCAAGGGGGCCGGACGATCCTGTGGTAGCGGGCCACAGTGGGAAGCGCCAGTTGGTGCGGGACAGGGGTTCTGCGCCAGCGCTTTTTGCATCGAGCACAGCACTGCCCGATTGCAAGCGCCCGGCAAAGGACTACAACAGGAGATCCACCATGACCGTCAAAGAAAGACCTGCCTGGGAGTTGCGCGAGCCGGATGCGGATGCCGTACGGGCCGTGGCCAAAAAGGGCGGCCTGTCGCCCATCGCCGCGGCGGTGCTCGTGAACCGCGGGCACCGGGCGGACGAAGCCCTCTCCGGACACATCGCACCGGACCTCAAAGCCCTGCACGATCCGGCCTTGCTACCGGACATGGACAAGGCCGTGGCGCGCATCACCCGCGCCCTGGAGGCCGGCGAGACGATCCTGGTCCACGGGGACTACGACGTGGACGGTGTGACGGCGACGGCGCTCTTGGTGCGCTTTTTCCGGCTGCTCGGCGCGGATGTCCATTGGCATGTGCCGAATCGCTTCTCCGACGGCTACGCCTTTGGGGCGCATTCGGTGGAGAAGGCCAGGCAAGTCGGGGCCACGCTGGTCATCAGCGTGGACAACGGCACCAGCGAGGTGGAGACCATCGCCGAGTTGGCCACCCTCGGCATCGATACGATTGTCACCGATCACCACGAGCCGCCCCTGGGCGAACTGCCAGCGGCCGTGGCCCTGGTGAACCCAAAAGTTCCAAAGTCGGACTACCCCTTCCGAGAGTTGTGCGGTGCGGCCGTGGCCCTGAAACTCGCCTGGGGGCTGGCCCAGCACATGTCAGACGGCAAGGAAACACGCGCCGACCTGCGTGATTTCCTCGTGGCCGCCATGGGTCTCGTCGCCGTGGCTACCGTTTGCGATGTGGTTCCCCTCGTCGAGGAGAACCGCGCCCTGGCGTGTTACGGGTTGAAGGCCTTGGCCAACTCGCCCTGGCCGGGCCTGGCGGCCCTGATGAAACTCGCCGGCGTCGAACCCGGCAGGCCCCCCACTGCCATGGATCTCGGCTTTGGCGTGGGCCCACGCATCAACGCCTGCGGTCGCCTGAAGAGCGCGGGGACCGCAGTGGAACTGTTCCTCGAAGACGATGCGACCCGGGCCAGCGAGCGCGCGGCGGAACTCGACACCCTGAACCAAAAGCGCAAGGACCTCCAGCGGGAGCTTCTGCCCCCCATCATGGAACAGGCCCAGGCCTTCGGCGACGAGTGCGAACACCCGCTGCTGGTCCTCGCCGGCCAAGGCTGGCATCAGGGCGTGATCGGCATCCTGGCCAGCCGTGTCGCCGAGCAGTTTGGCCGTCCGGCCCTGCTCATCGGCCTGGACGGGGACCGCGGGCGCGGCAGTGCGCGCTCTGTCCCGGGCTTCAACCTGCTCGAAGCCCTGCGCGCCGGGGATCACCTCTGGCTGCGCGGCGGCGGCCACGCCCAGGCAGCCGGCTGCGAGATCGAGGCCGCGCAAATCGACGCCTTCCGCGAAACCGTCAACAAGAAGGCCCGGGAAATGCTGGACGGCGGCCGACACGCCCCCCAGCCGCTCGCCATCGACAACGCCATCCCCCTGGCCTCCATGACACCCGCCCTGATGGGCGAACTGGATCGACTCGAACCCTGGGGACAACACAACGAGGCCCCGTGTTTTCTCTCCAGCGATGCGCGCCTGGCCGAGCCACCGCGCCGCGTCGGCGACGGCAGCCACCTGATGCTGCGCGTGCGCTCCGGGGAAACCGTATTCAAGGCCATGGCCTTCGGCATGGGAGAACGGGCCGACGAACTCAGCCTGGGCGGAGATCTCGAACTCGTCTACACGCCAAACTGGAATACCTTCCGCGGCCGGAAGAACCTCGAGCTGCGTGTGGTGGACTTCCGGTGACTGCTTGATCAGCGTCGATCCAGCTCAAGTTTCCAGACGCAAGGGACTGGTAGGGATGCATGAAGATGCCGCCTTGGGCACCCAACCGCCGGATGCGTCAGGCTTCTAGATCAGTCCTGGACCATCGCGATGTGCAAAGCGTCCGGGAGGGGGCCTGGATCAGAGGGCCGAGGGGTCCAGGATCGCCACGCTCCCCAGGATCTCGTTACCCGCGTCCCTGCCCCCCAGCACGTAGAGCTTCCCGTCCAGGGCGATGGCCGCATGGCCCGCGCGCGGGGTGAGCATGGGTTCGATCGTCTCCCAGGGACCGAGGGTCGCCGAGTTCATGCGCAGGACATCGGCCACCTCCAGGTGGTTACGGTCGCCACCGATAGCGTAGACGTAGCCGTCCAGGTGCACGGTCACGACGTTCTTGCGCTTGTTCGGCAGATCGTCGGCGTAACCCCAGCAGCCGCTTGCGCTCCAGGTCCGCACCTCATCGAGCTCCGGGTACTGGTTCCAGGGATCCCACAGGTCGCGCTTCTGTCCGCCCAGGAAGATCAGGGTGCCGTCGGCGGCGGTCATGCCGATCGACTGCCGGTTGAGGGAGCCACAGCTCTGGGAGTACCAGGAGTCGGAGGCGGGTTCGTAGAAACGGACCTCCCCGTTGTCGTAGCTCCCCTGGAAGAAGGCCACGAGACCCTGGTTCAGTTGGGGGAGGACTGCGGACTCCGGAGAACCCATGGAGGGGCTGCTGGCGGAGAGGACCGTCCAGGTGCCCGGCCCCGGATCGAAGCAGTGGATCCTTCGCCTGGATTCGGTGGAGCCCGAACCGCTGCCGCCGAAGAGGTAGATCTTCCCGTCCATGGCCTCCGCAGCGCAGCCGCTGCGCGTCCCACCGACGAGGTCCGGGCCAGCGGACCAGGTGTCGGTCGCGCTGTCATAGATGTCCATGCGGTCCGTGGATCCGCTGGGCGTGGTTCCGCCCATGACATAGATCTTCCCGTCCAGGGCCGCCGCGGCAAAGTGGCTGCGCGGAACCGGCAGCGCTGCTGCCAAGGTCCAGGCGCGGTCCGGGGGCGTCCAGCCGTCCGGGGCAACCAGGGATGTGTCCACCAGGCCCACGCTGTGCACCGTCAGGTAGGAGCTGAAGAACCCCCCACCGTTGAAGGACGCGTACCGCCGCAGGTCATAGCCCAGGGGGCCGATGCCCTCCTTGGCATGCTCCGCCACTTCGATGTCCAGATCCTCGTCGTCGCAGATGACGCCGAAGCCCGGGAAGTACTCGCAGCCGCCCGCGGAGTTCGAGAAACGGACCATGAGTGAGTCCACGTCGACGTAGTCGTTCGAGACGTGACCCGGTGAAGCCGCGAGATCCGAGCTCGCGCCCCACTCTGCGAACCAGCCGCCCCCCTGCCAGGCCTGTCCGGAGAGATCGAAGACCGTCTCCAGCGCCGTACCCTGGGTAGAGCCGAGCAAGCGCTCCCCATCGGTTCCCAGGAAGGCATGTCGGGGGGCAAAGTGAACGGCCGTACCACCGAGGCTCCCGCCGGGTTCTCCGGAGATGTGCACGGTGTACATCTCCTGGCCATCGATCGTGACAGCGGCGCCGAGCGACAGGGTGTAGGTGCCCGAGTCGCCCTCGTAGGTCGTCGACGATCCCTGCTGGACCACGGTCTTCTGCGCCGACCACACGAATGTCCAGTAGTCACCCTGCTCAAGGGCGAGAAGGGTGTCGCCATCGTTCCCCGTTCCCCCACCGCCCCCTGCTCCACCACCATTGCCGGCTCCACCACCATTGCCGGCTCCACCCCCGGGGCCGCCCGTTCCAGCTCCTCCCCCGGAACAGGCTCCCAGCAGGAGCAAGGCGAGAAGGGATGCGGTGGCTCCGATGGTGGCAGGCGTCCTGGTCATGTTTACGTATCGCATATTCGTGGTTTCGCTGTGGTTTGGCTATTGGGGAAATGGGAGGCTCACTTGTCTCAGCCCAAGCCACGGCGCGATCGGACAGAAAATCCGCCTGCTTTCCGCATCCCCCCCCCGGCCCCATCCCAAAAACCGCCTTCTCTTAGCGTTCAGTCGACGTTTTGGTTCCCGCCACCCAAGCGGCGGGTCGCCATAAACCCCACCGCGGCCAGGGCCAGGGCCTGAACCAATTGGGACACCGTTCGATCCAGGCGCTCGGGATCCTCCTCAAAGCCCGAATCGGGCCTGCCCGGCGGCACCCGCTTGCCGCCGAGGGGAAGGACCCTCTCGGTCGGCCCCGCGGATGTCGTCGGAGTGGGCGCCGGGGAAGCTCCCTGAAGCAGGAGCGGGCCGAGGATCAGGGCTTGAAGCATATTCGCTGCACTCTAGTGCACGAGCACGCTCCCATCCCAGATCAGGAGGCGCAGGTTTTTTGTGATAGTGGGGGTCTCCGCGTAGGTGTCACCGCGGATCATGATGGTGGCCCCCGCTGGGACTGCGGAGGCGGCGGCCTCCACGGTCAGGAAGGGGTGGGTGAATACGCCGGTCTGCAGGCTGAAGCTCTTGTCTTCCACATAGTAGATAGGTGGGCTGCTCGTATCCCGCACGGAGACCGGCGAGATCTTGGTCCCGCCCCAGCCGAAGGTGCTGTCGTTACCGCCGGCGCCCCAGTCCCGGTAGCTGTCGGCCATGTTATAGAGCAGTGTGCGCAGCTCGTGGTTACTGAGGTGCGGCAGGGCCGACCACAGGGCGCAGGCCGCGCCGGCCGTGTTGGGTGTGGCGCAACTCGTACCGCCAAAGGAAGAGTAGGTGAAGCCGGCGGTGTCCGTGGGACCGGTCAGATCCGGCACGGTCATGGCCGAGTTCGTGGGGCCGCGGCTCTAATATGATTTTGCGCTGGGACTGGAAGAGGAGAAGTTCGCCCAATCCACGGCCGCCACGGACATTACGCTCTGATTGGAGGTGTTGCTGGGTGAGGTCGTTGAGCCGCTGCTGACATAGGAAGACCAGGTGTTGGTCCCGCTGGCGTGACCGAAGAGCTCAAACTCCACTGCCGCACCGGACTTGCGCCACACGGCAATGAGAATCTCCGTGCTGCTCGACGATGAGTTTTCGAAGTGCAAGTTCTCAAATGTTTCCCCGTTGCTGTCGCTCTTGTCGATGAGGCTCACGGACGAGTCATAGAGATACAGATCGTAGTCCGCCGCGCCCGCCCCCGTATCCCAAGCCAGGTAGAGGTTGACCGCATCGTTGCCTCCAATGGTGACGGGCAGCACCTCATTACCGGCATCGAAGTTGTGCCAGTCAGGATCGCCGGCCCCCGGTTCGAAGTCCCCCTGCCAGTGCTGTCGGGCCCTGTTGCCTGCAGAGGTAAAGAACAAGATGCCGTTTTCCGCGGCCAGAGTTGCCGCTTCACAGGGCGCCCCCGTGTCATCGTCCCAACCCTTGTTGTAGAAGGACATGCTCATGGTGATCACATCCACGCCATTATCGATGGCGTCCTCCACGGCGGTGCCCACATCCCCGGAACTGTTGGTCTTGTAGATACGCCAGGTGGCGCCGGGACAATGATCGAAGGCGGCCTCCACACAACCGGTGCCGTGGCTTCCCCCACTCTCAAATGCATTCGAGGTCAGGTTGATCTCAGTGCTGGAGGCGGCGCTCGGTGCATCGCCATTGGCTCGGGCAGCAGTGAGGTTTTCAAAGCCCCCATCAATGACTGCAATGGTCCGGCCGACGCCATAAGCGCCACCATTGCGAAAGTCATCACTCCCGATGGCCGCCGGTCCCTCGCCAGCCACATCGTCCGGTTGCCCGGGATCTGCCCAGAGCATGGTGATCCCCGGCGGCAGGGCCCGGGCCAACTCCTCGACGCGCAGGAGTGGCACCCACAGATCCGCGTATTGGCGCCATTGGCCCTCGAAGCGAACGCCGTAGGCCGCCAGAGCAGCGGGCGAGAGGGGCGCAGCTCCGGGGCGGCCGACGAGCTCCACATGGAGCAAACCATCGGGGG
>PVBE010696581.1_pt1 | contig 39953 bp, 32 predicted proteins | sample 1631181 | NCBI WGS metagenome assembly PVBE01 (sample SAMN08397723, study PRJNA350692) | Marine metagenome, whole genome shotgun sequencing project. | isolation source: water | place: Pacific Ocean | collected 2012-04 | reverse complement strand
GACCTCGGACTTCCCATCCGCGTAATCTGCGTAATCCGCGTAAAGACTTCGGACTCCCTCCAGGGGTTACCCGACCGGACAAAGCCAGTTCTCGAACTTGCCCTTGCCGCCCCGGATGATTTCGAAGAACTCGGATTGGATTTGTTCGGTGATCGGGCCACGGCCGCCCTTGCCGACTTCGATGCGATCGACCGACCGGATCGGGGTGATCTCGGCGGCTGTTCCAGCGAAGAAGAGTTCATCGGCGATGTACAGCCATTCTCTGGGGATGGCTTCCTCCCGGACCTCGAGCCCCAGGCTCCCGCAGATCTGGATCACCGAATCGCGTGTCAGCCCGGCCAGCACCGAGTGCGCGAGAGCCGGTGTGTGCACGACACCATCGCGAATCAGGAAGAGGTTTTCACCGCTTCCCTCGCTGACGTAGCCGGTTGCATCGAGGGCGATACCTTCAGAGTAGCCATTGTTGACGGCTTCCATCTTGATCAGTTGGGAATTCATGTAATGTCCGCCCGCTTTGGCGATGGCCGGAAAAGTGTTAGGCGCCATTCGAGCCCAGGAGGAGACACAGACCTCGACCCCCCGACTCAGCGCGTCTTTCCCGAGATAGGCACCCCATTCCCATGCCGCGATGTAGGTTTCGACAGGGATACCGATGGGGTTGACGCTCAGGGTTCCATATCCCCTGAGGACGACAGGCCGGACATAGCATTCGTCGAGCTTGTTTGCGCGTATTGTTTCGATGACCGCTTCGACCAACGTGGGCTCATCATACGGTAAGTCCATCCGGTATATCTTCGAGGACTCCGTCAGCCGGCGAATATGGTCCTTCAAACGGAAGACAACCGACCCTTCAGGTGTCTTGTAACAACGGATGCCCTCGAAGCAGGATGACCCATAGTGTACGACGTGTGAAAGAACGTGGATGTTAGCTTCGCTCCATGGGATCAAGGTCCCGTTTCGCCAGATCTGTTCGGATGGATTCACCGCTTTGCCCCTCATTTTGATTCGTGCTCCAGCAGCCCTTGGCAGAAAATTGATGCTCAACCCTCGCATGTTATCCTAGTTTTGATTCGCATGTGTGGCGACAACTGAAATGATCCCGACAAGATTCAAGACCGGAGTCACGACCCTGTTGTTCCTGATGCTCGTGCTTGCCGGATGCGGTTATCGGCTCGCCGGCGGTGACGTCGACCTTGGCACCGGGCAAACCCTGGCCGTACCCGTTTTCGGGAACCGAACGACCGATTACAAGGTTGAACAACGCCTGACCGAAGCGGTGCGTCGCGAGCTGATCCAGCGTACGAGGTATGAGGTCCTGCCCGATTCGGCCGGCGATGTCATCCTGTCGGGCGAGGTCCTCAGTGTGACGCAGACGCCGATCATTTTTACCAACCAGGGGCGGGGAACCGCCTATACCGTGGCTGTGGAGGTCAACGTCAGAATGACCGACAGCACCGACGGTAGTGTCCTGTTCGAGGGCCAGAACTGGGTCTTCAGAGAAGTCTTCGAGCTCTCGAACGATTCGGAAACGTTTGTCTCCGAGGATGCGGCGGCGATGGAACGCCTCGCGGACCGGTTTGCTTCGTCGTTGGTGGCCTCGCTCTTCCACACCCACCCATGAAGTTTTCGGAATTCAAGAAACACTCTCCCCCACCGAGCCATGTCTATAGTTTTGTCTGCGAAGACGACTTTCTGGTCGGGGAATCCAGGGAGGTATGGGGCCGGGTTTTTGGAGGCGGGTGGGATTTCGAAAAGCTGTCGGTTAAGGAGTTCGAATCCATTGAGTCGAAGGACTTGATGAGCTCCGCCCTGACTCCGCCATTGTTCGGGTCGAATCGTGCGCTGCTGGTCACCCAGGGGGAGAAAGTCTCCAAGAAAAGGCTGGAGGATCTGGCACGGATCGTCGAAATAGAAGCTTCGTCGTTGAAGAGCGTTCTGTGCATTGCTTCACGTCGTTCCGTGAAGGCCGGCATGAAAGGCTTTCCGCGGATTGAGATCGATGCGTTGCGGCCGGCCGACACGGCCAGATGGCTCCGCGATCGATATGGGGTGACGCCGGAGGTTGCCCGGCATCTCGTCGAAAACGTGGGGTCCGAACTGTATGTACTTCAGAGCGAGATGGAAAAACTCCGGACCTATGTCCGTGACGAAAGGCCAGTCGAGGTGGCGGATGTCGATGTCCTGATACTCCGCTCCGAGCGATTCGGACCCTTTGAACTGGACGACGCGCTGCTTGCCCGGGATTATGAAAAAGCCGTTCGGGTTGTCGGCACCATGATTGAAGAGGGTGTCCAACCCATTCTCATCCTGTCCCGAATCGCACGGGTCTGGCGTCAGATCTTCGTTGGGAAGGTGCTGGAGGGAAGAGGCTCGGCGAAGGACATTGCCGCCGCTGCGTCGGTCCCGTACTGGAAGGCTGGTGAGTTCGCGTCGTCGTGTCGCCGCTTCGACTGGATTTGCGTAGTCAAGGGCTTCAAAGAATTGATCGAGGCGGACCGGACGTTTAAGACGTCCGCACCGAACCCGGAGTATTACTTCGACGTCATGCTGTGGAAGTTAATTCGTGGGGAAGTGGTCAGTGGCCAGTAGCCAGTGGTCAGTTGAGGAGAAGACAAAGAGGGTGCCAGGAACGTAGTTGGGGTAGTGGCCAGCCGAATTCGCCATCCCGGCCCCCACCTGACCACTGACAACTGGCCACTTCTTCCAGCCAGTCAGAAACGGTTGCGACACTGTAAAGTGAGTTTTCGCCGATATGAGGAGGCGGGCAGCTACGCCGGTATGCCGTTCACGTTGCGGGCAAGGTGCGACTTGTACCGCCCTGCGGCATTCGACTTGATGACACCCTTCTGAACGGACTTGTCGATCAGGCTCAACGTGGCGGGCAGCAAGCCTTGGGCCTCGTCGGCCTTGCCGTCCGATATTGCCGCCTTCAGCTTCTTCAGTTGCGTCTTCAGCCTGTTGCGGTTCATCTGGTTGATCAACCGCTTCTTCTCGTTTTGTCGATTCCGCTTGATCGCGGATACATGGTTTGCCATAAACGTTTACCTCGAACCGACAATACTAACAAGTACGTCGGGTGGGGGTCAATGCCCGCCGAAGAATCCTGGACCGCCGTACACTGATTTCCTTCGAATTCAACGAGAGCGTTGTCGGGTGGCTGAAGAGTTGAGCCGAGTCACTGTTTTCTTGACCCATCGGTTTTTGAGGCCTCTCCAAGGTGGGGGGCGGACGGCGGTGGACCAGACGCCAACGCCCAGATGGCTAACGGCCGCTTAAGCGCGGGTCCAGCGTGGTATAATCCCCGTGCTCAGGAATGAAGAAAACCATCCCCATCGGCGAAGGCGTCGCCGACCTGTTTGGTACCTACGACGGAAACATCAAGTACCTCGAATCCCTCCTGCACGTCGAAGTTCACGTTGATGAGAATAATCTTACGGTCGAAGGGCCGGACCAGCACGTCACTCTCGTCGAACAGTTGCTGGAGGATTACGCCCAGTTACGCTCCGAGGGCATCAAGCTGTCGGACGACGATCTGAAGTCGGTCATCCGAATCGTATCCGAAGATAATTCGGTCACGTTGAGGCAGGTCATGTCGCCTCTCCGTCAGTTTCAGGTCGGTAAGTGTAGCGTTGCGCCCAAGACGTTGAACCAGAAGTTGTATATGGAAGCCATCGACCGACACGACATGGTCTTCGGTATCGGTCCGGCCGGAACCGGCAAGACGTACCTCGCCGTCGGCATGGCGATCCGGGAATTGCTGAGCAAACGCGTGAGCCGCATCGTGTTGACCCGCCCGGCTGTTGAAGCGGGCGAACGGCTGGGTTTTCTGCCTGGGACTATCGAAGAGAAGATCGATCCCTATCTGCGCCCGCTCTACGATGCTCTTCACGACATGCTGGATACAGACCGCGTCGATCGGTATCTGGAACGGCGGATCATCGAGATTGCGCCGATTGCCTTCATGCGTGGCCGGACGCTGAATGACTCGTTCGTGATTCTGGACGAGGCACAGAACACCACCTCGGAACAGATGAAGATGTTCTTGACCCGTATCGGCTTCAGTTCCAAAGCGGTCGTCAATGGTGATGTGACACAGATCGATTTGCCGTTCGGGAAGACATCCGGCCTTATCGAAGCCCGGGATGTGCTTCGGGATATCCGCGGGATCGGTTTCGTTAATTTTAACGACCGCGACGTCGTGCGTCATCAACTGGTGCAGGACATCGTTCGGGCATACGAAAAACATTCAAGACAGAATTCCATCGATCAACGTGCACTTCTGTTCAAGAAAACGCCGGATGCCAACGAGGCGACATGATGAAAGCCGCTTCCAGGCCGGTCCAATCCTCGTCAGGGTCCACGGAACCAGTAGAACCTGAGCCATACTTGCTCCTCAACCGTCAGAGGAAGCATCCCGTCAATCGCCGCGAGCTTTCGGGCTTCCTGGACCGAATCGCAGACCACCTGCGGGTGGGCGATCCGTTTTCGGTCGTGCTCATCAGCGATCCGGTGATGCGCGGGTACAACAACAGGTACAGGATGCAGGACAAGTCCACGGATGTCCTGTCCTTCCCCGGTGATACGGGTTATCTGGGCGACGTCCTCATTTCCACCGAAACCGCATACGCCCAGGTTCTACGATCAAAATCGTTGGATCTTGATATGAATCTCAAGAGGTTGGCACTTCATGGGCTCCTGCATCTGCTGGGCTATGATCACGAGACCGACGACGGGGAAATGAGATCCATCGAGCGCCGATTGCGCCGCAGGTTCAAATGTTAAGCGCCGTAGAATTCCTGATTGCCGCGGGACTCGTAGTGGCTCTGCTGGTCATGTCGGTTCTGGACTTTGCGCTTGCCGGAATCAGCAAGATCGCCCTACGACGGCTCATCGACGACTCTCCCGACCAGAGGCGAAGCCCCTTGCTGGTGACGCTCCTTGAGGACCGAAGCGAAGTGTTGATGGCCGTTCACATCGGCACTCAGGCTCTGCTGATTGCGATCGCGGTTCTCTTGACCGGCGCGTTCCTGCGTACTCCTCTCCACTTCGCTGTTGCGCTCCCTGTGGCAGCCGGAACGACCCTGGTCATCGTGCTGATTTTCAGGCAACTCGTACCAAGAGCGCTGGCGAGGCGCAATCCGGAGCTGGCGCTTGGCCGCCTGGTTCGGGTGATGAGCGTTCCTTACTATATCTTTCGTCCCCTGGTGCGCCTGATCATGATCGTGCTCAATCGCTTCCATCGATGGGAAGAGGAGAGCGAGCCGGAAGCGGAGGAAGAGGCGTCGGAAGAAGAGATTCAGGCCTTTATCGACGCGGGCCAGGAAGAAGGGATCCTCGAGCAGGATGAAGGCGTGATGATCCAGTCGATCGTTCAGTTCGGCGACAAGGTTGCGCTCGAAGTGATGACGCCCAGAACGCAGATCGTGGCTGCTGACGTGGCCTGGAGCGCCGAGAGGCTCGTCGGGCTGATCGTGTCGAAGAAGCACTCCAGAATCCCGGTGTACCGTGACGAGTTGGACAACATCGAAGGGATCGTTCACGAGCGGGACCTGCTCCGAGTCTGGCGAACTGGTGAGCAACTCGAAAACATCCGGTCGCTCGTGCACCCTGTTCACTTCATACCTGAAACCAAGCCCATAGATGACCTCCTCGAGGAAATGAAAACCCATCGGCGACAGGTTGTCCTCGTTGTGGATGAGTACGGAGGCATTTCAGGACTGATCACTATAGAAGACTTGATCGAAGAGATCGTCGGTGATATTCGGGACGATTCGGAGCCGGAAGGCGACGAGATCCTCGAAGAAAGTCCAGGGAGCTACCTTGTGCCGGCTACGCTCGAACTCGATGCGATGGAGTCCCATCTGGGCATGCCGGTCGTCGACGACACCGAGTGCACGACGGTAGGAGGGGCTGCCGTTGAACTGTTCGGGTTCCTGCCTTCGCGAGGCGAGAAGATCGAGCATCAAGGCCTGTCCTTCGAGGTGGTCGAGGCAGACCGCCGTAAGATCCGCCGCCTGCGAATTCGTTTGCTTTCGCCGAAGAGGAAGTGATGGCAGACGAGCAATTCAAGTCCGGGTTCGTCTCCATCATCGGCCGACCGAATTCCGGGAAGTCCACCCTGCTGAACAGACTCGTCGGCGAGAAAATTTCAATAGTGACGAACCGGCCCCAGACAACCCGCAACGTCGTACGTGGGATCATCTCGGATGATCGGGGACAGATTGTTTTTCTCGATACCCCCGGAATCCACAAGCCGGTCCATCGCATGAACGAACGGATGATGCGCTTCATGTCCGAATCACTGGAGCACATTGATGTCGTGATCCTGATGGTCGACGCGTCCGTCGCCTACGGACGTGGTGACGAGTTCGCGCTCGGCCTCGTGAAGAAAGCGTCTTCCCGCCGTTTTCTGTTGTTGAACAAGATCGACAAGGTTCCAAAACGCGAGCTCCTCCCGCAGATCGACCGCTACGGAAAAGCGGCGAGTTTTGACGCGATTGTTCCTCTGTCGGCCCTGACCGGGGACGGTGTCGATAAGCTGAAAGAAGACATCTTTGGTTACCTGTCCCCGGGTCCGATGTACTACCCGTCCGATCAACTCAGTGACCAACCTGAACGCTTCCTGGTTTCGGAAATTATCCGGGAGAAGCTGATCCTTCTGACCCGTGAAGAGCTCCCCTACGTGACCGCGATCAACATCGAACGCTTCGAGGAAAGCGAACCGATTATTCGAATCTACGCCTCTATCTTCGTGGAACGGTCCTCGCAGAAAGGTATCGTCATCGGGAAGGGTGGGCAGCTACTGAAGCGGGTAGGAACCGAAGCGCGTCTGGAGATCGAATCCCTCCTCCACAGCCGGGTTCATTTGGACTTGCACGTCAAGGTGAAGAAGAAGTGGCGGGATGACGAGCAGCTTCTCCGAACCCTGGGGATTTAGGGGGTGCGTAAAGACCTTGGCCCCCCGGGGCTACCCGAGAGCTTGCAGCGGGTAGCGGGCAGCGAGCAGCTTCGGAAACTGCGTCACCGCCCCGACTTCGGACCTCCCATCCGCGTAATCTGCGTAATCCGCGTAAAAACTTTGGATTCTGATGCCGTTACCAGTCGCTGTAGGGCGTTCCTTCGCTCGAAACTGTGCTCGATCCGCTGCGCACGTCCACGATCCCGGTGTCTAGTTGGTCCACGACGATGGCTGTGCTGCCGAACTCTACCTGCCAGGTCGTGCTCGAATCGGTAATCGGATCCTGCGGTACTTCTCTCAGATAGCCGGCGTCTACGAGGTCTTCCAGGGACTGCGGAGCGATCTTCTTGTCGGCTGTGTACTGGTCGATGACCGAGCGAAGCGAGTGCAGGTTGCTCTTGAGGACGGCTTCTCTCGAACGCAGGACGATCGCCTGGTACATCGGGATGGAGATGGATGCCAGGATCGCAATGATCGTCAGGACAATCATCATCTCCAGCAGAGTGAAGCCGTTCCTACCAATCCTTGTAGTCTGTACCATCCAGGGCCACCCCGATCGATTTCGTGTAGACATCGAAGATATTTTCTCCACCCCAGGACGTCGAGTCCGGATCGTCCTGATAAGCTCTCAAACCCCACTCAGTCGAATTCGTCATGGGGTCTATCGGAATCCGACGGAGGAACTTCAGCTTCCGATCGACCTGACCTATCTGATCGACACCCTCAGAAAGTACCTCGAGCGATTCGGGGTATCCTTCGGTGCCGAGCGTGACCTGGATCAAGCCTAGATCCGAAGCCTCTTTGTAACGGTCGATGGCGACGCGCATTTCACGCAATGCCCGGCGCAACTCGACCTCTCGCTGACGGACTATCGAGTTGCGTGCCAGCGGGAGAGCAAGGCCGGCCAGAATCGCCACGATGGTCACCGTGATGATCAGCTCAACCAGTGAAAAACCGCGCCGGGAATAAGTGGAACCCATGTCTCTATTCTATGGCACCGTGACCTGAACTTCGGCAACCTTCCCTATACGCGTCTGGTTGCCGCCGGCTCGGACTGTGAACTCCGACACGCGCAGGACGGATTCGCCGCTTCTCAAAGCTGTCAGGGTCAGTCTGACGACGCTGCCGTCACCGGAAATCGGAGCAGCTCGTTCCGGCCGTTCGAGCGACACCAGCGCTATTCCAAACTCGGTGTCGATATTCTGAATCACGGCCACTCCCGTACCGTCGCGGCTCAAAAAACCACCGTCCAGTACATTGCCGAGCTCCAACAGTTCGGGGTCGAACTCCAGAACCAGGTCGGCGCCGGTTATGCTGGCGACGTTGATCTTCAGTTCGACGTCGGTCGGGACCCCCGCCTCGAGTATGAGTGGCGAGGGATCGAAGCTCACCGCGTCGGAGGTGGGCAACGGCGCCGGAACAGGCACCTCGCCTTCGGGATCCGCAGGTTCCGGTGCCGGGGGGGCCGGTTCCGGTTCGGGTGCCACGTCGCGACTTCCCAGACTGCCTGAGATTCCCATCAAACGCGTATCGACTTCCGTTCCTACCAGGATGCCGTTCAGGTTACGGTCGGTGATGTCGGGCATCCGCAGTATGTGGGGTGTCAACATGATGATGATTTCGGTTTGGTCACGCTGGCTGGTCTCAGTTGAGAACAGGTGCTTGAGGATCGGAATGCTGGAGAGCCCCGGAATGCCCGACATCGCAGTCGTCTCGGTCTCAGTGATCAGGCCGCCCAGGATGTTGGTCTCACCCTCTTGCAGGCGGATTTCGTGCTGGATCGAACGGTTCGTAAATACCGGCAGTGAGACGCCGCCGATGATGCTGTTTCCCGCCGTAGCCTGTACTTGAACGATAACGGTCATCGAGACCTCTCCGCTCAGCAACACCCGGGGCGTGATATCGAGGTTGACGCCGACATCGATATATTGGAACTGAACGACGGGGGTGCCGGTCGCACCCACGAATGCAGGCTGGAAACTTCCAGACGCGACGGGGACGCGGGAACCGATCCGAATCTGTGCGAGTTTGCCGTCGGTGGCCCGAACGCTCGGGTTCTGCACCAACCGGGTGTTCGAGGACCTTGCCAGAAATCGCGCCACTGAATCGGGAATGACGATGTTGAAACTTCCGGAATTGATCCCGTCCAGATCCCGCAGGCCGATCTGGTTTCTCCCGGCCCCTGCCTGTCCCCCGGCGCCGTCGCCCGCGGGGGCTGCACCGGAGTCGAACCCGAGAACGGTTCCCTGTGGCGGCAGGACGCCCAACTCCCGAAGTTGATTCCGGTCGACTTCGAGAACGGTTGCTTCCACAAGGACTTCCGCTTTGCCCTTGTCTATGTCATCGATTATCTTTTCGGCGATCGCTACCTTGTCCGGGGTGTCGCGGAGGATTATGGCGTTCATGGACGTGCTTTGAGCGATGAAGCGCATGTTCAAAAGCGTTCGGATTGCCGTGATGGCCTCGGTGATGTCCGTTGGGTTGACACTATTGGTCAGGTAGATCGTCTTGAGTATGTGTTTCTCGTATTCGCGCCGCTTCTGCTGATTTTCCGGTGCGACGATAATCGTTCTCTGATTGATCGGTTTCCAGAAAGTACGAGTCTGAAGAGCCAGAATGTCCAGCGCGTCGAAAACTGTCAGATCGTCCAACTCCACCGATATCCGGGTCGACCGGAAGTCCGGATCGAAAATCACGTTCAGCCCGGCGAGTTCACCGATCGTTTCAAAGATCGCCTCCGCTTCCTGGGTGATACGGAGTGAAATCGGTCCGGTCAATGTCGGCCGCAGCTGGGCTTCCATAGTGGGGTCCACCTGAGCCCGCTCCCACCGCAGGTCGAAGTCGGCCGCGATCTGAGCTTCAGCCGGGTCGCCGGAACGAATCATTTCCTCGACGCGTTCCAGTTCCGACTGGGCCAGGGTGTGAGTCGGGTCCAGTTCGAGGGCACGAGCGAACTCGTCTCTGGCGCCCTCCAGGATCCCGGCCTCGAGCGCCCGCCGGCCGTTCTTGAAGTGTTCGAAGGCCGAGGCGAAGCGCGCGTGTTCGAACTTCAGCCGGTATTCGATATCGCCAGGCTTTTCAGCGAGGGCTTGCTCGTAGTGGGTCATCGCTGTTTCATAGTCACGGACCAGTTCGGCCTCGATACCGAGCTTGTATGCGTCACGGCCGGGAGCGCACCCAGCCAGAATCGCGACCGTTATGGTTAAGGTGACGAGAACCCGTAGTATGGACAGTCTGTTCATGGTAGCTTTCAATAATTGAGTGTCGTGTGGTCGTCTTCCGGGTCTCGGGCGAGAATCGCTCGCGTCCTCGTACCGTCGGGTTGCCCACTACGATCGCTGAATCCGAATATTTCGGTATGATCCAGCAGAGAAAAAAGATTCTGGCGTTCATCCTGCTCCTGGTCGACTTGGTGTTGACCGCGGGCAGTTTCTTCCTCGCCTACTTTGTACGAAGCCTGATCGCACTCGATGGCTTCACGGTGATGCCTATCGGCATCTACATCTGGCTGCTGTGGCTGATGCTGCCGATCTGGGCTATTCTTCTTCCCGCCTTCGGAGTCTATTCTTCGCGATTCCTTTCGCCGAAGAACCAGTTCGTTCAGCTCTCCAAGGCCGTTGGTTTCGCCTGGGTCGTCACGGCGGCAGGGATGTTCTTTGTCGGGTACGAGGCGACGAGCCGCCTCATAGCAGTCTTCACGCTCGTCATCAACTATGCTGCGCTGGTCTCGTATCGGATGGTCTTGTTCGCAGTCCGGAATCGCAGCCAGACCTGGATCCGGCATGTTGCGGTTATCGGCGATCAGGAATCCGCTGAGGAACTGGTTGCCACGATCGAGGCCCACAGGGAATGGGGGCTCCGGCCGATAGGTGTCTTTCCCGAGGCCGAGGCCCGCGAAGTTCTCGAGCGAGGTGGCATTGACGAGGTAATCTTTGTCGTCGATCGCCAGCGCTTCGATTCTTGCGAAGAGCTCTTTCTGATGTGTGAAGAACTCGGCGTGACCGCGCGCGTCGTGCTGGATCTGTTTCCTCACACGATCTCCCGGATGGAACTCCATGAACTGGAAGGGTTTCCGCTGCTGACTTTCAGCCCTACACCTTCCGACGAAGTTGTTTTGTTCATCCGGCGCATACTGGACATAGTCCTCTCCGGTGTACTCCTGGTGGCCGCGACTCCGATCATGGCTGTCGCGGGAATAGCGATCAAACTGACTTCCCGCGGTCCAATACTCTTCACCCAGGAAAGATGCGGCCTTCATGGCCGACGATTCGAAATGTACAAGTTCCGTTCCATGGTCGACGACGCCGAGCAACGGCGGTACGAACTGGAGTCGCTGAACGAGATGGACGGACCGGTATTCAAATCTTCCCGAGATCCCAGGGTCACGCCTGTCGGGAAGTTTCTGCGACGGTTCAGCATCGATGAATTGCCTCAACTCTATAACGTCCTCAAGGGCGATATGAGCCTCGTCGGGCCCCGCCCGCCGCTTCCTCAGGAGGTCCAGCGATACAAACGCTGGCAGCGCCGCCGCCTGAGTATGAAACCCGGCATCACCTGCCTTTGGCAGATCAGCGGCCGGAATCAGGTCGGCTTCGAAGAATGGATGAAGCTCGACCTAAACTATATAGACAACTGGTCTTTGCTTTTGGATTTGAAAATTTTGATCAAAACTGTTCCGGCTGTTTTGATGGGTAAGGGCGCGCGGTGAGTGACGTTCGAACTGGTTTCCATACGGTTCCTATCGGGGTTATAATGAAAGCGGAGAAAAATATCCTGGGAGGACTGCTTTCATGAAGCGGTTTGCTGCGTTGGCGTTGATGCTTGTTTTCGCCCAGTCGGTAGGGGCGTCGGATCAGGATGCGTTGGAAATCACGGTGATCGACGGACGTGTGTCGATACATGCCGAAGCGGTTCCGCTTGGTCGTTTGCTCGGCCTGCTGGATCGGGTCGCCGGAACGAACTCCACGGTTGCCGATCAACTCATCAATCGCAACGTCAGTGTTCAGTTCTCTGGTTTGGACCTGGATCGAGCCGTGAAGAAGATTTTTGAAGGATTGCCGCTCGACTACTTCGTTCTTGGAAATACACGGATTGTGGTCACTGCAGTTTCCGGGACGCTTTCCGGGCAGGCCGCACCCGCGAGTCCGGCAGGAGCGTCGAACCCTTCCCCGCAACCATTCGTCAGCCAGAGCCAGGGACAGAGAGACGCGCGTGCGATCAATCGAGCAACACCCTTCCAGGCGAATGCGGCAGCGAGGGCAAATAACCCTGTGCCCGGCAATGCTCCCCAGCAGCCCGCGATCATTCAGACGCCCTTTGGGCCGCTGGTGAACCCCCGTGCGAATCAGAATGCCCAGCAGCAGCCGGGAAGCCCTCTCGCGATGCCAGGCCAATCGTCTTACCCGTTTGGAACGACAACCGGGTCACCCGGGACGCCTTCTGTGACAAGTCCCGGCATGCCCACTAGTCCTGGAACTCAGACGACGCCGGGTTCCGGGCAGCCCAACGTTTTAGGAAACACATCGCCGAAGATACTGGACCTCAACAAGAAGAGCCCAAGCCCTCCTCCCCCCGGCAAACTGTGAGTTCCGCGCTGGCCGTCAACCGGCAAGCCTTCCATAACTATGAAATCCTGGAAAAGTTTGAGGCGGGGCTCGTTCTGACAGGAACCGAGGTCAAGTCCGCCAAAGACGGCCGCATCAATTTCAAGGACGCTTACGGACTGGTCAAGGCCGGAGAGGTCTGGCTTATGAAGTGCCACATCAGCCCGTTCTCGCACGGAAATATCTCCAACCACGATCCAGTCAGAGCACGCAAACTCCTTCTGAAACGGACTGAGATTCGGCGGCTGATCGGGCGGACGACCGAGCGCGGCCTTACGCTTGTGCCTCTTCGCATGTACCTCAAGAATGGTCGGGTAAAGTGTGAGATCGCCCTTGCGAAAGGCAAGAAGACTTACGACAAACGGGAAACCGAGCGTCGCAAGACAATCGACAAGGAAGCTCGACAGGCGGTCAGCGAGCGTTGATCGACTAGACGGTGGCTAAGGAGTTATTCTCGAGTGGGTCCTAAGGAACACCCATTGTCTGAAGACCTGCCAATCTATTCCGACATGTTGCGGCGGGGTCCGCATCCTTTTTCCGATCTGGAAGGATTGGCGTCGGTGAATCTGGCTCCCTGCTGGGAGCGTTTCGATCGACTGTTCGATCTCGGCGACGGCGCACGGGGTGTGGCTCTTGCACGACGAGCTCTGAATGCGCCGACAAAGGAGTTGCTCCAGACCGCTCATTCCGTGCTGTTTGAGGGGCGTGCCGGTGCCGGTTCGCTGAGACAGACGCTGACCGGAGCGGCTTATCGAGGCCAGGATTGCCCCGAGCCCGAGTTTATCGATCGGTCACTGGATAACTTCGTGTGCTGGCTGACGGCACCCAGCTTCATCGAGATCCATCCGGTGGAAAGAGCCGCGCTTGCCTTGACCCGCCTCATCGACATCTGGCCCTTCGAATTCGGAAACCGTACTGCCGCCGTCTTGTTTGCCAATTATTTCCTCTTTGAGGCGCATCTCCCGCCCTTCTTCCTTCTTGGGGAGCAACTGAGCGAATTCGATCAGGTCCTCCAAGGTGCGATAGCGATGCAGACCGAACCGTTGGTGAAGGCCATGTACTTGTCCATGCGAAGGGAGTTGGCACTTGTCGGGAAGTGAACGGTATTCACGCCAGGTGCGCTTTGCTCCCATGGGCGAAGGCGGACAGGAGCGTCTATCCCGCTCGTGGGTTACCGTCGTCGGCCTTGGTGCGCTCGGCTCGGTTGTGGCGGATCAACTCGTTCGAGCCGGCGTGGGGCGGATGAAGCTGATCGATCGGGATTTCGTTGAGCTTTCCAATCTGCAGCGACAGACGCTTTACGATGAGGAAGACGCGCGTTTGAGCCTGCCCAAAGCAGTTGCCGCCCAGAGCAAGCTCCGGCGCATCAATTCCACGGTTGAGATAGAGGCCGTGGTCGACGACCTGAACCCCGCGAATGTCGAAGAGCATATCCAGGGAGCAGACCTCGTCCTCGACGCCGTGGACAACTTCGAAACTCGCTTCGTTTTAAACGACGCTTGTCGAAAATCTCACCAGGCTTGGATTTACGCGGCTGCGGTAGGAAGCTACGGTCTGGTCCTGCCGATCGTCCCCGAATCGGTTTGCCTGCGATGTGTCGTGGAAAAACTTCCCGCTCCCGGCTCGTCTCCGACCTGCGATACTGCCGGGGTCATCGCACCAATCACCAACGTTATCGCTTCCATCCAGGTTACAGAGGCATTCCGTTTCCTGACTGGACAACTCGCCCTCGATGACATTCGGCTCGTCTCTTTCGATGTCTGGACGCGGCGGTTCTATTCGCTCGAGATTCCACCCGACGCGCGGGCCCGCTGCCCGCTGTGCTCAGAGGGCCGCTTCGATTATCTCGATTCGGCTCCGCTCCGGACGATCAGTCTGTGCGGGCGCAACTCGGTCCAGCTCATTCCCAGTGTCCGGGCCGACCTGGACCTGGGAGCCATGGGCAAAGCGCTCGAGGCATTTGGTCCAGTCCAGTCGAACGATTTCCTCATCAAATGTGCGAACCCACCCTACGAGCTGACGTTGTTCCGGGATGGCCGAGCCATCATCAAAGGAACCGAAGAGGCTTCGGTCGCCCGGTCCCTCTACTCGAAGATGGTCGGCCTGTAGCGCTCTATGAGCACACATGTTTCTGGAAGAAGACCCGCCTACGTGTAAGTGCGGTCTGTGACCGCACAGATCATGCGCTCATAGAGCGCACCTACACGTGTGGGCTATAGACGCTGCACCGTATCTTGTGATAAACCCGAACGCCATGACATCTCCGACAGGTGATGGGGGAGGAGTTCGCGAACTCATAAGCGAGGGCGAGGCCCGGTTCGACTAGCTACGGCGAAAGGTTGGGCTGGTTTTGGCGCCCGCTGTTTTTCTGGCGATCCTTGTCCTGCCGTTTCCCAGTCTCACACCTTCCGCTCACCGGCTCGCGGCCGTATTCACCCTTGTCGTGATCTTGTGGGTGACCGAAGCAATCCCGCTTCCAGTGGCCGCTCTGCTGGGGCCTACCCTCGCAGTCATAATGGGAGTGGCTCCCGTTTCGGAAGCTTTCGCACCTTTTGCCAACCCGCTGATCTTCCTCTTTATAGGGAGTTTCATGCTGGCCCAGGCGATCTTTGTTCATCGGCTGAACGAACGCATTGCCTACGGCGCCATGTCGTGGAAAATCGTCGGTGCACGGCCGACGCGAATATTGATTGCCTACGGTGCGATAGGGGCGGTGATCTCGGGTTGGATGAGCAACACGGCGACCGCCGCCATGCTGCTGCCAATCGGGATGTCGCTTCTCGCGTTCATGGAATCGGAAGCCGACATCAACCCGAAGTTCGGTTCGGTGTTGTTGCTGTCCACTGCGTACGGTTGCTCGCTCGGTGGCCTGGCCACGATCGTTGGGACACCACCCAACGTGATTGCCGTAGGCATGCTCGATCAATATCTCGGCGTTGAGATTTCGTTCTTCCAGTGGATGACGTTTGCCGTCCCGGTGTCCCTGACCATGTTGCTCTTCCTGTTTGCCTACCTTCTCTGGGTGGGCGGAGCGGGCATTCGAGAAATTCCCGGTGCGGACGAAATCATCAAGGCGAGAAGAAAGGCTCTGGGCCCGATGAGCCGGGGCGAACTCAACGTTCTGATTGCGTTCGGAACAACGGTGACGCTTTGGGTCGTGCCCGGGCTCCTGCCGTTGTTCCTGGGTACCGGCCACCCCTTTGCCGCACGCTTTGCTTCGTCGGTGCCGATTGCCGTCGCGGCCATGATCGGCGTCGTCCTCCTGTTCGTGTTGCCGCTGAGCAAGACCGAACGTACAACGATTACCTGGAAACAGGCCTCCCAGATCGACTGGGGAACTATCCTTCTGTTCGGTGGCGGCCTGGCCCTGGGTCAACTGACCTTTTCGACGGGTCTGGCGGAAGTGCTGGGGAACGGGATTACAGGTCTGTTCCCGGTCTCTTCGGTCGTCGGCCTGACGTTCGTCTCGGCCGGATTTCTGGTGTTTTTTACCGAGACGATGTCCAACACTGCAGCCGCGAACGTGATGATCCCGATCATCATCTCGATTGCTCAGGCTGTCGGTGTGAATCCGATTCCTCCGGTGATTGCCGCCAGCCTGGCCGCCTCGGTTGCCGTCATGTTACCCGTGTCGACGCCGCCGAACGCCATTGTTTACTCTTCGGGCCGGGTGCCGATCACCACGATGATCAAGTATGGGCTGATCGTTGATGTCGTCGCGATCATCGTCATCCCCACTGTTGTTCTGCTGATATTCCGGTAGAGTTTCAGGAGGGGCGTGTATCGCTTTCTGCCCACGGTGGTTATGGCGCTCCGGGAAACGGCGAAAATGTTGACACTGATGACAGCGGAGTGTAAAAGGTAAGACTATCTTTCCCGTAATCTTGGTAGATGTAAGCCCGTAAGGAGGAAGTTTGTTATGCCACCTGTGCTAGCAGCGGCGCTGTGTTTCGTCACGTATGTGCTGTTCTATAAGTTCTATGCCCACCATCTGGGCTCCCGGATCTTCAAGCTGGATCCGAATGCAGTTACCCCTGCGCACGCGATGAACGACGGAGTGGACTACGTGCCTGCCAGGAAGGACGTGCTTTTCGGGCACCACTACGCGTCGATAGCAGGGCTGGCTCCAATGCTGGGGCCCGCCATCGCCGTTATCTGGGGATGGCTGCCCGGAATGGTGTGGGTCGTCCTCGGGACGCTTCTGGTCGGTGCGGTTCACGATTTCAGCGCCCTGGTCATTTCCATGCGGAACAAGGGCATGAGTATTGGAAAGGTTGCTGAAGACCTCATCGGTAAGCGTGCCAAGTCGCTCTTCCTCCTGATCATTCTGTTTCTGATTTGCCTCGTTATGGGCGTTTTCGTCGGTGTTGTAGCCGACCTGTTTACCACCGCTTTCTATCCGGAGGCCGTTTTCCCGACGTTCTTCCTGATGGGAGTGGCCATGGTGATCGGTTGGCTCGTATATAAACGTGGCGCGAGCGTCTCGAAGACCACTGCGGTCGGTTTTACCCTCATGATCCTTTCGATCGTTGTGGCGCTGAATATCGCACGGCCGGACCTTGGACGCGAAACATGGATCATGATCTTGCTCGTGTATGCGTTCGCGGCTTCGGTTCTTCCGGTCTGGGCGCTCTTGCAGCCGAGGGATTACCTGAACTCTCTGCTTCTGTACCTGGGTCTTGGCGCGGCGTATATCGGTTTCTTCCTGATGCGCCCGCAGTTTGCAGCCCCGGCTTTGGACATGGCGCCTGTGGATGCCCCACCGATATTTCCGTTTGTCTTCATTGTGATCGCCTGTGGTGCAGCGTCGGGTTTCCACGGGCTGGTTTCCTCCGGTACGACCTCGAAACAGATCAGCAAGGAAACCGATGCGGTTGCAATCGGATATGGCGGAATGGTGGGCGAGTCCCTGCTCGGCCTTCTGGCCGTGCTCGCCACAACCGCCGGTTTCCGCTCAACCGAGGCATGGAGTGAACACTATTCAAGTTGGAACGTCGCTAACGGCCTGGCTCCGAAGATGGAGGCGTTCATCGATGGATCGGCCGTGTTCGTCACCACACTGGGAGTGCCGATGGCTGTGGCTCAGGCATTCATCGCCCTGGTCGCGGTCTCCTTCGCATTGACGTCGCTCGACTCGGGCACGCGGCTGCTGCGCTACAACATTGGCGAGATCGGTCAGTCTATCGGCATCCCGCAGCTTGCCAATCGCTACACCGCATCGAGCATTGCCGTTGTCCTGATCGCGTTCTTCGCGTTCTACAAGATCAACGGCCAACCCGCCGGTCTGGCGCTCTGGGCCCTGTTCGGCAGTACGAACCAGGTGCTTGCCGGTCTGACGCTGTTGACGGTCACGGTTTACCTGCGGCAGAAAGGGTGGAACTACTGGTATACGTTCGTGCCGATGGTTTTCATGTTGGGTGTGACGATTACGGCCATGGTCTACAACCTCTGGCTGTACTTCAACGGCGGTCAGTTCCTTCTGACGTTCGTTGCGAGCTGCATCTTCGTCCTGAGTGTGTGGCTGGTGATCGAAGCCGTCCTGCGGTTCCGGAAAGGCCCCGAGATGATTTCGGTGCCCGAAGCTGCCGGAGGCGATTAGGTTTATCCAAAAAAAGGGGCGCTCTTTTTGAGCGCCCCTTTCTTTTGAGCTGTTAGCAGGCAGCGGGCAGCGAGCAGCTTCGGACCGTGCGTTACCGCCTCCCGACCTCGGACTCTGGACCTTGGACTTTGGACTCGCCTCCCCCAAAAACATACGAAACGATCTTGTACGCAAGTTTGGCGCAGAGGAAGTCCGACGCATGCTGTCCTTCGAGGGGCATCAATTCCACAATGTCCGCACCGACGATCTTCCTGGTCTGTGCGAGGTGCCGAATGAGCGTCAGTACCTCGTACCATGCCAATCCGCCCGGCTCTGGTGTGCCGGTAGCCGGCATGATCGCCGGGTCAAAGCCGTCGACATCGATGGTCAGGTAGACACAATCGGTCAAGGCACCGACAGCACGTTCGATCCAATCCGTGTTGCCGACTATGTCCCGGGCATAGAAAATCTCCGACGGCAGGCCCGACACGGCATCCCGTTCCTCTCTTGAGATCGACCGGATGCCCACCTGGACTGCCGGACAGATTTCGACGACTCGTCGCATTACACTCGCATGGCTGTGCGGAGTGCCTTCGTAGGTGTCTCGCAGGTCGGCGTGAGCATCGATCTGGAGAACAGACAGGTCGGGGTACTTGTCCTTTGCGGCCCGGATGATCGGCGTTGACAGGGAATGCTCACCTCCGAGAGCCAGAATGAACTTTCCATCCGAGAAGTACCTGCCGGCGTTTTCGTACAATTGATCCAGACCGGCCTGCTCGGTCGCATCGGAGACATCGGTTTCCGGCAGGGTATGAATGCCGACGTGGAAGGGCTCCCAATCCAGTTCATCGTCGTAATACTCGACGTAGGCTGAAGCATCGAGGATGGCGCGGGGGCCCCGGGAGGTTCCCTTGCCCCAGGTCGTTGTCCTCTCGTAGGGCAGGGGCCACACGACGACGCGGCTCCGGGCGTACTCGGAGAATTGTTCGGGGACTTCGAGGAACTGGGAGGACCGGCGCTTCATTCGGGGATGTAGACGGGTTCGGGTATGAAGATAGCTCCTGCAACAACCGTGGTCCAGAGTCCGTTCTTGTGACCGACCGCAGTCTTTGTGACGTTCGTGCTCTTCACGATTCTGTTCGAGATCTTCCAGATTTCTCTTTTCTCATCCCAGCTTCGGTCGGGATCGAATTCCACGCCCAGAGTCGTTGCCAGCATTTCCGCGGCCAGATCCTCCGCATAATCGCCGGAAACGCCCTCCTTCTCTCCGAAAGAGCTATGTTCGGAGAGGTATCCGTAGGAATTGGGGTCCGCCGGTATGGCCACTCCGATGGAAGCCGCGACGAGGCGATGGGGCTCTTTCGTCGCATTCGAACTAATGACGGAAAAAACGATCTGACCAGGATACAGGTACTTCAACCCCTGAGCCCTGGAGACCAATTTGCACTTCGGAGGAAAGATACTTGAGACGTGGACGAGGTTAAAGGGAGCCAGACCCGCGTCTCGCAGGGCCATTTCGAAACTGGGTAATTTCTCCCGGTGTCGACCGACACCTTTGGTGAGGAATATCTTCTTGGCTACAAACACCCGGCATAACCCCCGCCAGATCAAAGATTGCTGGAGCCGCAACCGCCCCGAAATACAACACACCGAACGACTTCGAGAGCAAACCATCGGACGTTAGCAGAAACACTCCGGGGTGTCAATTGGCATCGAGTTCTGGCACAATTATGAGTTTCGCGTCAGGGTCGATTAACATGCATGCGTCTGTCGAGCAGCCATTATTTTCCTGGAGGTCTAATTGAAGTTTAACGGAGTCGAAGTTCCCGACCACGGCGGGATCATCACAAAGGAAGGGGATGGCTTTGTCATTCCCGACAAGCCGGTCATTCCATTCATAGAGGGGGACGGAACGGGACGAGACATCTGGAAGGCTTCCCGTATGGTCTTTGACGCCGCAGTCGAGAAAGCTTACGGCGGAGACAGAAAGGTCGTCTGGTACGAAGTGTTCGCGGGTGAGAAGGCATTCAATCAGTTCGAAAGCTGGCTCCCTGATGATACCCTCGCCGCGATCAAGCACCTGCGTGTGGCGATCAAGGGTCCATTAACTACACCCATCGGCGGCGGAATTCGCAGTCTTAATGTGACCTTGCGGCAACTCCTGGATCTCTATGCATGTGTGCTACCTGTGCGCTATTTCGACGGTGTGCCCAGCCCGGTCCGGCATCCGGAGAACATGAACATCGTTATCTTCCGGGAGAACACCGAGGATGTTTACGCCGGCATTGAGTGGGCGGAGCGTAGCGCGGAAGCGAAGAAGATCATTCGGTTTCTCGAAGAGGAGATGGGGAAGTCGATCCGTCCGGATTCCGGTATCGGCATCAAACCGATGTCGGCTACCCGAACCAAGAACCTCGTTCGTCGTGCGATTCAGTACGCAATAGACCGCGACCGGAAATCTGTGACCCTGGTGCACAAGGGCAACATCATGAAGTTCACCGAAGGTGCGTTCAGGGATTGGGGGTACGATCTGGCACGTGAAGAGTTTGCCGACCAGACGATATCCGAGGACGAGGTCTGGTCCAAACACGATGGGACGCCTCCGGCAGGCAAGATCGTCATCAAGGATAGAATCGCCGACTCCATGTTGCAGCAGGTGCTGACACGCCCGGCTGAGTATGAGGTCGTGGCAACGCCGAACCTGAACGGAGATTACCTGTCGGATGCCTGTGCGGCCCAGGTGGGAGGGTTGGGCATCGCTCCTGGTGCCAACATCGGCGATGACTATGCGATCTTCGAGGCGACCCACGGAACGGCACCAAAGTATGCCGACAAGGACGTTATCAACCCTGGAAGCGTCATCCTGTCCGGATGCATGATGTTCGATTTCATGGGATGGAAAGAGGTCGCTCGAACCATCGAGCGGGCGTTTGGGGAGACCATTGGGCAGAAGCGTGTGACTTATGATCTGGAGCGCCTGATGGAAGGTGCGACGAAACTGAAGACCTCTAAATTCGCTCGGGCGATCGTGGAGAATATGTAATGGGAAGAAAGAAGATTACCGTGGTGGGTGCTGGAAACGTCGGAGCGACAGCCGCGCAATTGGCAGCTGAAAAACAATTGGGAGACGTTGTCCTTGTGGACATCGTCGAAGGTGTGCCCCAGGGCAAGGCTCTGGACCTTATGGAAACCGGGCCTGTCATGGGCTACGATTCCCGGATTACCGGCACGAACGGTTACGATGAAACCGCCGACTCCGACATCGTCGTGATTACTGCCGGCATTCCGCGAAAGCCGGGGATGAGCCGCGACGACCTCCTCAAGACCAACTACAACATTGTCAAGAGTGTCACCGAGCAGGTGGCCCAGCGGTCGCCGGATTCCATTCTGATTGTTGTCAGCAATCCCCTGGACGCTATGGTTCAGACGGCGTTTCGCTCGAGCAATTTCCCGAAGGGCCGCGTTCTCGGTATGGCCGGCGTTCTCGACTCGGCCCGCTTCAGGTCGTTTATCGCGATGGAACTGGACGTGTCTGTCGAGAACGTACATGCTTTCGTCCTGGGAGGCCACGGAGACACGATGGTTCCGCTTCCCCGGTACTCGACCGTCTCCGGTATTCCGATCACGGACCTGCTTCCCGCAGACACGATCGAGCGCCTGGTGGACCGGACCAGAAAGGGCGGGGCGGAAATCGTAGGCCTCCTCGGTACCAGCGCCTGGTACGCCCCGGGGGCGTCGATTGTAGAGATGGTTGACGCCATACTAAATGACCGAAAGAAAATCCTTCCTTGTGCGGCCTATCTCGAAGGAGAATACGGGGTCAATGGACTATATGTAGGTGTTCCGGTCAAGCTCGGCCAGAACGGGGTCGAGGAGATCATCCAGATCGAATTGACGCTGGAGGAGCGGGCTGCTGTTCAAAAGTCCGCCGCGGCCGTAAAGGAACTGGCGGAAGTGATTGGCGTTTGATGTGGGGCAATTGGCTGTTGGCGATTAGTTGTTAGCTATTAGCTTTCAGCGGGCAGCGGGCAGCTTTCGGATCGAAGGTTCCGACCCGACCTCGGACTTCGGACCTCGGACTTTGTTGATCGATTGTCTGTGACTATGGACGTGAAGGAGAAATGACGATGCAAGGACTCTCGCTTAGGGTGAAGACGATCCTGTTGACCGCGCTGGTCGCAACCATTGCGATCCCGGTTGTGGCGCAGGAACAAGAGTCGATACTGGACAGGGCAAAAGCGATCGAGGTCGAGCCCTCTGAATTGACGCTGGGCGTGGGAGAGAAGGCGACCCTGACGGCGACGGTCAAGGATGAGGATGGGAATGAAGTCCCCGCCCCGGTGATCTTCATCACGCGCGCCCGCAGGGACGTGGGAGTGACTGCCACGGGTGAAGTCGAGGCCTACAGCCCGGGTGAGTTCACAGTCGTTGCCATCGTTCCCAGCGGTGAGGAGGGAGGCCGGCGTCGAGGCGCCCGGCCCGGAGAGTTGAGTGCCGAGGTACGCATCACGATACCCAAGCCCCCACTCGACAGAATCACCGTGAAAGGCATTCCCGGGAAACTCTATGCCGGGAGCCTCGTCCGTGGGACCGTGGAAGTCTACGACACGAGCGACACGATGCGTCCCGACGAAGCTGTTGAATTTCGAAGCAGCGACTCCACGGTGGTCAGGGTCGATCGGTATGGTCAGGTGACCCCTCTGGCCGTCGGAACTGCCACGCTGACGCTAACGGCGGGGTTCGTGACCGAGGAACTGTCTGTCGAGGTCGTGGAGAATCCTGTCGTTTCGATGGAGTTGACTGCGGACCAGACGGAAGCCCGTACAGGTGACGTCATTCATTTGAAGGCTGTGGCCAGGGACAGTCAGGGAAACATCATCGGAGACCTCCCGGTGATGTACTCGGTTCAGGCCCATCCCGACTACATGAATCCTGGTGCTTCCGCCTCGGGCCAGGTGGCACAGGATGGTCGTTTCGTTGCCGAGCAGCCGGGGCAATACACGGTCATCGCGAATTCGGCGGGATCGTTTGCCACAGCGATCCTGGACATCGAACCGCGGAACGTCGCCAAGAGGGTCGAAGTTGTAGGACAGGCTCCCGTCAGAGACAGGCACACCTCCGATCTGTGGGTTTGGGAAGGCGCCGACGGTAAGGATTACGCGATCACGGGTACGTGGGGTGCCGACGGCCACGCCTATGTGTGGGACGTCAGCGATCCGGCGAACATGAAGATGATTGACACCATTCGTGTCGATGCCCGCACGGTCAACGATGTCAAGGTGTCCGAGGACGGCAAGACCGCCGTGATCAGCCGTGAGGGAGCGTCGAACCGGCGCAACGGTATCGTCATTCTGGACGTTTCGAACCCGGCCGAGGTGACGAAGATCTCGGAGTTCGATGAAGAACTCACCGGTGGCGTGCACAATGTCTTCATCTCCGACAACCACGTCTATGCCGTGAACAACGGTCGGCGGTATGACATCATCAACATCGCCGAACCGAAGATCCCCTTCCGCGTCGCGCGCTTTGAACTGGACACTCCGGGACATTCGATTCATGACGTCTGGGTTGACGATGGTATTGCCTACTCATCCAACTGGAGGGATGGCGTTGTCCTCGTGGACGTCGGAAACGGCGTGGCCGGCGGAACTCCCGACAAACCGGTCAAGATCGGTAGCTATGCAGATCCGAAAGGACGGAACCACGCGGCGTTTCCGTTTAAGAGCCAGTCGACGGGGAAGTCCTACGTGATCATGGGTGATGAAGTCTTCCCATACGGCTTGAATGATACCGAGCGATCTGTGGCTGGCGGCTATATGCACATCGTCGATTTTACCGATCCGCAGAATCCGGTTGAAGTCGCCCGGTACGAAGTTCCCGAAGCCGGTACTCACAACCTCTGGATTGAGAACGACGTCCTTTACATGGGTTTCTACAACGGTGGTGTGCGTATCGTCGATGTTTCGGGCGAGTTGATGGGCGACCTCTATAAGCAGGGACGCGAGATCGGCTGGTTCCATTCGAACGATCCGGAAGGGTACGTCAAGAATGCAACCATGGTCTGGGGAGCCCAACCTTACAAAGACCTGGTTTATTTCTCCGACTTCAACAGCGGCCTTTGGGCGGTCCGACTCGTGGATCCGGAAGAAGGCGGTTCTCGCTGATCAACAGAGGATTAACAAGAAATGAGTAATCTCAAGAAATCGATTTTTCTGACTTTGTTTGTGCTTGTTGCAGTTGTTGCCGTCAGGAGCACCGCACATGCGCAGGATCCTGCCGCGACCGAGCCGTCGATTGTCGACCGGGCTGCGTCGGTACGGGTGGAGCCGGCTTCGTTGACAATGGAGGTCGGTGACAAGACCAAACTCGAAGCAACGGTGCTGGATGCGGATGGCAACGAAATCCCCGCACCGGTCATCTTCATTTCACGCTCTCGCCGCAACGTCGGCGTTCAGGCTACGGGTGAAGTCGAAGCCTACCGGGCAGGTGAGTACACGATCGTAGCGATCGTCCCGCAGGGTGAGGATTTCAACCCCCGCAATGCGAACCAGGATGGTGTCCGTGCCGAGATAACCGTGACCGTGCCGCAACCTGCTTTGGATCGCGTCGTCGTTACGGGTCTGCCGGACAGGATGTACGAAGGTACAACGATCCGCGTCAAGGCCGATGTGTTTGACGTGACCGACTCGATCCGGCGTGATCTGGAAGCGACGCTCTCGGTCGTGGGGGACAACGCAACCGTCGATCGCTTCGGCCAGGTGCGGGCAACGGGTACCGGCAGCTTCAAGCTGGCGGCCTCAATAGAATCGATAACCAACGAAATCGATGTGGAAGTGGTCGCCACTACGATCCGTTCGCTTGAGCTCAATCCGACGACGACCGATGCCCGGACCGGTGATGTGATTCCGATGAGGGGAGTGGCAAAGGACGCGTCGGGAAATGCGATTGAGGGCTACCCAATCCGTTATGCCGTCCAGGCGCACGGAGTGGATGTGAATCCGGGAGCCGCCGCGCGGGCACAGATCCTGGACGACGGCCGTTTCGTGTCCGAACAGCCTGGCCAGTACACGGTGATGGCGCTGGCCGGTAACCTGTCGGCGACGACGACTGTTGAGATCTCGGAACGAAACGTTCAGAAGGCTGTCGAGGTTGTCGGCCGCGGCAAGGTCAACGATCGTCACACGTCGGACCTGTGGGTCTGGGAAGGTGTCGACGGACGTGATTACGCGATTACCGGAACCTGGAGTGCTGCCGGGCATGCGTATTTCTGGGACGTGACCGACGCCGGGAACATCAAGCTGATCGACACGATCAATGTGGATGCCCGGACGGTAAACGACGTGAAGGTCTCCGAGGACGGCCGGATTGCGGTGATCTCCCGTGAAGGTGCGTCGGATCGCAAGAACGGTATCGTGATCCTCGACGTGAGCAATCCCGCCGAGGTGAAGACGATCTCAACCTACGACGAAGAAATGACCGGCGGCGTTCACAATGTGTTCGTCTACGACAACCATGTGTACGCGTTGAGCAACGGTCGGCGGTACGACATCATCAACATCGCCGAACCCAAGCTGCCTTTCCGCGTCGGGCGTTTCGAACTGGACACGCCCGGGCATTCGATTCACGACGTGTGGGTGGAGGACGGCATTGCCTACTCTTCCAATTGGAGAGACGGTGTCGTTATTGTCGATGTTGGAAACGGAATCAAGGGCGGCACTCCGGACAAACCAGTGGAGATCGGTCGCTACGCGGACCCGCAGGGTCGGAACCACGCAGCGTTTCCTTTCAAGAGCGAATCGACTGGCAAGAACTTCGTGATCATGGGTGATGAGATCTTTCCCTATCGCGACATCATTGGGGACGACGATCCGGACAGAGCTGCCGGCTACATGCACTTCGTCGACTTTACGGATCCCGAGAATCCGATTGAAGTTGCCCGGTACGAGGTTCCCGAAGCGGGTACTCACAACCTGTGGGTTGAGGACGATGTGCTCTACATCGGCTACTACAACGGTGGCTTGCGAGTCGTCGACATTTCCGGCGACCTTGTGGGAGATCTCTATCGTCAGGGTCGTGAAATTGCCTGGTTCATGCCTTACGACAAAGACAGCATCGTAAAGAACGCTCCGATGGTCTGGGGAGCCCAGCCGTACAAGGGCCTGGTTTACCTGGCGGATCACAACAGCGGTCTCTGGGCCGTTCGCCTAACGTCCGGCGATGAGGAGTCGGGCTCACAACAATGAGACGTAACCTGATCCTGTTGCTTCTGGCACTCACGGTGGTTTCGACCGCCGTGTGGGCCCAGGGCCCGACGAAGACCTACTGGGTTTATGTGGCGTCGGAATCGGAAGACGAAGTTGCCGTCGTGCGTTTCGGCCCGGGCGGTACGACCGTTGAGAAGACGATCCCGGTCGGAATCTGGCCGACTGAGGTCGAAGGCCCGCATGGTGTGAAAGTGTCGCCGGACGGCAACTACTGGTACATGTCCCTGGCCCACGGGAATCCCTTCGGATCAATTTACAAGTACCGTACGGGTACCGATGAGCTCGTGGAGACGGTCGAGGTTGGAATGTTTCCGGCGACGCTGGATATTGCAGGTTCAACAGGTCTCCTGTACGTCGTCAACTTCGACCTCCATGGAGAGATGAAACCCGGCACGATCTCCGTCGTTGAAACGCGAAGCATGCTGGAGGTGGCACAGGTCGAGGTTGGGATCATGCCGCACAGTTCCCGATTGAATAGAGCGGGCGACCGCCAGTATTCGGCCATGATGATGAGTGACGAAGTGGTGGAGATGGACGCGTTCAAGTTCCAGGTCCGCCGTCGGCTTCCACTTTCCGACTTTGCCCGGCGTCGGGCGGCGGAAATGTCCGGGGGGGACATGGAATCCCGTGACATGGCCGACATGCCCGGGATGGCTGCCGGCGGCGGTGAGATGGAAGACATGGCCGGCACGGATGCCGCCGAGGTGTCCGGGATGGACATGTCGATGATGGCGACCGCCAAACCGACATGGTCCCAGCCGGGTCCGAACGGAAAGTTCCTCTACGTGGCGTGTAACGGCAGCAATCAGGTCATGGAAATCGACATCGAGAAGTGGGAGATTGCCAGAACCTTCAAGACTGCTGCCGGACCCTACAACCTGGACGTGACCCCGGATGGCAATTTGCTCGTTGTGAGCTACAAGAGTGACGGCTCAACCGGGATATGGGACCTGGGAAGGGGCGAAGAGCTTGCCAAGGTCCGGAATTCAAGGAAGGTCAGCCACGGCGTTGTCATCACTCCCGACTCCCGATACGCGTTTGTTTCCGTGGAAGGCATCGGTGGGGAGCCCGGTTCGGTAGATGTCCTGGATCTGGAGACACTGAAGCTCGTCGGCAGCGTGGAAGTGGGCAAACAGGCTTCCGGCATTTCTTTCTGGAAGGCGCAGTGAGGTCGTAGAGAGGGGCCTGCCCCGAGGCGACTTGGCTTACGATGTGCGGTCATAGACCGCACCTACATCGACGCCTCAAGACCGATCCACAACGACTCCGACGGAACGCCGGATGTAGGTGCGCTCTGTGAGCGCATGTCTTCGATTCCCCAAAATGTGCGGTCATAGACTGCACCTACAGTTTGGGGCCCGGCACATTCTCCCGCCTGGATGCTTAATGCAGGAAACACCTGAGACCGGTGTGAACCATCGTCATTCCGTATCGTTCGGCAGCCTCGGTCACCTCCTGGTCCCGCAACGATTGACCGGCTTGTGCGATGTACTTAACATTGCTGCCGTTTGCCCGGTCGATGTTGTCGCTGAACGGGATGAAGGCGTCCGATGACAGGCAGACGTCTCTAAACGTTCCTATCCACTCCTTGCGTTCCTGCTTGCTTATCGGGTCGGGCGGCTCGATGAACCCACTCACCATGGCCTCTCGCTCAGGCTCGGAAAGTTGCTCCCAGAGTAAGTACTGATCGATGACGTTGGCACGTGTGGTCCTGTTGACTTGTTCATCGAACTTGAGGGCCAGCGTCTTGGGGTGTTGCTGGAGAAACCACTTGTCGGCCTTGTCACAGGCCAGACGGGTGCAGTGAATTCGTGACTGCTGTCCTGCGCCGACGCCGATGACTTGCCCGTCAAAGGCGACGCACACGGAGTTGGATTGGGTGTACTTGACGGCAATCGTTGCCACGGTCAGCGTTTCGAGTACTTCGGTGGGAATTGACGTCGAGGAAGTGACGACGTTTTCGAAGAGAGAGGGACCGATCTTCATGTTGTTGCGCTTTTGTTCAAGCTGAAATCCGAAGAACTCGCGGCGTTCGATTTCCGGCGGTTCGTAGTCAGGGTCGATCTGGAAGATGAGATAGCACCCTTTCTTCTTGCTCTTGAGTATGGCGAGGGCATCGGGTTCAAAGTCGGGTGCGATGATGAGATCGGAGACTTCGCGTTTCAATACCTCTGCCAGAGATCTGTCAACCCTGTTGCTGACGGCTGCGACATCTCCGAACGAGCTCATCCGATCCCCGCCTCGAGCCCGCACATAGGCTGTTGCAACTTCAGACAGATCGTGGTCCGGGAGGAATTGAGATGCCCTCAGGGCGTCGGAAATGGGACGGGCGATTGCCGCACCGGCAGGGCTGGTGTGTTTGAATGACGCTGCAGAGCACCGTCCGGTGGCCAGCCGAAGCTCGTCGGCCAGTTGCCAGGCTCCCAGCGCATCGAGAACATTGATGCAGCTGGGGTTCCCGTTCAAGACCCTGAGCGGCGAAGGATCCGGCAAGACGAGGCGTGCCGGAATTTGATGAGGATTGCATCCGTACTTCAGTTCGAGGTCCACTTTCAGTTCTCCGTGCCGGTGGGAAATGATCGTAAAAAAATAAAGGCGTGGTGTTAACCACGCCTTCCGTGAGGGATCGCATCTAAAAATCAGATGATGCTTTGTGCGATCTGTTGCAACATCTGGTCGTCAACCGTCCAGATCTCTCCATTCTGGCCCATCTTCTCACGCACCTCGCCGATGTAGGAGAGGAATAACCGATTTCGTTTCAGATCGAGAAGTTCAGACCGAAGGGTGTCTGATTCGTTCTGCATTGCTTCGGGATCGACTTCTTCTTTGTCCGCCACGGAGAAAGCGATTGTCTTGCCGGCAACCGTCACCGGCGTTCCGGGAATATCCAGATCCAGGCTGAACAGCTGGTCATCAAGTTCGGTCGTCGATCCGAAATCAGCTATGAATCCTTCGCGCGTCAGCATTTCACTGGCTTGAACCTCCACACCGAGGGCCGCGGCCACCGTCGCCAGGCTGGATCCGGCTTCGAGGAGCTCCTCCGCTTCGGACGATTTGTCCTGGGCCAACTCACGTGCCTTCTCAGCGCGCAGGTCCTCCTGGACCTGCTCTGTCGCTTCTTCGAAAGATGCGGGGTGGGCTTCGGCAATCTCTGTGACGGTTGGAATCGCGTATCCATCCTTGACCGGAACTGAAGTCCCGATGGCGTTTAAATCCATCGAGAAGACCTGGGTTTCGAACTCCACGGTCTCTTCGAGCTGTGCGAACGCATCGCCGCGACCCAGGAGTTGGGTTTCACGAACTTCCGCATCAAACGTCCCGGCGACGCTTTCGAGATCCGGGTTGCCGACGAGTGCCACCGCCGCGCTTTGGGCAAGATCCGAAGCCTGGTCGGCAGCCTTTCGAAACTTCACGATCGAGTCGATGCCGACACGGACTTCCTCGAAAGGTCGTATTCGGGCCTCTTCCTTCTCGTTGACCCTTATGATGTGTATTCCGAACTCTGTTTCGACCAGGTCGCTCGTGGCGTCCACACCGAGGCTGAAGGCCACATTCTCGAATTCAGGAACCATCTGTCCCGGCCCGAAGTAGCCCAGGTCCCCGCCGACCGATGCCGATGTGTCCTCAGAGTACTCCCTGGCCAGTTCACTGAAGTCCTCTCCGCCCTTGGCCCGCGTCAGAACCGCGGCTGCTGTCTCCCGGATCGCTTCTATTTCTTCAGGCGTTTTTTCCTGAGTCCTCCAGAGGATGTGCTGCGCCTTCACACGAGCCGGCAACTGGTACTCCACTTCGTGATCTGCGAAGTACTCTAGAAGTTCGGCTTCGCTGACTTCCATCTCGGTTCGGATCTTGATCGTGTCGATGAAAATGTAACGCGAGCGTCTCTTTTCGGAGACGTTGTACCTGGCGAGATTCTTCTCGTGGTATTCGCGCTGATCTGCCTCGCTCATTTCGATGTCGTCTTCAAACGTTGGACCGTCCATGATCAAATAGTCCAACTGGACCTTCTCGTTCCGGTTTCTGTATTCCGTTTCCACCTCGACGTCTGAAATCGTTGTGGCTGCGGTCAGGAAGCTGTACAGCTTCTCAATCATGATCTGATTCCTGACGCTGCCTTCGAAATCCGCAACGCTCAGGCTGTTCTGAGCGAGCAGGCTTTCATAGCGGGTGAGACCGATGAACGCTCCGGCCTCCTGGAAGATAGGATTCTCAAGGATCGTCCGTTGGATCTCCGCGGCCGAAACGTTCAACCCCAGTCGCTTGGCCTCGGCGATCATCACGTACTGGTTGATCAGCTCTTCGAGAACCTGATTCTCAAACCGGAACGCCCGCAGCATTTCCGTTGTCAGCTGGTTCTGGCTGCGTACCTGGTCCACAGTACTGAGATAGGCCGCCCGAAACTCATTTCCGGTGACGACTTCGCTGCCCACCCCTGCGACGTCGCTGGTGAGAGCAACGGCGCCCGGGTCAGTGAGACCAGGTATGAAGGCCACGACAAGCGAGGCGCTGAAAACGAAAATGACGATGTACCAGACCCACCGAAGACTTGACTTCTGCCGCCGGAAGAAACTCAGCATAGATGCCCCTCCACCTCAAAATACAAACACTAATGCTATCAAAACGACCCACGGCGTTGCACCGATTTATCCGATCATGGGGCGATTTCCCGTCAGTTCGACCTTAATCTGACCGGCATACGCAAATAATGAAGTCGTGGTCCTGGACGGCCCTCTTCTGCCGTCTTTCCTGTACTTTAGTAAACGAGCTGGCAATTACCGGTTCATTTTCACTATGATAGGTCCACTTCCCAGGTCGGTCCTGCCGTCCAGGGAACTCTGGATATCGCTCTTCTTAGTGGCCGTTTGCTCGAATGAAACGCAATTTATGCGCGGTTGAGGAACCGAAAGAGAATCTATGAATTTCCGCCCGCTGTTCAGCTTCTTCTCCAGTGACCTGGCTATTGATCTTGGAACCGCGAACACGCTGGTCTATGCAAAAGGTCGCGGCATCGTGGTTAACGAGCCGTCGATCGTAGCGATAAACAAGGTGACAAACCAGGTCGAAGCGGTGGGTAAGGGAGCCAAGGAAATGCTGGGCCGGACCCCCGGCAACATCATTGCGATCCGCCCGATGAAGGACGGTGTCATCGCCGACTTCACGATCACCGAAAAGATGCTGACCTACTTCATCCAGAAGGCCCACGGCCGGAAGGTACTGGTACATCCACGAATCGTGATTGGGGTCCCCGCAGGTATCACGCAGGTTGAGAAACGTGCGGTGCAGGATTCTGCATATCGAGCCAAGGCCAGTGAAGTCCATCTTGTCGAACAGGCCATGGCAGCGGCGATTGGCTCCGGGTTGCCCGTCACCGAACCGTCGGGCAACATGATTGTCGATACCGGCGGCAGCACGACCGAGATCGCCGTGATCTCGCTGTCAGGCATCGTCCACAGTCGTTCCGACAAAGTGGCCGGAAACGAGATGGACGAGGCGATCACCCAGTACATCAAGCGTAAACACAACCTGCTCATCGGCGAACGCACGGCGGAGCGCATCAAGATGGAGATTGGGTCCGCACACCCTCTGGCGGAGGGCCGAACGATGGAGATCAAGGGAAGGGACTTGATGGAAGGGGTGCCCAAGAGCATCATGATTTCAGACGAAGAAATTCGCGAGGCTCTGGATGAGTGTATCAATGTACTCATCAACTCCATCCGCGTCGTCCTGGAACGGACCCCGCCGGAACTCTCATCCGACATTGCCGACCGGGGTATCGTGCTGGCCGGTGGCGGCGGGTTGATCCAGAACCTTGACCAACGTATTCGTGAGGAAACCGGGTTGCCAGTCACTCTGGCTGAAAACCCTCTCTCCTGCGTAGTCATGGGCACGTCGAAAATGTTGAGCGACTTTGTGCTGCTGCGAAAGATCGCTCTAAGTTAGAGTCTGGCGGCTTTTCGGCCGTCCCTTCAGGTACCGTCATGATCCTGGGATCGAACAGAGCGACATGGGTAGTGCTCATGACTGTTTTGTTCGTCCACACGATGCTGATGGCCTTTCCCGCCGGTGACCCTTCACGAACCGGTCTCGTCCGTACGATCCTTCTTGACGTCCTCACCCCGATCGAAAAACTGTTCGACGCGACGGTCCACGGTGCCGCCTCGGTGTGGAACGGCTACGTCGGTCTCATCGATACCCACCAGGAGAACGAGCGTCTGCGAGCCGAGATAGCAGAACTGCGGATGGAGATGGGTAAGAATCGGGAAGATGTGAGGGAGGCCGAACGGCTCAGGCGGTTGCTGGATCTCGATCCGACCGGTCCAGGAAGGCGTGTGGTGGCGCGGGTGATGGGAAGCGACACGAGCCTGTTTCGGCGCACCATCACTATCGACAAGGGTCGGACCCACGGGTTGTTCGCCGATTCGCCAGTTATGACACCGGACGGCGTGGTCGGCCGGGTGATTCATACCGGGCACTTCTCCTCGATCGTTCAACTGCTTTCCGATGCCGAAAGCGGTGTGGGTGTTGTCGTGAGAGGAAGCCGGGTTCAGGGGATCGTCAGGGGTGATGGAAGCAACCAACTCCTGCTTGACCACATCGACGATGATTCGATCCTGGCTCCGGGTAACGAACTCCTGACCTCCGGTACCGACCAGATCTATCCAAAAGGCCTTCGAGTGGGAACGATCGCGACCATCGGCCCGGCTGAAGACCTGACAGGAACCGCCCGGATCCAGCCGGCGGTGGACCTCGGACGATTGGAGGAAGTGATGTGTCTGATCGAAACTCCAGTATCGACGGAGTTGATCGAAGACCTCATCAACCGGCCGCCATCTCCGTAACTGCCGAGCATTTGATATGGACACGATAAGCCGTTACAGCGCTCCCCGGACCCTCGCAAAATTTGCGCTGATTCTGGTTGCAGTCGTCATTGTGCAGGGTATCCTTTCTCTTAAATTGCAGGTATTCACGTTTTTTGATTTGCCCCTAATCTATTCTATATACTATGGTTTCACCTTGGCCAGCCCAGTCGGATCCATTGCGATCGGGAGCGCCCTGGGGCTGATGCAGGACAGCTTGTCCGGCGCAGTTTTAGGCACGAACGGCTTCACGAAGACATTGATCGGGTTTCTGGCTGCCATGGCCGGATCGAAACTCGATGTCGAACAGCCGATCACGCGTGCCCTTGCGCTGGTCGTGTTCACTTTTATCGATCTGGTCTTGAAAGTAATGCTCGACGGGATCATACGACCGGGTGTTTCTGAGGCATCCGGGCTGCCGGTCGGAACCTGGATTCTGGTTGCCGTATTTAACTTACTGCTGGGGATGATTCTGTTCGGGTATCGGAGCCGATTCGGCAATGCGACAGCGTGAAGAAATCGATCTCCTGACAGGTCGGATCACGGTCATTTTTTTCCTGATCCTGGTCACGTTCGGGGTGCTGGCATTCGGGTTCTGGAGCCACCAGATCGCCCGGGCACCATACTATCGGCAAGCAGCCGAGCGGAACAGCATCCGGGACGTCTCCCTGGCGGCTCCTCGTGGCCGGATCTTTGATCGGGAACACCGCATCCTGGCCGACAACCGACCCTCATACAATCTGGTCCTGACCCGCGAGGGCAGCGCGCGATTACCTGAACAGACGATCGCGCTGCTTGCGTCCGCTATCCGGGCATCCGAACAGGATCTGCTGGATCGGCTCGAACAACACCGCGGAGAGCCGGAGTACCGTCCCATCGTATTACAGGAAGATGTTCCAGTTGCCGACATCTCCTATGTTCGGGCTCATCAGTACGAGTTCCCCGAAATCAGCGTCGAGTTCCAGCCCCGCCGTCGGTACGAGGGAAGGGAACTGGCTGCCCACTCGCTGGGCTATGTCGGCGAAGTGACCCAGGCCCAGTTGCAAGAACCGTATTTTGCGGAGCGAAAGGCCGGCGACATTGTCGGCCGCTCCGGTCTCGAAAGGCAATACGATGGTTTCCTGCAAGGTCGTGACGGCATCCGCCGTGTGATCGTCAACAACTTCGGGCGTGAAATGGGCATTCTTGCCGAACTCAAACCCGTGGCCGGGAACGATCTCTACACGACGCTGGATCTGGACATGCAATTGGCCGCCGAAGAAGCTCTGGGAGAGCGAACCGGGGTAGCCGTTGCGATGATCCCCGGCACAGGCGAAATCCTGGCAATGGCGAGCTTGCCTGGGTTCGACCCCTCGCTATTTGCAGGTGGGATCGGCTTGGATGAATGGGAGCGACTGGTGTCGGATCCACGCAAGCCGCTTCAAAATCGAGCGATACAGAACCACTATTCCCCAGGGTCGGTGTTTAAGGTTTTTATGACGGCTGCGGGTCTCGAGGAGAACGTCATTGCGGCCGATGAAGTCTTTTTCTGTCCGGGCGCGGCGTCCTTCTACGGAAACACGTTCGATTGCTGGAAGGGTGGAGGGCACGGCCAGATCGGCCTGCACGATGCTCTCGTCCACTCGTGCAACGTCTTTTTCTACAACGTTGGCGACCGGCTCGGTATCGATCTGATATCGGAACGAACACGGGCGATGGGCCTGGGCAGGAAAACCGGTGTTGATCTTCCTGGAGAAGACCCAGGGCTGATTCCTTCGGAGGAATGGCGGCAGCGGGTTTCCAACGAACGCTGGTACCCGGGTGAGACGATTTCCGTCAGCATCGGCCAGGGGCCTGTCGATGTCACGCCATTGCAGCTGACCTGGGCGATTGGCGGCCTGGTTTCCGGAGGGACGCTTAACCAGCCTCACCTGGTCGATCCCCGCTCCATTCGTGAGGTCGGCGTTGAGGCGCCCGACCTTCGCCACGAAAGCTACTCTATCGACGACCAGACAGTAGACGTCATAAGGAGTGCGATGTGGGGTGTGGTCAACGAACTCGGCACGGGCACGCGAGCTCGAATTCGGGGTTTTGAGGTGGCCGGAAAGACCGGCACCGCGCAGGTCGTCGGTAAAGAGGCTTACGGCACTCGCGACGAGTTCGAGGATCATGCCTGGTTCGTCGGCTTTGCTCCTTATGACGATCCGGAAATCGTCGTCGGCGTTTTTGTTGAGAATGGCGGACACGGTGGCTCCGCTGCGGCTCCGATCGCTCAAGCCGTCATGCTGGTCTTCTTCGACAAGAAAGTCGGCCGCTTCAGCAGGAACCCCTCGAACGAGATTGCCGGCTTGAACAACTGACAGGGAAACGATGATCGAATCATTGAGGAGCCCGCGTTTCTGGAGGGACTTTGACTGGCCCCTCCTGCTGGTCGCGCTGGCTCTGAGCACGGTTGGGCTGCTCGAGATCTACAGTTCCACTCTAACCATGCCATCGGAGAGTTTCTTTCTCCGTCAGCTTGTGTGGGTCGGTGCAGGCGTCGTCGTGATGTTTGTCGTCGCGTCAATTGACTACCATGTCCTTGCCGAGCATGTCATGTTGCTCTATCTCGGCACGATGGCTCTACTGGTCTATGTACTGCTTTTCGGTCATACCGTGGCCGGGTCGAGAAGCTGGTTCGGTATCGGATCGTTTGGACTCCAGCCTTCCGAGATCGCGAAAATGGTCGTTGTCATTGCCCTCGCCCGGTACCTGTCAGAGCTGAAGTATTCCTACATGAGTCTTAGCGAGATCCTGACCGCGGCTGCTATCTGCGCGGTTCCTGTTGCATTGATAGCTCTGCAACCGGATCTGGGTACTGCCTTGACCTTCGTTCCGATCATCGCGTTCGGCCTCTTCGTTCGAGGGGTGCGGCCAGTGGTTCTGGTGTCCGGACTCTTGATCGTAATCCTGTTGCTGCCCCTGACCTGGTTCGTACTGAAGGACTACCAGAAGGACCGGATCATTACCTTTCTGCAGCCTGAAACCGATCCTCTGGGCAGTGGCTACCAGGTCATTCAATCGAAAATCGCCATTGGTGCCGGAGGTCTGTGGGGTAAGGGGCTCTTCGAGGGTAGCCAAAACCAACTGGGTTTCCTTCCGACACGGCACACCGACTTTATCTTCTCCGTGGTTGCCGAGGAACTGGGTTTTGTCGGGGTGTGCCTGACGCTCGGACTGCTTCTGGCCCTCATCGTTCGGTCGCTATCGGGTGCAAGAACTCCGCGCGACACACTGGGTTTGTTCATTGTGGTCGGTGTGGTCGGCCTTTTCGTGTTCCACATTCTGGTCAACGTGGGGATGGTGATCGGATTCATGCCGATTACCGGAATCCCTCTGCCGTTCGTCAGCTATGGCGGTTCCTCGATTCTCATGGCGTTTGCCGGACTGGGATTGATTGTCAGCGTCAGACGATGTCGTTACGTGAATTGAATCGTGCTATAGTTTTTCTGCCGGAAGCGCGAGATGTTTTCCGGGGTCGAATTTGCGATCGGCCCGTTCCTGGAGATCTGCCGGTTGGGGCCGGAACCCGGAAAACCCCGTTCCTGCATTGGCATAGATAGGACTTAAAAGAGTTGTGTGATCGCCAGAAGTGCGATTTTCGGCCGGACTTTATTTAATTAGCCGATTCGGATGCCAACCGATCAAACCGGTATGTCCGGAGTCGAGCGACAGTGGGACATCGGTCCCCGATACGGCCAGACGGGACGGCCGACCCGACGGACCGTCTCCCAGAGCTTTCCGCGCGAGCATGTGTGCCGCCCGGGGGGCAACTTCGAACCGGGGATTGTCCCCGGCCGGAATCGAGTTGGATCATCGGCAGCATTGCCAACCGAGAGGTCGGGCATTCAACGGAGATGCCCACGACATCTGGTGGCCGATCGCGCCGGATTCCTACGATTTCAAGAGTTTTGTTGTTGGCGGGCCCTGAGGGGAATTCCGCCAAGAGTTTTTGTTTTTTAAAAGGTTTTTGCCCGTGACGCCGCGTCGTAAGAGTTGAGCTTCAACTCGCGTTGTGGAGCGGCGATTCGCGAAAACAGCTGACCAGGCTGTGATGATGGGGCACTGTTCGGGCCGGAAGGATCTTCGCCTTGGAGCGAGATCCTCGGCGAGCCCGTTCGCTGCCGACCCGTTCGGGTGCCGGCCGGAAGATTGTTGTGTGCCGGGCATCCGCTTGTGGTCCTGGAGGCTCGGCCGGACCGGTTGAACTCTCCCGTTCGCGAATCAGGCGTGCCACAACGCGTAGTCCAGCTCCTCCGGGCCAGGAGTTTCCATGACATTGTGCGAAGTCTGCGCTCGCGCGTTCGCGTCGAGGAGTACCCCTGTGCGTCGTTGGCTACGGGTGTAGCAGGGGGCCGAAGAACGCCTGTCTTTCAGATGATGGAAGTTCAAGCAGCATAATTGAATTCCGTCCGACATCAGACATGGAGTCTTTGAGCGTCCTCAATAGGAGCTTTGATGCGAAAAGAGCTGGTTATTTCCTCGACCCGTCAGGAAACCAGAATCGCGGTTCTTGAGAACGATGAACTGGTGGAGTTCCTGATCGAGCGTCATCGATCCCAAAACATTGCTGGCAACATATACAAAGGGCGTGTCACCAAAGTGCTGCCCGGCATGCAGTCTGCCTTCGTGAACATCGGGCTCGAACGTGATGCCTTCCTGTATGTCTCTGATTTCTTTGAAGACACCGATGAGTACGAGCGCGTCGTTGCATCTGCCGAACAAGAAGCCCTGGAGACCCGGCCCGTGAGCGAGCGCCCCGCCCCCCGGCGACGCGCTCCGAAACCTCAAGAACCTGTCGAAGCGGGACCTCGAGAAACCGAGGAGCCCCGGGCACAATCCCCCGATTCACGGGGCTCACGCCGCCGGGGCGAACGACGCGACAAGAAGGTGCGAATACCTTCGTTCGAGTCGCAGAAGGAGACCCGGCCTGAGACCGGCGAGCAGACCGAGACAGGCGAACGGTCCGAACCGCGCGAGCGGCCCGAGCCTCGCAAGCGGTCCGAGTCTCGGAAGCGGTCCGAGTCTCGGAGGCGTCCTGAGCCTCGCGATCGATCCGAGTCTCGGGGCCGTCGCGACGAGCGTAGCCAGAAAGGTATCCAGTTGCTGCCGGGTGAGTCGCTTGCCAAGTACACGGACCCAGCCGCGGGTGGTCCCGACCCGGCCGAGGCCGAAGCCGAAGCCGAACTGGAACAGGTAATCGACGAGACTGAAGATCAGCACCTGATGGAGCAGTTTCCACGGGAGGCGAGCATGCCCGCGGTGGACCAGGATGCCCCTCTGTATGTAACGGAGAACGGCCTGCCTGACAACGAAAAAGCCGATGCCGGCACCCCTGAGCCTGACTCCGATGTCATCGAGCCTCCCGCATCCGAATCTGGAGTCGACGAAGCCAACGATGACGGGATTGATCTAATACTGGAAATGCCAACCGAGGAAGTCGATACCGACGAAGAAGCAGTCCCTGCCGGGTCCACTGAGCCCGGCGGTCGGTCGGCGGCCGAGAACGAGACCGACAACGCCAACGACGCCAACGACGACAACGGCGAACAACTGGAAGACCCTGTTTCAGGCACTGCAAATATAACCGAACGCAAGGACGACCGTTGGTTCACGCGCAAACCCCCAACGCGGAGACCCCGACGTCGCGGTTCATCCAAACCGGACTCGTCCCAATCGGAGGGGCCGAAAGGTCCTATGATTTCCGAGCTCTTGAAAGAAGGGCAGGAAATACTCGTCCAGGTTTCCAAGGAGCCGTTGGGTAAGAAGGGTGCACGTATCACCTCCCACATCGCTCTTCCCGGACGGTACCTGGTCTATATGCCCACGGTCGACCACATCGGTGTTTCGCGGAAGATCCCATCTGAGGACGAGCGTGCCAGATTACGGCGCATTATCAACGAGAATCGAGAAGGCCTTCCCGGCGGTTTCATCGTGCGCACGGCGGGTGATGGAAAAGATGAGAAGGAGTTCATCCAGGACATTCAGTTTCTCGGTAACTTGTGGCGGGACATTCGTCAAAAGAGCGAAAAGAGCTCGGGCGGAACTCTGATCCACAGTGATCTGAACCTGGTTCAGCGTGTTCTTCGAGATCAACTTTCGGACGAGTTCAAGGCGATCCGCCTCGATAACGAGGTCGAGTATGCAAGAGTGCTGGAATTTGTGAACAACTTCCAACCGTCGCTTGTCAATCGCGTGCGGTTGCATGTCAAGGAAACCCCGATCTTCGAGGAGTTCGGGCTCCAGCAGGAAATCGAAAAGGCCCTGCGGCCGAAGGTGTGGCTTCGTTCCGGCGGTTACATTGTTGTCAACCAGACTGAAGCGCTTGTCGCAATCGATGTCAATACAGGCAAGTTCGTCGGAAAGTCGAACCGTCTGGAGGACACCATCGTCCGTACGAACATGGACGCAGCACATGAAATCGTTCGCCAGGTCCGCCTCCGGAATCTGGGTGGAATCATTGTCGTCGATTTCATTGACATGGAGGAGAGGAAGAACCGGCAGCGCGTGATGCTGACGCTGGAAGAAGAGTTGCGAAAGGATCTGTCGCCGTCAAAGATCCTTCAGTTTAACGATTTCGGTCTAGTTGCGATCACACGAAAGCGGACCCAACCTTCGCTCGAGCGGATTCTCGGAAGTGCTTGTCCTCGTTGTGGTGGGTCTGGTTACGTAAAG
>PVBE011477028.1_pt1 | contig 39971 bp, 34 predicted proteins | sample 1631181 | NCBI WGS metagenome assembly PVBE01 (sample SAMN08397723, study PRJNA350692) | Marine metagenome, whole genome shotgun sequencing project. | isolation source: water | place: Pacific Ocean | collected 2012-04 | reverse complement strand
GCCGTTACGCCTGCTGTCCAGCTTCTCAGCGAATACGAAGTCCACAAACCGCCAAGACGTGCGGCAGACCCCGCCGATCTCGGGTCCCACAGCCGCATGTGCAGGTTTCCGGAGGTCAGTTGCTGAAGCACTGCAGCGAACGGCTGACGGTTCAGCCAACGCCGGGGCACCCAGTCTGATATGGGCAATCCCGGTCTCTGGGTCACACCGGCTCAGATCGGGCTGGTGGCGCCTCGGATGGAATGAGTCGGATGGACACGCAGAGGAGCTGCTCAGATGAACCATTTCCACGGCCTACCGGCACTCCTGTTGGCAGGAACAGCCATCCCCAGCTTCGCGCAAGCCGATGACCAGCGGTCAGGACCCGGCGAAGCGCGGTCGGACCGCTACTTCGTAGGGTATTACCGAGCTGACAACCTGGCCGAGAACAGCTCGCTGCCTCTGGCGAGCGTGAAGTACAGCTACTACACCCACATCATCCACATCGGCCTCGCGGTCGGCTCCGATGGGCAACCGAGCCCAGCAACTCCGACTATGCCCTCACGGGAGTTCACCGCCGCCGTCCATCAGAACGGCGTGCTGGGCCTCATCTCGCTGGTGGGAGGCAAACAGAACTTCGAGAAGGTCGCTCGGGATCCGGAAGCCCTGGAGCGCTTCGTCAGCGACATGGCCCGGATCGTGGCGGAGTTCGACTACGACGGCATTGACGTGGACTGGGAGCACCCCGATAGCCCGGAGGCCGGCAAGGGCTGGATGACGTTCATGGCCGCCCTGCGGGAGATGCTGGACGGCTTGGCTGAGAACCGCCAACGTCGCTTCTGGCTGACCACGGCTCTCCCGGCGGGATGGGGCGGCGCTCATCTGGACGGTAAACGGATCGCCGACACGGTGGACTTCATCAACGTGATGTGCTACGACGGCTTCGGCCCCTGGGGCGGACGGGCAGGCAACCACGCGCCCCTGTTCCCGGATCCGGCCGATCCGCGGCAGGTCTCGATGGCGAGCGGCATGGCCTATTGGCGCGATACGGTGGGCGTGCCTGCCGATAGTCTGGTCATGGGACTGCCTTTCTACGCCTATGTCTGTACGGGTTACGAGCCGTACGAGCCAATCGACAAAGATGCCGAGGGCAAGAGCGTCGATGGCGGCTCGGCGTGGATGGGTATCGCTCAGCGGATCGAGCGCGACGGCTGGGAGCGGCGGTTCAACGAGGAATCACAGGCCGCCTGGTACTTCGCCCCCGACGGGTCTGCCTTTGTCGCGGCCGACGACCCTGAGACCATCGCGATCAAAACGCGCTGGGCACGGGAGAACGGGTTCCGGGGGGTGTTCATGTGGAGCATGCGCTGTGACGTCATGCCCGACGGCTCGCGGCCGCTCCTTGATGCCATGCAACGGGCGTGGACCGAGGCCCCGGATCCCGAGTAGGCGGGGCTTGACGAGGCATCGCCGATTATGTAGAGTTTGCGGCTGACACGGCCACAGGTGCCGACGAAGGCCCATCGTAAAGCATGGATCAATCTGCGGCATTTGCGCCGCGCTCACGAAGGTGTGAGGCTGAGTGCTCGTCTGGTTTGCTCGGTATTCCCCATAGGGTTGGGGAGACCGAATGGCGGGCAAAACCATGGTAGGGGTGCCGAATTATGTCGGAGCCGAATGTCACTGGGCTGAAGGCCATCATCTGCGAAGACGAACCCCTTACGTCCGCGACCCTTGCCGCACACCTCACCGAGCTTGGCTATGATGTTGTCGCGCGTCCATGCGACGGCGAGGAGGCCGTCGAGGCCGCGCTGTCCATCAAGCCAGACCTCATCCTGTTAAGTGGTCAATAGGAGTGTAGGGCTTCGCGACGCCCACATCAGGCCTCGCCTCGACGGAACCGCATGGTGTAGTCCCAAAGGTTGCCTTCGGTAGCCTCTTGCGTCATCCCCGCGCCCTCCACTAGCTTCGCCGTCGTGGATGGCAGCGCGTAGTCCGGATCAGGCAGGAACTCGGTCACCGCTAGCCTGCCTCCGGGCCTCAGCACGCGCCGCACTTCACCCAGGGCCCCGTGTCGATCGGGGATCTCCTGCAGCGCCGCCACCACGAACACGAGGTCGAAACTCCCCGCCCGAAAAGGGAGCGCGCAGGCATCGGCGGCCAGCGGGCGTACTCCCGGCGCGCCCGCACCCGATAGCTTGCGCCCGAGTTGCCGGAGCATCCCCTCCTGCACGTCCAGCGCCACGACAGAGCCTCCCGGCGCCACGCGCTTCGCAGCCTCTGTCGTCTGCGCCCCGCTGCCGCATCCGATCTCCAGGACGCGAAGGCCCGCGCTCACTCCGCTGCGCTCGACCACGCGGTCAGGCGGCTGAAGCCATTCTCTGAGCGAGCTGTCCAGGAATCGACCTACGTACGCCGGCGCCGGGATGCGGAAGAACCTCTTCGCGACCCTCATGATCCCGCTGATCACCACGAGCGCGAGCGGAACGCCGATGATTATCTGGAGCCACATGACTGTCTCCCAGCGTCAGGCAGTTGGCGGTATTGAAAGCGATGGGACTACTGATGTGAAGGGTAGACCTCAAACTCCACCACCTGAAACAACCCATTCACCGAGTTGTGCAGCCCCGTGAATCGCACCTGCCGCGCCTGCCTCGGCTCGAAGCGATCCACCTGCCACCCGACCCAATCGCCCTCGCTCTTGTCCACCGCCGGTTCCCACGTCTCTCCATCAACCGACGTATCGACGCGATACCTGAAGTGCCGTCCATCCAGGTCAAACAGCATCACCTGCGTCCGGGCCACCGTCTCGGTCTTGGGCAGCTCAATGGTGAAGCTCCCCGGCCATGCGAAGTACCCAAACCCGTTCATCCCGCCGTACAGATCCACGTTTCCGTCGATGATCTCCTCGGGCGTCAGTTCCGGCTGATCGTCTAGCCTGACGCAGCCGATGATCTGGGCTCCCTTGTCCGCCAGGGCGAGATTCCCGCTGTTGTCCCTCTCTACGAAGTCCAGCTCAGCGAGATCCACCTTACCGGATGGCGTGTAGGTCCCTTTGACGAACTCATGCAGCGCGTCGTACATCTCCCGCCCGAGGCCTTCGCGCTCGGCGAACATCTTCACCGCGCCGCCGCCCTCGTAGTACCCCAGCAGCGCCTCATCCATCCAGCCGTACTTCACTCCCGCGTCCAGGTACGCCCAGAACCGCCGCGTGTGTTCGCCTCTGTCGAGCGCCCGTCCGTCGAACTCGATCTCGATCCCCGTGCCCGCCATCCGCGCGATCTTCGCCGCGGCGAGCAGTCGTTGATCGTCCGCCTCGCTCATGAAGAAGTGGTTCGGCTGCAGCATCGTCGCGTCGAGGCCTATCTCCCGCCAGTTCGTCGCGCCACCTCCGCCAAAATACGGGATGAAGTAGAGCTTCATCCCCATGTCTCGCACGCAGTCGCCAGTCCACCCCACGATGTCCGCGTCTTGTGAGGGTATGTTCTCTGCCAGCCAGTAGAACCCGGCGAGGTTCAGGTGCTCAAAGCTCCGCGCCTTCCAGTTCCGCATCACCTCGTCGATGTACCATGCCACCGCCTCTCGCCGGTCCTCTTCCTCGCTGAAATCCAGTCCCCGTGGCGCAGGCATTCCTGCCTGCGGCCGTTCCTCGTCCCCCGCCCGCCCGAAGTCCGTTATCTCCCTCAGCGGCGTCGGCAGTGCGATCACCACATTCACCACGTGCTCCGGATCACCGAGCGCCGCGCCTGCTTCGGCGACCGCCTCCTCCAGCCCAACCAGGCCCGTGTCATCGCGAAACCACGCATCCGCCAGCCACTGCCAATCCGCCAACTCGGGCAGCTTGGCATCCTTCGCCGCATGGTTCAGCATCGTCCCGTCGTCTGTGGAGAACTCGATGAAGAGGAAGCTATCGAACAGCCAATCTTGCGGCTCGCCGTCTTCGTCCACGTGCGCCACATACGGCATGATCGCCTCGGAGGTCCAGTCGACTCGTCGCTCCATGCCATGGTAGATCAGCACCATGTCGCGGACGCCCCCGACCTCCTCCGTCCCAGGCCGCAAATATTCCCCTTGCGCCGCTGCCATCACGCCTAGCGCCAACATGCCACATATCATGCCCCGTCCTTCCCCGCTCCCGTACGAATCCCTGTAGGAGGGGTTCCAACCCCGACGCCGTCCGTCGTCCCTCCTCTCACTCCCACCCTCTCCCGCCCGTGTCAGACACTTGTTTTGTCGCCTCAGGCAAAACGGGTGTCTGACACTGAGATTCCCAATCCTCCTCCGCCATCCCTCGCCCCCCTCCCAATCCCTGTAAGAGGGGTTTCAACCCCGACGCCGTTCGTCGTATCCCGTCACCCGCCCCGCTTCCTCGCCTTCATCAACAGGAACTGCGGACAGTGCCGATTGCTCGCTACGATCTTCGCATTAAGCTCCTCCGCCCCCGGCGTCGCATCCGGCTCTCGCAGTTGATCTATCGCCAGCCCCGCCTCTACCAGCGGCATCACGTACTGCTCGATCGTCCTCCGATGCGACTTGCACCAGATCGGGTCACCGTTGTCGTCCTTCATGATCCACTCGGCCCACTCGATGATCCCCGCCTCAAGGTAGTGCCCCACCACCGCCAACTCGGCGCCATCGATCTCGTGTCGGTCGCTGAAACTCCGCATCGGATGGACGACGCTGATGGCAACGAATCCGCTGGGCTTCAGGATCCTCCGGGCTTGCCCGAACGCCTCCGCCAGGTCGTCGACGTACTCCAGCATCATGGGGAAGAGGACGATGTCAAAGTGTTCTTCGGGATACTCGTTGAGCCGCTCAACGCCGCCCTCGCGAAGGTGCAACTCGACGCCCGCCTCGGCCGCGTTCTGCGCCGCTGCTTCCAGTAGCCTCGGCACGGGGTCAAGTCCGTGCACCTCCGCTCCGTGCGTGGCCAGCCGCACGCTGTAGTGCGCCGGACCGCATCCGACCTCGAGCGTCGTCTTGCCGCCGGAATCGCCGAGCATCTCGCGCATCGCCGGGATCTCGATCAGCTTGTTCCAGTTCGCTTCACGCGCGCAGTGCGCGAGGTAGTTCTCAGACGCTCGCCTCCACGCGGCGCGAGCCGTATCGCTAACAGGCCCTTCGGACCGGCGACAGAACGGTGGAAGATACATGATTGGCGGTGGCACTCCTTGGGGGATGTCGCAACGGAGTGCTATACGTTGCGGCGATGGTGAGGTCGCGTCCGGCTTACCGTCCGGTAGCACGAGCATTCTAGCCCAAGCGCCGCTGTCGTACCCGTGGCGCAGGCATTCTTGCCTGCGGCCGTCACTCCACGTCCTCGGCGGGATACGCCCTGATCCAGTCCATCTCAATCGTGAACGGGCCCGCCTCGCCATCGGCGATCAGCACGCCCACTGACTGCACCTTCTCTGCCGTCACTTCGGCCGCGTCAGGAACGGGCTGTCCGCGGAAGCTGGCCTTGAAGGCGCTGAACGGCACGCGCACGACCGCCCATTCTCCCTTCGGCGCCTCGAACGGCGCCCGGTACATTCCCTCCTCGCCATCGAGTCTCAGCGAGACCTGGTACTCCCTCCCGTCGGCCCTCACGCGCAGCACCAGTCCCGCCTGGCCATCGAGTTCCAGGTCCGCGGGCTTCGATCTCGCCGAGGCAAACCCGCCGTTGTTCGCGAGCGATGTCTCGCCGGAGAAAACAGCCGTGCCGTCGTCGGTGAACTCGAGACCGGCCTTCGACACGCCGCCCATGATGGTGTCGTTGACGATCTCCCAGTCCTCGCGCCCATCGGCCTCATCGAAGCCGAACACGAGCTTCTGATCGTCAGGCGTATCTGCTTGTGCGATCGACGCGAGTGTCACGACAGCCGCCATCAACGTCAGACGTGCAGACATCTGACCACCTCCCGTGCGCGCTCTACAATCATTCCAACAGCGCGGCCCCGACAAGGTTTCCCCGAGTGACGCCTCTGGTCGTCGACGCGCCGCCGACCTCTGGACTCTATTGGAACGCCACTCCCGTCCGAGTGTTCGAAGATGCGAGCAATGCGTGGCTCGAGAGGCCGTCGGCGCCATGGGGAGGGCGTGCACATGCGATCGAGTGTATGGTTGACGGTGTGCGCGGCGTTGGTCGTTGGAGCGGCACAGGCGGACCCAGTGTCGATTGCCGTGTTGGGCGGGGCGGCGGGACCCGTTGAGGGGGAACCCGACGTGCGCATGGTCTCCGAGGACCTGCGCATCGACCTCGCGCCGGACGAGGCGACTGTAACGGCGGACATGCAGTTCCACAACGAGGGCGATGCTCAGGACCTCGTTATGGGCTTCCCGCAGATCTCCAGACCTGACCGCGGCGCCATCAGCCTCAAAGGGATGACGTTCACTGTCGACGGCGAGGACGTCGCCTCCGAGCACCTCCCGCCCGACGGCGACGAGTGTGAGCTGGTCCCTGCTTGGCTGGGCGTCGACAGTTGGCACGTCGCAACCGTCCCCTTCGAGGCCGACCAAATGCGTCGGGTGCGGATCTCCTTCAAGCACGACCATGGCGGCAGCGCGCCCGGGTTCGGCATGGGCTACGACTGGTTCCTCTACGTGCTGTCAACAGCCCGCCAGTGGAAGGGCACCGTCGACCGCATCAAGGTCACGGTCACTTTCGGCGAGATGGTTGGCGCGTTCGCGCATGTCTTCCCCGCCGAGTACCGGCTCGACGAAGCCGCCCGCACGATCGAGTGGGACCTGACCGATTTCGACGGCGACCCGGGCGACATACGTGTCGCGTGGTGGCCGACCGTGTCTGCTGTGAGTGTCAGGGACGAACCGATTCGGGCCCACGCCTACCTCGGCAAGAGCTGGACGCCCGTCATCGACGTGGTGCCGCTCGCCGAGGTGATGGGGTGGCAGTGGAGCGTGGTGCCTGGCACGGGCGAGTGGGTGCTGGAGACGGGCGGACACCAGTTAACGGTGATTCAGGATGAGGAGCGCGCGAGCTTGGATGGCGCAGACTACGACCTGCGATGCCCGCCACGGCCCCCCCTGGGCCATGGCACAGAGGGGCTCCGAGGCGGCTGCATGCTGGCTCTCGGGGACCTCATGCAGTTCGCCGACGTCCATTTCGAGCCGGATGGCTACGAGAGCCACCTGAAGATTCGGTAGTTCGCCGCCGTCACCCCCAGACGATCTTGCCCAGCACCACCGGCTTTCTCGCGCCTGTCGCGGAGGGCACGTTGCCTGGTCGGCCAAGCAGCGTCTCGTTGGCGAGGATGCAGAACGCCATTGCCTCCTTCGCCGCGTCGTCGATGCCGAAGTCCGCGTGGGTCAGCACCTTCACCTCAGGGAGCATCTCCGCGATCATCCGCATCAGCGTTGGGTTCCTCACGCCGCCACCGCCGACGATCATCTCGTCCGGCAGGCTCGGCAGATGCGTCCGGTAAGCGTGTGAGATGCTCTCGGCCGTTAGCGCCGTGAACGTGGCAATCAGATCGCGGTATCCGCGGCCATGTCCCTTCAGGCGCCTCAGCCAGTTGGTCGCGTATTCGATCCCAAACTGTTCGCGTCCCGCCGTCTTGGGCGGCGGCTTCTCGAAGTACTCATTGTCCATCAACGATCCGAGAGCCCGCTCATCGACCTCGCTGTTCGCCGCGAACCGGCCATCCTCGTCCATCAGGAAATGCCCCTGCGAGCCCACATCCATCACGCCGTCAATCACCATGTTCCCCGGCCCGGTGTCGAAGGCGACCACGTCCTCCAGCAACCCGCCCGCCGGAATGTACGTGACGTTCCCGATCCCCCCGATATTCTGCATCGCCCGAGTCTTCGCATCATCGCGAAACAGCGCGTAATCAGCCAGCGGCACCAGCGGCGCGCCTTCGCCTCCGGCCGCCATGTCTCGATACCGGAACTCCGCCACTGTCAAGATTCCGGTTCGCTCGGCGATGATGCTTGGCTCGCCCAGTTGCAGCGTCGCCGAGCGTTCCGGCTGGTGACACAGGGTCTGCCCGTGGGAGGCGATGGCATCGACGTCACCCGCTTCAATCCCCACTTCACCCATCACCGCCAGCGCTGCCTCGGCGAATAGCTCGCCAATCTCCACATTGAGGCGCGTCACGTCCGCCGCGTCGCGGTGCGCGTGCCTCGGCACCTGCCATGCAATCTGCTCCGGCATGGGGTGCTGCACGTAGCCCTTCAGTTCCACGCTGATGTCCGGGACTTCACCGCTCAGCTCCACAACCGCCGCCGTCACCGCATCCACCGATGTCCCTGACATCAGCCCAACGAGGACCCGCTTCGTCTTCCCGGCGTATCGCGCCAGTATCTCCGCTGGTCTCATACGCCCCCCTTCGCTGCCACCACCATCATCCCCTGGAGCCTTCACGCGCGCAGGTCCGCCCCGCACCCCCACTCGAACCTCCGCCCAGGAGCGTGCCTCGATGACACCCTTAGCCCTCATCGCCGTCCTCGCCGCACCCGCCGTCGCGCAGGAATACCTCACTGTCGCCGACGGCCACCTCGCCTGGCAGTCCGGCGAGCGCGCGCGGTTCTGGGGCGTGAATCTGGTGGACGAACTCGGCCGCGAGAAGGCCGAGATCGATCAGATCGCGGCGCGCGTCCCCCAGATGGGCTTCAACGCCTGCCGGCTGCATCTCTACGATGTCCGCCTGCTGGATTCCGATGCGGTCTCCGCCGGCGGCAAATCGACCTCTCGCGTCCCGCGCGCCTGCGCGAAGGGCGACGATTCCCCCCTCGACCGATTCGACTACGCCATCGCGAAGCTCGAGGAGCAAGGGCTGCGTCTCTTCCTGACTTTCGACCGCGCGCGTTGGACGTTCCAGCCGGGCGACTCCGACGATGAGGCCTGGTCCACGGCCATCGAGGAATTTCCCCAGTGGAGTCGCGAGCAGCTGCCGTACATCGACGACACCTGCGCCGAGTTGCAGCTCGAGTACACGCGCACTCAGCTCGACCACGTCAACGCTTACACGGGCCGGCGCATCGCCGAGGATCCGAACATCATCCTCTACGAACTCACCAACGAGAATGGTTTCGTTAAGGCCATGCTCGAGGGCGCTCACCGCAAGTGGCCCGAGTATTTTCAGGCGGTGCTCCGCGCCAAGTGGAACGCGTGGTTGCGCGAGGAGTATCCCACGATGGCAGCCCTCCGCGAGGCGTGGAGCGAGGTGGGGGAGGGCGAGAGCCCGGCCGGGGATACCGTCGCCTTCGAGCCCGCCTACGGCAATGCGGCGGAGTACCCATCAGGCCGCCTCGCCGATGTCCACCGCTTTACCTACCACTGCTTCCAGAGCTTCAACGAGCGCCAGGTCGCGCTGATGCGATCGATGGCAGCCCAGGGCGTTGGGAGTAGCGTCGTGCCGATCTGCTTCGATACCGTCCACGAGCACAAGATCGCCTGGATGGCCGCCGCCTCGCGGGGCGACTTCCTCTGCGTCGGCACGTATACCAACGAGGCGACGCACAACCAGGAGGCGCCGCGCTATCCCTTCGCTTCCGCGCTGGACGGGCGCCCGCAGTTCTACAACCTCAGCTACCAGGGCGCCATCGACAAGCCGACCGTCATTTATGAGACAAACGTGCTCAAGCCCGCGCCTCATCGCGCGAGCTACCCCTTCCGCGTCGCGGCGCTTGGATCGTGGCAGGATTGGGACGCGGTCTTCTGGTACGTGTGGAGCGATGGCACGGTCAAAGACCAGGTCGATCCCCAGGTCTACATCGATGCCGGCTTGCGCTACGCGGCCTCGTCTCACATTTGGCATGGAATAGTGATCGCCACCGACGAGGTCCTGCTCGCCGCGCTGAACGCCGCCGGGAAGATCTTCACCGGTTTCCACCTCCAGCCCGCGCCCGATCCGCTGGTCGTTGAGATCGGCACGGAGAACCTGCTCCACACGAACTGGATCGGCGACATCGACGTCCCGACGCCTCCCGGCGCCGAGGGGAAGTACCCCAAGGCCGAGGCCGAGAACGCCACCACGTTTACGCGCGGTCTCAAGTGGGATTTCCGCTTCGACCAGGTTGAGACCCGCAGTCCCGACCCGCTCGTCGCGAAGCTCAACTCGCCTCTCGTGCAGAATGGCGAGACGACCTATGATTGGGAGCGCGGCACGCTGGTCATCGATGCCCCCGGCGCCAAAGCCGTCATCGGCTTCCCCGGTTCTGAGCAGACCTTCTCTGGCGGCGTCTCTCTCACTCTCCCTCCCCCTGTAGGAGGGGTTTCAACCCCGACGGTGTCTTCGGCGGATCCCTCCGCAACTGCCTCCCAAGCCCTCGTAGGAGCGGCTTCAGCCGCGACTTCCGTGCCGTCTCCGTCCGCCGACTTCGTCACCTTCGCCCTCGTCGCTGAGCCCGGCCAATCATTGGCCTCAACCGACTCCGCAACCGCCATCCTCATCGGCACGGGCGAGAACGACGGCTTCACGGTCAAGGACGAGTGGGACACCGATCCAAGCCTCACGTTCCACAACATGCTGAAGACCGGCGGCAGTGGCCCGCCGCGGATCCGTCGCCACGCCGGCACGATCACTCTACCCAAAGCCTTTGCCACTCAGGCCTTCGACTTCCTCATGCAGCCCATCGGGACTTCGTCGGGGATCGAACTCACCCTCACCAGCGACATGGCGGCATTCGTCATCACCCTCCGGGCCGAGTGACCGGCGGCCCCACAACCCACCCATCCGTTTCGCCGAGCACCCGCGTCAGTTCCCCGGATGTCGCATCGACAGTCGCGGCACGGTACGGACCCCGCAGTCCATCCTCGTCTCTGGCAAGCGCCTGCGTGGCTAGCAGGCACGTGCCGTCCTGCGACCAGGTCATCCGCGGCGGCCTGAGCAGGTCGCCCTCGAGGTCGCCGCGGAGCGCGGATACATCAATCCGGCGCGCCACGCCCGTCCCGTAGTCCCAGATACCGAATTCGTGGTGCAGACCGTAGCCGCCCTGCGGGTCGTCCGTGCCCGAGCGAAGCCGCACGAGGCGTCTCCCCCCTTGAAGCGCCGGATATGCCCGGACGTGTCGCCAGTCGAACGCGTCCTGACCCTCTAACTCGCCCAGATCCCTCAGCACGTCGCCGGTCGTCATGTCCACGACCCACATCTCGCCATCGGTGTCGCCCGAAACGTGGGCGCCGTGCGTCTGGCGGACACGGGTGTTCTCATCTCCGAAGACGATCTCGGGCTCTGCTGTCGGATCGTCAACAACGTGCCGCAGGAGATGCGGGTGGGACCACACCAACATTGCCCGGCTATCGGTTGCCCACTCGTACATGTGCGTGCTGGCTGCCACCTCCACCACGCGTTGCTCGGCGCCATCGGCCCCGAAGATGACGATCTCATTCCGTTTCGTCGGAAGGTACGGCCCCGGCTCGGACATGTAACGCGGGCTCCCCGCCGCGAGGTTGATGGCGAGTCGCGACCCGTCCGGCGACCACGTTGCGGCGCAGCCAGGACCGAGCGAACGTGCCTCCGGCGCATCCATCAGCTCCGTCCACTGCCCGGTGAGAACGGACAGCACGCCATACCGCGTGCCCTCGCTGAACGTGTTCTCGTGCTCCCAGTAAGTGAGCAGCGCGTTTGACGTCGGCGACCACACGAACCGGTCGGCCGGAACCGGCAGCACGGGCATCGATGAATCCCACATGTGCGGTCGGACCTGCAACTTGCGCTCCGGCGTGATCCACGCCACGTGCCGCCCGTCCGGGCTCCACGCGACCGGCGGCTCATCGTAGCGTACCTTCAGCCGCTCGGGTGCCACGTCGCCAACCGCCATCGGCAGGGAATCAAGGGTCGGATCCCACGTCCACACCCGCGATTCGGCATCTACGAGGAGTACCGCGTGGCCTCGCGGCGACCATGCGAGCAACCGGTGTGGCTCATCGCTTAGCGCCTCGTCAGGCGTAAGCCGCGCGGGATCTCCGCCCGGCCTGTCCAGCGCCCAGATCGCCCGTTTGCCGTCCTGCGTCTCGCCCTCGAGCGCCAGCCACTCGCCATCCGCTGACCACGACATGGGCGCAAGCCCAGGCTCGACCCCTATCGGCATCAGCTGCGGTGGGTTGGCGACGAGCAACGCCGGGCTACCATCGCCACCATCCGCGCACGCGAAATGCACGCCCGCCCACGCCGTGGCGTCCCGCCCTGGTCCATCGGCGTTTCCAGAGACTCTGTCCTGGCTTGCCCGACAACCACCCAGGAGCGCGACGGACGTCACCAGCATCATCCATCGTCCCAATTCATCACCTCAGCAGTGTGTCGAACGCGGCCCAGGAATCCCTACGGGTCCCCGACTCCCTCATTCAGACGGTCAGCAACTCGTCCGGGAAGAGACTCACCCATCACTCCTCCACCCTCCGCACCGTCCACACCTCGATCGCGCCTTCGTCGCCGAAGAACGCTGCCAGCCTCGCTTCTCCCGTCTCGACGAAGTGCCGATAGTCGAACGAATGGTAGTCTGCGTACTCTCGGTCGTATGGGATCTGGGTGACTTCCCACGTCTCGCCGCCATCCTCGCTGAGATAGACCACGTACCCGCCCGGTCCGTGGGTGAAGAGCGTCCCCCCTCCATCGGCCATGAGGAGCGTCGGGATGACCACTTCCCTCGGGAACTCTAGTTGTCGCCACGCCTCACCATCCCACTTGACGATCCGACCTTTGTCCTTGCCCTCGGCTTGCTGGCCCCGGGCGTCGCGGAAGTTGATGGCAGGGCGTCCATCCGGCGCGACGCCGATCCCATATAGCACGAGTTCGGGGCCATCCAGGTCCTGAACCACGAGCGAGGCGTTGCCGATCGTCAGGGGGAGGCCGACGGCCTCGGCGCCGTCAGCCCTGCGCCACGTCGTCTCGCCGTCGGGCAGCGCCGCATACATGATGTGCGATCCATCCCCGAAGTTCGGCGCCAGTCCCACCGCGTTCACCTTCCACGCCAGGTGCAGCGTGTTCCCAGCGTCGAAGTGCATCCGCATGAACCAACGCTGGTAGTAGTGCGGCTCCGCGTGGTGGACGACCCAGTGCCAGCGGCCGACCTTGGCGCCCAGCGAAGTCCACGTCTTCGTCTCGTGGTCGTAGCGCGCGACGCTCCCGCCCAGGAGCATGGGGTTCTTCGTCCCCTGGCGCGAGGACACGTACAGGTAGCCCTTGCGATCCGTGGTGAACTCGGGGTAGGTGACGAATTCGCCCGGCGGGTACTGGTTCGATCCCGGCTCCTGCCGCTCGAATGCATCGATCTTCCCGGGCTCGGTCGAGATGAAATACCGCCACTCTTGGCTGTCGTGCATCCCTCCGGTGATGTGGATGTGCCCCGCCCCGTCGACGCCGATCACGGGCGCCATGTGGTACGGGTCATTCGCCACCGGGCCATGCACGAATCCGTCCGATATCTCCCCGTCCGCGCTCTTCTTCCGCACCCGCACGTTCCGTTCCGCATCCAAGTACGCGCAGTAGATCGCGCCATCGGCCGTCGTGATCTTCGTCTCCGCGTTCGCGAAGAACGCCGTGCCGCCCGGTGGCAGGTCGGCGATCTCCATCTCCTTCACGCAGACGAGCCCATCCGCGGCGACCGGGGTCCATCCGATGACCAGGCATGCCAGTATGGCGGTCATAGTCTCGCTGCCTCCTGTGGCTGGAGTGTGCCCCGTGGCTGCGAGTGACTCCTTCGTCCCCGCCTTCGCCTCGATGGGGCGCCGGGGGCGAATCTCCGTCCGACGGGGTGTTGAGAAGTGTGGACGCGATTGCATTACCGGAACTGGCGGAGTCCATGAACATAGCCGTCTGCGTAAAGCAGGTCCCAGATACAACCGAAGTCCGCATCGATCCCGAAACCAACACGCTCGTGCGTGAGGGCGTCCCGTCGATCCTGAATCCCGAAGACGGCCACGCGGCTGAGGCCGCCGTTCAGTTGAAAGAACGCTACGGGGCAACCGTCACTGCGATCTCCATGGGGCCGCCTCAGGCTGTAGACGTGCTCCGGCGCTGCATCGCGCTCGGCGCCGACCGAGGCGTTCTGGTCAGCGATCGAGCCTTCGCCGGCGCCGACACGTACGCCACGAGCTACACCCTCGCCGCCGCGATCCGCCGACTGGAGCAAGACGGCCCCCTCGACATCGTCTTCTGCGGTCGCCAGGCCATCGACGGCGACACGGCGCAAGTTGGACCGGGCATGGCCCAGCGGCTCGGCTTCACGCAGCTAACCTACGTCGTCGGGGTCGATGAGGTCAAGATTGACGACCGCCAGATCAGGCTGAAGCGGCGGCTCGAGGGCGGCGTTGAGACCGTCGTCGCCAGGCTCCCGGCATAGCTGACATGCATGGAAGCCCTCAACGAAGTCCGCTACGCCACCATGCCCAACATGATCCGCGCCGCCAGATTCCAGCCCGAAGTCTGGACGGTCGCCGATCTCGACGTGGAAGACCAGTACCTCGGCCTCGATGGCTCCCCCACGTCCGTCGGCAGTATCTTCGCGCCTCCCACCCGACCCAAAGGCGAGATCGTCGCGGGACCGGATGACCGCCCCGAAGTCGCGGCCGAGGCCCTCGTTGATGCCATCATGACCCGTGCCCAGACGCTCGGCAAGAGCGGGGGCGACGCGTGACTCCACCAAAGCAGAAGCCGCGCCTGCGCATCGAGTCCGAAAAATGCATCGCCTGCGGCCGCTGCGAAGCCGTCTGCCCCTTCGACGCCATCCATGTAATCGATGACGTCGCCGTCATCGACTACGACAAGTGCACTGCCTGCGGCAAGTGCGTGCCCGAGTGCCCCGTGGAGTGCCTCCACCTTGAGGGCCTCAGCGAGAAGGCCGCCGCGAAGTTCGCCGAGCGCATCGAGAAGGGCCGCGCCGAGATGGCCGAAGAGAGCCGCGAGGCCACGAAGGAACACTCCGGCGTCTGGGTCGCCGTCGAGCAGGTTGACGGAGCCGCCCATTTCGTCTCGTGGGAGCTGCTTGGGCAGGGGCGCGTGCTTGCCGACGCCCTCGGCACCGACCTCTGCGCCGTCGTCCTCGGGGCCGATGTCGCCCACCTCTGCGCCGAGGCGGGCCACCAGGGGGCCGACAGAGCCTACCATATCGATGATCCGGTACTGCAGGTCTACCGCACCAACAGCTACGCCAAAGCGGTCATTGACCTCGTCACTGAATTCAAGCCCGAGATCATGCTCATCGGCGCCACGAACATCGGCCGCGATCTCGCTGGCGCGGTTGCGACGCATCTCCACACGGGGCTGACGGCCGATTGCACCGGGCTTGAGATCGAGCCTGGCACGGGCCTACTCCTCCAGACCCGCCCCGCCTTCGGTGGCAACATCATGGCGACGATCCTCACGCGCAACCATCGCCCGCAGATGGCTACCGTCCGTCCGCGCGTGATGGATGCCCTCGAGCCCGATCCGGCGCGCGTCGCGGAGGTCGTCACGCGCGAGTTGGGCCTTCGCGAGGACGAGGTCGGAGCAACCGTCGTCGAGTTCACGCGCGATGACGATCTCGAGCAGCCAAACCTCCAGTTCGCCGAGGTGATCGTCGCCGGTGGCCGGGGTGTCGGCGGACCAGAGGGCTTCGCACTCCTCAAGGAACTGGCCGACGGGCTGGGCGGCGTTCTGGGCGCCTCGCGCGCGGCCGTCGAGGCCGACTGGATCGCCCGCGAGTATCAGGTCGGCCAGACCGGTCAGACCGTCCGCCCGAGGATGTACATCGCCTGCGGAATCTCAGGAGCGATCCAGCACCGCGTCGGAATGCAGACCGCCGACCTCATCATTGCCATCAACAGCGACCCCGAGGCGCCGATTTTCGAGGTCGCTGACTACGGCGTCGTTGGCGACATCCACGAAGTCATCCCCGAGATGACTCGACTGGCCAAAGAGCGTCATCTGCGCGGACTGTTGCGTTGGGTATCCACCGAATGAGCGACAACCGGTTCGACGTGATCGTGGTCGGCGCGGGCCCCGCCGGTTTGGCGGCGGCGAAGACGTGCGCTGACGCCAATTTGAACACGATCGTCATCGAGCGCGGCAAAGCGCCGGGATCAAAGAACGTCATGGGCGGCGTCCTTTACACGCGCCCGACGGCCGACGTCTTCCCCGAGTTCTGGAAGGACGCTCCCCTCGAGCGCGCAGTCGTCGAGCAGAACGCGTGGGTCCTCACCGAAGACTCCGCGCTCAAGTTGGGCTACCGCAACAGTCGTTTCGCTGACGAGCCGGCCAACGCGTTCACCGTCCTGCGCGTCAAACTCGACACCTACTTCGCCCGGAAGGCCGAGGAAGCCGGCGCTCTCATCATCAACGAAACTCGCGTCGATGACGTCCTGCGCGAAGACGGCGCGGTCGTCGGCGTCCGCGTCGGCCGCGAGCAGGGCGAGGTCTACGCCCCCATCGTCATTATCGCCGAGGGCGTCAATCCCCAGCTCTCAATCGCTGCCGGCATGCAGACGCAGCTTGGCCTCCACGATGCCGCCGGCGTCAGCAAAGAGGTCATCGCCCTCGATCCCAAAACGATCGAAGACCGCTTCGGCGTCCGCGACAACGAGGGCGCGACGATCGAGTTCTACGGCGACGCCGCTCTCAACCGCCTGGGCACGGGGTTCATCTACACAAACCGCGAAACGGTCTCCGTCGGCATGGGGATGATCTGCGCCGATTGGGTTGATGAGGCGCTCAGCCCTTACGATGCGCTGCAACGGTTCAAGGCTCACCCAATGGTCGCGCCGCTGCTCGACGGCGGAGAGACCGTCGAGTACCTCGCCCACATGATCCCCGAGGGCGGCTTCCGCAGGTTGCCCGACCTTTACGCCGCCGGCGTCATGATCGTCGGCGACGCTGCCATGCTCGTCAACGCCGTCCACCGCGAGGGTGCCAACCACGCTATTACCTCCGGCAAACTCGCCGGAGAGACCGCCATCGAAGCCCACCAGGCCGGCGATTTCACCAAGGCCACGCTGTCGGCGTATGAGAAGAGGCTCTGGGACGACGCGCCCACGCTGAAGGACCTGAAGAAGTACCGCGACGCGTCCAGGCTTCTCGAGGACAACCCGCTCCTGCTCGGAGAGTACCCCGGCCTCGCGAGCGACGCGGCCCTCGATGTGCTCACGGTGGATGACGAATCCAAGCGCGAAAAGCAGTGGAAGATCATCCGCACGTTCCTGCGCGAGCGCGGCTGGATCGGCCTGATCTCCGATGGCATCAAGGGCGGGAGGGCAATGTGGTGAGCGATCGCAAGTACCATTCGGGCAACCAGGGCCTCGCCGACAAGCTCGGGCTCGTCCGCTACGAGACGGACGCGGACAACTCGCATCTCAAGGCGCGCTCGGACGCTGTCTGCGGCGATTGCGACGGCAAGCCATGCATCGGATGCTGCCCGGCTGAGGTCTACCGCTGGGATGACGACGGCCCGCTTGAGGTCGCGTACGAGAACTGCCTCGAATGCGGTGTCTGTAAGATCGTCTGCCCATTTGACAACATCGAGTGGGAATACCCCCGCGGCGGCTACGGCCTCAGCTACAAGCACGGGTAAGGAGTGCCGTCCGTGCCGGTCCTCCAACCCTCTATTGCCCCTCCCAGGCCTCTCGCCGCGCCCACCCCTGTAAGAGGGGTTTCAACCCCGACGCCGTTCGCCGCTATCGCCGCGCACGTGACTCCGCAAGGTCACCCCGGAACCGCGCAGTGTTGAATCTAGGAACACAGGCCCACCACGTGCGAGCACCTCACCGAGAGGATGGTCGAGCAATGAGCAAGGTACTGGTGATCAAGGCAACTCCCCGCGATGAGCGGTCGCGTTCCATGCGGATCGCCCGCGCGTTCGTCGCGGCATATGAGGCGGCCAATCCCGGCGACGAGATCGAGTGGCTCGATGTATTCGCCGAGGACATCCCTGAATTCGACGCCCTCGCCGCCGAGGGCAAGTATCGCGTCATGCGCATGCAAGAACACGAGGGCGAGGAAGCCGAGCGCTGGCAGCAGGTCGTCGCCTCGGCCGAGCACTTCAAGAGCTTCGACAAGTACGTGATCGTCTCGCCGATGTGGAACTTCTCCGTGCCCTACCGGCTGAAGCTGTACATCGACACCATCCTTCAGCCCAGCCTCACATTCAGCTACGATCCCGACTCGGGCTACTTCGGCTTGGTTGGCGACAAGCCCGTCATGGTGCTGGGCTCCCGTGGCGGCGCTTATACCGAGGAGCTGGGCACGGCAGGCTATGACTTCCATCTGCCTTACCTGAAGGCCGTCCTCTGGCTAATGGGCCTCACCAACGTGAAGTCCGTCATCGCCGAGCCGGTTGACATGATGGGACCCGAGGTAGGCGAGGAGATGGTCGCTGCCGCCGAGGCCGAAGCCACCGAAGCCGCCGCTGCATTCTAGCGCTCGGCGCTCGTGTCGCATCGCAGTCGTAGGACAGGCGTCCTCGCCTGTCGCCGTCGCGCGAGCAGGCACCCGGCCCCATCGCGTAGAAACTTCCCTCTGATGCGACCTGAGATTCCCGCCGAACAACATGCGCTTGAGATAGCCGCCCGCCTCATCACCGCCCGCACGGATCCCGAAGGGGTTTTGCAGGCGGTCCTTGATGCCTGCCTGGAGGCGACCAAGGCGACCCGCGCGCTGCTTGGTTTTGTAGACCGGCGTAACGGAGAGTTGGTCATCCAAGTCGTCGCCGGCGAGGGTTGGACAGAGGCCAAGAAGAAAGAGCGGCTTCGCGCGGGCTCGGGTGTCCATCAGGGGATCATCGGCCTCGTCGCCACGACGGGCCAGCCTTACTCCACCGGCGATGTATCGCAGGACCAATACTACTATCCTCTCTTCGATGACGTCATGAGCGAGTTGGCGGTGCCTCTCATCCGCAGCGGCGATCGCCTCCGCGGCGTCCTCAACATCGAGAGCGGCGAGCCCGATGCGTTCACCGACGAAGATCAGCGCCTCGTGACCGTGCTGGCTGCACTGGCGAGCGTTGCGGTCTCTCGAGCGGAGCACTACCGCCGCGAGCGCCGTCTGGCCGAGACTGCCCAGATGCTCAACCAGTGGGGCGATATCCGCGACCAAATGCAGGCGCTCACTCACGCCGCCGCTGACATCCTCCGCGCCTATGACGGATCGCTCTACCTGCTCGAGCCCGACCGCCAGACCCTCGTGCTGACCGCCTCCGAAGGCCCGTTGCGCGACAGGATCGGCATCGCGGATTACCACGTTGGCGAGGGGCTGACGGGAACGGTCGCCGAGCATGGCCATCCCGTCCGGCTTGAGAACGTAGCTGACGACGCCCATTGGGTCGGCAAGTACGAGGAACTCCCCCAGGAGAAGATCGCCGGCTTCCTCGCCGTTCCCGTCCTGGGCGAGGACGGCCTGGTCGAGGGTGTCCTGCGCGTCATCCGCGACAAGACGCCCAACTCGCTCCCGAACGCCTTCGATGCCGACGACGAGACCATCCTCTCGACTGTTGCCAGCCAAGTCGCCGTCCTCCTCCGGCGTCAGCAGCTCCTCAAGCGCCTCGTTCAGAGCGAGCGCCTCGCCGCATGGGGCCAGCTCTCCGCCCGCGCCGCCCACATCATCGGCAACAAGGTCTTCGCGATGAACGGCGCCGTGAGCGAGTTGCGCTACATCTTCCGCGACGAGCCGGCCTGCACGCCCGACTGTTGGGAACTCATCGACGCGATGGGGCGCTCGCTATCCGAGATCGACGGCACGGTCCAGAGCTTCAAGGATTTCGTCGCTGCGCGCGATCTCAAACGCGTTCCCCTCGACGTGAACCAACTGCTTCAGACCGCCGTGAAGCAGTGCTGCGCGGCATGCGATGGCATCGAGTTCTCAGCCGATCTGGCCGACGATCTGCCTCTGATCATGGGCGACTCCGCGCGCCTCTGCGAGTGCTTCGGCGAGCTGATCGAAAACGCGGTCGTCTGGCAACCCGATGGCGGCGCGGTGCGTATAACCACTTCGTGCGTGTCGTCGGCCGACGCGGCGGGCGTCGCCGAAGTCGGCCGGGCTTCGAGGTACGTGCGCGTTGATGTCGAAGATGACGGCCCAGGCGTCGCCGATGATCTGAAAGAGAAGATCTTCGACCCGTTCTTCAGCAGTCGCGGGCGCGGGCTGGGTTTGGGATTGCCCATCTGCCGCGAGGTCATCCGGGCGCAGGCCGGAGAAATCGTTGAAATTGGCGAGCCCCCTGGGGCTCACTTTGTAGTATTATTGCCTGTGACCGAAACGCGTAAGGGAGTTCTATAGCATGAGCACGAGCAAGATCCTACTGGTGGATGACGAGCCCGACGTTCGCGGGGCGATCGAGCGCCGCTTGAAGCGCGAGGGCTTCGATATCGACATGGCGGCCAGCGCGACCGAAGCGGCTGAAAGTATCGCCGCGGCCGACCCCTGCTTCGATGTCATCATCGCCGACATGAGCATGGAAACCGAGAACAGCGGCCTCGATGTCCTCAAGGCCGCCTTTGCCCGCGACATCTTCAGCGAGGTCATCGTCCTGACGGCGTACGGCAGCATCCAGAACGCCGTCGAGTGCATGAAGCGCGGCGCGTTTGACTACATCGAGAAGAACATCCCGGGCGTTGAGGTGCTCGACCTTCTCGTCCTGAAGATCCAGAACGCCATCGAGCACCGCTCCAGCGCCGCCGACGTCGTCCGCGCCATGGAACGCCGCCAACTCGCCGCGGATGAGTGATCCCTGTCACTTCGGCCAGGGGCGTCACGCACGCGCGCCGAACGTCAGCCGCATGAACGGTGGATGTCGAGGTGACAGTGAGGTGAGACGCACAACCCATAGATCGACAGAAGCCCGGCACCGCATAGCGGTCGTCGGGCTCTTGTGTGTCGGTTTGGCATCGATCTCAACCATGGCGTCGGCCGGCGTGGGCGCGGGGGGGCGCTTCACGGGTTCTTCCTGACCCCTGGCGGCGATCTGATCACTCGCGACCTCCCCCTCTCCGATCAACGCGGCGCTGATGGGGAGGCGCTGCACCCTCTGTGGGGCCGCTACTTTCTCGAACTGCGCGTCTCGGGTGACCGACCCATCCGGACCGTGCAGGTCGCGTCAGCTCGCGGCAAGGTCCTGTACCGTACTGACCTGCTTGAGCCCAGCCGCGCTGTGCGGATCCCGAAGGACGAGAAGCACTTCATAGGCCTCCATAGCCGGCACGGTCTCCGTTGCGCTGTGAGCGTCAGTTACGATGACGCGACAACTGACCGCACCATCCTGCGCCCCGTTGGTGTCCGCCTGCTTCACAGACTCCAGCCGAGGATCGATTGGCTGGATTTGGTCAGAATCGTGGAGGTCCGCCGTTGGCTCCGCGAGCGGGGCGACGAGATCCTGCCCGGCCTGCGTGCCGACGACGTGCCCTTCGTCCTCGTTGGCGATGCCGGCCAGGTCGTGTTCGCTGACCATCCCAACCCGCCCGACGGCGCCAAGCGCTACCGCGGCCCAAGCCCAGTCGATCTGGACCTGCACATCGGCCAAGGGGCGGCCGACCTCGGCATCGCTGCCGCTGCGGCCACCCGGATCGGATCGATTGCGTCGGTAGTTTTGCCCTACAACGACCGGTGGACAGCGCTGCCGTTGGGAGGCGTCTCGCCGTCTGCATCGTGGGCGTCCGGGAACCGCATCAACACCATCGTGCATGAGGTGACGCACGTCGTCGCCGACAGCCACGGTATCCCCATCGCAGGACGCATGACGCTTGCCGGCATGGGCCTCCAGGATGTTGTGTATCGGGTCACCGAAGCCGCGGAACGTGAGGCCCTGCGCGCCGCCCTCGATGCCCCCGACGCTGACCTCTCGGACCGCATCATCGACTACCTCGCCATCGCCGACGCCCGAGCGGGTCTAAGCGAGGCCAGCCGCGAAATCGCCGCGGGCCAGCGGCTCGAAGAGACGCAGGAAGGGCTAGCATACTACGCCGGGTCCCGTGTGGAAGACGCCTTCGACGGCTTCGCGGCGGATACCCGACTCGCGACCGTCGACCCCTTCTTCTCCGGCTTTGTTGGGCTGGACGTAAGCGAGATGCTAGATGGCCACTTCGAGGATAGCCCCCCCCCGAGAAAGGCTGGGATTTCCTGGACCTCATGTCCCTTCAGCCGGCGTACCACGGCTACGGGCACTGCGAGCTGCTCTCCCATGACCATCCGGATCGGCTCGCAGACGTCTGGCGCGGACGCATGTCGAGCCGAGAGGCCCTCGCCGCCGACTTTGGATATGCTGACCTGTCCGAGGCTGCGAAACTCTCTGCACAATCGGCCGCGCTGGCCCGAGCGGGGGTCGCTGAGCGAATCGAGGAAGAGCGCGTCTTGGTCCTCGCGCTGCGCTCTGACCACACCCAGAAACTGCGCCGCATGCGCGCGGAGGGGCGGGGGCCAATGTGGGTCACCGCAAGCACCGGCCGCACCGGATCCGCGACCCGCTGCCCCTCATTCACCTACGTCGATCACTACACCTATGCCGGCTCGGGTTTCGTTGTGCGGGCGGAGGGGAGCTGCCTGGTCCGTGATCGGTTCACGCGCGACTCCACCCGCGTGGATGTCCGGGATGCGCTCGCAATGAACCAGCGCGCGTACTTCATCCTGCGAGACGCCGGGGCCACGACGGTCCGCGGCGGGGGAGTGGAAGTCCAACTGCCTCGCGGCGTTGCCGAGTACCGGCGCGGGTGGCTTCGAGTGACGCAAGAACCGCGCGGGAATGGGCTGCCGGCTCTCGGCGGCCCCTCCGGACGAACAGTGGTGCCGCGCGACTCGCTACGCCTGGTCGATCCCAGCGGCCCGCTACCTGAACTCGACCTACGCGTCGACATGTCCGGCACGTTCCTTGATCGCGGCAGCAGGCCACCGATTCAGGCATGGCGGGAGGTCAGCTTGTTGGCTCCTGACGAGTCATCGCTGGACACTCTCTGGATGCTCCCCGGCGAGCAGTACAACGTGCGCCTCTTCTGCCGTAGCGTCGGCGGCCACGCCCTCGATGGCGTCGTGCTCCAGCACGAGTCTGGTCACGAGTTCGCCCGCGTCGGCCCCCTTCGCGCGGGGCGCGCCGCGAGGCTCTCCGCGGCTCTGACAGCCGAAGGCGACGAGTGGTTGGGCAGCTATGTCCGCGCTGTTCCGGCCGAGGGCGCCATCAGCGGAGGTATGGGACTCGTGAAGGTCACGCTCTTCGGTTACCGGGGCGAGGGGCCGATGTGATGGACAGGCCACAGTGACCAAACGCGCATCCCTTTACACCCGCCGCCTCATGTGCTATAAATTGTAGCCCAGTCGGTTGGGATTGCGCGCATAGCTCAGCTGGGAGAGCGCTACCTTGACAGGGTAGAGGTCACTGGTTCAAGCCCAGTTGCGCGCACCATATACAAAACACGCGGCACACCCTCTCAGGCGTGCCGCGTTGCAGTTCTCACTGTCGTCGTAGGACAGGCGCAGGGAAACTCCCTGAGTTTCCACGCCTGTCAGCTTGCCCGTCGTTCGTAGGTCGGATCTCCTGATCCGACGCCGTTGCTACGCCTCCTCAGCCAGCTTCCTCACTGCCTCAACCGCCTCCGAGGTCGGCACCACCATCTCCTCCGCGTCCTTCCGCCGACGGATCTCGACCGTCCCGTTCTTCGCCGTCCGCTTGCCGATGACGATGCGGATCGGGTAGCCAATCAGGTCCGCGTCCTTGAACTTCACGCCCGGACGCTCGTCGCGGTCGTCGATCACGGTCTCCAGACCCGCCGCCTCGAGGTCTGCAGAGAGCTTGTCGGTGATCTCGATCAGTTCCGGCTCGTTGTCGAGCAGCAGGATCGCCGCATCATAGGGCGCGACCGACATCGGCCACCTGATGCCGTCGTCGTCATGGTGTTCCTCGACCAGCGCCGCGAGGATCCGGCTCACGCCGACGCCGTAGCAACCCATCGTCGCGATCTGTTCTTTCCCGTCCTCGTCGACATACGAGCAGTTCAGGTCGGTCGCGTACTTCTTCCCGAGCTTGAACACGTGCGCGAGTTCGATCCCGCGTTTGATCTCCAGCAGGCCGTCATCGCAACTGGGGCAGTCGTCGCCCTCCATCGCCTCGCGGATGTCGGCGAACTGGCCCACCTTGAAGTCCTTGTCGACGTCAACGCCGACGAGATGCGCGTCAGGCTTGTTCGCGCCGACCACGAAGTCCGCCATCGCCGCCACATCGTGATCGGCGATGATCGTGACGGTCTCGGGCAGGCCCACCGGGCCCGAGAACCCGACCGGCGCGCCGGTGATCTCCAGGATCTCCGCCTCGCCCGCCATGCGCAGTTCCTCAGCACCCGTGGCGGCGTGCAGCTTCATCTCGTTCACTTCCCGGTCGCCGCGAATCAGCGCCGCAACCGGCTTCTCATCCGCGATGTACAGCAGCGTCTTCACGAGTTGCTCTGGTTCCACGCGCAGCATCTCGCAGACCTCGCCGACGGTCTTCGCGTTCGGAGTCTCGACGAGCGCCGGGTCGCCCATCTGGTCCGGCGCGCGCGTGGGCTCGCGGCGGCGGCTCTCGGCGCATTCAGCGTTCGACGTGTAGTCACACTTGTCGCAGGCGAAGATCGTGTCCTCGCCGTCCTCACACGCCAGCATGAACTCGCGGGTTTCTGATCCGCCCATCGATCCGGCGGACGCCTCGCAGATCACCACCGGCAGCCCGACGCGGTCGAAGATCCGCACGTAGCCGTCATACATCGCCATATACGATTCGTGCAGGCCCTCGTCGCTCGTGTCGAAGCTATACGCGTCTTTCATCACGAATTCGCGGGCGCGGATGAGGCCGCCTCGCGCGCGCAGCTCGTCGCGGAATTTCGTCTGGATCTGATACAGCGTCACCGGCAGTTGCCGGTACGAGTTCAGGTCCTGGGCGACGAGGTCGGTCATGATCTCCTCGTGCGTCGGGCCGAGCACGAAGTCACGCCCGGCGCCGTCTTGCAGGCGCATCGGCGGCGGCTGGAACGTCCACCAGCGGCGCGTCTTCTTCCACAGGTCCGCCGGGTTCAGCGCCGGTAGCAGCGTCTCGATAGCGCCGGCGCGGTTCATCTCCTCGCGCACGATGTCTTCGATCTTGCGCAGCACTCGCAGTCCTAGCGGCAGGTACGAGAACACGCCGGCGCAGACCGTGCGGATGAATCCGCCGCGCAGCAGGAAGCGATGGCTCGCCAGTTTCGCATCAGCGGGTACTTCTCGCAATGTCGGTGCGTAAAGACTAGATATCCTCAACGGTCAACCCTCCAGGTGATTCTCTACACGCGTGCGACCTGTATGCGTCCCACCATCCCACGATTCTCCCACGCCTCTACCTGCACCCAATGTAGCCTGACTGGACCGCCGGCTTCCAGCCGGCAGCCGTTGGTGTCACCCGTCCTCCACCAGCTTCCTCGCCTCCGCCAGCAGCGTCTCCGCCGCATCCTCGATCGGCACCGTGTGGCGCTTCTCGCCTTTCACGAACAGAAGCGCCCGTCCCGCGCCTGACGCGATCCCGAGATCCGCATCCTTGGCCTCACCGGGACCGTTCACTTCACACCCCATCACGGCCACAGTGATGTCGGCTGAGATACCCTTCAGCCCATCGCGCACCGCCTCCGCAACCGGGCGCATGTCCACCCGGCACCGTCCGCATGTCGGGCACGAGACCAGCCTCGCGCCGCCTCTGAGGCCGAGAGCCTTCAGGATCTCAAGCCCAACGGCGACCTCGTTCTCGGGGGGCTCCGTCAGCGAGACCCGAATGGTATCACCAATGCCCTCATAGAGCAACAGCCCGAGCCCGATAGAAGAACCCACCACTCCAGAGAGCCCAAAGCCCGCCTCCGTGATGCCCAAGTGAATCGGCACGTCGCAGCTCTGCGCGAACTGGCGGTTCGCCTCAACCGTCCGCGCGACGTCAGACGCCTTGATCGAGACCGCCACGTTGGTAAACCCCACGTCTGCCAGTCGCTCGACGTTACGCAGCGCGCTCTCGCAGAGCGCTGCCGGCGTCGCTCCGCCATGCTTCTCCGCCACGCCCGATTCCAGCGATCCGGCGTTGACGCCGACGCGAATGGGAATCCCGCGCGCGTTCGCCGCCTCGGCGACGGCCGCCACGCGCTCATCGCTGCCGATGTTGCCGGGGTTGATCCTCAGCTTGTCCGCGCCCGCTTCCGCCGCGCCGATTGCCAGCTTGTGGTCGAAGTGGATGTCCGCCACGAGGGGTAGGGGAGACCGCTCCCTGATTCTCCCGAACGCGGAGAGCGCTTCGGTATCGGGAATTGCCAGACGCATGAAGTCCGCGCCCGCCTGCTCGACCGCCTCGATCTGCGCCAGCACGGCGTCGACGTCGGTCGTGGGGCACTTGCCCATGGACTGGACGGACACGGCCGCTCCGCCGCCGATGCGAACGCCGCCCACGCTGATCTCGCGCGAGACGCGTCGCGTCGGCGGGGCGATGCTGTGCCCGGACCGCTCTGAGTTAGGGGGTGCCGTGTTTGACGAGGTTGAACACATCCCTGAACGTGATAGTGACGAACACGACGGCAATGAACACGACGCCCGCGATCAGCCATTGGATCTCGCGCTGTTCGCTGATGCGTCGGTTTACGAGCGCTTCGTAGCCGATGAGAATCACCCGCCCGCCGTCCACAATGGGAATCGGCAGCAGGTTTATGATCGCCAGGTTCAGGCTGATCAGCGCGCACAGTTCCAGCACGGGCTCCCAGCCGTAACTCGATTGCTCCGCGGTGAGCGCGATGATCCCAACGGGGCCAACGCCGTCGAACTTCTGCTTGCCCCGCACGATGTCAATGAGCCACTGGCCCATCTGCTTCATGATGCTATACGACCCGGTCACGCCAACCACGAGCGCTCTCTTCGGGTCGTGATCGCGGACCCACGCCCAGTTGATGCCGATGCGACCGATCGTGATGCGATCCGTGTACTCCTCGCCCGCCTCGTCCAGCTTGCGGACCTGAACCGCCTTTGCCGCCGGCGTAATCGGGAGAGGCATCTGCTGCCCATCTCGGCTGATCGTCAGCATGATGGCGTCGTCGATGTGTTTCCAGATGTACGGCGTCAGCGCGGGCGCGTCGAGATCGGCGAACGTGCAACTCCACGCCTCCGCCACGTCGTCGGTTGATGCTGGTGTCGCGGGCAGGCCGAAGTCATCGATCGTTCCCGTGATCTTAAGCGCGACTGCTTCGGCCTCATTGGGATGGCGCGCGTACGTAACTTCGACCTCGGCCTCCGGTTCGGCGTCGCGCACGTATTCCACGAGTTCAGCCGGCACGCCGATGTCCGTCTCGCCCACGCGCATGATGACGTCGCCGACCTGCAGGCCTAGCTTGTCCGCCTTGCCGCCATCCTCGATAGTCGCGAGCTTGAGCGAGTTCGTGTGCCCATCCACGGCTATAATTGAGTCGCCCGGCAGAAGCCCCGCCTGGCGCGCGGGCACGTTCCCTCGGTGGACGCTAGCGATCGTCGGCGGATCGACCTGGCTCACCGGGATTCCGTAGTTGATGCCCACGTACACGAAGATCGCCGCCGCCAGCACAACGTTCATCGCCGCGCCCGCCACCAGCACGATCACCTGCGCCCAGCGCGGCCTGCTGTAGAAGCCTCCATCGACATGCTGCTGCCCCGGCTCCATCCCCGCGATCTTGCAGAAGCCACCGAACGCGATCAGCCCGAGCCCGTATCGCGTTTCTCCCCGCTGCACCGATACCAGCCGCGGCGGGAAGCCGAGCATGAACTCCTCGACCCGCATGCCGAAGATACGAGCCGCGACGAAGTGCCCCAGCTCGTGAACGAAAACGCAGCTCCCGAGGATGAAGACTACCGCCAATACCGAGTGAGCAAGTTGGTCTAGTACCGCTAGCATCGTTACCTCTGCCTCAAGCCGTCGGGGTCCTTACCAACACCGCCTTGTACGATCCTATGCGACGATCGTTCCGATCGTCGACGTCAACCCTCACTCCGCCCCGCCAAACCTCTCCCGCACGAACTCCCTCGCCCACGTGTCCGCGAGTATCACATCAGCCAGCGTCGCGACCGCGCTCGGGTCGTGCGCCTGCAGCGAATCCTCGATGGCCCGGGGGATGTCCAAGAACCCGATGCGCCCCGCCAGGAACAGGTCGACGGCTTCTTCGTCGGCGCCGTTGAGAACCGCCGGATACGTCTGCCCCGCGCGCCCGGCATCGTACGCCAACCGCAGGCATGGGAAGCGGTCCACATCGGGCCGCGCAAACGTAAGCTGCCCTAGCTCCGCCAGACTCAGTCGCGGCAAATCGTTCCGCTGCCGATCCGGGTGGAACAGCGCGTACTGGATGGCCGTGCGCATGTCCGGCGTACCCATCTGCGCGATGATGGATCCGTCACAGAACTCGATGGCCGAGTGAATGATGCTCTGATGATGTACAACAACCTCGATCTGGTCAAATGGCACCCCAAACATCCAGTGCAACTCAAAAAGCTCGAAGCCCTTGTTCGCCAGCGTCGCCGAATCGATCGTGACTTTCTTGCCCATTTTCCATGTCGGGTGGTCGAGCGCCTGAGCAGCCGTAACGTGCTTCAGTTCCTCGTGTGATAGCCTCGAGAAAGGCCCGCCCGATGCGGTCAGCATCAGCTTGCCGATGCATCCGCGGTCCTCGCCTTTCAGTGCCTGGAAGACGGCCGATATCTCGCTATCCACGGGGAGGATTTTCGCGCCCGCGCGCGACGCGGCGCTCGTGACTAGCTCTCCAGCCGCCACGAGCGGCTCCTTGTTGGCCAGAGCGATGTCGTTGCCGGCCTCTAGCGCCGCCATCACCGGCGCGAGTCCCGCTAGCCCTGATACTGCCCCGACCACCAGATCCGCCTCGGGCAGCGCGGCCATCGCGACGAGTTCCTCTTGTCCTCCGGAGGCCTCTCCCGGCGCATCTTTCATCGCTTCCGCGAGCCGCGGCACGAGCGCCGTATCGGTGATGCACGCGTGGGCGCCGAATTCGACGGCCTGCTTGGCCAGTTCATCGACATTTCGCGCCGCCGCCAGTCCGACAACCTCGATCTGCCCAGGGAGATTCCGCACCACATCAAGCGTCTGGACGCCGATCGATCCTGTCGACCCAAGTATCACAATGCGTTTCGGAGTCACGTTATTCGATCCTCAGAAATTCGTTGCCGCCTGCCAAGCACCATCTTGCCCTCCCCGCCCCTCTCCCAATCCCTCTCCTCCGCCGTCCCTCATCTCACTCCCACCCTCTCCTACCTGTGTCGGACACTTGTTTTGCCGCCTTACGCAAAACGGGTGTCTGACACTAAGATCCCCAATCCTCCGTCCGCGTCTTCGACCGCGAGCTTCCAGCTCGCCTCGCCGTGTCCCGCCTCATCCCGCCGCCTCACAGAGCCTCTCCGCCGTCTCCAGCAACCCCGCGCTATTCTCAACGCCTTTCACCCACTCATCGGGCACCGCCGCCAGACCGTTGTACGCGCCCGAGATCCCTCCGGCGATGCATGCGATCGAGTCCGAGTCGCCGCTGGCGTTCGCGGCGGTGAGGACAGCTGCGCGGTAGTCCTCGGGCGAGCGCATGAAGCAGTACATGGCGCACGCCATGGCCTCCTCGGCGACCCACGCATCTCCGAGTTGGTCGAAGGCGCCGTCAGGCGGGAGCGCCAGCATGTCGGGTACTAGGCTAAGCTTCGCTGAGAACTCAGGCGTGATCGCGCCGCCGCTCTCGGTGATCGCCGCGAGTATCTCCTCCGGCGGCGTCTTCTCGAGGGCAAGCGCTACTGCCAGCGCGTTTGCCTGCGCGCCCGCGACGGCGCACGCGTGTCCGTGCGTCGCGAGGCTGCTGGCCGCGCCAACCTCCATCAGCCGCCCGCGGTCGTTATGGTAGTAAAGCCCGATCGGCGCCGTTCGAATGGCGGAGCCGCAGCCCTTCGATTCCGGGATGCCGCTATCGCGCCACGGCCGCCCCGCCGCCAGTCTTCGACACGCGCTCATCGTCGTGCTGCCGGGCGCGCGGTTGTTATCGGGGCTTGTTGCCCACGCAATCAGTTCCTCGCCCACTGCCGCCATGACTTGGTCCAGCGATCCCTCGCCCGCGCGGGTGAGCGCGTTGGCGATCGCCAGGCTCATCTGCGTGTCGTCGGTGTAGGAGCCTTTCGGGTGGGAGTGAGACGGCTCAAAGTCCGTGACGCCACGCGGGCCATGTCGCCGCCGGATCTCGTCTGAGCCGATGAACTCGACCGGGAATCCCAGAGCATCTCCGACGGCCAGCCCAACCAGCGCGCCCTGAAAGCGATCCTTCATGATGCTCTCCTGGTCCGGCGATTTCCCTCGTCCGCCGCGCAGACATTCCTCGCGCCGCCTCGCGCCCCCTTTCGGCCTCGCCGACGCCGCTCAATAAGCGCGCAGCCCGGGTCCGCCTTGGCGGCCCGGGCTGCGTGGTTGCTGCGATATGTGCGGTCCGATGCGCCTACGCCCTACCAGTCGGAGGTGTAGCCGGCACCGAGGCCAAACTCGCGGTCAACGCCATTGTCGACGCTAAACAGGTCGACGTTGACGCCTTCCCACGGACGGACGCGGACGCCGAAGTTGACCTCCGAGGAGTCGTACTCGCCGAGGAAGTCCACGTCTTCGTGCAGGCCCGCGATCACGCTGCCGAAGATGCCGTCAACAATTCCGCCGGTCGAGCCACCAAGGTTGATCGTCAACGGAACTTCGCCGTCGATCGTCTTGCTGACAATGCCGTACCACATCGCGTCGAGCCCGAACTCGTTGGTGGCATCCCACACGCCAATGGCGAGCGCCGGGCTGTCTTCGTCTTCCTCCGCCACGAGGTACTTAGCGTTGAAGACCGTCTGGTCCGCCCCGGCGCCCGCGGGCTGGAAGAAGGCGGCACCGACTTCGAGCTGCTCGATCGGGGACAGATTGACTTTGAATACACCGTCAAACGTGTCGTTGAGCCAATGGTAACCAACGGAGTACGTCTCGGGGTTGATCTGGGTCGTCGGTGTGATGAGCGCGCCGGTCGAGCCCAGGATGCTGGGTGCGCCAGTCAGCGGCGCCCCGAGGTCATCCTGCGCGAGACACGGTGTGACCGTGAGGGCCACGAGGATTACTGCTGCGAGCAAGGCACGAAACATGAAGATGTGTCCTCCCTTTATGACGACCGCGAACACTGTCTGATCCTCGGGAACGCTCGTCCGGGAGTCCGCCCCTGAGAACTGGCAGGTGGCCGTCCTTCTGCAGTTGCCAGCGAGTTTAGCACGCGCGTCCACGCTTGACAACCCTCCAGACCCCACGAAGTGCTCTATGACCGATATCACACCATTGCCGCTTCCCGTGGCCAGCCGCCCTGCTGTCCATGCCTGCGGGTCTCCGGACCCGCCTCGTGACCCGTCGCGGGTCCCCCGTCGTTGCGCTGCCATGTCTTCCTTTGGTATAATCTCCGTACCCGCGAGTACGTGGGTTCGTGGCGTCAATCAACGGCCTCTGACTAGGGTGCCCAGTGCTTACTGTTCTGTGCCTGAATGCCGGTATTGACCGAACGTACGACGTCGACGGTTTCCGCGCGGGCGTTCATTACCGACCCCAGCGAACGCAGGTCCACGCCGGCGGCAAGGGCATCAATGTGGCTCGGATCGCCCACCGGCTCGACGTTGAGACCATCGTCTCCGGATTTGCCGGCGGGGCGGGTGGCCTGTTCATCGCCAAGAACCTCCGCAGCGAGGGCGTGTTGACGGATTTCGTCGACATCGAGGAGGAGCCTCGCGTCTGCATCAACGTTGTGAATCGTAAGGGCAAGCAGCAAACGCGCGTGGACGAGCCGGGACCGCTTGTGGCGCCGTCGGAGGTCGAGAAGCTCAAGGTCAAGTGGAACGAACTCCTCGCCAAATCGACCTGCGCCGTGTTGTCGGGCAGCGCGCCACGCGGCGTCCCTCACTCCATCTACGCCGAATTGGTCGCCATGGGCCGCCGAGCGGGCGTCCCCACGATGCTCGACACGCGCGACGAACTATTGGCCGAGGGCGTCAAGGGCGTTCCGCTGCTGATAAAGCCTAACATTGACGAGCTGTCGACGCTCAAGGACAGTCCCGTCCAGAGCACGCAGCACGCGCTGGCGCTCGCTCGGGAAGTCAACAAGACGGGCGTGAGCATCGTCATCGTAAGCATGGGCGGTCACGGTGCGGTGGCGTCCACGCGTAAACAGGGCGCGTGGTATGCCACGCCCCCCAAAGTCGAGGTGGTCAGCACGGTGGGCTGCGGCGATGCGATGGTCGCTGGGTTCGCATCCGCATCTCTGCTCGGGCGCGATTTTGACGAGTGTTTCCGCTGGGGATGCGCTGCCGGAGCCGCCAACGCCGCATCCTTCGGCAACGCCGCCTGCACCAAGGAGCAGATCATCGATCTGATCCCACAGGTCAAGATGAACCGCGTCGATGAGGTGTCCGCCGAGCCCGCCCCCACGTCCGACGGCGAAGGCGCGACACAAGCCCAGCCCTTGTAGGAGGGGTTTCAACCCCGACCGCCGTTACCGTCGTAGGTCGGGTTTCCTAACCGACGCCGTCGCCGTCCGCCGTCCACCCAATCCCTGCATTGCCAGGAGAGTCCCGTGAACCGACGACGGTTCCTCACCACCACCAGCGCCGCCACGGCGGCCATTGGCACTGGACTTCTGGCGAGCGAGAGCCTGCTCGCCCAGGACATGGCGAAGTCGAGAGTTGCATCCATCACGAGCGACATCGTCCAACCCGCCGCGGGCAGGTTGGTCAAGGCGAAGGTCCAAGAGATGATCGACGCGGCCGTCACTGCCGTCACGGGCGAGGAGCCCCAGAAATCATGGGACAGCCTCTTCGCCAGCGATGATGTCGTCGCGATCAAAGTCAACGCGTCGGCCGGCCCAGCGCTATCCACCAACAAGGTCATTGTCGATTGCATCGTCGACCGGCTAGCGGGCTTGGGCATCAGCAAGGACAACATCGTCGTCTACGATCGCACGGACGGCGCCCTTGAGGCATGTGGATACGTCACGAACTCCGGCATTGGACTCAAGTGCGGGGGCGTCGAGGGGCATTGGGACAAGAAGATCGTCAAAGCCGGCGCTTACAGCGGGCACTTGCCTGTGATCCTGGGGTTCTGCTCGGCCATCATCAACGTCCCGATCCTGAAAGACGCGCCCCCGGGCGTGACGATCGCGATGAAGAACCACTTTGGCACCATAAGCAACCCCTCCGAATGCCACAAGAATCTATGCGATCCCTACATCGCCGACGTCAACACGCTGTCGGGCATCCGCGACAGAGAGCGTCTTATCATCTGCGACGCCACCTCAGCCTGCTTTGAGGGCGGCCCATACGCCGATCCGCGCTATATCTGGCGTCCGAACACGATCCTGGGGGCCATCGATCCCGTCGCGCTGGACACCATCGGCGCCCAGATGATCGATGAGAAGCGCGTTGAGCAGAACTTCCCGACGCTGGAGGCAGCGGGCCGTCCGGCCAAGCAACTCGCGTCCGCCGCCGAGCGGGGCGTCGGCACAAACGATCTCGCGAGTATTGACGTGATCGAGCGCATCCTATAGGATCTCATCCCCATCGTGGCGCAGGCATTCCTGCCTGCGGACGTTGGCCACGAGACTGCTGTGCCGCCGCCGTCCGTACGTCGATCGTCCCGATCGACGATGCCGTCGTCGCCGTCGTAGGGGCTCGATTCATCGAGCCCATCGCCATCCGAGGACCAAACCATGCCCGACCACGCACCCAACAACCGCCGAGACTTTCTCAGACGCGCCGGCATCGCGGGTCTCGCAGGCTTGGGGGCCGTCGCGGGCTGCAAGCGCGAACCGGAAACCGTCGTCCAGCCGCAGACCATCAGCGAGCCGACCCAGTCCACGGCCTCCGCGCCCGTCGCCGAACCCGCCAGCGTCGCCTACCTGCGCAATTCGGCCGTGCAGCCGTCGCCAGGCGAACTCGATTCCGAAATCGTCCTCGAACTCATCGATGCCGGCATCCAGCACGTCACGGGCGAGGATTCGGCCGACAACGCCTGGAACAGTCTCTTCTCGTCCGACGATGCGGTGGCGATCAAGGTCAATTCCATCGCCCCGACGGTCTACTCGCATCCCGTGGTCGCCTACGCCGTGGCGCAGCGTCTGATGGACATCGGCGTGGCCCCCGACCAGATCATCATCTGGGATCGCAAGGTGGGCGAACTCGCGGCGACCGGATACGAACTCCAGGACGCGGCGGGCTCCTTGCGGATCGAGGCGGTCGGGAACGAGTGGGACGACGCGCCGACCACGCAGGGCCAGTTCAGCGGGCGGCTGGCGAAGATCGTGACGCAACGCTGCTCGGCTATTGTAAACCTGCCCGTGCTGAAAGACCACAGCATCTCGGGCGTGACGCTCGCCATGAAGAATCACTACGGATCGCACGACAATCCCCGCGACCACCATGGGAATGGCGGCGATCCTTACATCGCGGATCTCAACTCGATTCCGGCGATCAGGGACAAGACCCGTCTGATCGTCGGCGATTGCACGAGGGGCTGCGCGCAAGGCGGCCCTTACGCGAGCGACCCGCGATGGTTGTGGTCGCCAAATGGGATCATGGTAGCGACCGACCCTGTGGCGCATGACGCCTACGGGGCGAAGGTCCTATCGGACAAGCGCAGCGAGCTGGGCCTTGGCGCGCTCGAGCCCAAGCATGTCGCCACCGCGGCTGCGATGGGGATCGGGTCGAACGACTTAGGTGCCATGGACGTTCTAGATAAGGACCTGGCGTAATGCGTTACGCCGGGCCGCCGACTCGGAGCCGCATGACGGCGCGGTCGCGGAAACGCGAAAGGGGTACATCATGTTTGGCGGATCATTCGGCGGCCAAGAGATCATTGTTGTTCTGGTACTGGTCCTGGTTCTTTTCGGGGCAAAGCGGATTCCGGACATCATGCGTGGTTTTGGACAGGGGCTTCGCGAGTTCAAGGAAGCATCGCAGAAGGCCATGGATGAGATCGACTCGGCGACGACCACCGTATCGACCACTGCCACCAACACTAGTGGCAGCGCGTCTGTCGGGGCGAGCACCGCGGTTGAAGCGCCCACTCCCGAGGAATCGCCCGCCGATTCCTCCGACGCGGAGTGACGCTGTCATGCCCGCGTAGCGACGGGCTTCCAGCCCGTCGACTGCCGCACGCCGTCGTAGGACAGGCGTCTCGCCTGTCAATGCCGTCCCGCCGTCGTAGGTCGGATCTCCAGGGAAACTCCGCGAGTTTCCACGACGCCGTCCTCCGTTGCCCTCCTCCTTGGTGAGAGGTGTCACGGAACCAAATCACTACGACGGGTAGTATTAGGATATCAGATCGCAAAACTCGCCCGCTCTTCGCGGGCTGCCCCGGACAAGAGGGGGGCTCATAGCAATGGCTAACCGCACTATCGGGCTAAAGCTAGGGCTGGTCGGATTGCTGATCCTATCGGCGGCAGTCGTCTACGCGGCCGTGAGCCTCAACAGCCTCGCGCCGGCATCCAACGCGGTGCCCGGCTGGGAAGCGCTCAACGCCGACAAGCTCGCCGCCAACCAGGACGAGCTATGGAAGATCTACAACGGTGGCGACGGCCCGTGGAAGACCGCCGGCGTCACGACGGCCTTCCAGCGCTACTACAAGAACACGAAGGTCCTGACGCTGATCGTCCACCGCACGGGCGGTGATTGGAAGAAGGCCAAGGCGCTTTACGTCAAGAAGGACGCGGCGATCAAGGAGCAGGAGGGCTACCAGACGGTCACGCTCGCCAAGGGCGCCGGCTCTCTTGCCACGCCAGGCCAAGGCACCCAGGCCCATTTCTGGAACAAGTACTACTACTGTACGATCCAGATCAATGGTACCTCGGCGGCCGAAGTGACCGCGGCCAAGACCTTCATCACGAAGATCTCAACCACGATCACCGCGAAGGGCTAACGCAGCCCTTCTCTCCAACCGAATCTCAAGGTACCACCAGCGGAGGTTGCTCGCAGCCTCCGCTGGTGCTATTGTATAGGCCGCATCGCTTGCCGTCGTAGGTCGGATCTCCAGATCCGACGCAGAAGCTCGCAACCCGTCGGCCGTCGTAGGACAGGCGTCCTCGCCTGTCGCTGTGTCGTGCTGATCTACCGGTTAGCAGGGAGGCTTCACCGATCATGATGACGCTCTACAACACGATGACGCGCAGCAAGCAGGAGTTCGGGCCCGCCGATGGCGAGAACGTGCTCGTATACACGTGCGGACCCACGGTCTACGGTCCGCCTCACATCGGCAACTACCGCACCTTCGTGTTTGAGGACATCCTCTGTCGCCAGCTCCGCTACAAGGGCTGGAACGTGAAGCAGGTCATGAACATCACGGACGTCGACGACAAGACGATCCGCGATTCCGCCGCCCAGGGCATGACGCTCACCGACTTCACCCGCCAGTACGAGCAGGTCTTCCACGAGGACCTCGGTACCCTCCGAGTCGAGCCGGCGGCCGTCTATCCGCGCGCGACCGAGCACGTCCCGGAGATGATCGAACTTACCCAGCAACTCATCGCCAACGAGCATGGCTATGAGATCGACGGCAATGTCTACTTCCGCATCGCATCGCTCCCGCGCTACGGCAAGCTCTCGGGCGTCAAGGCCAACGACACCCAGGCCCGGAGCCGCGAGTACAGCCGCCTCGATTCTGACGAGTACGACAAGGAAGACGCTCAGGACTTCGCCCTCTGGAAAGCCGCCAAAGAAGGCGAGCCCGGGTGGGATAGCCCGTGGGGATTCGGTCGGCCGGGCTGGTCGATCGAGTGCTCGGCGATGGCGATGAAACACCTCGGCGTCACGCTCGACATCCACACTGGCGGCGTCGACAATCTCTTCCCTCACCACGAGAACGAGATCGCTCAGTCCGAGGGCGCGACGGGCGAGGAGTTCTCGCGCTTCTGGCTCCATGCCGAGCATCTCCTGGTCGATGGCCAGAAGATGTCAAAGTCGATGGGCAACTACTACACGCTCCGCGATCTCATCGAGCGCGGCGTTGAGCCGGCCGCGATCCGCCATCAGTACCTCTCGGCCCATTACCGCAGCCAGCACAACTTCACTCTCGACGGTCTCGAGCAGAGCACGCAGGCCGTCCGCCGTCTCTGGGATTTCGTCGACCGCGTCGACGATCTGACTCCCGACTCCGCCGAGGCGACCGACCTCTCCGCACAGACCCAGAGAATCCTCGGCGAACTCGAAGCCTGCATGGATGACGATCTCAACGTTCCCGGCGCGATGGGCAAGGTCTTCGAGCTGATGCGCGAGGTCAACATCGCGATGGAAGGCGGCATCGTCAGTCAGGCCGACAAGGACGCCGTCCAGGCGTTCCTCGCCAAGGCCGACACGATCGTCGGCATCATCGCCCACGAGAAAGCCCTGCTCGACGCCGACGTCGATGCGCTGATCCAGGAGCGCATCCAGGCTCGGACGGACAAAGACTACGCCCGCGCGGATGAAATCCGCGATGAACTCGCCGCCGCCGGCATCATCCTTGAGGATTCCGCCCAGGGCACCCGCTGGCGCCGCGCCCACTAGAACACGCCTGGGCCGCCTGCTCCGCCATCGCCCCCGTCCGTCACCTCGTACGACGATCGTCCGGATCGTCGATGCCGTCGCCGCCCCTCCCCTTGCACCCTCTCCGCCCGCCCGTGTCAGACACTTGTATTGCTGTCGTTAGCAGAACGGGTGTCTGACACGCTGCACCGTACAGAGGCTCCGAACCCTCCTCCGTCGCCGTCCCTCTCCTTGCACCCTCTCCGCTCACCCGTGTCTGACACTAGAACTCTCAAGCCTCCTCCGTCGCCGTCGCTCTCCTTGCACCCTCTCCGCCCGCCCGTGTCAGACACTTGTATTGCTGTCGTCAGCAAAACGGGTGTCTGACACTAGAACTCCGAACCCTCCTCCTCCTCCGCCGTCACTACGGCTCAAGCCCAACCCCGTACCGTAACCCACCGCCGATCTCCTTAATCACCAGCTCCCCATCCTCAACCGAAATCTCGTCCACCCAGCCCGGCCCGCGGACCACGAGCCCGTCGCCTTCGCCCGCCTCCCACGTCACGTCCGGCGCATCCCGCAGATTGGGAATGAGCGCGAAAAGTGCCGTGGTGTCCGCCGCGCGCCACCTCGCATGGGCCACCTGATTGATGAAGTCCGGCTTGCCTGACATCGGCCGCCAGCGACCCTCCTCAAGCGTCAGCTCGCAGAAGCTCGGGACCACCGTCGTGAGCTGCGAGCGACCTGGCTTGAGCGACCGCCACTCCAGTTCCGATAGGCCCGGCCACGTCACTGCCCGCTCGGCGAGCTGCGTCCCCTCGCTTCCCGGAGGGCATGTCGACCGCACCTGCCAGACGTACTCGTGCTCCTGGTCGGCCTCGATCTGGTCCACCACGATGACATACCGACCTCGCGCGAGCGCCAGCGTCCGCCTCACCGCGCATCCCTGGTATTCGGTCGTCACCGTCCCATGGCGGACGGGGCCGTCGATGTTCACGTTGCTGAGTTCGCCGGGCGTTTCCTGGGCGGGGCCCACGCCGTCGATCAATATGACATTGTGAAACTCGGCGGCGAAATGCTCGCGGCTCTTCCAGTGATCGTAGCCCGAGTCCGCCGCCAGCACCTCGTCCCACGCGGCGATGACGAAGTGCCCGACGTCCGCATGGCTGTAGGTCTGGTAGCGGTAGTCGAGAGGCCAAGTCCCGTCCTTCCCGGCGAACCAGACAGCCGTCGTCTCGTGTCCCCAGTCCTCGCGCATCACCACCGTCTGCGATTCCGGAAAATGGTGCGACGGGGGCGGCGCCTCGCCGGGCGGGTTGGGATCGTAATGGGCCAGGGCAATATGGACGTGGTACGAGCGCGGCGCAGGATTTTCGAGCAGATGGAAGGCGTGGTGGAACCGTGACGCCAAGTCTCGTCCGTATCGCTCGCTCGTCAGCACTCCCAGGAACCCGAGGCCCTGTGTCGACTCGCACGTTCCCCACATGACCGCCTCACCGCTGTTCATCAACTGGTGCGCCGCGAATGTCAGCCATTCACGCAGCCGCGGGTCCGTGAAGATATACTGGTCCGTCGCCCGCTCGTAGGCGACGGCGAACGGCACGAACTGCAAGTTCATGTACTTTGTGTATCCCAGCCCCTCCACGAACCGTCCGCCCGGCCGGAAGAACCAGAAGTTCTCCTCCCGGCGGATCTCGTGCAGCGCGCGTTCGAGCCATTTCGTCGGGCTGACTTCGCTATCGGTATACTCGCAGAGCGTCAGCGCCGCCATCCCCATGGCCGACGCGGCCAGCGTGCGCTGATTGCCGTAGTTGCAGCCGCCGGGCACACCGTCCATCACCCCGTAGTAGTGGTCCGCCTCCGCAGCGATCCGGTCGCGGATGATTCCGTGCTCCTCCGGCGTGAGACCGTCCCACGCGGCGAGGATGTCGTACGCGATGACATAGTCCGCGAGGCGATGCGAACTTGGTTCCAGGTAGCCGTGTTCGGGTTCTCGCCAGATGGGGTGATCGATCAGGTTGTCGCGCGCCAGAATCGCGTCCGCCTCATCCCTCAGAAGCCACCACCTTGCCGCCGGCGTGCTCCGCAGCCCTGTCTGTTGTATGCCCGCCCACCACGTCTGCCACGGCTCAGCATCCAGCCGCGTGGTCATTTCGGCGCGATCCGTCTCATCGTAAAACAGCGACGGATGTCGCTCTTGCGTGGGGAGTTGCGGTTGCCACACGGGTCCCCATTCCGGAAGCGGCACCTGCCCATTGCCTGCCGTTGTAGGAGGAACCGGCGCCTGCCCATGCGCTGCCGTCGTAGGGGCTTGATTCATCAAGCCCGCCAGCACCCACGCCCCAATGTGATACGGGTTCATCTCTCAGCCTCCGTCTCGCGCTCTGACACTCGAGTCAGGCCTTGGCCCTTAGCGCCTCCGTGACCTGCCCTGCTCCTCCGTCTCCGTCCCTCTCCTTGCACCCTCTTCGCCCGCCCGTGTCAGACACTTGTTTTGCCGACGTTGGCAAGACGGGTGTCTGACACTAGAACTCCGAGCCCTCCTCCGTCTCCGTCCCTCTCCTTGCACCACCTCCG
>PVBE010499561.1_pt1 | contig 39988 bp, 33 predicted proteins | sample 1631181 | NCBI WGS metagenome assembly PVBE01 (sample SAMN08397723, study PRJNA350692) | Marine metagenome, whole genome shotgun sequencing project. | isolation source: water | place: Pacific Ocean | collected 2012-04 | reverse complement strand
GTTCGGATTGAGGGCTGTAATTCGCCCTCATGAAGCTGGATTAGGTAGTAATCGCGTCTCAATAGGGCGCGGTGAATATGCCCCTGCTCCTTGCACACACCGCCCGTCAAACCATCTTAGTTGGGGGTGGGTGAGGCTGCCCATGAAATATGGGGTATTCGAGCCTGCCTTCGACAAGGAGGGTTAAGTCGTAACAAGGTATCTGTAGGGGAACCTGCAGATGGATCACCTCCTAAGAAACTCGGAAACCGGGGGCCGGGGCGGCTTTTGCCGCCCCGTCTCCCACCTACTCACATCAAAAACCTCCTAAATGCTCCAATGCAGTGCTTTTTCTACATCTAGGAGAAGGTATATACCTACTACATCGCGTCAGAAGCCTCATGCAGCGATTACTCGCTTCAACAATGATGCTGTTAATGATGACTGCAGCCCTAGCGGGCTGTGCGGGCGACGATGTCACACAAGATGATGTCGACGCGGCCCGCGACGAAGGATACGCACAGGGAGTTGCCGACACAGCGTTGGTCAGCACCCTGGACACGATCATGGATCGTGGGACCCTAAACTGCGGTGTGAAGACATCCCAGTTCGGAATGGGGTACCTCGATGCTGACACAGGCGTGAGATCCGGACTAGACGTCGCTTACTGCGAGGCTCTAGGCGCGGCTCTCGGTGTCTCTGTCACATACGTGGACGCGACCCAGGCAAGCACTCGCTTCGAGAAGCTAGCCCAGGAGGAGATCGACGTTCTAATCCGCACAACGACCTGGACAACCAGCCGTGACGCAGGACTGAACGCAGACTTCGCTGGGATCAACTTCTACGACGGACAAGGAGTCCTAGTGGCAGAGAGCGCCTTTACTCAGGCAGCCGCCGGCGGTTCAGTAGCTGGTCTTGACGGAGTGAAGATCTGCGTGGGCACCGGTACGACCACAGAGGGCAACCTGCTGGACTACTTCTCGCTACACGGAATCGCCTTCACGGCCGTGAACGTGGAGTTCGAGTCCGAGGCCGTTGAGAAGATCAAGTCCGGGGAGTGCGAGGCATTCACTGGCGACATGTCGGCTGTTGCAGCCCGCAAGTACCTGCTCGACGGAGAGGACAACTCAGGGAACTCGCTATCCGCAGGAACCTGGATCGCTTCCGAGACCCTGTCCAAGGAGCCCCTAGGGGCAGCAACCCGTGACAACGACGACGACTGGAACGACGTCGTGGCATGGGTATGGTACGCAATGGTGACCGCTGAGGAGTACGGGATAACATCCACCAACTACGCTTCGATGGCTACGGCCGCAGCAGCAGATGGTGGAAACGCCCAGCACAACACCCTGCTGAACACCGCGACCTCCCTAGCTCTAGGAACCGAGGACAACCCCCTAGGAGACACCTGGGTACAAGCTGTCCTTGCTGCCGTGGGCAACTACGGAGAGGCATACGACGACGCATTCTGCGACGGGACCTACGACGGTACCAGCGGGTCGTCCGCAATGACGGGCTGCCTGATTGACCGTGCAGGTACCAAGAACGCCCTCGTCTCAGAGGGTGGTCTGCAGTACGCACCACCAATCAAGTGATTTCCTTAGGGAAGACGCTTAGACGGAAAGACGCAAACCCCCGGGGGCAGAACCCCCGGGGGCCCACTACAAATTCATATCTTAGAAGGAATTAGTTCGCTTCATGCGCGCCGAGCGGATAGACCCAATCTCCGGGGTAAAGGTCAGCGAGTATGAAGAAGGCGACTCCCCTGAAGCGGAGGGAAATCCAGGAGGGGCTATAGCCCGGTTCGTTGGGGCAGCGAGGAGGGACCCAAGGCATCACCTCAGCAATTTAGGGGCTATGTTCCGCAGCCATCTAGGGGCGATCAAGAGGGACCCGACCCGATTCGCGAAGAGGTACGTGGCGATCGCAATCGCATCCCTGGTGCTGTGGAAGTACCTCACCCTCTTCCTGGGGATGGCAGTTGAAACCTCTCAGGAGGTATCCCTGAACATCGTCATCGCCGGAAAACCAAGCGCGACCCACTACCCCGTCGCCGACCAGGTCATGATCGTGGGTGGCATATGCCTCGCGTCATTCCTCCTGATACAGAACGAGATATCCCTCAGAACGCTCAGGAACCCGCTCGACTACAGGTCCTACATCGCATCACTATCGGGCGTGCTCGGATTCCTCCTCTTCTGGCTCATCGCAGAGAACATGGAAATGTCCCCTAGGACAGAGGCCCCGTTCCTGATCGTAGGGGGGACCTTCCTCACGGGATTCCTGCTAATTCAGGACGAGATGAAGGACCTCTCCTTGCTGGTAGTCGAGTCGATCAAGAACCCAAGAGGGGCAATAGGCATCTGGAAGGGGTCCTGGAGGGGAGTCATCGTCTCCATCTCGGCCATCTCGGCATTCCTATTCACCCTGGTGAACCTCTCACTGGTCGGATCCTTCGTCCCATTAGTCTCCCGAGAAATGGGCACCTTCTTCTCGCTCATGATGGTGATCACGATAGTGGCATGGTTGCTCATCATGTCCAAGGAGTCGGCCAAGCCCTCGATAGTCTACAAGCGCCATTCCTCGATGGCATTCCTCCTCGCATCCCCCTTCCTGCTGTACGTCGCATTCAGGATAATGCTCCTGATGCGTACCGACACAACTTGGGACGTCAGCTGGGACTTCATGGACGACATAGCCGGATTCAGCATTACTAGCTGGCCCGAACAGGTGGACATCAATCGTGGGGACCGGTGGGAGTTCCACTGGGCCGGCGTGATCAACGCGGTTCGCGTCGTCCTGATCAGCATCGTCCTGTGCACCGTAGTCGGGATAGTGGTGGGGATGATGAGATTGTCCAGCCACAGGCTTTCCTCGTTATTCGGTACCGTTTACGTGGAGGTCTTCCGCAACATGCCCCTCGCACTGCTGCTCTTCACCATCTCCATCACCCTCGGGAACTCCATCCCGGAACTGGTCGAGGAGGTCATGATCGCCGACATGATACTGCTCAGCAACCAGGGCGTAATTCTCCCAAGCGTCGACTCCTCCTTGTTCCTGACTGCAATAGCCATCCTGGCCATCGTTAAGGCATTCACCACGTACTTGGACCGAGATGGCTTCGATGACTCGGACAAGGGCCTCAAGAAGAGGTTCGCGATTTGGGTCGGCGCCATCGGGGCATCAACAGGGATAGCCCTCTCGGGAGGGCTGTCCGTCCCAACGATATGGAAGCGCATAGAAACATCCCCGGGAAGCTGGGTGGTGGAGGGCGGATTCGAGGTGAGCCTGCCATTCCTATGCATCATAGCCGGACTTACGATCTACACCAGCGCCATCGTAGCGGAAATCGTCAGGGGGAGCATCCAGTCTCTGCCGAGGGGTCAGATAGAGGCGGGAATCTCACTGGGGCTGACGCCATTCCAGAGGCTCAGGCTGGTGATAATGCCACAGGCCCTCAGGAGCATGGTGCCAGCTCTGAACAACCAGTACATGAACGTCTGGAAGAACTCCAGCCTAGCGATGATAGTGTCCTACAACGACGTCTTCTACGTCAACCTGGTCATAGTGAACAAGATCGGAAAGGCAGTCCCAACGTTCCTACTCATCCTGGTGACTTACCAAATAGGGAGCCTTGTCATCTCAGCCATAATGAACGTGTACAACAGAAGAGTAACGAGGGTGCAGATATGATTTCGGGCAGAAGCGGCAGCGATTCGATGGCTCGTGCCCTCGCCTGGTACGACAACTTCGACGAGGGAGTATCCGGGAAACCAGCAAAATGGGTCAACGAGGGCAACAGGGACCTCTTCTCGGGCTCGATCATTTTGCTATCCATGGTCATGGGGGCCTACACGTACGGGGCCGAGATGGATAGCATGTACCTGGAAGTCAGCGAGTGGAGGAACGTGGTCCACTGCCTCGTAGTCGCATCAGTGGCATTCTTCGCGTGGTCCACGACGCTATCCATACTGCTGAAGGGGACATTCACCAGGTCTATCGGCGCCCCAGTACTCGGTTTCGCTGTAGCATGGACGGCTTACTTCATCATATCAGGAGTCTCATACTTCATGATAGTCGGAGCCGAGTGGGATATAATCTGGGCCAATAGGGCAACGCTCTTCCTCGGCATCGAGTTGAACACCGGGGTCGTGAACTCGGACTTCGAAAACGAGACATGGCGACTCTGGCCAACCCTGATCCTTAGCACCCTCATCGTCTGCGCGGCAATAGGTACCACCAAGGAGGAAACCAAAGCCTTCGCCATCAAACTGTTCCTGCTCTGGTTGGTATGCATGTTCTACGTGTGGTACCCGACCAAGCTGAACTACAACCCCGACGGGGTCATGGTCAGGCTCACTGCTACGACGTTGCTCGGATCAGCGGCCTTCGCCGCCTCAAGGTGGTTCAAAGGCCGGTCCGAGGAGTTCCAGGTGAACAGGCTCAGGTCGTACCTGGCATTGGCCGGAGTCGCCACGTTCTTCATCTCCGTATCCCTGCTGAACCCGCCCGACTCATTCGTCGAGAGGGGCATCGCCGAGAAGGGCATCGAGCCATTCCTGTGGGGCGGGCTCTTCGTCAACGTCATACTCTTGTCCGCCACCTTGGTCCTCGGTTCGGCTGCCTCAGTACTGCTGGCGTTCGGGAGGAGGAGCGAACTTCCGTTCTTCAGCTGGCCTGCGACCCTGGTGATCGAGTTCATCCGTTCCGGCCCGATGGTCGCTTGGCTGTTCATCGCCCTATTCATCCTCCCAGACGTCATCAGGCCTTTCTACGAGGCCGACGTCGTGGTCAGGACGATCCTGACCTTCTCCATCTTCGGGGCCTGCTACATCGCAGAGGTCCTCCGAGGCGGGTTGCAGAACGTGCCACGGGGCCAGATCGAGGCAGCGACCGCATTGGGCCTCAGCCCGACTCAGATCAAACTCTTCGTCGAGCTACCTTCGGCGGTCAGGACCACCCTTCCTGCTATCGTCAGCATATTCATCGGCCTGTGGAAAGACACCACCCTCGTGTACCTACTCGGAGTACTCGACCTATACGCCATAGCCAAGGTCCTCCCTGCAACTGATCTGGACTTCGGTGACGACTACCTGGAACCGCTGATATTCGCTGCCGCATTCTTCTGGATCGTGGCTCTGGTCCTCTCGAGGATTTCACTTAAGGTCGAGGAGTCACTCGGCCTGTTAAACGAGGGGGGTGGCGAGGCGACATGAGCGATTCGGGAGATGGTAGCAGCGAGGTAATCATCCAAACCAATGGAGTCAAGGTGAACTTCGGCGACTTCTGGGCCCTCAAGGGGATAGACATCGAGGTCAGTAGGGGCGAGATCATCGTCATCCTGGGACCATCGGGTTCCGGGAAATCAACATTCATCAGGACCCTCAACAGGCTGCAGCCCCATGCCGACGGGACGATCAATGTGGATGGCATCACAATCGACGAGGAAACCAGCGTCGCAGACCTGAAGAGGATCAGGTCCGAGGTCGGGTTCGTATTCCAGCAGTTCGAGCTGTTCCCGCACCTGACCATAATGGAGAACATCACCCTCGCCCCGATGAAGGTGAAGGGGATGGACAAGACCAGCGCGGAGGCTAGGGCGATGGAGCTCTTGGACAGGGTCGGGATCCCAGAGCAGGCCCACAAGTACCCAAGCGGTCTGTCCGGGGGGCAGCAGCAGAGGGTCGCAATAGCCCGTGCACTAGCGATGGACCCCAAGATAATGCTGTTCGACGAGCCGACCTCGGCACTCGACCCAGAGATGATCAAGGAGGTCCTGGACGTCATGATCGATCTGGCAAAGAGGGACATCACCATGATCGTAGTAACCCACGAGATGGGATTCGCAAAGGAGGTCGCCGACCGATGCATACTGTTCGACGAGGGGGAGCTTGTCGAGGAGGAGACTCCCGAGGTGTTCTTCACGAACCCGAAGCGCGAGAGGACCAAGAAGTTCCTTCGGCAGATACTCTAGGACTTCGTGAGCCATTGCGAGACCCCATCCAGAATTGCCCCCCTGAAAGTCAGTAGCCTCAACTTCGGGCCATTCAAGCCGACGGTAAGGGTGGCGCCCCTGGTGAAGTGCGTCTCGTCCCAGCCATCGCTGACAACGTATCCCCTGTGCATGTCGCTGGTGATTACGGTCGGCTCCTTGACCCACTCCCAGTAAGAACCGTCGCCGGACCTGTCAGCCCGAGGGAGGTCCCTGGCCACGTACAAGTAATGGTCGTCAATCTCACTGGGCGGAAACTCGGCTCCCTCTATGTTGGCGACGTGCCTGAACCAGGCCCCCTGTCCGACGAAGGTGGAGAATAGGCACCCGGAGGAGTGCTGCATGGAGTCAATCCCGCCCCTCTGGAGCCTGTACTTCGATGGTTGGTACTGGTGCGTGTTCGCCACCAGGAGGTCATTGAGGGCTGGATCACATCTGATCACGTTACCACTCGTGGTCTCAATCTCTGCTTGCAATCTAGGAAGAAAGTTGACCACGGCCCTGCCATCCAAGGCTGCCACCACGTCCTCAGAGAAAGTACTCGGGTCACTGCCCATGAAGAAGCCGTATGAGCCACCATTGCCTTCGCTACGAGGGTGGCTGTTTACCCCCATCACGGGGGTGTTCTCGTCGACCGAGTGCGCGATTGATGTTAGCGTCCCATCCCCGCCAAGTACGATTACCAAGTCGGGCTCCACGAAGTCTGCCCGCCTGACCGTCTCTCGAGCGGTGTAGCCAACGTTGAGCCCTCTCTCTCTCACGATATCGTCGAGGACCCCCCTTACTTCCTCCAACGACCTGTCGTGGACCTCCTCGAAGTTCTTCTTGTAGACTACGAGGATGCCTCCACTCATTTCGACCTCACCCGGCAATCGCTCCACATGGCTCCCATATAGGGGCCTCGCAAAGCGATTCACGCTCAAATCCATTGAGGAACGCATATTTGGGTAACCATCTAGCCACCCATGTGCTCAGGGCAGTCCTGCTATCCGTCTTGTTCTGCATCCCAGTGCTTTCCGGGTGCTTGGATGTCGAACGGCCCTGTCCAGAGAACACTTGCTTCCCACTCACAAGCAGCGCCTTCAACTCCATGCTGGAGGAAATAGGAGAGATTGACGCACTTCAACTAGCCGAGGAAAACGGCAGGCTCAGCGTCAGCACACTATCCAGATTCACCGAATCAGGCGTGAGCGGAGAGATGGAGTGGAGGGTCGAGAAGGACGATGATAGGAAACTCCGACTAGTCGCAAACTCGGTAGTAGTGGGAGGCATAGAAATTGTTGGTTACGAGGTATGGGACGGGGGCCCTAACACATACACGCGAACAACGGACCACTGGGCCAAGGGGAGGGACATGGATCCGAACTACGAGGACCCATTCCAGGAGATAGCTAGGCTGGCTACTGAAGACCCCGATGGGCGGTGGCCCCCATTCAGGTTCGACGTCTCCCAGTTCTCGGATCTCAGTTGGACGATAACAGGTGATCCCATGGAGTCATACCAGATAGCCAGAGCAACTAGTGGGCCGGAGGAGATTTACTTCGAGATACAGGGCCTGCCGCCAAGGATAGTCGGCCTCTCGATTTACTTGGACGGCCTCAGCCAAGAAGATGTGACATTCTCCATGTCCATCGCAACGGAAGACTGGGACCATGCCCTGAGCATCGACTACTACTTGTCCCTGCTCGAGGGAAACTCATACCTGCAGATGAGCGGACTCTCCGAATTCCCTAGGTCCCCCGTCCCATTCATCCCTGTCCCAGAACAGCAATCGGTCATAGGCGATACCACCTCCGTAACAGGGACAGTTCCCGGGGAGATGTCTCACGAGGTTTCCCTGTCCGAAGTGGGAATTCACGCATTCTCAGGAGGGGATTCAGTGGCTAGCCTGATGCTCAACGAAGGTAAGACAAACACAACATCGGAAGGAGGGGTTTGGTGGGAACTCGAATGGGTCGACTCTGGAGGGCCCGGACTCCTGTCGCAGTTGGATACATTCACCGTCAGGACGAACTCGGACGAGGCCTTCGAGATCCGCATCTTTGATCACTGGGCACAGGGATGGACCGATGGCCTAGAATAGGACAATCCGGGGCCAATTCTATAACTCTCAATCACTGGGGTATGGCATGAACAAGAAGGCTATCACAATCGTGATGTGCATGCTAATGGTCGTCTCAACGGCACCAGCAATGAACGCAGAGGGACAGGAAGAATCCTCGATATGGGGCATCACATACGATTGGTCTCACTTCGAGGGAGATGCATACAACATGACTGGGGTCGATGTGAACGAACTGAACAGGGACCTAGAGGCGGCTGCATCTTACGCAGGCTTCGACCTCGATTACGACCAGGTCCTGAGCGGCACTACCCAGATGTTCGTCGAGTCATGGGACGAGTCCGGACCCTTCACGGTGGTCACCGAGAACGGAGACTCACACCAGGTCGGCAAGCGCATCACTGAGCTGACGATAAGGCACGGTAGCATGGCCGACACAGGGATGGCTACAAACTGGTCGGACGGGGATGAGAAGATAGAGGCGTGGTTGAGCGCATACCAGGACTACATGCTGATCATGAATGCTAACTACGTCGAATACGTGGACGAGAACATGTTCGTATACGGAGCGGAGATTCAGCTTAACTCAACGTTCTCGGTCAGCATTGGCTTCGAGGCTGAGCTGGGCGTCACAGCGGCCAACGAGGCTCTCTCACCAGACATCTCGGCGGACATGCAGCTCTCCTTCGCGATCCCAAACCTAGAAGCCACCTGGTCACCATACGATGCTGTCGACTACCACTTCGTGATGGGTTCCGAGCCGTCCAAAGACTCGGGCCCGGCCACTGACCCCAATGACGACTGGCACCCGTACACCTACTGCTCAAGCGAAGAATTCCAGACTTACCAGATGTGCAATGAAGCCGAGTTCGACCAGGGCGATCTCAGTTTCATCCAGCACCACGGAGGCAGCTCGGGCGAAATGCAGGGCAGCTTCTCCAGCATCACGGGATACTCGATGGAGATTTCCGCAGCGGGGATACCCACCGAGGAGTTCGACGTGGACATCGACGTGTTCAACGTGGGACTCTCGGACTCAATCTCGGACCAGGGCGTAATCTACGGCGAGATGGACGTGAGCTCATACGCCCTCTGGGGGCACAACTGCCCGCCCATATCCAACACCGAGTTCGTGACCGTGGACGGGGCCGAATACCAGGCCCAGTGCGGAATGGTGCTCCCCGTCCCGTGGGGGATGGCGCATCTGATGGCGCACTCGATGTCACAGGCTCTTGAGAGCGGCGTTGAGGAGCTGGGAGAAGCAGCCTTCGAGCAGGTCGAGGAGTGGGCCGAGGAAGCCGGAATCGAAAGCGGTGACGATGAATATTACGACAACCCCCCCGACTTCGTCTGCGACAACGGAGAGACAATCCCCAGGTACTGGTTCAACGACGGTTACCCGGACTGCTCCGACGGATCCGACGAGATAACATCGAACGAGGACCCGACCCTACACTACGACTGGCAAGAGGATCAGCCCACCGAGTTCCCCGTCCCTACTGAGGGCAGCTCGCTGCACCACGTCCTGTCTACTGGCGAGATGACCTACTGCACTGACCCCTTCTACCCGCCATTCGAGTCATACGACGACAACGGCGAAATGGTCGGATTCGACGTCGACGTCGCCGATCACCTGGCATCAGCCCTCTCCGAGGAGTACGGCACCCCCGTGCAGTTCGTGCCGGTCGAGTCCGGTTGGGACCCGATAATCCCCAACCTGAACAGCGGCGAGATGTGCGACGCGATCATCTCTGCAATGACCAAGACGTATGCGCGTGACGCAGTCGCCGACTTCACTCGCGGCTATTACACGTCGAGCCAGGGAGTCATTGGCGGTTCGGGATCCGCACCCATAAGCGACGCCTCCGAGCTCAATCAAGATGGAGTCACCATCGGGGTTCAGTCCGGGTCGGTCTCCGAACTCTACGCTAATGACCTCCCAATGGCGACGACATCTTCGTACGACGACTACCCATCACTCATCTCAGCCCTGAACAACGGTGACGTGATGTACGCCCTGGGAGACACCCACGTGCTCGCCCAGAATGGCACCATCATGGCCACATTCTTCGAGGAACAGCTCGGAATAGCCCTGCGAGAGGGAAACAACGAGCTCCTGACCGCGCTCGATGTAGGGATAACGGACCTAGTGGAATCCGAGGACTACGATAGCATCTTCTCGACTTGGTTCCCAGGTGTGCCACACGTGATCAACGACTGGTCATCCGACTGGGACTTCGACTCCCAGGAGTACTACGGAGAGGGAACCAGCGACAGCAGCGACAACGGCTTCACCTGCCTCTACGAAAACTGGCAGACCATCCCATCATCCGGAGTGGGTGACGGGTACCCGGACTGCTACGACGGCACCGACGAGGAGATGCAACCCGCGGTCTGGTCATGTGCAGTTGATGTGAGGGTAGATTCACTGGATGATACCGGGTTCGATTCCTTCGAGGCCAAGACCCTCGACCATCCCGGATTCCCTGAATGGTGCGGAACGCCTGCCGGAGATCTGCAAATCAGCGAAACCCAGCCTAACCTCCCCCCTGCCGATGACGTCTACGGCGCATTGATCGATGACCCAGAAGGGCGATTCATATGGGCGAGGAACGCAACTCACATTCACGAATTCTGGACTGAAGACTATGGCGGGTCGCCTCAGAATTGCGAGGACTATGCGGGTACTTGGATCGAAGAGTACGAGTCATGCACATTCCCAACCCCTCCGGATATGGCCATCGACGGGGAACTGATCCAGAGTGCAGACGGACAATGGACTCGCTACCTATGGTCTGGCGACTACCTGTACCTAGCCGTCCCAACCTCCGAAGGTGACATCTGGACTGGCATGGGGCCTCGCGTCACCGACTTCATTTGCGACCCTTCTGATGACCCATATCATCGCGTTCAGGAGTGGCAGGTCGGAGACGGCATCGAGGACTGCTACAACGGGGAGGACGAGAACCCGGATGCTTCCTCGAACGAACCCGGCGACCCAGCGGGATCCACCGACCTAGAAATGATGTTCGAGGCGCTCGAGGAATCGAACCTCCAGAAGACCATGGAGGCATTCTCGGATAGGCTCGAGGTTCTGATGCAGGACAACGTCCCTGAGGAGCCCAAGTACGATATCGAGGACCTCTGCGCGACCATGCTCTGGGACCCTAGCGACGTCAGGGTTCTGGGAGTCGCAATGGTCCTGGAGGGGAGTCTCCTCTTCGGGCCGCAGATCAAGGACTCGATGCCCCACCCCACGACCACCATCAACGTGGAGTTCCTATCGGGGCAAGCGGCCAGGGATGCGAAGTCAGGAATAGCCACGCAGTCTTCCATGGATGAAATGGCACCCGAATCCAAGCACGACTTGGCCGAGCTCTACGAGATACTGGGGCCAGGGTACCTTCCGAACCTGGACACCACAGACAGCGACGGGGACGGGACGCTGGACTTCTTCGACACCGATGACGATAACGACGGAGTCCCGGACTGGGAAGACCCAGAGCCAACAACAGTGGAGTCCGAGGCCGAATCATCCAGCCTACCGGCCCATGGCTTGGTGGCATCGCTCTCGGTAATCGCCGCGGCAGCCATGCTCATCCCTAGAAGGGATGACTAGGTCCCGTCACCATGGCAGTCGGACGCAATGCAGCCCTCGGGCTCGCAGCGTTGCTGGTCATGGTGGCATGGTCCAGCGCTTGGTTCGAGATTACTGCCACGGGGACGTACGTCGAGGGGCTCGACCGCGAGCCCACCATCAGGACCCAGTACTCCATTGACAATGATGAGCAGACATTCGAACTATCGATAGAGAACGCTACGCCATTGATACTCTACTGGATGCAGAGGGATGACATCACCCAAGAGGAAGGGTCTACCGAGAGCACCTCCGATGAGTCATCTGAAGAAGCATCGGGAGGGGATGGGAATGAGCAGGCTGAGCCATGCGACGGGGATTGCATGGGGCTTGCCAGGACTTCCCTGTCGCTCCTGATGGTAACCTTCGTCGTGACCCTTGCCGTCTCGGCACTAAGGCCCAGCAGGCGGGCCGATGTCGCGGCCGGGATGTCATGGCTTGCCTGCCTGGCTCTGATAGTCCTCGGAGTGCCGATGGCAGCCGCTGCTGATTTCGGGATCTTCGGCTCTGATGAGGGTGGCGAATCCGGTTCCTCAACAGGTGGTTTCGACTCCGAGACGGACGGTTCTGTCTCCGTGGATCAGTTCGCCCACTTCTCTTCCAGAACCGGCAATGGCATCTCATCTAATGGGCTGTTATTCACTTACGAATCGACGGGTTTCGACCTGGGCCTGCTGGAAGAGGGCGACAGGCAGGCCGTCATCGACTCGGCACCAAGCGAAGGGCAACCGGGATACGAGTCGCTGATAGGTTTCCATGGTGAGTTGGCGGCAGGGCCAGGCCCAATCTTCTCATGGTGGTTCTTGATCCTCCCACTCTACGCATTCTCTCTCCGTAGGGGGAAGAAGTCCGATGAGGAAGAGTGAGGGGACTAGACCCACTCGTCATTGGGTGCCGTCAGATCACTATCTGCCTCTCCAGTGTTCACGACTCCTCTAGGTTCTACAAGCATCACCTTGCACTCAGAGTCTGCGCAGGGCTTGTGCCTCACACCCTTGGGGACGACGTACATCTCGCCCTCTTCCAGGTCTACCGATCCATCCTCGAACTCGATCCTCATGCTTCCCTCGATGACGATGAAAGCCTCGTCCGTCTCATCATGCTCGTGCCAGACGAACTCCCCCTCTATCTTGACGAGCTTGAACTGGTAGTCGTTCATCTCGGCGATCACCTTGGGTGTCCACTGTTCTGAGAAGCTGGAGAGCTTTTCCCTGAGGTTTACCTTGTCCATCACACTCATTCGCCCGGCTTGGTCGATGTATTCAAATTATTAGGGCAGACTAATCACAGGGAACATGGAAACAGGACTTGGGGACAAGGTCGTGCTAGTCACGGGCGGCGCCGGAGGTATTGGACAGGCAATATGCAGGAAGTTCGCTGAGGAAGGAGCCAAGGTGGCAGTACATTTCCACACTTCGTCCGAAGAGGCCGAGTCACTAGCCGCGGAGATCGGGGGGATTGCAGTCCACGCCGATCTCAGAGTCCCCTCCCAAGCCGACGAGATGGTGGCCGAGGTCGTCTCGAAGATGGGGGGGGTAGACGTTTGTGTGGCCAATTCCGGATCATACCCATCCGAGACCAAGCCAATTTGGGAGATTGACGAAGAGAGGTGGACCTCAACGATTATTTCCAATCTTGGGGTAACCGCCAACACTTCTCGCTCATTCCTCTCCCATGCGTCGACCAGGGGTTCGGGTTCGCTCGTCCTTGTTGGCTCAACAGCGGGGGTATACGGAGAGGCTGGCCACTCGGACTACGCTGCCGCCAAGGGGGCGATAACCACCGGTCTCCTCCTGTCACTGAAGAACGAGGTCTCCCGATTGGGTTCAGTCAGGGTAAATGCCGTAGCTCCGGGCTGGACGCTCACAGAGAAGAAGGCCGAAACCGGTCTGGACGAGAGGGTGATTGAGAGGGCCAAGTCCACAATGGCACTCAAGAAGCTGGCCTCTCCGAATGACGTGGCTATGGCCATCGTCTCTCTGTCATCGGACGAGGTTTCCGGGCACATCACGGGACAGGTAGTCGAGGTGGCAGGCGGGATGGAAGGAAGGCTAGTCTGAACTGTTCGAGGACAGCTTCTTCCACAGGTAGGCAGCGATTGCCAGCAGCGCTATAGCCCAACCCGGGGTGATGATCAGAACCGCGACTGTAGCAGCGATCTCCTCAAGCACCTGATCACCACTCGCTCAGGAAACTGACCCCAGTCAGGCCCTCGCTCACTTCCCAGAGCCTCCTAGCAACGGCCTCATCACTCGCCTTGCGGTTGATCTTGGCCCTCCCAGTCCGACCCCTCATCTCGATAACGCCCGTTGGCCCCCAGTACGGGTACTCCAGAGCACCCTTCTCGGTTGCAGCGTAGAGCGTCGCCTCCGCGCCCCTCTTGGCAGGTATTGCCATGATGAGATTCAGGAATCTCCAGAATAGCGAGTGCCTCTGCAGGTCAGTCGCTGAGTATCCTGGATGGCTGGCTATCGCCGAGACTCCAGACCCGCTCCTCTCCAGCCTCCTGGCCAACTCGAGAGAGAATGTCAGGTTCGCAATCTTGCTCTGCGAGTAGAAGCCCCACTTGTTGTACCTCTTCCTCTCTCCGTTCAGGTCGTCGAAGTCTATCACGCCGGGGTTGTGTGCGATGCTCGAGACGGTCACGACCCTGCTTCCATCTGTCGACTCCAAGATCGGCAATAGGTGACCCGTGAGGGCGAAGTGACCTAGGTGATTGGTCCCGAACTGCAGTTCGAAACCGTCCTTGGTGAATGACTTGGGCGGGATCATCACTCCCGCGTTGTTGATCAGAATATCCAATCGATCCGCCCACGAAGAGAAGTCCCCAGCGAATGATCGAACGCTGGATAGGTCCGCTAGGTCAAGGGCGGAAGTCGAAACCTCTGAACCGGGGAACTCTTCGATTATCCTGCGCATCGCTATCTCGGCCTTCTCTTCATTCCTGCATGCCATGATCACCATCGCGCCCTTGGAAGCAAGGGCCCTCGCCATGTGGAATCCTATGCCCGTGTTGGAGCCTGTAACTATGGCGACTTTCCCACTCTGATCCCCCATCATGCCCTCGGACCATTCCATGGGTCTGCCAAATCGCACGACTATTTCACAGATGGGTGGGAGTAGCCTCAGGCCCTCAGTCAAACTTGATGGGCCACTCCCTGTGCCCGGCTCATGGCGAACCCCAGGATAGAATCCGAAGAGAAGGGGCATCTGATAGATATCCTATCCGCCCTGCACCCAACGGCCAAGAAGAACTCCCTAAGGAGAATGATAGATCACGGTAGGGTCCTGGTGGATGGCAACAAGGCATCTCGCGCCAAGGAGATCATCCACAAGGGCTCCATCGTAGAGACACTTTCCCGTTCGGAGGGAGATGGCCCAGTAAGGAAGGATGATGGAATCCCAGAACCAGAGGTCCTGTACGACGACTCCGAAATTTTAGTCGTAAACAAACCGGCCGGACTACTCTCGGTCGCCACCCCTAGGGGAGAGGCAGACACCATGTTCGACCGGGCGCTACTCTGGGCTTCCAAGAACCACTCGACCAGGGTCCATCTCGTTCACCGACTCGACAGGGAGACCTCTGGATGCCTGATTCTGGCAAAGTCTACGAGAGCCAAGGACATTCTACAGAGGCAGTTCAAGGACCGCACGATAGAGAGGATATATCATGCCGTAGTATATGGTAAGCCGAGCTCCAAGTCCGGCGTCCAAAGGGCACGGGTCAAGGAGACGAAGGACAAGCGAGTCCGCCTCATCCAGGAGGGCGAGAGAGGGGGAAAGGAGGCAATAACAAACTGGAGTATCGAGCAGACCGGGCCGATTCACACGCTGATCAGGATCAAGATAGACACAGGAAGAAGAGCCCAGATCAGGCTCCATATGAGTGACATGGGGTGCCCGGTTTCGGGAGACACTCGTTATGGTCGTGGAAAGGCGAGCGTGAACCGACTGTGCTTGCATGCTTCTTCACTAGGTTTCGATCACCCGGACGGCCGGAGGATGAAGGTAGAGAGCGAGATTCCGTCCAAGCTTTTCTCCGAGCTCAAGAGGAAGTCACTGTGATCCGAACCCATCTCGGCTCATCCCAAATTCAGTTGCTGGCCCCCTAAGTCGTCCATTTCTTACTCTCCATACTAAATAGGGTGCGGAGGGCGCGGCCGATTAGAGGAGCAGATTGGTTCGATTTTCAGATTTAGGGGTCGAGCCAGCATTGGTCGATGTTTTGCGGGAAGAGGGGATAGTGGAACCCTTCGAGGTACAAAGGGAGTCGATTCCCGATGCAATGCTCGGAAGGGACGTTTGCTGTAGGGCCCCAACAGGATCCGGGAAGACACTGGCCTTCGGACTGCCATTGATATCCCGAACCAAGGAGGCCAAGTCCAAGAGGCCGACCTCATTGATACTGACCCCAACTAGAGAGCTGGCAGAGCAGATCCGCAAGGTACTGCAACCACTCGCCAGGACATCCGGGCTAGGCGTTCTATCGGTTTATGGTGGAACTCCGTACAAGGGACAACTCAGGAGCCTGAAACAGGGGGTCGAGATCCTCGTCGCATGCCCAGGACGCTTGATCGACCTCCTCGACAGGAACGCTCTCCGTCTGGATGACGTCGGCATTGTGGTCCTAGACGAGGCCGACAGGATGGCCGACATGGGATTCATGGAACCCGTCTGCTCGATACTAGACAAGTGCAGCCCAGACAGGCAGACGATACTCTTCAGCGCCACTCTAGACGATGATGTCGCCGAGATAGTCTCGTCATACCAAACCGACCCAGCCAGGATAGGAATCGGTCCAGAGGAGGTTAGCATGGACAGCATGCAGCACCTATTCTGGAAGATCAACTCCAGGGGGAAGGCCGATCTCTCGGCCTACATCACCGAGAAGTGCGGACGCAGCATCATCTTCTGCCGAACTAGAGCGGGAGTAAACCGCCTTGGAGATGAGATGAGCGAGATAGGAACGTCATTCACCACACTCCACGGAGGGATGAACCAGAAGCAGAGGGATAGGTCGATGCAAAAGTTCAGCGCCGGGCGTTCCCGGGTCCTGATAGCCACAGACGTCGCCTCTCGCGGAATCGACGTGACGGAAGTGAATTGCGTCATCCACTTTGATCCGCCCGACGACGGAAAGGCGTACAAGCACCGCAGCGGGAGAACGGCGAGGGCAGGATCGACGGGCACTGTCATATCCTTGGTCCAGAGGTCTCAGAATAGGAAGTACAAGCGAATACAGGCAGAGGTTGGAATCAAGAGCAGATTCACCGAGCCCGATGTCGAAATACTGGAGGAGAGGGAGTTCGTAATGGCCCCTCCTGTGAAATTCAAGGGAGGCGGAAACTCTCGTGGCCAGAAGAACAACAAAAGGGCCCGAAGGTCAAGGAAGAGCAATCAGTTCAGGTCTTCGAACCAGGGTGGCAACAGAGACGGGCAACGTAACGGCCGCCGCAAGGGAAAGCACAAGGGCAAGCAAAACGGGAAGCAGCCCGAGAAGTTCAAGGATAAGCGGAAGGCGAGGAATCGCCGACCAGCAAGGAATGCCTAGGGCGAGACGACTGCTTCCAAGCAAATTGACTTGTAGGGGCGACTCTCGCGGAGGCTGTGGCGAGGGAGCTAATACGTCTCGAGGAAGTTCACCGGGCCTTCGGTCCGCTAACCGTTCTCGAAGGCGTCAATCTAAGGATTGACGAGGGCGATAGAATCGGCGTAATCGGTCATAACGGATCGGGCAAGACCACATTGCTGCGGACCATCAGCAACCAAGACCAGGATGTAGGCGACATAACATTCGCGCCCGCCCTTAGACTAGCCTTCTTGACCCAGGTAAGGGACATCGACGACGATGCAACCCTGGGGCAGGAGCTTAATCGGAGAGGTCGGCAGTTCCTCGAACTGGAAGAGGAGATATCCGAGATAGAGCTCAGGATGGAGGAACCATCATTCTACGATGGAGACTGGCAGCCGACCATGGATAGGTACCAGGAACTTCAGAGCCTAATGGCACGATCGGGAGGGGGTGACGTAGCCGGGCATGCTACTGAGATACTCAAGGCCCTGAACCTCGATCAGAGTTCCATGGAGGTCCCGCTCAATTCCCTGTCTGGAGGGGAGAGGGCAAAGGTCGCCCTAGCCAGGCAGCTAGTCGGACTGGACCAGATTGACGTCTTCTTCTTGGACGAGCCAACTAATCACCTGGACTTCAACACGCTGGAGTGGTTGGAGAGATTCCTCAACAGATTCGAGGGGGCGCTGATGATAGTAAGCCACGACCGATACTTCCTGGACAGGGTTTGCAACAACATCGTGGAGGTTCAGGACGCCCACATCAAGGGATATCCGGGGAATTACACGTCATTTCTCAAGCAAAAGGAGATATTCCTCCAGACACTGAATGATAGGATAGAGAAGACGCAGAAAGAAATCAAGAGGCTGCAGGGTGCAATGCAGTCGATGAAGAGGTCGAACAAATACGACAAGTCTGTATCTCAGAAGCACTTCATGATCACCCGTTCCCAGAGGGAGTTGAAATGGCTCAAGTCCCTCAAGCCAAGAAAGCGCCAGAGTTTGAAGTTCAATTTGCAATCAGCCGAGAAGAGCAGTCTAGACGTCCTTGAGTTCCATGATGCAACCCTTTCATTCGATTCCCTGGAGAGGCCGATATTGAGTCAGGTCGGAGTTAGTGTTAGGCGGGGTCAGAAGATCGGAGTAATAGGGCCAAACGGCGCTGGAAAGACGACCCTACTTCGCTTGATAACTGGGGATCTGAAACTCGATTCCGGGAGAATCGAGATTAGTCCCGGAGTGCAAATCGGATACTTCCACCAGGACCATAGAACTCTGGACTTCGAACTCACTCCAATCGAGGAGGTTCGGAGGCTCAAGCCGAGGATGGATTATGGGGAATTGCGAGCTTTGCTCGGCCAGTTCCAGTTCACCAAGGATATGGTTTCTACCCCTCTAAGCAAGCTCAGCGGAGGTGAGAGGGCCAGGATCGCCCTCCTCCGACTCCTGCTGGAGGAAAACAACATGCTCCTACTGGATGAGCCAACAAACCACCTTGACACGGATGCAAAGGAGGCTCTAGAGATGGCATTGGGGGAGTTCGACGGAGGCATCATCACCGTCAGTCACGATCGATACTTCCTAGACAAGGTGTGCGACACTATCTGGGACTTGCAGGGCGATGGAAGCATTGTGGTCTGGCCAGGCAACTACTCCGAGTACAAGAGTCGCTCCATCTCTTCCAAGAATAACCGCTGAGGCGCAAGAGTCTCTATTCAAGTAGAATGACTCCAAGCACATGGCATGCTTCGACTGGTGTACTTCCCATCTCCGGGCCGGGCAGAGGCGATACGCATCGCCCTCTCCCTCTCGGGCACCGAATGGGAGGACGTCTCAATCGATGGAGCCCGATTCCAAGGTATGAAGGAGGCAGGAGAACTTCCATGGGGGATGGTCCCAGTCCTGCAGACTCCCGATGGAACCATTGCGGAGTCATCAACGATACTGAGATACGTCGGACGCATGGCCGGGCTGATTCCCGAAGACCCATTCCAACGTGCCAAGGCAGACGAGTTCATCGATGGCATGGAGCCACTGTCCAAGGCCCTTGATTCCACTTTCGGAATTCCGGACTTGGATGAGAGGGTCAGACTCAGGAAGGAGGTGTTCGGCCCCACAGGCAAGGGGACCAAGAACCTCCTCTTGCTTGAGGGAAAGTTATCCGAGTCCCAGACTGGATGGGCAGCAGGAACTGATGACATGAGTATAGCAGATCTGAAACTCTTCACGGGCCTATTCGGACTGTTCTCGGGAAACTACGATGGCATAGAATCCTCGGTCTTATCGAACTTCCCCGGGCTAATTGAATACCACGGAAAGGTGGCTAATGAACCTCGAATAAGGGAGCACTATGCAGATGTCGATGATGGTGACATCCGGTGGACATTCCTGCCAGGGGCCTTTGAGGGGAGCTGAAGTCGCATGTTGGATGCATTGCTCGACTTCGCCCATAGCGAGGTAGTCGCATACATGGGGATGGTCCTCATCCTGAGTGCTTTTTTCATGGAGACTCAGGACATCCTCCACAGCAAAGCAGCACCCTATCTCGGACTTATGGCACTAGGTTCTGGGCTTCTAGCCATACGTGCTTACCTGATCGATGAGTGGGCCTTCTTTATTCTCGAAGTGGCATGGTTTGCAGCGGCAGTATTGGGAATGTGGTCGTTGTGGTCGACCTTGCGATCTTCGAACCTCTAGCCTTCCACTGCATACCGTTTCAGAAGATCCAGCGAGATTATCTGCAGCGTCTCTTCATGGGTCGCCGAGATAACCACGGGACAAGCGACCCCTTCATCGGCTGCATCTTGCCACGTCTGAGCACAGACGCACCACCTATCTCCGGGCGAAAGACCGGGGAATCCGTTCTCGGGCATTGGCGTGATTAGGTCGTTCCCCTGGGATCGAGCAAACTCTAGGAACTCCTCGGTAACGATGCAGCAGACCGTATGCAGCCCCCTATCATTCCTGTCGGTATTGCAACATCCGTCCCTGAACCATCCAGTAAGTGGTTTTTTCGAACATTCCTCCAAGGGCCCTCCGAGGACATTGAACGACGGCAGCATCGTACCGGTCTAAGGAATGCAGTTGATTAATTCAGCGATTTTTCCGCCGGTATCTTCTGTGGAATCTCTGTCTCGGGAAATCTCTCCACGAGCCATAGGAAGCAGATGTAGAAAACCACTGGAGCCACCACCCAAACTGCTTGTGGTATCAAAGTGTAACCCGGAGACATCGGTGCGGAACCTGGTATGGTGGGTATGATGACTGGGTTCCACGAGAGCGGCTCGTAGATCCAGACCCTGCCGTTGAACAGGTACTCCACCAAGAGCTCCTGGAAAATCCCCCAGCCCGACATGATGCCGAGCTCCTTCCGGTTGAAACCTCGAAAAAGATCCCCTCCCAGCCATCGGTGACAAAGGTAGACTCCGAACATGAAGATGGCCCCATCCCATATGGAATGGGATACCTTCCGCGGCCAACCATCCAGTCCCCATGGCCATTCCACGGCTCCATGCAGGAACTCAGGCCCGAGGAATAAGAATGTGAACTCCCAAGTCGATCCAATCAGGGTCCCCACCCAGAAGGCATACAGGTAGGAGATGGGAATCTTTCCTGTACGATTCAACCAGTGGAAGAGGAAGACGAAAAAAACTGCTAGCGTGAAGTCTGCCACCATCAGGAAGGCTGCAAGGGGCTCCATGGCCTCCGAAGGAATATTTGCCTCATAGTGCCATTGGTACTTCCCGTATCGATAGGGTTGAAGCCAATAAGTTCGAGCGAGTAGCATGACCGAGGCACGTCATCCATTGGTACGCCTCATGACTCAGATGAGGGATCAGAGGGGAACCATCATCCTAGCATCTATTTGCTCTGTCCTGAACAAGATATGGGACCTTGCACCTCCTGTCCTGATAGGGATGGCGATAGACGTAGTCCATCAGCAGGAGGAGTCCTTCCTCGCAGACTACGGGTACGCCGATCCATGGGTGCAACTCCAGGTCCTTGCAGGAATTACGGTGGCCATATGGGTCCTCGAGTCTCTATTCCAGTACTTCTACGGGGTGCTGTGGAGGAACCTCGCACAGACGGCCCAGCACGAACTCAGGATGGACGCCTACAGGCACATCCAGGACCTCGAGATGCAGTGGTTCTCCGAGCAGAGCACCGGAGGACTCATGGCGATCATGAACGATGACGTTAACCAGCTCGAGAGATTCTTGGATCACGGGGCCAACGACCTGCTTCAGGTCGGTACCACGGTGATAGTTGTCAGCGGCATCATGTTCTCCCTCGCTCCTGAGGTGGCCATGCTAGCCATTCTCCCCGTGCCAATAATCGTCGGTGGTTCGTTCCTATACCAGAGGAGGATAGGTGAGCGATACTCGGAGGTGCGCAAGGAGGTGGCTGAGCTGAATGCTATCCTGAACAACAACCTGCAGGGAATAACCACGATCAAGTCGTTTACCGCTGAGGAAAGGGAGGCCCAGAGGGTGAGCGATGCATCCCAGTCATACAGGGACGCAAACAGGTCCGCAATCCGACTCTCAGCATCTTTCGTCCCTCTGATCAGGATGGCGATCCTGTTCGCCTTCACGGCGAACCTCCTTGTAGGGGGGAAGTACGCTCTCGAGGGCAAGATAGGGCTTGGGGAGTACTCTGTAATCGTGTTCATCACCCAGAGACTGCTATGGCCACTAACTCGATTGGGGGAGACTTTCGACCTCTACCAGAGGGCGCTCGCATCGACGAGCAGGGTCCTCGATCTCCTTGACACCGAGGTCGGGGTCGTCGAGGGAGAAACGAGTCTCGACGAGGTCGAGGGGGACATCAGGTTTGAGGGGATACAGTTCACCTATCCTGGTAGGGAGGACGTTCTCAGGGGAATCGACCTCGATGTACCAGCCGGCAAGACGGTGGGACTGGTCGGAGCCACCGGCTCTGGAAAGACGACCCTCGTCCGCCTCCTGCTCAGGTTCCACGACCCGCTAGAAGGAGGGGTCACCTTGGACGGCCACGATGTCAGGAAACTCAGGCTCGACTCTCTGAGGGGCGCGATATCCCTCGTAAGCCAGACCACGACACTGTTCCCCGGTACTGTGAGGGACAACGTGCTATACGGTAGGCCAGATGCCTCCGAAGAGGAGATTGTAGAGGCTGCCAGTATCGCCGAGGCGATTGGTTTCATCGATGAGCTGCCTGAGGGTTGGGAGACAAACATCGGAGAGGACGGCCATCGCCTATCAGGAGGCCAGAGACAGAGGATAGCAATCGCACGAGCCGTACTGAAGGACGCTCCAGTGCTGGTCCTAGATGAGGCGACGAGCAACGTCGACAACGAGACCGAAGCGGCTCTGCAACGCTCGATAGAGAGGATATCGCGCGACAGAACAACGCTCATCATAGCCCACAGGCTCTCCACGGTCAGGAATGCTGACACCATCGCAGTAATGGAAAAGGGAAAGATTACCGAGATGGGAAGTCACGACGACTTGGTTTCTCAGGAAGGCCTGTATGCGAGGCTATGGTCGGTCCAGACGGGGGAGGCTTCCGAATGAGCCATGATGGAAAGGTACCGAGGCTCACCGAGCTGGCCGAGATCCTGGGGATGAGGATCACCGAATTCACCGAGGGCTCATGCGTGGTAGAGCTAACTGTGGAAAGGAAGCATCTGAACATGGGAGGGATGGCACATGGGGGGGTTCATGCGACCTTACTCGACACAGCGATGGGGGGCACGCTCGTCTCGGTCATCTCCAAGGAGGAGTGGTGTGCGACCGCGCAGTTGGACATCTCCTACCTCAATTCGGTCAATGAGGGAGATCACGTCGTAGCCACTGCTGAGGTCGTTAGAAGGGGCAGGAACCTTGCCCACGTGGAAGGCAAACTAGTCACTGGAGAAGGCAACTTGGTTGCCACTGCGAAGGGGACATGGGCAATCTGGGAGGCTCGCCCCAATAGCAGGGGGGCCTGATTCAGGCTCATGCAGGCGTCATATTCAAGAGGGGTAATATCCTCTAAGATTCATGGCAAGGAGAGACTCACTAACTTGGTTCATGATGGGCATAGCGCAGATTCTAATCGGTGAGGCGATAGTCGATGCAGGCGCCTCCGAATTTATGGGCGCACTAATACAGTGGTCAGGCGGTGGTACGCTGGCTCTCGGATTATACTTCCTGCTTTTCATTGCTAGGAACGAGTCGGAGTTCACAGAGCTGTACAGCAAGGCCGAGAAGACGATATTGCAGGTGGATCCAGCAACCGGCAGGAAGGAACTGGTCGACGACTCCCCTAAGGCTGTAAAGGCCGCATGGTACTCAATCCCCGTGATGATGACATTCATAGGCGCCATGGCATGGCTCATTCAATCCTGAGGAAGGACGATGTCCGCCAGTGACCGTGAGACGATAGTCGACAAGGCAATCGGCAACCCAGCATTCGACCAGATGTTTGGATACCACATATTCTTCAGAAGGGCGGCCATACCCGTACTCCTTTTCCTGATAGGGCTCTTGTCTTACACGTTATTCGACTCATTCCTATCTGCCCAGAACAACCTCACCCTGTCATTCGTAATCGTCGGCCTCTCGCTGGGCCCGATTCTGAACCTGGAGCGATACATGGGAACCGTATTGTCTAAGAAATGACGGACTCTTGTCGCCCATTCCGCCGAACAAGTCAAATCGTACCTATCGCACGCAGTTGCAATGGCTGAGTTCAGTTTGTTTGATTTAATTGGTTTCGGAGATGCAACGGGGGTCGAACTGCTCTTCGCAGCAAGCGCGCTAGTGGGGGGGATTCTGTTCGTCCTCTACTTCTTCCTACTGATGATAGGGGGGATTGCAACCGATGTCTTCGACGGCCTGTTTGGCATTGATGTCGATCTAGGTGCAGATGCCTCGTTCAAGGCACTCACTTTCCAGGGGATCATGGCCTTCTTGATGTTCTTCGGACTTGGTGGACTCTATGTTCTGAAATCTGATGGGGGGGCCAGCCTCTCCATACTTGCAGGAGGAATTGCAGGGGGGGCATCGATGTATGCCACAGGCAAACTATTCGAGCTGTTCGTCACTCTACAGCAGGACGGGACCACCGATCTCGTTGAGGCAGTCGGGTCAAAGGGGCAGACATACCTGAGGATATCCGAAGATGGGGTCGGGCAGGTAACTGTGGAGGTTAACGGTGCCCAGAGAACCTACAATGCAAAGTCAGAGGACGGTGCTGAAATAGCAACAGGCGACTTCATCGAAGTGGTCGATGTCATCGGCGAGGTATTGGTAGTAAAGAGAATATAATTTCTCATTGATAATTCTTAGTCGCAATATCCCCGAAGACCATGGCGGGTAAGCATTCATAGGTGACCAACCCTTCATCTGGTATGAGTTGAGTCAATGGCAACGTCGGCAGATATACTAGGAATAATGATTTTTGCAGTTGTACTGATTCTTGTGGCTGCTGTGATGTTTTTCGCACAGCGATACAAGAGATGTCCACCTGACCAGATAATGGTGATTTATGGACGTACAGAAAGAACAGCGGACGGAAGGCCGAAACCATCCAAAACCCTGCATGGAGGTGCAGCTCTGGTATGGCCATTGATTCAAGACTACGCATACATATCCCTGAAACCGATGACCATCAACATCGATCTAAGAGGTGCTCTTTCACTACAGAACATCAGAATCAACGTCCCGAGCACATTCACAATCGGTGTTTCCACTGAACCGTCGATAATGGCCAATGCGGCCGAGCGTCTTCTCGGATTCAAGGTAGAAGACATTGAGGAGATGGCAAAGGAGATCATCTTCGGTCAACTACGTCTAACCGTTGCGACCCTGACAATCGAGCAGATCAACCAGGATCGCGACTCATTCCTTGAGCTGATTCAGAAGAACGTCGGCCAGGAGATGAGAAAGGTCGGTCTTTACCTAATCAACGTTAACATAGCCGACATCACAGATGAGTCTGATTACATCGAGAGCATCGGCAAGAAGGCAGCATCCACTGCTGTAGAGCAGGCTAGAATCGATGTCGCCAACGCCGAGAGGGATGGTGCAATCGGTCAGGCAAAGGCAGACAGGGCAAAGGAGATCGAAGTTGCCCAGAACACTGCGGAGGCGGAGAAAGGGCGAAAGGCTGCAGAGGCCGACCAGCGTGTTTACGTCGAGCAGCAAGAGGCTATGGCGGTTGCCGGTGAGAACTCCGCGCAGGCGGAGATAGCCAGGGCGAACGCCGATCTAGCAGAGGCCGAAGCATCAGCTAAGCAGAGGGCCGATGTTGCAACTGCACAGTCAGAGGCAGAGATTCAGAAGGCAGTTTACCAAGAGGAGGAGCAGAAGCTCAGGGCCAGTGAGATTGCTCAAGCAACTGTCGAGAAGCAGCAGATCGAGATTCAAGCAGAGGCCGAGGCAGAGAGGCAGAGGAGAATCGCTCGTGGTGAGGCAGATGCAATCCTTGCAAAGTACGAAGCAGAGGCCGAGGGTATCCAAAAGGTCCTGGAGTCCAAGGCAAAGGGTTACAGTAGCCTTGTCACAAGCGCTTCTGGCGATCCCAAGGCAGCAGCAACCCTGCTGATGGTCGAGAAGATAGAAGCCATGGTCAACGCGCAGACCGAGGCAATCAAGAATCTGAAGATCGACAAGATCACCGTATGGGACAGTGGCAACAACGCAGATGGAAACTCGGCTACTAGCAATTTCGTTAGCAGCCTTGTCCAGAGCCTTCCACCCATCCACGACGTAGCCAAGATGTCTGGTGTCGAACTCCCTGACTACTTGGGCTCGATGACAGACGAGACGCCCGAGTCTTGATCGTTAGTGGGAGAAATGACATGGCCGAGAGTGCGGTTGTCGTAGGAGGGGCTAGGACCCCGTTCTGCGAGTGGCTAGGCGGAAAGAGGGGTGACGGGGGTCCCGGTGGTAGGCTAGCTTCCGTATCCGCAGAGGAACTGGGCACCATCGCAATAAAGGGCGCAATGGAGAAATCCGGAGTCGATCCTAATTCCGTTCAACACGTAGTTATGGGCCACGCTCTCCAGACTTCCGGTCAAGCAATATTCGGAGCCAGGCATGCCGGGCTCAGAGCAGGCATTCCTCAGGAAGTTCCGATGCTAACTCTAAACCGACTGTGTGGGAGCGGGGCCCAGTCGATAATCAGCTCAGCCCAGATGATAATGCTCGGTGAGGCCGAGGTAGTTGTCGCGGGGGGGATGGAGAACCTAAGCCAGGCCCCACACGTACTCAGGGGGATGAGGGGTACGTACAAGCTTGGCAGACCTCCATCTGCCGGAGAAGAAATACCCCAGGACATGGAGGACTATCTATTCACAAACCTGGTTGACGGAGTCAGTGGGATGTTCATGGCTCAGACCAGTGATGAATTATGCCGAAGGAAGGGAGTCATCAGGGAGCAGGCCGATGAGTACGCTGCCATTAGTCACCAGAGGACCGAGTCCAGCGTATCCTCGGGCGCATGGGAGGCCGAGATCGTCCCAGTCGAGACCTCTGAGGGGGTAATCGACCACACTCACGAGGATCATGTAGTACTGGGGACTACCATCGACACTCTCTCGGGCCTGAGGACACACTTCGGACCAGACTCACTCGTAACCGCAGGAAATGCATCGGGCGTGGTAGATGGTGCTGCCGCTGTAGTGGTGAAGTCTTCATCTAGGGCCGAGGCCGATGGAGATGAACCTCTAGCAAGAATCGTCTCATGGGGAATTGTCGGACTGGAGCCCAGCATCATGGCTTACGGACCCGTCCCCTCCAGTCTGAAGGCGATCGATAATGCAGGACTTGCAGTCTCGGACATAGACCTCTGGGAGATCAACGAGGCGTTCGCAGGGCAGGCAGTGGCCTGCATCAAGGACCTCGGGATAGACTACGACAGAGTCAACGTCAATGGCGGTGCAGTAGGGCTAGGACACCCTCTAGCCGCAACTGGAACACGCTTGGTCCTGACTCTCTCCCACCAGTTGAGGGAGGTCGGTGGACGTTACGGAGTAGCGACCGCCTGCATAGGCGGAGGACAAGGTATCGCCGTAGTCGTAGAATCTATCTAATCAGAGTGACCCTAGAATCGGAGGGGTTATCCCTAGTCGGATTATCCCTTGCTCATGAGCCACATACCTGGAACCGGACACGCAACTTCAAAGAGAAGCTTGGTGAAGACTGTAACTTGGAGGACAATCGGAACACTCGATACCATTGTCATTGCTAAACTTGTAACCGGCAGTTGGTCAGCAGGCGCTGCAATCGGAGGCATAGAGGTCTTCACAAAGATGATTCTGTACTTCTTCCATGAGAGGGGTTGGAGCTTTGTTGATTGGGGTTTGGAGGACGTCGAGCCAATCGACCCCTCCACCATTGTGGCGATTCCGCCATCATCGTAAAACATTGAGACTAACTATTCCGGACCGCTTAGGTTAATTGCCATATGCTAGGCCCCCGCCCTGATATGGCGATGGGGATGTACACTAGGGAAAGGGTTCTTGCAAAGACATTTGTTTGGAGAATTATTGCGACTTTGACGGGGGCAGCAGTTGCTGGGCTGCTTACTGGCGAGATAGAAACAGCAGGCTGGTTCATAGTAATCGAGTTCCCGTTGAAGATGGGTTTCTATTACGTCCACGAGAGGGCATGGGAAGCTGTCGAGTGGGGAGTAGCCGAAACTACTGCATGAATCATTCTCGGATGAACCAGTGTTCCTTCTTGGGTGGCAGTGGCCTATTCATCCACAATGGCCTCCTCTCGCCACGAGGATGAACTTCCCTTTCCTTGGCCATTTCGTTCCACTTCTTGTAGTACTCAAACGACTTGTTCGTATCGACCTCTACGTCTCCATACTTCTCCCCCTCTTCTGGTCTCGAAATCCGAACCTTCTGGAGCCAGCAGTGTGCGCCGCTGATCGGGTCGGGCTGTACTGCATGAGTGATGTTCTGGTGCACCCCACCATCCCTCCACCACACCCTGTTCGTGTCTGGGTCGTCGGACTCCCAAGGCCTGACTCCTGTAACTGTCCTCATCCTCATCCTGCCCCCTCCCAAGTCCTCTATCTCGACTTCGTTGGTCATGTATCTGTTCCCAGAGTCTTGCTTTCTCCTCCATCTGCCAATGTGGTGCGAGCATCCGATGATGCCCGGTTTGATTCCCTCAGTAACCCAGACTTTGTCAATGAACCAACCTATCTCAGTCTCCACCTTCAGTAGGTCGCCCTCCCCAACCCCTAGCCTGGCAGCATCGTTCGGATGCACCCACAGGGGATTCCTATGGGCTATCTCTGCAAGCCATTTTGCATTGGCAGAGCGTGAGTGTATGTGCTGGGGTAGGCGGAAGTTCGGAAGCAGGCAGTACTCGTCATCGCCCTGCAGATTGTCGGGGTGGACGTGACTCATTACTCGGTAGTGGGGTATGGAGTGCTCGGGGTACCCGAACTCGACCATGCTGTTTGAGTAGATCTCCTGCTTCCCGCTCGGAGTTGGCCAACCATCCTCTTCGTGCTTGTTGTAGGTGGCTTCTTCGATTAGGAATGCACCATGCTTCCTCATGTATCCGAGAGGGTCGGTTCCTTCGGCCTCAGCCGCCTCTGGAAGCCCTGGAATCCTCTCGAACATATACTGGTAGTATTCGTCAATGGTGATCCTCTCTCCCTCACGATACGGACTCATGAAGTGCTCCCTGATGCCCATCGTACCATCATCAATCCTCCATGAAAGCTCGTTCCAGAACTCGTCCTCCTCCCAAACCTCTCCTGGGTTGACCTCGTGAGTGAACTCGACTTCCCTCCCCTCCCTGCGAGCGTACTCTCGTAGCACAGGTTGCCTGAAAGCTACCCACTTTCCAGAACTGGTCGCATATGAGTTGACGTCATGCCTCTCTGAGGCATGCCCCATGGGGAGGACGTAGTCTGCGAAGAAAGCTGTCTCGTTCCAAGTCGGAGTCAGTGCAACGTGGCACCCAACTGCATTCTCGTTCTGCAGCATTTCGATCCATGAGAATCCGTCTGGATACGTCCAAACTGGATTGAAGACTCTCGTGAAGTAAACATCCATCTCCCCTCTTCCTTCCTTGACTAGGTGCGGGAGTATGTGGCTCATCTCGTAGTGCGAAAGTGTGTATTCCGGCGGGAAGTGCAATTCGTTCCATCCATCAGGGTCGGGGGGGACGTCGAAGAGGTCGGGCTTGTACTTGGACCACGAGTTGGGCGATGTCCCGCCCTCGGTACCCACGCTACCTGTTAGCACATTGAGAAGGTGCAGGGTCCTGCTGACCTGCCACCCACCCAGGTTCCCTATTGCAGCAGCCCTCCAAACGTGAGTAGCCAATCTGCTTCCAGCGTTTGCCACTATCTCTCCCACCTCTATGACCTGCTCTACGGGGATCCGACACTCCTTGGCAGCGAATTCTGGAGTGTATTGGGAGTACTCTTCCATCAGTAGCTCGATGAATCGTTCGAAGCTCCGAGGCTCCTCCGGATAGTCTGCTTCCAACCATTCCTCCCAGTTAACCCAGTTCTCCACGAAGCTCCTGTCGAACAGTCCCTTCTCCAAGATCATATTCGCCCAAGTTAGGAAGAGCGCAGATTCTGAACCAGGCCAAGTCGGCAGCCAATGGTCAGCCATTGCAGCAGTGTTGGATAGCCTAGGGTCGATTACGATGAGCTTTGCACCATCCATCATCCCCTCCAGAATTCTCTGTGCATGTGGATTGAAGTAGTGCCCAGTCTCCAAATGCGAGGATGTTAGAAGGATTACCTTGGCGTTGGCATGATCGGGGGATGGCCTATCGTGCCGATGCCAGAGCGCATAACCAGTTCTCGCACCAGCGGAGCAGATGTTGGTATGGCTGTTATGCCCATCCACGCCCCAGGCCTTCAGTATCCTGTTGGTGTAACCCTCGTGACCGGGACGTCCCACGTGATACACGACTCTGTCCTTTGCACCAGTCTTCAGGGACTCTCTGATCTTGGTAGAGATTTCGTCCAACGCCTCGTCCCAGGATATCTCCTCCCACCCCCCCTCTCCCCTGGGGCCAACTCTCCTCATTGGGTGCAGAATCCTCTCTGTATCATTGATCTGATTGATCGTCGCCGGCCCCTTCGCGCAGTTCCTCCCTCTGCTGCCAGGATGGTGCGGATTTCCCTCGAACTTCGAAACCTGCCCCGAATCCTTGTCCACATAGGCTAGGAGTCCACAGGCGGACTCGCAGTTGAAGCATGTCGTCGGCACTAAGGAGTACCTCTTCTCGACCATCTTAGGCCACTCATTCGCATCAAGCTCCACATGATCGTGCCATTCTTCCGGTTCGGGGAAGTGCCTCAGTTTGCCACTGGCGCCCAGTGAATCGGGCCTGTCTAGATTGGGAATTATTCGGAGTTTCTGCGCTACTTTCTCGATGAATGTCTTGCCCAATCAATCACCTCACAACAATGGCTCCATCTGCGGCATCATGACTAATTTTCTGTCATGTGCTAGGATTCCTACGAGGATCGCTCCCCCCACTATGAATGAGATCGGCTCCATCAACGAAAGGGGGAAGAAAACCGCAGCCCCGATTACCACGGTCTCCAAGAGGAACTTGGTCGGTAGCAAGGAGTCTTCTGACCACGACCTGCCCTTGGCCTGCATCAGTAACCAAGCCGTATAGACGCCAGTAAGCAACGCTAGAGGAACTCCGGCAATTGCGAGATAGGTGAGAAATGACCTATCCAAGTCCAGAACCAAAACCCCGGCACTCAGGGCTAGGATGCCCCCATATCCGGATAGAATGTATGCTCCCTTAACCAGCCAAGAGTCCCAATTAGGCCTCAGCATCACATAGAGGAATCTCTCTGGTCGGTCTAGGTCGATCACGAGGAGGAGTCCGGTTATGGCTAGGAAGGAGATGCCTATGCCGAGGGTCATCGCCCACAGGCCATCGTTCATCTCGACCAATCCGAAAAGCATGGCCAGGACCGCGACTGCATATGTTCCAGCAGATATTCCCTTTGTCCAGATGTATGTGGAAACCTCCCAGCCCCATAGGATACCTTTGCTGGGCTGATCGTAACTTCTCTTAGCCCCGCCAGACTCTTCCGACAGCCGTTCCATCACGTCCCTGATGATTGCCTGATCCCTAGGGGATGACTGCTTCGCCTTCTTCTCAAGAGCCAGTTGGACTATCATTGACGTGGTATCGGCCCCCTCCAATCTACTATCTGCGTACTTTGCAAAGTGGCCAACTCCGAATGCCTGCTCAGTCCACATTCCCGAACCAGTAAACTCCGTCGCAGAAGGGTCTAGCATCTCCTCGCTGGCATCAATGTAGTACAAGTTCGGTGTCGCCCCTGATTGTGGTTTTCTGACAGTCGTATCGTGAGTGGCGACTAGATTAGAGATAGCCGAGTTGGGATCGTCCAAGTCGCCCGAGACTATGGATTCAGTCGGGCAGACAATTACGCATGCCGGCTCGTATGAGTGCTCGATTCTGTGCGCGCAGTAGTTGCACTTTGCGGCAGTTCCCTTGTTCGGGTCGATGTAAAGGGCGTCGTAAGGGCACGCCTGCATGCACGACTTGCATCCTATGCAGCGCTCGTCGTCGAAGTCTACTATTCCATCAGACCTAGTGAAAAGGGCAGTAGTTGGGCATATCGTAGTACAGGGGGAGTCTTCGCAATGATTGCACCGATGCACGCTGAACTCCCTGGTAGAATTCGGATAGGTCCCCGTTTCGATGTACTTGACATGTGTCCTATTGACTCCTATCGGTACGTCATGCTCCGACTTGCAGGCTACGGTACATGCATGGCACCCGATGCAAGTCTTGTTGTTTATCACGAATCCGTAGTTCGTCACTATTGCCGCGATGAGGCTTCGACGCAAAATGGTTCTGTGTCAGCCCAGTAGCATTCCCAAAATAGCCCCACCTGCAAGCCAAGCACCTGCCATCGAACCTAAGTTGCCCATGGCAGTTACCATCAGGACCCTACCAACTCGGTTTTTCCAGAAAAGGGAAACCTCGTCAAGGACCAGGAAGTCCTGAGCGTCCTTCCCAGTGGGGGATGCGACCTTCAACTGCGTGTATCCGGCGAACCACCCTGCTGCTAGAGTCGGATTTAGAGAAGTAATTGGAGATGCAATTGCCCCTACCAGGATGGATAGGGGATGGCCCCTTGCAATTAGGACCCCTGCCCCAGCCAGTACTGCATTCAGTATGAGCCACGTCTTAGCAGTCTGCTTCAGATCGCCCATCTCTCCATTCGCAGCCATCCAAGAAACGGCACCAAGAAGAAAGATGGGTATTGCAGACATCAGTATTCTAGGCCAGATTGACTTGGGCGGTTCCTTGCTAAGCTCTGCAAGCCTGGAAGTAGTTTCGATAGCGGGCTCTCCTAGATTATTCACAACTCCCTTGATGTGGCCAGCACCGATCACAGCGAGGACTCGCCCCTTTCCGCGAATTTGATGGATCCTTCCTGCTAGGAATGAATCGCGTTCGTCAATCAGTACCTCGCCAGCCCCCGGCGCAATCTCCCTTGCCTCCTCCATCATGCTGCTGAGCAGGTCCGAGTCTCCAAGCACCTCGTCGATGGAAACATCCTCATCGTCCTCCTCCCACAACAGGGCATTCAGAACTCTCAATTTCTCGAAAAACCCCATCTTCTTCCATGCCCTCCTCAGGGTGACTACTACGTCTCTGTCAATCATTTCCACAGGAACGCTAGAGTCCTTGGCAGCGTTAACCGCAGCTAGTAGCTCCGCCCCTGGCTTCTCTCCGGATGACACCCCCATCCTTCTCTGCTGCGCTGCTAGAGCGGATTGTAGGAGGATCATTGCTGACCTGCCCTCTTTGATTATCTTCAGAAGGTCTTCAGATTCTAGCGATTCTGGTTTTGTCAGTGCAGCCATTCTCGATGGACAAAGCTCCACTGCAACCAGATCAGGCCCCCACTCTTCGATTTGACTCCTCACTAGGTCTACGGACTCACTACTGACATGGGCAGTACCCAGTAGCCTCAGATCATCATCGATATCGATGATATTGTTGCCTTCCCCACTCACCTCTTCACCTCACCGCTTTCATAGCCGAGAAAACATCCGAATGCTCGGCGACATCGTGTACTCTGATTATGTCGACACCTTTCTCCTTTGAAACTGCAGCTACCCCCAGGGTCCCAGCCAACCTGTCATGACTATCGTCCCTGCCGACAAGATCTCGAAACATGCTCTTTCTACTGACTCCCCACATCAGTCCCATTTGACTGTCAGGGACAATATCCCTGCCCGAAGAGAGTAGTGCCAGATTATGCTCCAGAGTTTTTCCGAAACCTATCCCCGGATCAGCAACTATTCGTGAGGGATGAACTCCAGCATCAATCAAAATATTCGTGGTTTCAGCAAGGTAGGACCTCACTTCACTCACTACATCGCCATAATTGGGTTCGTTCTGCATATTCTCTGGCAGTCCTTGCATGTGCATTACGCAAACGGGGCATTCGAAATCGACCAACACATCCACCATCTCCGGATCACCAATGGCTGATACGTCATTAACCATGTCAGCACCAGATTCTAGGGCCCGACGAGCCACCTCTGCTCTTCTGGTGTCGATGGAAATGCAGATTTCGGGAAGTTCGCCCCTTATTCCCTCTATTGCCGGAATCACTCGCTCCAACTCATCTTGGGCTGAAACCGACTTTGCACCGGGCCTAGTAGACTCCCCGCCAACGTCAATCCATTCCGCCCCATCTGAAGCCATTCTGGATGCAACTGCGACTGCTTGATTTCTGCCTGCCGTCCTTGAATCGGGGTGAAATGAATCAGGAGTGACGTTGACAACGCCCATAATCCTTGGAAATCCATCCTCCCGGCGATTTAGCATAGGTCGCCAGTCAGCCATATGAGACTCGCAAACGACGATTGCTTTATGATGTGACGGAGGGGCAATCGGACGATGGTTCTGGGCGAGGATGCTTCTCTGGAGGTCTCAGAGCCACAAACTGCTCAAGACTCTGGAGACACACATGACCCAGAAACTCTGTTCATTCTCGACTCAATTGTCCAGAGGCTCAAGCCTCGTGACGCACATCACGTTAGGGACATGATTACCGAGCGTGGAAGGACATCAGGAGCACTATTCCTCTCAAGCGCTCTATGGTGGTGGATAACGATTAGCAAAGGCTCCGAGCAGGTCGACGACTCACTAATACCACCTTCTAATTTAGGATCTTTAGACTTCGAAACTGTCAGCATGATAATTCCCGTTTTGGTTATCGCTGCGATCCTATTCACTGGAATCGGCAGGGAAAGGGGAAATGCCACAATGTCGCTGATAGGTGGTGGTCTCGGCGTTCTTGCCGCATTCTACATCGTGGAGCCGGCGATGATGAATTGGGGTGAACTAGAGGGCGATGCTCTATTCGCAACTGGCAGGGTCCTCGTCCTTGCAGTAATGGTTGGATTCGCTTCACACATGATGTTTGATGCCCTTCTCTTGCAATGGGTCAGGGCCAGTATGCTGAACATGGGTGTCGACGTTTTACCATCATCTGGGACGGATGCTCTAGAGGGTCATGCTGATGAGTCATCCCCTTACCCATGAACCATGGGTGACGAGATGCCGCCAAGCCTCTCCGTGCTTCGCCTGGGGCACCGGCGTGACAGGGACAAGAGAATCACATCTCATCTCGGACTCACGGCTAGGGCATTCGGCGCGGACGAAGTAATTCTAGCCGGTGATAGGGATCCTTCTGCACTGGAGACTTGGGATTCGGTGACAGAACGTTTCGGAGGCGTATTCTCGAGTAGGTTCGAAGAGAGCCCCATGTCATTCCTTCGGAGTCAATCCAAGTCTGGCAATGCGACAATAGTTCACCTTACTATGTACGGTAGCTCTTGGGAGGAATCCATTCCAAGCATCCCAACAGACAAACCCGCATTGGTCGTGGTAGGTGGGACAAAGGTTCCAGCCGAAGTCTACCACTTGGCTGACTACAATGTATCGGTGGGGAATCAGCCCCACTCTGAAGTAGCCGCTCTAGCCGTATTTCTGAACTCCTGGCTAGGCCCTCTGGACAATGAATCGAAGTTCTCGGGTGCGAAGATGAAGGTTGTCCCAACCGCCAACGGAAAGGTCGTAATCAACGATGAGGAAGAGTGAATTTTCGAAAGCGAATATTGCTATTCTCTGTCAACCATTAAGAATCGTACTTGAGCACCTATGCTGATGTCGGAGAGTCCAGCAGACGGGGGCTTCTGTCCCGGGGCTGGAATTCGTGGCGTCGAGTCCCCTCCAACTTTCCCGGACGCAGCGGACCCACTCCTCGATACTGGGGGCTCAGAGCACCCTAGTGGCTCCAGGGGAATTCTACTGCTTGCTGATGGTACGAGGTACGAGGGTCTGCTATTCGGCTCCGAGGAAATTGCGGAGGGGGAGTTGGTGTTCACCACGGGGATGTGCGGATATCAGGAAAGTCTGACAGACCCATCCTTCGCAGGACAGGTTCTAACTTTCACTTATCCGCTACTGGGTAACTACGGGATCCATCCAGGCGTATCGGAGTCGTCTTCAGTCCACCCTCGGGGGGTAGTCTGCAGACAACACATGACTTATCCCGATCACCGAGACTCCGTAGGGAGCGTGCATGATCTGCTGGTCGCCCACAACATACCAGGGATAGAGGGAATCGATACTCGAGCACTGACTAGGAGAGTGAGGGAGCACGGGACTCTTCTTTGCGTGTTCGGGCCCGCCGAGAGAATCGGGGAGATGGAGGTAATTCTGGATGAGCTCACCCCTCCGGACGCAGAGGACCTGGTCGCCCAAGTTACCTGCAAAGAGCCCAAGCTGCTCAATCCTGGTGCCGAGGGTGACGACGGGCGACCGCTCCCACGCCTCGCCGCTATTGATTGCGGCGTCAAGCACAACATACTGAGGGAGCTATGCACTAGGTTCGAGGTTGTCTGGTGTCCAGCTGATATGCCTCTAGAGGAAATATCCAGGGACTGGTCCCCCGACGCACTCTTTGCATCCAACGGCCCAGGTGATCCAGCCCATCCGGGAGCGGCGACGGATGCGAGGAGAACTTTAGCAGCCGCAGTTAGACAGGGGGTTCCTGTAATGGGGATTTGCTTAGGCCATCAGCTGATGGGCCTTGCAGCTGGGCTAAGGACATACAAATTGAGATATGGCCACAGAGGGTCAAACCAACCAGTCATGGACTTGGAGACCGGCAGGGTCCACATCACTAGCCAGAATCACGGATTCGCTGTTGAGGACCCAGTCCAGGGGATGCTTGCCCCTCATCCGAGCGGGGCCCGCTCAGAGGCTAGCGACAACGTTCTCGGTGCAGAGTTCAGAGTAAGGCACATCAACTCTAACGATGGGACAGTGGAGGGGCTCGACTTATTGGACAAACCTGCATTCACGATCCAATTCCATCCAGAGGCTTGCCCAGGGCCGCACGATGCATCACCACTATTCGACAGATTCCAGCAAATGGTCGCAGATCACCTGGGTATGCCAGAGGCTGAACTAGTCAGTAAGGAAGGCGGTTCCTGATGCCTCGTCGTGATGACTTGAAGAGAATCCTCATCCTTGGTAGCGGCCCGATTCGAATCGGCCAGGCTGCAGAGTTCGATTTCTCCGGTTCGCAGGCGTGTCGAGCTCTTCGTTCAGATGGATACGAGGTCATCCTCGTCAACTCAAATCCAGCAACAATCCAGAACGACCCAGAGATGGCTGACAGGATATACATCGAGCCTCTACTGCCCGAGGTAGTAAAGCGAATAATGGAATCAGAGAAGCCAGACGCATTACTAGCAGGAATGGGTGGTCAGACGGCCCTGAATATTGCCTCCGCTCTAGCTAAGGACGGAACTCTAGATGAGTTAGGGGTCGAGCTCATTGGATGCAACCTTGCTGCAATAGATGAGGCTGAGGATAGGGACCTGTTCAAGAGAGTCTGCGAGGAGATAGACCTCCCAGTATGCAAGGCAACAGCGTGCGAATCAATCGAGGAAGTTATCGCAGCAGCCGAGGATTTGGGCTCCTTCCCATTGCTAATTAGGCCAGCTTTCACTCTGGGCGGACTTGGTGGTGGTACTGCATTCAACATGGGAGAGTTGGTTGAGATTGCTAGCCAAGGAATATTGCACTCAGCAATCGGCCAGGTACTAATCGAGGAGAGCATTCTCGGATGGCAGGAGCATGAGTATGAGGTAATGAGGGACAGCTCGGACAACGCAATCATCGTTTGCACTATGGAGAACATCGATCCGATGGGGGTTCACACCGGTGAGTCGATCGTAGTGGCCCCGCAGCAGACACTTTCCGACCGCGATCACCAGGGACTTCGTGACTCGGCCTTGAAACTAATCAGGCGGCTCAACATAAAGGGCGGGTGCAATGTCCAGTTCGCAGTCGATCAGTCTTCTGGCGACTACCGAGTCATTGAGGTGAATCCACGTGTCTCCCGTTCCTCTGCATTGGCATCAAAGGCCACAGGTTACCCAATCGCAAGGATGGCAGCGCTGATCGCTGTTGGCTACACCCTGGACGAACTACCCAACCCAATCACTGGAGAGGGGACTACGGCCGCATTCGAACCAACTCTGGACTATTGTGTCGTAAAGATTCCCAGATGGCCTTTCGATAAGTTCAGGACCGCAGACAGGAGTCTGGGGACGTCGATGAAATCCACAGGAGAAGTAATGGCAATTGGGCGCTCTTTCGAGGAAGCATGCCTGAAGGCATGGGCTAGCTTGGAGTACGGAAAACCCCACCCAAGGCCATTGACGATGTCCGATGCTTCTGATGGCGAGACAATGGATGAAAGGGCATCAGAGAGGCTACCAACCGCACTTCACGAGGACTGGCTCCGAATTCCCACTGATAGGAGGCTAGGGGCCGTCATTGAGGCGTTCCGAAGGGGCTACTCGATTGAGGACGTACGCGACCTCACTGGGGGCATTACCAGGTGGTTCCTCAGAAGGTTCGAGAGAATCGCGGCAATAGAGACTGAGATAAGAGCTGCAGGGGAGATTGGAATGCGTCCAGCAGAGATACCTCAATCCGAGATGCGTTCCTGGAAGGGGGCGGGATTCACTGATTTACACATCGCGGATGCGCTTTGCGGATTTCCCGAGAGCGGTTTCAAGAACATCCCAACCGGACAAGACGAAACCTCTGTCAGGATGAGGAGGCACGAACTAGGAGTCCATCCAAGATTTCGAATGGTCGACTCCTGCGCAGCCGAGTTCGCTGCAGTTACTCCATACTACTACTCGACGTATGAGGGAGGTTCTGCAGATTCTGGAGTGGATTACGTTCCAGGTTTGGCAGCCTCAGTCAAGCAGAGGATAGCCGTTATCGGTTCGGGACCAATCCGAATCGGACAGGGTATTGAGTTCGACTATGGGTGCGTGCACGCGGCCGGAGCGATCCAGGACCTGGGTCACGAGGCGATAATTATCAACAACAATCCTGAGACGGTATCCACCGATTTCGATACCAGCGACAGGCTTTACTTCGACCCGTTGACTCTGGAATCTGTTTCGGAAATACTCCTCAGGGAAGATGCAACTGGAATACTACTCCAGTTCGGTGGACAGACTGCTATCAATCTCGCCCTCCCCCTGTCAAATGAACTGCCGCACCTTTCTTCCATGGGGCTAGAACTAGTGATGGAGGGGACTTCCCCGGAATCAGTGGACGAGGCAAGCGATCGTGAAAGGTTCGAGGAGTTCGCGCTGAGGTGCGACCTTAGGATGCCCGATGGCGCAACTGCAACAACTCCAGAGGGAGTAAGACATGCGGCAAACGAAATCGGCTACCCGGTGCTCGTCCGCCCCTCATACGTCCTCGGCGGCAGGGGGATGGAAATTCTCGCGAACTACAAGCAGCTGGAGTCGTACATGAGGGATGCTTACCTCTCCTCAGATAGGCCGCTGCTGATTGACAAGTACCTCGGAAACGCAATGGAGCTCGACGTCGATGCAGTGTGTGATGGGGAGGACGTCCTAGTGGGGGCAATAATGGAGCATCTGGAGGAAGCAGGTATCCACTCGGGAGACTCAACTTGCTTCATCCCGCCACAGAACGTACCGGATGAAATCCTAGAGCAAGTCCATGAGTGGACAAGGGTGATTGGGCTGGAGCTGGGCATTCGCGGATGCTTCAATATCCAGTTTGCAATCCACGATGGCCTACTATACGTCCTCGAAGTAAATCCCAGGGGCTCTAGGACATTCCCCTTCGTAGCCAAGTCTACGGGAATACCACTGGCCAGGATTGCAGCAAGAGTTGCATTGGGGGAGAGATTGTGCGATCTCGATATTCCCGAGCCCCAGACGGATGCGGTTTGCGTCAAGGCACCAGTTTTCCCATTCATCAAACTCCGCGGCCTGGATCCCGCACCAGGCCCGGAGATGAAATCGACCGGAGAGGTCATGGGCTCTCACGTCAGAGCCTCAGCTGCTTATCTCAAGGCAAGACTCGCGACCGAAATCCCAGTCCCGACAGAAGGGGGCGTGTACATCACCGTCAAGGATGAAGACAAGTATGCAATGATTCCACTAGCCGAGAGGCTCAAGGAAATGGGGTTCACTATTTTCGCCACCAGGGGCACTTCAAGAGTTCTCAGGGGAGTTGGGGAAATAGAGGTAGAGACCTGCTACAGGATTGCCGAGGGACGCTCTCCGGATGCCCTCGATCTGATGCGCCAAGGTAAGATACAACTCGTGATCAATACGCCAAGATCCACTGGCGGGGCAGTC